>Ga0326597_10001374_pt1 | contig 39721 bp, 35 predicted proteins | sample RVTome_12_FD_203789 | JGI IMG/M metagenome (GOLD analysis project Ga0326597, IMG submission 203789) | Soil microbial communities from uranium-contaminated site in the Upper Colorado River Basin, Wyoming, United States - RVT100D185 | ecosystem: Environmental > Terrestrial > Soil > Contaminated >... | reverse complement strand
GCAGGACTACTTCGGCGGACTCGCCACGCGGCACTCGACGCGGGTCGTCGTCCTGCGCGGCGCCGGCCGCGCGTTCTGCTCAGGCTTCGACCTCAAGGCGCCCCAGGATGTGTCGGCCGGTCCCGCCCCCGGCATGCGGGCTCAACGACGCGTCAGCGAGATCATCCTGCGGATGCGGCGCTGCCCGCAGCCGATCATCTGTCTTGTCCACGGAGCGGCCACGGGAGGCGGCCTCGCGCTGGCCCTGGCCGCGGACGTCCGCCTTGCCGCCCCGAGCGCCCGGATGAACGTCGCGATGGCGCTGGTGGGCCTGACCGGGTGCGACGTCGGCATCAGCTACTTCCTGCCGCGCGCGGTTGGGACCTCGGTGGCCGCCGAGCTCATGATGAGCGGGCGCTTCATCAACGCCGAGCGCGCCCTGCGGGTGGGGCTCGTGTCGGAGGTGGTCGCGGAGGAGGCGCTCGAGGCGGCGGCGGGCGCCCTGGCCGAGGACATGCTTCGCACCTCCCCGCTCGGCTTGCGGCTCACCAAGGAGGGGCTCAACCTGGCGCTCGGCGCCGGCAGCCTCGAGACGGCGCTCGCGCTGGAGGACCGCGGGCAGATCCTCTGCGCCTCGGCCGGCTACTTCGAGGAAGGGATCGCTGCGTTCCTGGAGGGGCGCGCGCCCTCCTATCCCGACGAGTGACGGCGGCGTCGGGTCCGCCCCCCAGCTCGCCGCCGCCATCCCGTCGAAGGCTTTCCTGGGATGCGCGCCGAGCGCTCGAACCCCATTGTGCCAGGGCGACCTGCTCCAGGAGTCCTTCCGAAGAATGGTTGATATGGATCATGTCAACCCACCCCGCTCAGGGGTATTGTGAGTTGCACGAGCCTGCGCCATAAGGTGATAGAGATGGCGTGTTCGGGATCCGAACTGGCCCGGCGTCTTGTGGGAGAGAAACATGAAAAATCGTCGGATAGCCCGCCTGTTGATTCTGCTTGCATTCAGTCTCGTTCCGTTCGCGCCCGTCTCGCGAGCCTCGGCGGCAACGACAGTGAGAGGAGCCGTGACCGACGGCTCGAAGCAGCCGATTGCCGCCGCCACCGTCTATCTCATCCCCGCCGCCGACGTCGAGAAGCTCGGCAAGGCCTCGCCCATCGACCGGAAGTCAAACAGCCCGAACGACGAACCGATGGAGGACAGCCTCGCCCCCAACCGTGACAAGTACCAGCAGGGCATGACCGACAAGAAGGGCAACTTCTCCATTCCGAAAGTGGCTGACGGCAAGTACTTCGTCTACGTCGAGCCCTCGGACAAGGAACACCTCCCCGGGGGGGACATCTCCAACAAGTCCATGACGACGGCCGAGCTCGCGAAGAACACGCTCAGGATTGCTGTTTCCGGGAAGAGCCCGGACAACGCCACGTTCGTGGGGAGTTCCCGGTGCCTCGTGTGCCACAGCGACTACGCCTCCATCAAGAAGACCATGCACAAGCTTGGCATCAGCGTCGTCGGCAAGCCGAGCAAGCTGCAGGACCACTCGCGCTTTCCCGCCATCAACGAGGGGCTCGGCAAGCTGATGGCCGGAGCCACCTTTTACTTTTCGGGATTCGACAAGGGACGGGGATTCGACAAATACCTGGTCTCTGAAAAGGCGCCCGCCGACCCCGCCACGGTTGACTTCACCGCCGCCTTTTTCAAGGACGCCGACGGCAAGCTCAAGTTCCGGACCAGGAACGCGAGGGACACGGCCGATCCGGAGCGGACCTACGTCGTTGAGATGACCTACGGCGGCGGGGTGAACAAGCAGCGCTATCTCTATCGCGTCGGCGATCAACTCTTCCCCTTCCTCCAGTACAACCCGACCGGCAAGGAGGAGTACAAGGACCGGACGAGGAAACCGTGGCGCGACTACCACGCCGACTGGCTCTTCAACGCGGCGACGAACAAGCTGATCGACCCACCGAAGGCGAAATCGTTCGAGAAAGACTGCGCCTCCTGCCATTACACGGGCTACACGCTGACCCCCACCGTTACCGGTGATTTCGTCGCCGGCGCGGTCAACGACCCGAACGGCGAGGCGGACATCGACGGGGATGGCACCCCGAATGAGCTGAATATCGGGTGCGAAGTCTGCCACGGCCCGGGTTCCGAGCACGTGAAGTCGACGATGACCAGGAAGTCGGCAACCATCGTCAGTCCCGCCAAGCTCGCCGCCGAGCGGGCCACGGTCATCTGCACCCAGTGCCACAGCAGACCGCAGGGGAATCTGAAGAACGACCAGCCGGTAAACAAGGAAAACCGGATGTTGATCCCCGGCATCAGCCGCAACGACTACCTCACGAATTACACCACACGGGAGGACGCGGCACAGAAGGACTTCTGGCCGGACGGGCTCCATTCCAAGTCGCATCACCAGCAAGGGACCGATCTGATCCGGTCCAAGCACTACCTCAACGGCACGCGGACCCTGTCCTGCTACAGCTGCCACGATCCGCACGGGAAGACCGAAGTCAAGAACCAGTTGAAGATGGAGGTACGGGACGGCAAGAACTCTCTCTGCGCGTCGTGCCACAAGGATGTGAGCGTGAAACCCCACACCCAGCAAAAGGTCGGGTTCGAGCACGACATGCAGATCTACTGCGTCGATTGCCATATGACGAAGACGATGCAGACCGGCGCGGGCTTCGGCAAAGGGCACACCAGGAAGGACGGGCAGAACTACTGGGTGAACGACATCACTTCGCACCTCTTCGATGTCCCGCGCAAGGACAACAAGGGGGTGAAGGGAGTCGAACCGGGCAAGGCGATGCCGATCCCCTATACGAAGGGCTGCGGCACCTGCCACGATGTGGAAGACCTGGGGAAGTAGGCTGACCCCGCCTGCTGAAAAGGGGGCGGAGCTTTTCCGCCCCTTTTTCAGTGGCTCCTGACCGGCGGAGGCAGGCGAAGGCGGCGGCGCGGAAACGACGTCGCGGCTCAAGCAGGCGATCCGGGCTTCGCGGCCCTGGAAGATCTGCTCAGGCCGCTGTCACGCCGGGCTCGCGCGCGCAGCGCGCCGGATCACCCCGCAAGCGCGTACGCCTGGTCGATCAGACGCACCGCGCGCACGCAATCATGCACGCTGATCGGCGGCGGCGCGCCTCGCCGCCAGTGGTCGAGCGTGTCGCGTACCACCGCGAAGTAGGGCGTCGTGATGTCCCCGCTCGGGATCGTCTCGTCGCCCTCGGCGGTGGCGAGCTTGAGAACCCCGTCCTTCATCGTGAGGATGGCGTCGCGGCCGGCGATCTTCCACTCGCCGTCAGTGCCGTCGCGCGGGAAGCCGTTGCCGACCTCGATGGTGCCGAGGATCCCGCCGGTCGAGCGGAGCAGCACGGAGGCGTAATCCTCGACCCGCTGCGCGTGGGCGCGCCGGCTGAGCTGGGCGCCGGTCACCTGCGCCTCCTCGCCGGTCAGGTAGAGGAACATGTCGAAGCCGTGGGAGCCCAGGTTCCGGAGGCAGCCGCCGGCCTCGGCGGGATCGAGCATCCACGGGCAGTCCCAGGCCGGGTACCGCGCCGGCCCGGGCCGGTTGATCCGCACGTACATGTGCGAGAGCGGGCCGAAGCGTCCCGCGTCGAGCAGCTCCCGGGCGCGTGCGGCGAAGGGCTGGTATCGCTGGGCGAGCGGGACCGCGACGAAGCGATTCAAGCGGGCGGCCTTGTCGGCCACGGCCGACACCTCGGCCGCGTTGATCCCCATGGGCTTCTCCATCAGGAAGGGATAGCCGTGGTCGAGCAGGTCGTGCGCGATCCCGGCCATCTGCCGGTGCCGGCCGAGAGCGAGCACGAAGTCGGGACGCGTCGCCGCCAACATCTGGCGGTGGTCGGTGAAGGTCGGCGGACCACCCACCTCGGCCGCTCGCCGCGCGACGAGGGCGGCGTCGGAGTCCTGGAGGCCGACGAGCTGGACGTCGGGCATGGCGACGAGATGGCGCAGGTAGGCGGCATCGTGGAGCGCGTGCCAATGGCTCACCCCGATAGCGGCAACGCGAATGGTCATGGGCGTCCTCTTCGTGTGGGCGGTTCGTCAACCAAGCCCCACCTCATGGTCCTGGAGCGCGGCGGCCCTTCAGGTCGCCAGGCCGAACAGCGACGTCATACGCGTGGCGCGGAGCATCGCCGCCATCTCTTCGTCCGCGGGCCGACGCTCGAAACGGCTCGCGGCGTCCAGGACCAGGGGCAGCAGGTTGAGGTCCCCCGCCGTGTTGAGGAAGACGCCCGGCATGCCGAGGATCCAGTGAACCGCGCGGTCGATGTCCGCGGACTCCTCGAGCGGCTGATACCAGGTGGTGTGCGTCCGGTCGGTGATGGCCCACGGCCCGCGCGCGATCGACTTGATGAGCTGGACGGCCACATTGCGCTCCCGGCAGATGCCCAGCACTTCCTCGAAGCTCCGCCGGTAGCGCTCGTCCTGGGCCATGAAGAAGTTGTACGGCAGGAGGACGCTGTCGAAATCGAAACGCGCGAGGCTTCGCCGGTGCATGGCGGCGATGGTCCAGCCATGCCCGGTCACCCCGATGAAGCGGGCCAACCCCTGCTCGCGTGCCTCGATCGCCGCTTCCAGCGCGCCGCCCGGCCCCATCGCCCGCTCCCAGTCATCCGGGTGGCTGAGCGAGTGAAGCTGGATCAGATCCACGTGGTCGACGCGCAGGCGCTCGAGCGAGCGGTGAATGTCCTCGCGGGCCTCCGGGGCGGTGCGCGACCCGGTCTTCGTGGCCAGGAAGAAATCTTTCCGGTGCCGTGCCATCCACGGAGCGATGCGCAACTCGGAATCGCCGTACCGCGCGGCGGTGTCGATATGGTTCACCCCGTGCCGCAGCAGCAGCTCCAGCGCGCGGTCCGCTTCCGCCTGGCTGGCGCGCGCCAGGGCGGCGGCCCCGAACAGCGTCACTGTGCTCGAGTGGTCGGTGCGTCCGAATGGGCGTCGTTCGATCATCGGCTCATCGCGCCTCCGTGTTTTCGCCGCCACGGTTCACAAGCTCTCCTGAGGATGCCCCACGCGACAGCGGAGCCGCCGGCAGGGTGATCGTGAACGTAGTGCCCGTGCCGGACCCGCTCACCACCCTCACGGATCCCCCGTGGGCCTCGATGACTCTACGAGCGATGGCCAGTCCCAGCCCCGTCCCGCGCGTCTTCGTCGTGTAGAAGGGGTCGAAGATCCGCGCGAGCCGGTCGGCCGGAATGCCCTCCCCGGTGTCACGGATGGTCATCCGCACACCCGGGCCGGTCGGGCTCTCCCAGCGCTCGCTTCGTACGCCCACGCTGCCGCCCTTGGGCAGAACGTCCACGGCGTTCTCGAGCACGGCCAGCAATGCTTGCTGGAGCTGGGCTTCGTCGGCCCGCAGAGCGGGGACGTCGGCAGCGAGCTCGAGCTCGAGCTTGATCCCGGCGCCGGCTATGCCCTCGCGCAGGACGGCCAGGACGTCGCCGATCACCGCGTTCGGGTCCACCGACGTCATCCGCAGCTCGAACGGGCGCACGGAGTCGAGCAGGGCCCGCAGCCAGCGACTCAGACGGTCCACCTCGGTCGTGATACCGGTCAGGTATTTGTCGGCCGCGACCGAGTCCCCGGGGGCGTCGCGCACCACCTGGGCGGCCGCCCGAATGCTTGCGAGCGGATTGCGGATCCCGTGCGCCACCGCCGCGCTCACCTCCCCGATGGCGGCGAGGCGCTCGGAGGCGCGGAGCTGGTCCTGCATTGCGCGTAGCTCCGCGTTGGCCGCCGTGAGGGCCACCGCCTGGCGCTCAAGATTTTCACGCTGCGCCTCAAGCTGTCGGGAGGCTCGATGAACGATGCCGAAGAGGACGGCGTAGAGGACGAACGCTCCGGCAAGTGACGCGCTCACGATGGCCCAGCGGTCGTACTCCAGGTTCGCCAGCGCACGGGACGGATTCTTGTACACTTCGACGACGCCGGCGACCACCGCGGTGCCAGGGATCGAGCCCCGGGCGAAAGTGATCGGCACGTAGAGCTCCACGGATTCCTTGAAATGCCGCTCGTAGAGATTCTCCGCCTTGGCGGCGCGCTCGAGGTGGGCGACGGTCTCCCCCCGCAGGGCCTTCGCCAGGTGCTTGTTCTCGGTGAAGCGGCTCTCGACCAGGCGCGGCTCGTCCGACCAGATGACGCGCATCTGGGAGTCGTAGACCTTCACGCGGAGGATCTCGAGCTGGAGCAGGGCGTGCCTGAACACGTCCTCGAACCGCGCCTGGGCGTCTTGGCTCTGCCAGCGCACGAAGTCTTCCGGGCGCAGCCGGGCACTGGCCTCGGTGCGGATCGCATCGGCGGAGACTGTGCGCTCCCAGTCGAGCAAGTCTTCCCGGAGCAGCGCCCACTGCACCGTCACCTGGATCCCTGTGATCAGCACGATAGTGACCAGGCTCAGTATCGCGAAGGTCCGGCTCAGGGAGAAAGTCGGCAGCCTCATGCGGTTCACCATGCGATTGTAGACCATGTTGGAGGCGGGCTCGCGCGGAGCCAAGCAGTCGGCCGGCTCGGTCAAATCCCCGGGCCGGGCAAACACCCACGGGCATCTGCCCGTCCCGGTCAGGGTGGTTTCTGGCCCGCGGCGCCATGGCCAGAGCGGTGCCTAATTTCAGGTACTTGACAAGAGGCTCCCTCAGGCTGGATTTCGTGGCCAGGGACGCGATCGTGGCATGTGCCTTGCTGTGAAAAGCCCATGACTCATACGGAGGCGAACCACAGGCCAGGCGGCGCCGCCCCCGTATCCATGAGCCCGCGTGCCTGCTAGGCTCGAACCATGAGGGAGCCATTGTGAGACTTCGGTCGCCGGCGCTGTGGATCATCGTCCCTCTCGTGGCCATCAGCGTGGGCTGCGGGGCCCTGGTCGCCCGGGCCCAGTTCGATCTGGCCGTCCAGGACTTCGAACGGCAGGACTACGACAAGGCCATCGCACGCCTGGAGGAGGCCATCCGGGAGGGCACCGATTCGGCCCGCGTCCGGACCCTGCTGGGCTGGACGCTCTACAAGAAGGGCGACCTCACCCGTGCCCGGGCCGAGTTCGAGCGGGCGCTGCGCACGGATCCGGGCGACCCGAACGCCTTCTACGCCCACGAGGGGCTGGGGTGGATCACGTACAAGTCGGGCGAGCACGACCGCGCCATCGCGGCCTTCTCGAGGTCGCTCAAGCTTTCTCCTGGTTATCCCAATGCCCAGGTCGGGCTCGGCTGGGCATACCTCGCCAAGCGTGATCTGGTCCGCGCGGCGGCGAACTTCAAAAGTGCCCTTGCCACCAGTCCCGCCGACACCGACGCGCGCCGGGGGCTCGGCTTCGTCGCCTACCATCGCGGCGACTGGGCCCAGGCGATCGCCCACTTCCGAGACGTGCTACGGCGCAATGAGCGCGATACACTCACCCGCTCGGCCCTGGGCTGGACCTACTACTACAAAGGTGACTACGCCGAGGCCCGACCGATCTTCCTCGACGTCGCGCGCCGGGAGCCCACCTGGGCCGATCCGCTGGCGGGGCTCGGGTGGATCGCCGAGCGCCAGGGGCGGGCCGAGGAGGCGAAGACCCGGCTGCGAGCTGCTATGGCCCTGTCCGCGCGTTACGTGGCGACACCGGACGTGAGGAAACTGCTGAGCGACCGGCCGTCGTGGGTCGATCTCTGGCGGGATCTAGGCTGGGCCCTCTACCACCAACGTGTCTTCGCGGAGGCGGAGGCGGAGTTCCGCGCTCTGGTGACCCGTCATCCGAGCGATGCGGATGGGCTGCGGGGCCTGGGCTACGCGCTCTACGTCCTCAAGCGCTATCGCGAGGCCATCTCGCCACTGCGGCGCTCACTCGACCTGGACGCCGCACTGCCGGCTGTCCGCGAGCAGGTCGAGATCCCGGGGACGTCCCGCCTTCACTCGATCGTGAGCGATGCGGCCTCGACGCTCGCCTGGAGCCTGCACTACTCAGGTGATCTCGGAGCGGCCCTCCCTCAGTTCCGCGACGTCACGCGGCGCCACCCCGACTGGCCGGACGGTTGGAGCGGTCTCGGGTGGACGCTCCTCAAGCTGGGCAACCGCACCGAGGCCGAGCGGGCGTTCCGGCGCAGCCTCGAGGCGGAGGCCGGCTACCCGGACGCGGCGATGGGGCTGCGCGCGCTCGGAAAGGCAGCGCGATGATGGGCGCCCGCGAGCTGCCGGCCCGGGTACGCTTCCTCGACTCGGTCAGCATCCGGCTGGGTTCCGAGCGGGGCTTCCTCTTCGATCAACGCTCCGGACACGTCTTCTCGCTGAATGACAGCGCGACCCTGGCCGCGGCGGGGCTCCGCGACGGAACCCCGACGACCGACGTCGTCGCGGCGGTGGTCGAGGCGTTCGACGTGGACGCTGCCACGGTTCGCGCGGACCTGGCACGCCTGGTCGCCCAGCTTCTCGAGGAAGGACTGGTCGAGTCTCATGGGTGAGCTCTGGATAGGGGTCACCGGGCTCTATAGCACGGACAACCCGCACCCGGGCCTCGGCGTGATCCGCGCCCTCCGTCAGGCGGACCCGTCGTGGCGCATTCTCGCGCTGATTCCCGATCGCTCCGCCACGGGCGCGTACGCCGCGGAGCTCATCGACGCCCATGCCATCCTGCCACCGCCGTGGAGCAGCCCCAAAGTGCTCGGCGCCCGGCTACGCGCCATCGCCCACCGCCATCCTCTCGACATCGTGATCCCTACCCTCGACACCGAGTTACCGCACTACGTGGCGCTCCGCGGGACGCTGCGGCGGCTCGGCATCCGCACCGCCCTGCCGACGGCGGCGGCGCTGCGCGCTCGGGAAAAGCGGCGCCTGCCGCTGCTCGGCCGGCAGGCCGCAGTGCCGGTCCCCGAGACCGTCGTCATGCTCTCTTCCGAAGCCGTGCGCCGAGCCGCGGCCCGACTCCACTATCCGCAAGTCGTCAAGGGTGCAATGGTGGACACGGTCGTCGCGCATTCGGCCGAGGACCTCCGCGTGGCGGCCGGCGAGCTCGGGACCACGTGGGGCTACCCGCTACTCGCCCAGTCCTTCGTCCACGGCGAGGAGTATGACGTGGCCGTGGTGGCTCGCCGCGGCGAGGTCCAGGGGACGGCCGTGATGAAGAAGCTCTCGGTGACCAGCAAGGGCACGGCCTGGGCCGGTGTCACGGTCGACGAGCCAGGGCTCGCGGAGCAGGCCGGGCGCCTGGCGCGCGTGCTCCGATGGGACGGTGCACTCGAGGTGGAGTTCATCCGCACGCCGGACGGCCGCGCCTACTGTTTCGAGATCAACCCTCGCTTTCCGTCGTGGATCGCCCTGGCTGCCGAGGCGGGCGCTAATCTGCCGGCACTTCTGGTACGCATCGCAGAAGGTGCGGAGCCGGAGCTGATCCGCGCGCGGGCCGGGCGTCTGTTCGCCCGCTCGGTCGTGGAGCGAGTGTTCTTCGGCAACCCGCTGGCGGCGCTGGACGCCCATCGAGTGCGTGGTGGGCTTCTCTCGATCCCGGGGGCCCGGCCGGCCGGGCGCTCGTCCCGCGGCGAGCGGTCCGCCGGGAGGGTAGCGGTCACGGGGCTCAACGCCGCCGACAACCCGTCGCCGGGCCTTACGGTCGGCCGATCGCTCAGGCTCGCGCCCGCGTCTCCTGCCCTCATCGGGCTCACCCACGAGATCCTGGCCACCGGCGCTTATGTGGGCGGTATCTGGGAGGAGGTCCGGCTGCTACCCTTCCCGTCGCGGGAGGAAGGTGGCTATCCCGAGGCGTTGATCGAGCACTGTCGTGCCGCGGGCGCCGACTGCCTCGTGCCGACCCTGGACATCGAGCTGCCCCTGGTCGCGTGGCTCGCTCCGCGGCTGGCCCAGGCCGGCGTGGCGACCCTCGTGCCGCCGCCCGAGGTCCTGGCCTCGGTGACCAAGCCCCGGCTGCCCGCCCTCGCGGCCGACGGCTTCCGCCTGCCGCGCTCGCTCATGATCCCGGCCCTCGACGACCTGCCGCGGGTGGCCGAGGCCCTCGGCCGGCGCTTCGTCATCAAGGGCCCGCTCGCCGACGCCCGAGTGGTGAGCGCTCAGGAGGAAGCGCGGGTGATGGCGCGGCGGCTCGCCGCCACGTGGGGCTTCCCGCTCCTCGCCCAGGAATACGTCGAGGGCGAGGAATTCGGAATCGCCGCCGTGGCGGACCGGACCCACCGCGTGGTGGGCTCCGTGGTGGTGCGCAAGGAGATCCGCACCCTGAACGGCAACACCTGGGGCGGCACCGTCGTGGCGGACCGGGGCCTCTCGGCCCTCGCCCACCGCTTCGCCGAGACGGTGCGGTGGGTGGGTCCGTTCGAGCTCGAAGTGATCCGCCACGCGCGGCGCGGAACTTTCCTGATCGAAGTCAACCCGCGTTTCCCCGGCTGGGTCTATCTCTCCGCGGGGGCCGGCGCCAATCTGCCCTGGGCGGCGGTACGGCTCGCGCGGGGCGAACGCGTGCCGCGAATGACGCCCCGGCCGGGCACGTTCTACGTCCGGATGGCGTGGGACTCGATCGCCCCCGTCGAGCGAATGGCCACGCTGGCCGTGGAAGGGAGGGTGAGCGGGCATGTCGGCTAGGCGATCCGCCGCGGGCGGCGGGCGGCGGCCGTACGAGCCCATGCGGCTCACGCGCCACACCTTCGGCGCTATCAGCAAGTACTCGGGCGCCGCGCTCAACACCCGCGCGCCGCTGGTCCCGACCACTGTGGTGGAACGAATCGACGGCTGCGACGTGCCGGCCCTGGTCCGCCAGTTCGGCTCGCCGCTCTTCGTGGTCTCCGAAACGCGGCTCCGGCAGGAGTTCCAGGCCTTCCGCGCGGCCTTCCGCGCGCTCTACCGGGGCACGGAGGTGGCGTACTCGTACAAGACGAATTACCTCACCGGCATCCGCGCGCTGCTGCACGAGGAAGGCGCCTGGGCCGAGGTCGTTTCGGGGCTCGAATACGACATGGCCGAGCGCCTCGGCGTCCCCGCCGGGCGCACCATCTTCAACGGTCCCTACAAGACCGAGGAAGACTTGCGGCGCGCCGTCAAGGCCGGCGTCCTCGTCAACGTGGACAGCTTCGACGAGCTCGCGGCGATCGAGGAGATCGCCGCCGAGCACCGCCGGGGGGCGACCCTGGGTGTGCGCGTGACCGCGGCCGTGAGCGAGACGCCGTGGGAGAAATTCGGCTTCAGCCTGGAGGCCGGGCTCGCGGAGGAGGCCTGCCGCCGGGCGGCCGCTGCAGGTTCGCTTCGGCTGGCGGGAATCCACGTGCACCTGGGCACGGACCTTTCCAAGCCCGGGGTCTTCGAGGACCTGCTGGAGCGTCTGCTCCCATTCATGGCGAAGATCGAGCGCCGCCACGGCGTTCGCTGGGAGGTGCTCGACCTGGGCGGGGGATTTCCCAACCGCCACCGCTACGCGCGCGCTCACCCGGGAACGTCGCCCGACAACGTCTTCCCCGCGTTTGCGCAAGCCGTGACCGAGCCGCTCGCGGCCGCCCTCCGCCGCCTCAAGAGTCGGCCGCGCCTGGTGCTCGAGCCGGGTCGCGCTCTCGTCGAGCATCCGGTCTTCCTGCTGACGACGGTGGCGGCGGTCAAGCGCCTGCCGAGCGGAGCCAAGGCGGCCGTGCTCGACGCGGGCGTGCATCTCTTGCCCAGCGCCTACTACACGGCGCTCGACATCGCGCCCACCGAGCCGAGCCCGCTCTCGGTGGAAGAAGTCACGCTCTTCGGCCCCCTGTGCATGCAGGTGGACTGCCTCGGCGAGGGCCTCCGGCTGCCCCCGCTCCGGCGCGGCACGCTCCTGGCCGTCAAGAACTGTGGCGCCTACACTGACTCTCAGTCCATGCAGTTCATCCACGCGCGCCCCGCGGTCGTGCTGGTCTCCGACGGACGCGCGGAACTCTTGCGCGAGCCGGAGTCCGTGGAGCACTTCCTCGGCCGCGACCGGCTGCCCGGACGGCTTCGGGGGCCCTTCGGCGCCAAGCCGTGATCGCCGGCCCCGTCCGCGAGGCGCTCAGGGCCTGGGCAGCGGGCTGGGGACAGGTGTTCTTCTCCCCATCGCCCACAACGGGCCTCTGCCTCGTGCTGGGCTTCAGCCTCCTGGCACCCCGCGCCGCGGCGGCCGGCGCGGTGGCCTGCGCCGCATCCACCCTAGTGGCCCGGGCACGCGGGTATCCGCGCCAGCCCTGGCGCACCGGGCTCTACGGATACACGGGCGTCCTTGCGGGGCTCTACTGGGGCGTGCTCTTCGAGCCGTCGTCCGTCGCGTGGCTGATACTGCTCGCGGCGGGGCTGGTCGCGGCGCCGCTCACCCGATTTGCCCATCGCTTGCTCACGCGGCGCGAGATTCCGACCCTGGCCCTGCCGGTCTTGGCTCTCCTCTGGCTGGCCGGAGTCTTCCTCGCGCCGGTGGCCGCCGTCCCGCCGACGGCAGCCGGATGGCAGCTCGCTGGCTGGGGGATCATCGCCGCAGGGCTCGCCCTGCACTCGCGTCTCCTCGTCTCGGCGGCCGTGGCCGGTGCGGGCATCGGGCTCGCCGCGAGCGCGGCCCTCGAGGGCCGAATCGAGCCCGGGCTCATCTCCAACAGCGTCGCCACGGCGATGGCGTTGGGCGCGGTCTACCTGCCGTACTCGGCCGGGTCTCTGGTGCTGGGCGGCCTCGGGGCGGCCATGGCCGGTGCGCTCTGGTGGGCCGCGGCGCCGGCCGCGGCGGCCGGGTTGCCGCTGCTGCTGGCTCCGTTTCACGCGGTGACGGTTGCGATCCTTGGCGCCCTCGGCGTGCGCGCCATCCGCCGCCGGCTCCCCGGATGCCCGGCGCCCCTTCCACTCGAAAGCATCGAGACGCCCGAGAGGAGTCGCGCCGTCTGGCAGGCGCGCCACCGTCTCCACGCGCTCGTGCGCGGAGCGCGGCGCATCGGCGTCCTGACCGGAGCCGGCGTCAGCACCGAGGCCGGACTGCCGGACGTGCGGAGCGCCTTCGGGCTCTGGCTGGAGCAGCGGGGCATCACGCTGGACGAGTTCCTCACCTCCACCGAGGCGCGGGCCGAGTACTGGCGGCAGGAGGAGAGCTTCTTCCGCCTCGTCCGGCGCGCGGCGCCTGCCGCCGTTCACCGCGCGCTCGCGACGTTCTACCGCCGCGGGCGGCTCTCGGCCGTGGTGACCCAGAACGTGGACGGCCTCCACCAGGCGGCGGGCCTGCCGCGCGAGGCGGTGATCGAGCTGCACGGCAACATTCACGAGGCGCGCTGCGTGGACTGCGGTCACATGGTGCCACGCGCGCCCCTCAGCGAGCGCATCGCCGCGGGATCCGCGGCGCTCTACTGTGACGGCTGCCAAGGACTGCTCAAGGGCGGCGGTCTTCTGTTCGGCGAGCAGGTCAGTCCTGAGCGCCTCGAAGCGGCGGTGGGCGCGGTGCTTACCGCAGACCTCTGCCTGGTGCTGGGCACGTCGCTGACTGTGACCCCGGCCTCCGACCTGCTCCGCTGGGCGCGCGACGCCGGCGTCCCGATCGCCATCGTCAACGCCACGCCTACGGCTCACGACGCGCTTGCGGCCGTCACGGTGACGGCCGAGGTGGGCGCTACCCTCCTTGATCTGCTCGAGGACGCCGGGCTCGACTCTCCGGCTCCAGCCGGCGTTTCGCCTGGCTCTTTCTGATCGATGAAGAGCAAGGTCGGATTGCCCGCCGTTCCGTTTGCGCTGAAGGACACCGCCGGTGCCGCTCATCGTCGCGAGCAGTACCGGGGCCACTGGCTGCTGATGGTGTTCCACCGGCACCTCTTCTGACTGCCCTGCCGCGAGCATCTGTCGCAGTTGCGACGGTACGAGGAAGAGATCGAACGGCTGGGCCTGCAGGTCCTGGTCGTCACGTTCGAGGCTCGGGAGCGTGCGGAAGCGTACGTGCGCGAGACGAATCTGCGGTGGCCCCTTCTGATTGATCGGCAACGTGCTCTCTACAGCGCCTATGGCATGGGGCGTGGTCGATGGTGGGCTATCTGGGGGCCCGCGACGTTGTGGGCATACATCCGATTGATCGGCCGAGGTCATCGGCCAAGACGCCCCACCGGCGATATCCACCAGCTTGGCGGCGACATTCTCGTGGATCCGATGGGGATGGTGGCCCTGCATCACGTCGGGAAGGGCCCGGCGGATAGGCCGGCAGTCTCGACGCTCCTTGAACGCATCCGACACGGCCAGGGCAATCAGCGATAGGCATGGAGAGCCGACGAGCCGAGCACCGATCCCTCCCCTTCGCAGCCCCGTAACGGTTCCTTCGCGCTGTGCCAAGGCGGCCGCTTCTTGCTCTCCAACTCGATTGATCCCACCTCGAATGTTGTCCTCCGTTGACCGGGTGCGGCTTCTTCTATACAATGCGCCGGACATTGCGTGTCAGGTCAGGCGAGATCGGAGGACAACATGAGCATCGATAAGCCGAGCGGGCAGGAGGAGGAGTATTTTGCCCGCCAGGAGTTCGAGCGGAAGAAGCGGCTGGTGGAGGAGCGGGAGCGCGGCCTCAAAGAGGAGGAGCGAAAGCGCCTCAAGGAGCTGCACTCGATGCGCTGCCCCAAGTGCGGGATGGAGCTGATCGAGATTGATTACGGGGGGATGAAGATCGACAAGTGCACGAGCTGCGCAGGCGTCTGGCTGGACGCCGGTGAGCTCGACCATGTTGTCAAAGCCGGAGCCGGATTCCTCGGGAATTTTCTCAAGGTTTTCAAGAGCTGACGGCGGAGCTCGGCCGGGTGTCGTCCGGCTTGCCGAAGCTGGATGAGATGCTCGGGGGCGGGTTTCTCCCGGGAACCCTCGCGGTCGTCTACGGCGCGGCGGGAATCGGATATGCGCAGCGCCTCTTTCACTGGCCGCTTCGACGCTGGGAGCAGACGGTGCTCCCCATTTCTCCTCTGGGTCCTGATCGCCATCGCCAAGTTCCTGTTCTGACGCGGAAGAGGAGGCAACCACGGCTTAAGTCGGACGGTGGGTCACCGATCCCAAGGCTAGTGTGTAATGCAAGATCAGGCTCGGTTGCCGACGTGCTCCGCGACAAACCGCTCCCGGGTTCTCCAGATCCATCGCTCGCCGACTCATGGCTGGCGGGAGCCGGAGCGGTGGGCGGGCGTCATCGGCGGGGGATCCTCCAGCCCGCGGCAGGGACCGAGGATCGTCATCGCGACGACGGCCTTCCTGACCGCCGCCCGCCCGCCCAGCGGTCCCGCTCGGCGACTGACCGGCTGCTGCGGAGGAGCCGGCGGCGCCTTGCGAGGGTCCTCACGGGGGAGGGCGGGCTCGATCACGCGAGCCCGCGCCGGCATGGGGGCGAGGGGCCGCTCCTCGCGCCCCACGGGCTCCGCCGCGGGGGACTCCGTCGGCACGGGGCGCTGCCGCTCACGCGCCCGGCGCTGGAGCCAGCGGACGAGCAGATTGAGGAGCAGCACCAGAACAACCACCAACAGGAGGAGGAGGACCTGCTCGGGCCTGAGCGATCTCATGGCGCCAACCAGGCTATCGCTTCGGGCTCGGCGGAGGCTCCGGCCCTCCCTCGGCGATCGCTTCCCGCATGGTGGTGTCGGCCTGCACGTTCTTCATCCGGTAGTAGTCCATGATGCCGAGGTTGCCTTGCCGGAAGGCCTCCGCCATGGCCCGTGGCACCTCGGCCTCGGCCTCGACGACGCGAGCCCGCATCTCCTGCTCGAGCGCCACCGCCATGGCCCGCCGCTCCTCGGCCTTGGCCTGGGCGATCTGCTTATCGGCGTTGGCCTGGTCGATCTGGAGCTTGGCGCCGATGTTCTCGCCGACGTCGACGTCCGCGATGTCGATGGACAGGATCTCGTAGGCGGTGCCCGCATCCAGCCCCGCGGCCAGAACATGCTTGGAGATGTGATCCGGGTTCTCCAGCACGTTCTTGTGGCTGGCGGACGAGCCGATCGTGCTGACCATGCCCTCGCCGACCCGCGCGATGATGGTCTCCTCGCCAGCGCCGCCCACCAGCCGGTCGATGTTGGTGCGCACGGTCACGCGCGAGACGGCGATCAGCTGGATGCCGTCCTTGGCGACCGCGGCGATGCGGGGGGTCTCGATCACCTTGGGAATCACCGACATCTTCACCGCGGCCAGCACGTCACGGCCGGCGAGGTCGATGGCCGCCGCCCGCTTGAACGGCATCGCGATGTTCGCCTTGTCCGCCGAGATCAGGGCGTTCACGACGTTGACGACGTTGCCGCCGGCCAGGTAGTGGGCCTCCAGGTCGTTGACGGAGATGTCCAGGCCCGCCTTCACCGCGCTGATGCGGGCGGTGACGATCGTGCCCGGGGGCACCCGCCGCAAGCGCATCCCGATCAGGGTGAAGAGACCGACATACGCTCCCGAGGCGAACGCGGCGATCCAGACCCGGACGGGGATCAGGTAGAGGACGCTGACCAGCACCGCCACCATCAGGATGAGGAGGGCGACGGCTCCGAAGGCTCCAGTCTCGATTCCGGTCATGGCTCAGTCCTTTCTGGGAAGTCGTCGCACGACGATTCGGTTGCCGTCCACCCGGACGACCGTGATCGGGTCTCCCGCCTCGATGAATTCGCCGTCGGACACCACGTCCACCCGCTCGCCCTCGATGTCGGCGATCCCGGCCGGCCGCAGCGGCGACGCCGCCGTGCCGCGCTTGCCGAGCCAGGCGCGGTCCGTCTCCGGCGCGGACGCGAAGCCCTCCCGGGCCGTCAGCTCGGTCTCGAGCACGAGCCGGCGGCCGACCGGCAGGCGCGGGAGGAAGCGGAGCAGCGCCAGCGAGGCCGCGATCGCGAGCAGGAGCGACACCGCGACCCGCCCGATCGCGCCCAGAATGACCGCCCACGTGGCCCCGGCGCCGACGAGGCTCAGCCCCAGCCCGCCGAGGAACGCGGCGATGCCGAGGATCCCGGTGACCCCGAAGCCGGGCGTCACGAACAGCTCGATGGCGAGGAGGATCACTCCCGCACCCACCAGGAGCAGCTCTTCCCAGCCCACGAGCCGCACGAGCCAGTGACCCCAGAAGAAGAGCGCGAGGCTGCCGATGCCGACCACCCCGGGCACGCCGAAGCCGGGGGTCCGGAGCTCAACGATGATCCCGAGGATCCCGATCGTCATCAGCAGCGAGCTGACCACCGGATGGGTCAGGAAGCGCAGGGCGGTCTCGGCCCAGGTCGGCGCGGCCCGACGAACCTCCGCCCCGGTCAGTCCCAGCCGCTCGAGCACGGCCTCCACGCTGTCGGCGCGGAAGTCGGCGAGCTTGTGCTTGAGCGCTTCTTCGGTGGTGAGCGTGAGGAGCTTGCCCTTGCCGATCACCCCGGGGATCTGCACGTCGGCATCCACCATGGCCTCGGCCAGGAGCGGGGGGCGCCCTCGGCTCTCAGCGGTCGCGCGAAACTCCTTGCGCACGTAGGACACGGTCTTCTCGGCCACCGGTTGAGCCGGAGAGCCTGGCTGGCCCATCTCGACCGGCGTGGCGGCTCCGATCGTGCCGCCTTCCGCCATCACGATGGTCCCGGCGGCCAGGCTGATCAGGGCCCCGGCCGAGATGGCGCGCTTGTTGACGAACGCCACTGTGCGGACTCGCGTCCGGAGCAGCGCGTCTCGGATCAGCACGGCGGCGTCCACCCGTCCACCGAAGGTGTTGATCTCCAGGATGACCGCGCCGGCCCCGGCTGAGGCGCCCTCGTCGAGGACGCGCTGGACGAAGGGGGCGAGGCCCAAATCGATCATGCCTTCGACCGGCAGCAGGTACACGACCGGACGCGCGCCCTGTCCGTGCGCCGGGGCCGCAAGGGTGCCTACCACGGCCGTGAAGGCCAGCAGCAAGATCGCCCGTATCGGCACGAGTAGATGGTTCACGCTCACAGGCTGCACTTTTCTCTTGGGCCCGCTGGTAATCTACCTGCTGAGATGCCCTGCCAACGCATGAGATCGGCGCCGGCGTCGAGGTAGGCCTCGTGGATCGCGCGGATGGCGTCGGGGCGCGTGAGGTTGAGGTGCTCGTTGCACCCTTCGAAGGCCGGCCCGCCGAAGTCCCGGGCGGAGAGATCCTGCGCCTGGATCACCGTGTCCATGTCGCCGTCCATGAGCAGGACGCGGCTCCCGAAGGCCTGGGCGAGTCTCCAGACGGCGCCGCTCATGCGCTGATTCTAGCCCACCTTTCGCAGTTCGAGTAGTGGGCCCGCGCCGTCTGTATCTGTCCGTCTCCTCAGGCGGGGTCATCGGCCGAGACGCCTCGCCGGCGATATTCTCCAGCTGGGCGGCAACATTCTTGTGGATCCAACGGGGATGGTGGCCCTCCATCACATTGGGAAAGGCCCGGCGGATCGCCCGGCAGTCTCGGCACTCTTTGAGCGGATCCGACAGGGCCACGGCGATCATCGATAGGCACGGAGAGCCGATGGGCCGGCGGGGGCGGCCCTCACTGACCATCGTCGCGCCTCTCCCTCGCCTGTCTGTCGGCCGCCAGACGGCGCCTCTGAGCAAGCCCGAGGGGAGTCGGAATTCTTGACAGTCCTTGCCATCGCCGTTGTTGCCTTCCTCTCAAGTCTCTGAATCCGCAAACTTCGGTCGAGTGGCACGAATGAAGCACTTGGAGGTCAGCGACAGCGGCGAGGCCCACGTGTTGGAAAGAGGGCCGACAGCGCGTCCTGTGATTTGGGCGCCAAATAGCGTACAGACCTCAAGAGGAGGCCCGGGATGAAGAAGCGATCTACCCTGCTCGTCGCTCTCGTGTTCGGCTGGCTAGCGCTGGTGCCGCTCAGCACGGTTGTTCAGGCCTCGCCGGTCTTCATCGACAACTTCAGCGTCACGAAGAACGGGGTGCTGCTCTTCGACGATCCCTTCAGCGACGGGGGCCCGCCGCCGAGCGCCCCCAACTTCACCAACGGAACCCCCGCCTCGTACTTCGTCGCAGGAAGTCTGAACGAATCGAGTGGGAAGGTTCGGTTAGACACGGTCGGGGCAGCGATCACGCCGGGCCCCGTGACGAACCTGCCCTTCTTCATCGAACTTGCCCGCCTCCAGACCAACATTGATCCGAACAACTTGACCCTGGGGCTCAAGAACGACGACACGTTTTCGGTGCGGGGCCTCTTCGATCTGACCGTGCCCTCACAGCGTCTCGAAGCCTACGGAATCCGTCTCAACGACTTGACCGCCCCGGGCATTGGCAATGATCTCCTCGAGGTCGGGGTACGCCAGGGCGCCGATGGGATCGATCGCGTGCAGTTCTTCAGGCTCGATCAGGACGCCAACAGCTTCACCTCCTTCGGTGGCTTCCTGCTCGACCCTGGTCACGACCAGATCCTGCTCGACCTCACGCGACTCAGCACCGGCAGCGACGCGATCACGGCCTCCTTCGCCTATGTCGATGGCGGAGTGGTAGGATCCTTTTCCACCTTCGGGACGACGGCCGACATCTTCCAAGGAGAGAACTTCACCCGTGCGGAATTTGCCTTCTTCACCCCCGTGCCTGAGCCCGCGAGCCTGATCCTGCTCGGGATGGGGCTCGCGGCCCTCGCCGCGCGGAGCTGGAAGCGGAGCCGTCGGCACTAGACAGCTCCCCGTCTCCTGCCAGCCGCCTGACCAGCAAGAGATGGAGGTAGGGGGTCGCTGTTCGTGGGTCGGGTGAGGACCAGATCGTCCAGAGCGGCGAGCCCTGCGTAGGCGTTGTTGTCGTCGAAGCGGACCCGTGAATCCGTGCCCTGGACGCGCACGCGAGGGGCCGTGCTGTCATCGGACAGCGCCCCCATCGCTGGGCCTGTCGGGTTGTCGGTGCTCGTCGCGGGCACGATAGTTCCCTCCCGCTCGTCCCTCTCGAGCGCGGCGACTAGTGCGAACTCCTGGCAGCGCCCGCCATTGCCCCGGCCCCGCGCCGTTACCGTGGGCTCCTCGCCCGCGACCACGGAGCAGGGCGGCTGCACGGGCGCTCACCCTGCCCAGATCCTGTGACAAGAAAGACCCCTGGAGAAGACTCTCGGGCAAGGCGGGCGATGACTGAGAAGGGGCTTTACGTCGTTCGCCCTGTCTCTTCGACCTGCGTCGCGTGACAGCGTTATCGCGTCGCCTCGCGAAAGGCTGAGAGGACGGGGTCGGCCGCGACACGATCCTCCGGGAGGCTCGCAAGCCCGGCGCGCACCAACGAGAAGCCGCCCGCAGCCCACGCCAGCCCGAGCGCCACGCGGAGCGCATCCGGGGCCAGCACCGCCGCCTCACCGGCGCGGAGCCGCTGGAGGGCCTGCGGGCCGGCGAACGCCCGCTGAAGCGAGAGACACAGGTCCCGCGCCTGTGAGGTCGCCAGGACGGCCCTCTCGGCGCGGGTCACGCCTGCCCCTCCAGGAGCGCGATGTCGGCGATGTCCTGTGGCGAACCGCGCAGCCTCTTGAGCCCGATGAGCCCGTCGCGCGACACCACCGTCACCGGATGCCCCTCCCACTCGGCGCTGGTGCGCGTCCGCCATGCGCGCGCGGTCGCTCCCGGCTGGACCTCGATCACGTCGAGCACCAGCACCTCGGGGTCCGCGGGGACGACTTTCGTGAGCCGATGCATCACGACCTCCCCCGCGGCCAGTCGCGTCGGTGCCCGTTCCCGTCGAAGAAACCCAAGAGGCACGAGCGCCTCGACGATCCGCGTGACAGTGTCCGGCGGCGCCAGCAAGTCGATATCGATCGTCGCTCGCGGGTGGGCGTGGATGGACATCGCGATGCCCCCGCAGACCGCATACGCGACATCCGCGCGGGTCAGGGCGCCCACCACGGCGCGAAACTCCTCGAAGAGGTTCGGCATTGCGGCCTCGGCACCCTCCGCTGAGCGCCGTCCCAGGGCGCCCGCCGGGGCCGGCGCGGGGGCGCCCGTCCCCGATTCTCGCCACGGGCTAGCGAGCGGCCGCCGCCTCCCTCCGTCGGCCACCCTCAGCCGGTGATCGCACCCTCGGAGGCGTTGGACACGGTCTTGGCGTATTTGTGGAAGACGCCGCTGGTGTAGCGCGGCTTTGGCGCCTTCCACCTGGCCAGGCGCTTCTTCATCTCGGCTGCTGTGATCTCCACGTCGAGCCGCCGCTTCTTGACGTCGATATTGATGATGTCGCCGCTCTTGAGAGCGGCGATCGGCCCACGGTCGAACGCCTCGGGGACGATGTGGGCGATCATGAAGCCGTGCGTGGCGCCGGAGAAACGGCCGTCCGTCATGAGCGCCACCGTGTCCCCGAGCCCCGCGCCCTGGAGCGCCCCCGTCACGTGCAGCATCTCGCGCATGCCGGGGCCGCCCTTGGGCCCCTCGTACCGGATGACGATGACGTCGTTGGGCTTGATCTTGCCCTTCTTGACGGCCGCGAAAGCGTCTTCCTCCCGCTCGAAGACGCGCGCCGGGCCGCGATGGTCGTACTTGGTCTGTCCCGAGAGCTTGATGACGCAACCTCCGGGGGCGACGTTGCCGCGAAGGATCGCGATCCCGCCGGTCGGCTTGAGCGCCTGCTTGAGGGACTTGATCACCTGCTGCCCCGCCGTCTCGGGCGCGGCCTGCGCCTCCTCGCCGATCGTGCGCCCGGTGACGGTCTTCTCGTTGGCGTGGAGCAGCCCCGCTTCGAGCAGCCGCTTGGCCACGACGGGCATGCCGCCCGCGTCGTACATCTCGGGCGCCGTGTAGCTGCCCCAGGGCTTCAGGTCGGCCAGCACGGGCGTCTTCTTCGACAGGCGGTCGAAGTCGTCTATGGAGAGCTTGATTCCGAACTCCTTCGCCGTCGCCGGCAGGTGGAGCACGGCGTTGGTCGAGCCGCCCGTCGCCAGCACGCCGGCGATGGCGTTCTCAAAGCTCCGCCGCGTGATGAGCGAGCGCGGCGTGATCCCCTCGCTCACGAGGGCCATCACGCGCTTGCCGCACTCGAAGGCGACCTCTTCCTTTCGCGGGTCGGTGGCCGGAATGCCGTTCCAGCCCATCGGCGACATGCCGAGCATCTCGTACGCCGTCGACATGGTGTTGGCCGTGAACTGGCCGCCGCAGGCGCCGGCGCCCGGGCAGGCATGGTCCTCCACGTCCTTGAGCACCTCGGCCGAGATCTTGGCGGCGTTGTAGGCACCCACGGCCTCGAAGACGTCCTGGATGGTCAGGTTGCGGTTGGCGAACGGGCCGGTGGTGCCGGCGCAGCGCCCGAACATGATGGAGCCACAGTAGAGCATGAGCCCCGGGATGTTGAGCCGCCCGAGCACCATGACCATGGCGGGGATGGTCTTGTCGCAGCCGGAAATGGTCACGATGCCGTCGAACATGTGGCTGCGCGCGACCAGCTCAACCGAGTCGGCAACCACCTCGCGGCTGATCAGCGAGCCCTTCATCCCCTCGGTGCCCATGGTGATGCCGTCGGTGATGGAGATCGTGTTGACCTCGATCGGCGTGCCGCCGGCGGCGCGAATCCCCTGCATCACCTTCTCGGCAAGCTTCCGGTGGTTCCAGTTGCAGGGCATGGTGCCGATCCAGCAGTGGGCGACACCGATCTGCGGACGCGCCAGGTCCTGGTCGGAGAAGCCCACGGCCTTCATCATGGCGCGGGCCGGGGCGCGGTCGGGGCCTTCGAGGAGGACGCGGCTCTTGCGGCGGGTGTCGATAGCCATCACGGGACTCCTTTGTCGAATGAACGAGGTGCGGGCGATTCTACAGCAGGTCGCTCAGCGGGGCCAGCGAATAGCCCTCCGCCCTGAGCGTGCCGATCATCGCCGGCAGCGCCTGGACGAGGCGGGATCCGGCGCCCGGAACGCCGTCGGCGTCGTGGAGGTCAAGGATGGCCCCCGGGCCCACGCGGCGGCGCGCGCGCTCCACCTGGAGCGCCGGTGACGCGGGCCGGCGCCCCTCGGTCTGCACTGTCCAGAACACGCACGGCGTCCCGAGCCTGCGCAGCACCGGAAAGAGCGCGAGGTTCGTCATGCCCCAGGGCGGGCGGAAGAACCGCGGCGGCGCGCCGGCGGCCTGGGCGATGGCATCGTATCCCCGCCTCACCTGGCGCCCGGTTTCCCGCGGCCCCGCGAGCCAGAGGCTGCGGTGGCTCCACGTGTGGTTACCGAGGTCGTGATCCGCGGCCGCGATACGCCGGACCAGGGCGCCCGCGCGCGCCGCCCGCTCGCCGATCAGGAAGAAAGTCGCCCGGGTACCGTGGGCGGCCAGGATGTCCAGCACCCGCGGGGTGTGCTCGGGGTCCGGGCCGTCGTCGAAGGTGAGGGCGACCTTCCGGCCCGCCCGCGGCCCACGCCATACGCTCGCCAGCGTCAGCGCATGCGAACCCCACGTGTAGCCCGCCCAGAGCGCCGGCGCCGCGAGGAGCCAGGCCGCCGCGCTCACGACGCGCGCTCGCGTGCCAGCCTCTGGTCGCCGAGCACGAGCCCGACAATGTCCTGCGCCGCGCACGGCCTGCGGTAGATCCCGATGCGCTCGCGCATGTCGCGCAGCAGCACGGGGTCACGCAGAGCGGCGGCAATGACCCTCTGAAGCTGCGCTCCGGACCCCGCCACGAGTCCCACGCCCGACATGGCCACGAAGCGCTCGTTGCGCGCCTCCTGCCCCGGAACCGAGCCGAAGCAGATGACCGGCACCTCGGCGGCCAGCGCCTCGGCGAGGGTGAGCCCGCCGGCCTTGGTGACGAGGAAGTCGGCGGCCGCCATCAGCTCGCGGACGTGATCGACGAAGCCGAAGACCTTGATCCGGTTCCCGCTCCCGGCCGCGAGGCGCCGGAGGCGCGCCTCGAGACTCCTCTCGTGGCCGGCCACGAACACGGCCTGGAAGGACAGCTCCATGTCGAGGACGGCACGCGCCGCCGCCTCCAGGCGGCCGAAGCCCCCGCCCGACCCGTCCATGAAGAGCAGCACCGGCAGCTTCGGAGAGAGCCCCACGGCCAGGCGCGCGGCGGCGCGGTCCGGCTGATGGAGAAACTCGCATGCCACCGGGATGCCGGTGACGGTCACGCTCTCGCGCGGCAAACCTTTGGCCGTCAGATCGTTTGCGATCTCCTCGGCGGGCACGCAGTAGCGGTCCACGTGCGGGTGGATCCACTGCGTGTGCGCGACGAAGTCGGTGAAGACGGTCGTGTGCGGCGGGGTCGGCTCGCCGCGCGAGCGAAGATACGAGAGGGCCGCCGCGGGTGTCGGCTGCACCGAGACCGCCTGGTCGAACCGCTGCGCGCGCAAGAGCCGGCGGAGCTTCCGCGCGCCGACCCGGTTGAACCCCAGCATGAACGGCGAGGAGACGCTGATCTGATCGCCAAGCCAGTAGGCCCCGCCCCAGAGGGCGGGAGTCCGGCGGAGCATGGTGTAGTAGAGCGCGCGGCTCCACTGGTCGAACTTCGGGTGGACGAGGTCCCGGAAGTGATCCACGACCGTCGGGAGCGCGCCGGCCCGGCGGAACTCATCGGCGAGGACGCCGGCGGCGCGGACGTGCCCCGAGCCGTAGGAGGCCGTCAGGATGAGGATCCGCGGCTGCGCCCCCATCAGGCGGCCGGCCGCCGCGCGACGAGCAGCGTCAGCTTGCCCGATTGCACGGTCTCGCCGCGCTGGTTGACGATGCCGCGCTCCTCGATGATCACCCCACCCTCGCGCATGCTCCGTTTGGTCAGCGTCCGCGAAACGCTATGAATGGTATCGCCGACCCTGACAGGTCCGAGGAAGCGCCACTCGAATCCCATGAAGGCCAGCACGGCCAGAGGGGGGCGCGGCACGCGCCAACCCAATCCGGAGGACAGACAGAGCGGGAGGAGATCGGGGACCACGCCCGGATCCCGCAGGGCGGCATCGCCGGTGACGCCCGAGAAGAGGGTCACGTGAGCGGCGGTGAGCGTGATGCCGGGGGTTTCGAGCGGGACGCCCTTCTCCACGTCCTCGAAGTAGCACTGCGCCGGCAGGACGGCGGCTCCGTTCACGGTTTGCGCCGCTCCACTACGTGCTCGGTCTCCCCCTCCTGCACGACTTCGCCCCGCTGGTTGACCAGCCTCCGCTCCACCGTGACGAGGCCGCGGCCCGAGTCGGGCCCGTCCCTCTTGCCGGCGATGCGCGAGCGGACATGCACGGTGTCACCGATCTTGATCGGCCCCTTGAACTTCCACTTGAGAGCGCTGAGAAGGCCGTGCGCGGCGGCGGGCTCTCCCCGCGAGGCCAGGCCCTGCTGGATGCCGAGGCCCAGGAGACCGTGGGCGATCCGCTCGCCGAAGATGGAAGCCTTCATGTGCTCGGCGTCTGTGTGGAGCACGTTATAGTCGCCGCTGAGCCCGGCGAAGATGACGATGTCGGACTCGGTCACGGTGCGCCCGGGCGAGGTGAACTCCTGGCCGACGCTCAGTTCCTCAAAGAACACGGCCGGTTGGGCGTCCACGAGGCCGAAGGATAGCATGCCGGGCCCCGGCCCGGGAACCGCCTTGGCGCGTCAGCCGTTTCACCCGCAGATACGATTACTTGTGCTATTCTTGCGTCGCTCAAAACGGGCCCAACGCCCGGGCACGACGGGCGAATCTCTCACCATGGAGGCAAGAATGGAGAATCGACGGCGCTTCATCCTTAAGGGGGCGGCTCTGGTCGCGGCCGGCGCGGCGACCCAGGTCGTTAATGCCCCGAACGTGATCGCTCAGCCCAAGTTCCAGTGGAGGATGGCCACGAGCTGGCCGCCGGCGCTCGATGTGCTGCAGGGCAATGCCCAGCGCTTCGCCAAGATCGTGGACGAGATGAGCGGCGGCCGGCTCAAGATCCAGGTCTTCGCCGCCGGGGAGCTGATGCCGGCCTTCGGGGTATTCGACGCGACCTCCCAGGGCACGCTCGAGATGTACAACTCTGCCGCGTACTACTGGGCGGGCAAGGAGCCGGCCACGCAGTGGTTCACCGCCGTACCCTTCGGAATGAACGCCCAGAGCACCTACACCTGGTACTACTACGGCGACGGCCTCAAGCTCTGGGAGGAGACCTACGCCCCCTTCAACCTGGTGCCGCGCCCCTCGGCGTCCACCGGCGTGCAAATGGGCGGGTGGTTCAGGAAGAAGATCAACACGATCGCCGACTACAAGGGCCTCAAAATGCGGATCCCCGGGCTCGGCGGCAAGGTGGTCGCCAAGGCCGGCGGCACCGTCGTCCTCACGCCGGGCGGTGAGATCTACTCGGCGCTGGAGCGCGGCGTCATCGACGCCTCCGAGTGGGTTGGGCCCCATGACGACATGAAGCTCGGCCTCCACCAAACCGCCAAGTACTACTACTTCCCGGGCTGGCACGAGCCGGGCACGACCGGCGAGTTCACCTTCAGCAAGAAGCACTACGACGCCCTCCCGGCGGACCTCCGCCACATCCTCGACTACGCGGCGGCGGCGATGCACACCTTCGAGTTCATGGAGTACGAATCCAAGAACGGCATCGCGCTCCAGAAACTTCGGACCGAGTTCAAGAGCAAGGTGGAGATCCTGCAGTTTCCCGCCCCGGTCCTGCAGGAGCTCAAGAAGCTGGCGTTGGAGACCAACAAGGAGGAGTCCGAGAAGACCCCGATTGCGAAGAAGGTCTACGCCTCCTACAGCAAGTTCCAGGCCTATATCTCCGACTGGGGCAAGCTGTCCGAAGGCCCCTATCAGAACTTCATCGCCGGCTAGCCGCGGCGCGGCTGCCGAAGCAAAGCGGGGCGGAGCCCAACGGCTCCGCCCCGCACGTTTTTCTCCCCCTCCCGCGCCGGCTGTCAGAAGAGGCTGCGGAACCAGATGATCGGCCCCTGGACCAGCCGCGGATACGCGATCACGATGGCCAGACCGATCAACTGCAGCGCGACGAAGGGGACGGCCCCGCGGTAGATGGTCGGGGTGCTGATCTCGCCCGGCGACGCCACCCCGCGCAAGTAGAAGAGCGCGAATCCGAACGGCGGCGTCAGGAAGGAGGTCTGCAAATTGACGCCGATCAAGATCCCGAGCCACACGGGATCGAAGCCGAAGTGCGTGACCAGCACCGGCGTCAGGATCGGCACGTGGATGAAGCAGATCTCGAAGAAGTCGATGAAGAAGCCCAGGATGAAGATCACGAGCATCACGAGAGCCAGCACGCCGTAGGGGCCGAAGGGGAGCCCCGTGAGAAACTCCTGGATCAGGTGGTCGCCGTTGAGCCCCCTGAACACCAGCCCGAAGCAGTTGGCGCCCACCAGGATGATGAAGGCCAGGCTGGTGATGCGGGTGGTGGACTGCATCACGGCCCTGAGCATGGGGAGAGAGAACCGGCCCTTGACCATGGTGAGGATGAGGCCGCCCGCGGCGCCGACGGACGCCGCCTCGGTGGGAGAGGCGATCCCCACGAAGATCGAGCCGAGAACCCCGACGATGAGCGTAAACGCCGGGATGAGGGCGATGGTCACACGCTTGAGCGCCTCGCTGCGGAAGGCCGACAGCTCCAGGGCGGGAATGGGCGGCGCCAGCTCCGCCTTCCACCACGAAAGGGCGAAGATGTACACGAGGTAGAGCCCGACGAGGACCAGGCCGGGCACCACCGCCCCGATGTAGAGGTCGCCCACCGGGACGCCCATGATGTCGCCGAGCAGGATCAGGATGACACTCGGCGGGAGGATCTGCCCCAGCGTTCCCGAGGCGCAGATGGTCCCGCAGGTCAATTCCTTGCTGTAGCCCCGCCGCAGCATCGTCGGGAGCGAGATCAACCCCATCGTGATGACGCTGGCGCCCACGATGCCGGTCGACGCCGCCAGGATCGCGCCCACGATCACGACCGATATGGCGATACCGCCCCGCAGCGAGCCGAAGACGAGCGCCATGGTCTCGAGGAGCTCCTCCGCGAGCCCCGATTTCTCCAGCGCCACGCCCATGAACACGAAGAGGGGAACGGCCAGGAGGGTGAAGTTGGTCATGGTGCCCCAGATCCGGAGGGGCAGGATCTCGAAGAAGTTGGGCAGGAGGACGCCGAGCGCGGCCCCGGTCATCCCGAAGAAGAGGCCGGTGAAGATCAGGCTGAAGGCCACCGGGAAGCCGAGGAAGAGGAAGGCGATCATCCCGGCGAACATCAGCCCCGCGAGAACCTGGTCGAGCGGCAGCATGTCAGAGGATATCTTTCACGCGCCGCTCGGGCTCTTCCCAGCCTCTCGCCACGAAGTAGCTCTTGATGGTCTGCGAGAGGGCCTGGAGCATCAAGAGCAGGAAGCCGATGATGATCACCGACTTGAGCAGGAAGCGGAGCGGGATGCCGCCCGGATCCGGGGAGCCCTCCAGCACCAGGATGGAGCTCTTCACGAAGGGCCAGGTGGTGATGAGGATCATGATGGCCGCCGGATAGAAGAAGATCAGGTACAAAACGAAATCGAACCAGGCCTTCCTGCGGGGCGGCCAGCGCGAGTAGAGGATGTCGACCCGCACGTGCTCGTCGTAGAGCATCGTGTAGCCCGCCGCGAGCAGGTAGACCATGCCGAACAGATGCCACTCCAGCTCCTGGGTGAAGACGAAGCTGATGTTGAAAGCGTAGCGGAGGATCACGTCCATGAACACCACGAGCACCATCAGAAGCATGAGCCAGGACACGGCGCGGCCGAAGCGGTCCTGGAAGGCGTCGATCCGGCGGGCGAGCTGCCTTATCGGTGAGGCCACGCGGACCACCTGGGGCTCTGGGGGTGTGGGCACAACGCGCGGACTATTGCACAGGACGCCCGAGCCGTCAAGCGTCACCGGCCGAACCGCGAGTCGGGGATGCTTGACTTGCGATCGGACAGGTATCTAGACTCTGAGGGGCTGCCCCGTCTACTCTTCAATGGAGGTGTCCATGCTGGCTGCCGAGCCACGCCCCCTGCTCTTCCGCGATGCCCGTCTCCTTCCCGTCTGGGACACAGTGCTCGCCGGCCGGCGCCTCTCCCGCGAAGACGGCATGCTCCTCTTCGAGACCGAGGACCTCCACGGTCTCGGCCGCATGGCGGACTTCGCCAAGTCGCGCCTCCACGGCGAGCGGGTCTTTTTCGTGCTCAACCGCTATGTCAACCCGACCAACCTCTGCGTGCTGTCCTGCTCTTTCTGCGACTTCGCGCGCAAGAAGGGCGAGGAGGGCGCGTTCGAGAACTCCATCGAGGATGTGCTGGAGATGATCAAGCCCGGCACCCGCGAGGCGCACATCGTGGGCGGGCATCACCCGGACTGGCCGTTCGAGTACTACGAGCGGCTGATCGGGGCCATCCACGCCTCGCGGCCGGAGACCCAGATCAAGGCCTTCACGGCGGCCGAGATCGACTACCTCTGGCGGCGCTGGAAGATCGAGCCCCGCGAGGCCCTCACCCGGCTCAAGAAGGCGGGGCTGCATTCTATGCCGGGGGGCGGGGCCGAGATCTTTTCAGCGCGCCTCCGGAAGGCGCTCCACTACACCGGCAAAGCGGACGCCGACCGCTGGCTCGAGATCCACGGCATCGCCCATTCCCTCGGCATCAAGACCAACGCGACCATGCTCTACGGCCACATCGAGACCATGGCGGAGCGGGTCGAGCACCTCGTGCGCCTCCGCGAGCAGCAGGACAAGAGCGGCGGCTTTCTCACCTTCGTCCCCCTCGCCTATCAGGTCGGGACGACGAAGCTCGTACCCCGCCAGACCCCGCCGACGGACGATCTCCGCACGATCGCGGCCTCGCGCCTGCTCCTCGACAATCTTCCGCACATCGAGGCGTACTGGGTCATGATCGGCGAGGAGACGGCCTCGGTCGCGCTCAACTTCGGCGCGTCCGACGTCAACGGCACGCTCGAGGACGAGAAGATCGCCCACATGGCCAAGGCCGAGAGCCCGGCGGGCCTGGCCCAGGAGCAGATCCTCCGCATGATTCGCGACGCGGGCAAGGTTGCGGTCGAGCGGGACGCGCTCTATAACGTCGTCAAGGTCTGGAACTAGGCCGTGCTGGGGGAGATCCGCGCAAAGGCCGAGGCCGGAAAGCGGCTCGACCGCGCCGAGGGGTTGTGGCTCCTGACCAAGGCGTCGCTCCTCGACCTTGGCGCATTGGCCCAAGAGGCGCGCTATCGCCTCCATCCGGAGAAGCAGGTCAGCTTCGTCATCGATTCGAACCCCAACTACACCAACGTCTGTGTCACCGACTGCCAGTTCTGCGCCTTCTACCGAAAGCCGGGGGACCGTGAGGCCTGGACGCTGACGGTCGAGGAGGTCCTCCAGAAGGTCGAGTCCGCCGCAAAGCAGGGCGCGACCACGGTGCTGCTCCAGGGCGGCCACAATCCCTCGCTGCCTCTCGAATACTATCTGTCGCTCGTCAGCGAGACGCGGCGCCGCTTCCCGCAGGTGACGCCGCACTTCTTCACCGCCTCCGAGATCATGACGATGGCGGAGGTCTCTGGGCTCGCCATGCCCGGCGTGCTGGCCCGGCTCAAGGCGGTGGGGCAGACGACGCTGCCGGGAGGCGGCGCCGAAGTGCTTTCCGAGCGCGTGCGCAGGCGCATCGAGCCCAAGAAGGGCGGGCCCCGCGCCTGGCTCGACGTCCACCGCGAGGCCCACCGCCAAGGCTTCAAGTCCACCGCGACGATGATGTACGGCCACGTGGAGACGCCGGAGGACATCCTCGACCACTTCGACGCGATCCGGGAGCTCCAGGACGAGCACGGAGGCTTCACCGCCTTCGTGCCGTGGTCCTTCAAGCCCGGCAACACGCTGCTCGAGAAGTGGATCAAGACCTACAAGGGGCCGAACGCCTACCTCCGGATGCTTGCGGCCTCGCGGCTCTACCTGGACAACTTCCCGCACGTCCAGGCCTCGTGGTTCTCCGAGGGAAAGCGCACGGGCCAGATCGCGCTCCACTGGGGAGCGGACGACTTCGGCGGCACGCTCTTCGAGGAAAATGTCCACGCCGCCGCCGACTACGTCAACAAGACCACGGTGGACGAGATCGTCACGCTGATCCGCGAGGCCGGCTTCACCCCCGTCCAGCGCACCACTGAATACGAGCTCATCAAGGTCTACTAGCCAACTCCGCTCACAAACAGACCACCGAGTTCGGGCGGGTGGCGTCGGGGGCGGCCCCTGCGCAGCCGGCGGAGTGGGCCCTTCGCAAGTGCGCGCAGCCCAAAGGGCTGCGATTCACGCAGTCGTAGGGTGGCGAAGCCGGTTGCGCAGGGGCCGCCCCCGACGACAGGCCCCTGCCCGCCTCGCGCGTTCTGCGCATGTGAGCGGACCAGGATAGAGCGCTAGATCGGGTCGACGGGCGGGATGGTCGGGATCAGCTTCTTGGCGTGGGCGATCGCGTAGAGGCGCTCGAGCGCGGCCTTGCCGTCCGGGCCCAGCCGCTTCGTGTAATCGTTGACGTACATCAGGACGAACTTCCGGCAGGTCTCCTTGTCGATGCCCCGCCCGTAGCGCATCGCGTACTCGAGTGCCTCGTCCACGTGCGCGTAGGCGTAGTCGATCGAGTCGCGGAGCGCCTCCGACAGCTTCCGGTGCACGGCGTCGCCCAGGTCGCGGCGCATGACGTTGATGCCCAGCGGGAGCGGCAGCCCCGACTCTCGCTCCCACTCCTGTCCCATGTCGAGCACCTTGACCAGGCCCATCTGCTGGTGCGTGATCTGCCCCTCGTGGATCAGGAGCCCGAGGTCGGCCTGGCCCTCGAGCACGGCTTTCGGGATCTTGTCGAACGCGACCTCGATGATGGGCGGGTCGCCGACGTAGATCCTGAGCAGGAGCGCCGCGGTGGTGTGGCTGCCCGGAATTGCGACGACCTTCTTCTCCAGGTCCTGCCGCGCGATGGGCTCCCTTGCCACCAGGATGGGGCCGTAGCCCTTGCCCATCGAGGCGCCCGGATCCATCATCCGGTACCGCTCGTGCACCATGACATAGGTCGCGGCCGACACGGCCGTCACGTCCAGCTCGCCCGTCCGCGCGCGCCGGTTGAGCGACTCGATGTCCTCGAGGACGTGCTCGACCTCGATGCCCTCCGCCTTCACCTTGCCCGCGGTGAGCGCGTAGAACATGAAGGCGTCGTCCGGATCAGGGCTGTGGCCGATACGGATCAGCATCGTGTCTCCTCATGACCCGGGTTGGGACAGATCGAGCAGGTCGAAGCCCCGACCCGCGACAGGGGGCGGGGCGGGAGAGAAACCCACGCGGAAGTCGCCGGCCTTGATGGCGCGGATGATCGCGTCCGGGTTGCGCGCGGCGTCCACCTCGACCCAGGCGCGGCCGAAGTGCTCGTCGCGGTGCGAATCATCCGTGGCGATCTTCGGCAGGCGGATCAACTCGACGTCGTGCTGCGCCTGGTAAGCGCCCGTGTCGGTGATCTCGACCGCGTGGATCGGCAGTCCCGCGTCGCAGATGGCGCCGATCCGGTAGAGGATCTGCTGGATGTTCAGCCCGTAGCGCGCCGGGTGGTTCAGCACGTAGAGCGTCTCGCGGTCGCCCATGATCTTGCCCACGTGCTGCGACAGGGGCCGGTAGTCCAACTCGATGCCTGTCAGCACCAGCATGCGGTCGTCGCCGGAGGGGATGTTGAACCAGTAGTCGTCGCCGACGCGGTCGTCGTGGTCGGTGATGGCGAGAAAGTCGTAGCCCAGCTCGCGGTATCGCTCGATGACCTCGACCACGGGCCGGCGCCCGTCGGAGAACGTGGTGTGGGCGTGAAGATTGCCCTTCAGGATCGGCATGGGACGGCGGCCGGGGACAGCGAGTTCAGCGGGGAGCGGAGACGGGCGGGACGGCGGACTTCCGGACGGGCCCGCCCCAGGTGATCGCGAAGCCGAAGCTGAGCCACCCAGGCTGCCGCATGCCCGTGGGCCCATCGGTTGTCACCACGCCCACCGGAGAGCCCCACCCTGCGAGCCCGATGCGCCCGGTCTCCGTCTCCTTCGTGAAGGGCTCGATGAAGGCCGGATCGTAGTTGACGACGGGGTCGCCGCGGTAGATGTCGGCGTCCCTGGGGCGCGTGATCTCACTGCCCGGGACCTCCGGGCGGATGATTTCGAACTTGGGCGGAGCAGGCGCGGTCGTCTCGAGCTCCACGCCCGACTGGGCCACGGCAGGTCCCGCAGTCGCCAGTGACAGCGCCATTACCACCACTGCGCCCAACATTTTCGGAGACATACTTTAAGGGTCCCAGATATGGTGTGATTACGCAAGCAAAACCCCTAGCGAATCAAGCCGTCCCGGACAAAGCCCTCATATTCCTCCCCCCGGAGACCCAGAAGACCGCGAAAGATATGGCCATTGTGTTCGCCGAGACATGGAGCCGCACGCTCGATGGTGCCCGGGGTCGCGGAAAGCTTTATCGGCGACGCGTAGAGCGCGAACTCGCCAATGGCAGGGTGTCTCACGGCGCGGACGGCCACCCGCGCGCGGAACTGCGGCGAGCCCCCGTGGGCCGGGAGGCCCATCACCGGCGCGGCGGCGATACCGTGGGCCTGGCAGCGTGCCGTCGCCTCCTCGGTCGTGAGACCGCAAGTCCACCGCGCGATCGCCGCGTCGAGCTCGCCCGCGCTGGCCTGCCGGTCCGAATGGGAGGCGAAGCGCGCAGCGACTGTCCAGGCCGGCTCGCCCATCGCGCGGCCGAGCCTGCGCCACTCGTCGTCCCCCGCGCAGGAGATCGCGACCCACCGGTCCTCGCCGGACGACGGGTAGATGCCATGGGGCGCCATGGAGGCGTGCCGCGCGCCCACGGTATCCCAGACGCGGCCGTTCATCTCGAGATCCATCAGCGCCTCGCCGACGAGCCCCGCCGTCGCCTCGAGCTGGCTCATGTCGATCCACTGCCCTTCGCCCGTTCGCGCCCGGTGGACGAGGGCTGCAAGCACGGCGAAGAAGCCGTGGTGCGCGTTCGACGGGTCGCCGTAGCCGAGCGTCAGCGCACCGAGCGCGCGCTCTCCCGCGTACCCGATGAGGCGCTCGAGCCCGGACAGGCTCGTCAGCGACGGCGCGAAGGTGCGCACGTCCTCCCACGGCCCGCCCGAGCCGACCGCCGAACAGGAAATCATCACGAGGCCCGGACGGACGGCGCTGAGCGCCGGGTAATCGAGCCCTGCAGACCTGAGCACCGAGGGCGAGAAGTTCTCGACGACCACGTCCGCTCCCGCCACCATCCGCTTGAGAAGAGCCGGCGCGCCGGGATGGCGGAGGTCGACCGTAACTCCGAGCTTGCCGCGGTTGTACTGGTGAAACAGCGGGACGCGGTCCACTTCGGCCGCCCGCGCCCCGAGCGCCTGGCTCGCGTCCTCCCCTTCGCGGAGCGGCGTCGGGATGAGCCGGCAGTAGTCGAGCCGCTTCGAGGACTCCACCTTGATGACCTCGGCGCCGAATTCAGCGAGGAGGCTCGACAGCACGGGCCCCACGGCCACCCAGCCGAAGTCGATGACGCGGATGCCGGACAATGGCCTTCGCGCGGAACCGGTTCTTCCTTCGCTCCCTCTCCCTGTCGGAGAGAGGGCCGGGGTGAGGGCTCCATTCCCGAAGACTTCGGCGTTGTGCTGGCCCAGCGTGGGGGCGGGACGGCGGATCCGCCAGGGCGTCCTGGAAAAGCGCCAAGGCGCGCCGGGATAGGTCAGCGGACCCGTATGCTCACGGTCCACCGTTACCCAGAAGCCGCGCGCGGCGAGCTGAGGACAGGCCCGCACCTCAGCCGTGTTCCGCACCATGGCGAAAGGGATCGCGAGCGCCCGGCACATCTCCTGAAGCTCGGCGCTCGTGCGCTCGCCCAAGAGCGGCACCAGCAGCCGGTCGCCCTCATCCGGGTAGAGACGTCCGAGGGCGGCGCGGTCCCGGTAGCGAGGCTCGGCCGACCAGGCCGGCGCGCCGAGGGCGTCGATGAATTTCTTCCACGGCTGGCCGGAGCGCGTGATCATGCAGAGGTAGCCGTCCCGCGTGGGCAGGACGGTGTAGGGATAAAATCCGCCCGAGCCCGAGGCGCGGTGCCCGGCGCGCTTCCACGCGAGCCCCGTCGCGGTGTAGAGCGGCGAAGTGATGCCGCCGAAGAAGGCCATCACGTCGGCGGCCGCCACGTCCACGTGCTGCCCCCTGCCGGAGTCTCCGCGCGCGAGCAGCGCCAGCAGCACACCCGCGGCGGCGTTGATACCCGCCTGAAAATCCGGCTGGGAGCACGGCAGCGGCAGCGGCGCCCGCCCCGGCTCTCCGATGACTATGCTCGCGGCTCCGGCCGCCCCTGCCTGGAGCGCGTGACCGCGGAAGTGCTTCCACGGCCCGGAGTGACCGAAGGTCGTGACCGAGGCGTGGACGAGATGGGGAAAGCGCGCGGCGGTGTCGGCTGGCGACAGGTCTACGGCCTGAGCGTCGTCCGGGTGGAGGTTCTCGACGAGCGCGTCGGCGGAGGCGAGGAGCCCGTCGAGGCGCTCCCGGTCGCGCGCTCGCGCGAGATCGAGGGTGACGCCCAGCTTGTTGGCGTTGAGCAGGCAGAAGAGCCCGCTCTTCTCCGGGTGCGGGGTGTCCTTCGGAAACGGGCCATGCCGGCGCGAGAAATCGCCCTCCGGCGGCTCGACCTTGATGACGGTGGCGCCGAGATCAGCCAGGCATCGCGCCGCGTAGGGCGCCCCGACGAAGCCGCCGATCTCGACGACGGTGATGCCGTCGAGGGCGCCCGCGGCCTCAGCCAAGCCGGCAGAGGGCCGCGAGCGAGCCAAGGTCCCGGGCGCGCTCCATGCCGAGCACGGCCTCCTCGAGGGCCGCCACCCGGGGCGGCGGCAGGAGGCGCGCGGCGTTGTCGCGGAACTTCGCGATCACCTCGTCGGGCGCGATGGGCCGGTCGGCACCGCCGCGCTGGCTCTCCTCGCGCGCCTCGAGGACCCTGCCGTCCGCGAGCCGCACCTTCACCCAGCCGGGGAAGGTCCGCGGATAGGGCGAGAGGGGGTCCACCGTGTACCGCACTCGAGCGGCCAGCGCGAGCACGCGCGGCTCACGGATGCTCTCCCCGGTGAACGCGCCGATGCCCACGCGGTCCCCGCACAGGGCCGCTGCGACGCAGAACGCGAGGCTGAACTTGGCGTCGTAGGGCGTCCGCGGCCGGAGCTTCGCCGCCACGGGCTCGCAGACGATGGGCACTTCGCCCGCGGGCACGAGGCACTCGATCTCCACCACCTGCTCCGCCAGGAGCCCTTCGGTCCGCTTGAGGCGCGCCACGGCGTCGAGATAGGCGTGGTTGAGATGGCAGCACGGATAGAGCTTGAACGAGCTCCGCAGCGTCTCCCACACATCCCCCAGATTCTTCAAGTGCTTCTCGATATCGGGCGCGTCACCGAGCGCGGCCCGGTAGAAGCCGAGCCGTCCCTCGAGCGCCGTCGCCGGTCCCGTGAAGCCCTCGCTCGCCAATGCCGCCGCCTGTATCCCAGACTGCGCCGCCCATCCGGGATGGAGCCGCTTGACCCACGAGCCGTCTTCGAGGAACTCCATCACGCCCGAGGCCATGCTCGCCGCCACACCGAGGGCTGCCGTCAGACGGCCGGCGTCGAGGCCCAGGGACTTCCCGGCGGCAAGCGCGGCCCCGAACGCGCCGCAGACCGCCGTGGCGTGCCAGCCGCGCTCGTGAAAGCGCCCGGGCGCCGCCATGCCGATGCGGATCATGGCCTCATACCCGGCGACCAGGGCCGTCAGCGCGTTGCGGCCGTCGAGCCGTTCCGACTCGGCGAGGGCCAGGACAGTCGGCACCAGCACGGCAGAGGCATGGCAGACCGAGTCCGCGTGAGTGTCGTCGAAGTCGAGGCCGTGGGCGAGGGCGCCGTTGGCGAGCGCGGCCTGGGGCGGCGCGGCCGTGAGCCGGGTGCCCCAGATGGTGCAGAGACCGGGTCCTCCCCAGCGGGACGCGAGCGCCAGCACGGATGGCGCGTGCTCTTCCCGTGCCCCTGCCAACGCGCAGCCTATCGTGTCGAGCACGTGGAGGGCCGCAGTCTCCCGCACGTCAGCCGGGATGTCCTCGGCGCGGAGTCGTGCTGCCCACTCGGAGAGCGTCCGCGCCGCAGGCGGCATCTAGGGCCGCCTCCTGCGCGGCAGCGCCACGGTGGCCGAGCCCTTGGCGGTGATGTCACCGCGTTGGTTCTCCGCGACAAGGTCCACGTCCACCAGCGCCAGGCCGTCTTCCTCGCGCTTGCCTGTCACGATGCCGCGGCACCAGCTGACGTCCCCGATCAGGTTGTGGCGGCGGACCTGGGCCGAGAGCCTCCTGAGCACACCGTCATCGCCCATCCAGTTGGTCGCGACGTGACCGAGCCACGCCACCCGCTCCGGGCCGTAATCATAGGCGCCGGGCACGCCCACCGTCCGCGCGAAAGGCTCGTCCCAGTGCACGCGCTCGGGCGGCTCGGGCACGCCGAACGCGTTGGGGATGCCGAGCGCGGGGTGTCGCTCGAAGAGATCGAACGCCAGCCCGTGCGCGCGGACGTAGAGGCTGCCCCATCCCTGGACGAACGCCACGACCGACGTCACGGTCAGCGGGCCCTTGCAGACGGTCGGCAGGCTCTCGCCCACGTGGACGTCGTCCCAGAGCCGCGGCCTGGCCCCGCGGATCTCCTCGTTGCGGTACGCGCGGGCGATGTGCTCGATCTCGTCCTCGCTGTACCGGTGCGGCGCGGCGGCCTTGTACTTGCCGCGCTCTCTCGCCGTATCTCGCTCGGTCCTGAAGCACCACGAGTCGGCCTCGCAGACGGTCTCGCCGCGCTGGTTCGTGAAGGTTGTGCGGTAGACCTGCTGGATGGCCCGCGCTGCGAAGGCGGAGGGCTTCTCGATCACGTCCTTCAGCACGCTCTCGCCGACAATCCGGTCCCCCTCTTGAATGGCACGATGCCAGCGGAAGTCGGTCCCCGCGTACATGGCGTGGATGCCGGGCAGCCCGCCGACATAGCCCGAGATGACCCGGTCCATGGCGAACAGAATGGTCGGCGGCGCCACGCCGGCCCCGGCCCAGTAGGGATTGCGGTCACCGATACCGTGGGCCCAGTGGCGGATGGCGTCCCTCGTCGCGATCTCGATGTACGGCTCGGGGCGGCGAACTGGCTGGCCGATGCGGGCCCTGAGGGCCGCCAGCGCCTCGGGAGTGATGGTGGGGAATCTGGCCACCGTGGACATGGGGCGATTGTGGGCACGGCCAGGCCGCGGGTCAAGGATTGTTGTAGCATCCCGCCATGCGGCTCAGCCTGTTCACAAAGTGGAATCTCGCGCTGGCGGCGCTCCTCGCCGGATCGGGCTGCGTGGGCGGATTCGGGGGCGGGACGCCCGCCTTCCGCGAGCCGGGCTTTCGCGCGACATCGGTGCGCCGCCCGGCCCTCCTCGTCCGCGTGAGCGTTCCGGCCGAGCTCAGCCGGCGCGAGCGCGAGCGGATCCCCGAGGACTACGGGGCTGCGGTGGTGGAAGGGCTCGAGCGGCTCGGCGTCCTGGCCGTGGACATGGCGAGCGTCCCGGGGACAGCGGCGCGACCGCTCGAAGGCCTCGACCGGCCCGCCGCGCTCCGACGCGCGCGCGAGGCAGGCGCCGAGCAGATCGTCATAATAGACGCCCGCCTCTCCAATGGCGACCTGACCCACTGCAAGCACTCGGGCCGGGCCCGCTCGGGTTCCACCACCTTCTGGGACGTGGGCCTCGAGATCCGTCGCGTGCCCGACGGCCAGCCGCTCCTCGTGGAGCCGCCGGCAGAGGACCTCCGCGCGGTCGACGTGGAGCTCGACTGCAAGACGGGCCGCCTCATCCGGCGCAAGAGCATGGACGAGCTCATCACGGACTCGGTCGGCCTCGTGCTGGCCCCGTTTTCATTCCGCTGAAGGCACTCGCGCCAGGCCCCCGAGTTCGTGTATCATCCTCCCCATCCCCGCCCCCGCCCATTGGGTGCGGGAGGAGCGACCAGCAGGACGGGGGAACTAGGACGTGCCCGAATTCATGGACCCAGCCAGCGGCGTCTTCGGTGAGGAGGCCTTCCACCAACTCCTGACGCGCGAAGCCTCCCGCGCGACCCGCTACCAGGACTTTTTCTCCGTGTGCCTCGCGCGGCCCGACCGGACGGGCCCTGAGCCCGACGAGGCCATGAAGCAGGCGGTGGCGCGCAAGATCACCCAGATCCTCCGCTCCACCGACGTGGTCGCCAGCCTTCGGGACAGTGTCGCCATCCTGCTCTTGAATACGCCGGACGCCGATGCCGCGCGCGTGGCCGAGCGCATCCGTTCCCACCTCGAGAACGTCTCCTTCCAGTCCGACCCGGCCGGCGCCGCGCGGCGCGTGACGCTCTCGATGGGGCTCGTCTCCTTTCCGCGGGACGGCCACAACGAGACCCTGCTCCTTTCGCGCGCGGAGAGCCGCCTCAAGGAAGCCGCCGAGCGCGGCGGCAACAGGCTCGTCGCCAGCGACGGCACCAGCTAGTACGCCCGTGGCCGCAAGCGAAAAGGCCGGGGATCTCTCCCCGGCCTTTGGTGTGTGCGACGGTGGGCGAGGCTGGACTTGAACCGCGAATCACACCTTCAGGCGGCCGAATTTGACGGTCCCGGACGGTCCGGAGCCTTGGCACGTCGCGGGAGGGGCACGTTCGGCCCCTCCCGCGACGTCCGATAGGGAATACCGCTTCCGTAATATCCTCCGACAGATCGGCGCGTCAGCTCCGTCAAGCATCGGCTCCAAGCGCCACTGAGGCGGCGAGCGCTGAGAAATAAGAGACCGGAGGGGGCGTGAAACCCTCCGGTCTCTTGACCTTTCGGATGGTGGACGATACTGGACTTGAACCAGTGACCCCCGGCATGTGAGGCCGGTGCTCTGCCAACTGAGCTAATCGTCCGTGCATGGAAGTCTAACGGGTTGCACGGCGGGTTTCAAGTGGACGGGTGCG
>Ga0326597_10001373_pt1 | contig 39740 bp, 44 predicted proteins | sample RVTome_12_FD_203789 | JGI IMG/M metagenome (GOLD analysis project Ga0326597, IMG submission 203789) | Soil microbial communities from uranium-contaminated site in the Upper Colorado River Basin, Wyoming, United States - RVT100D185 | ecosystem: Environmental > Terrestrial > Soil > Contaminated >... | reverse complement strand
GGGGTGTGGAGCGCCGGCGAGGGGGGCTTGGGAGTCGGGAGGGTGGCGGGGCTGGGGGAGGGGGCGGGTGGATTGGCGCCGGCAAAGGGGCTCGGGGCAGCGGGCGGGGTGGGGGTGACAGGTGGGGTCGGCTTCGGAGCGAGGACGGGGCTCGGGGGCCGTACGGTTGGGGACATTTGGCACTTCCTCCAGTGTGGCGGCAGGCGGCATGTCTGCCTGTCTTGAACACTTCAACGCAGTCGGCCGGACAACGGGGTCATCGAGTTTTCTGATTTCAGGATGGGGGGTCGAGCCGACGATCATCGTGACACCCTGACGAGCCCAAAAGCGTTAAGAAGGACGACGGGCCGAGCCGATCATGAAGGAGAAAGGAAATGACCATCGCGCCGGAGTATTTGCTCATTTTGATGCTCGGGATGTATATCCTCGGTATTTGGACGGTGCTCACGACCGGATACAGCACGCGTCGATAACCACCCGAGCGGCAACACAAAAGGGGATTGGCTACTGAGCCAATCCCCTTTTGTGTGTAGCCAACCATATAGATCAAGAATCAGAGGGCGCCCCATTAGCATTTGCCATCACTGGAGGCAGTTCCAGCTCTCACAATGCGCCCATCCCGTCGCATCGCTACAGCCTCCTCGAACTCACAATCAACACATCGCGCAACAGCCATGGTGTTAACTAGGCCTGTGGGCGACGGAGACGATGAATCGCCAGATGCATCTTCGATGATTCGGACAATTGATCCCGAGGAAGCGCCCCTCAATGCGGTTGAGGTACAAATCCCTTCCTGGATGCTGCTATCGGTAATAGCCGTGTGAACGGAGATGCTAACTGATTGCCCAATGGAAAAAATAGGACGCTCTGGATTGTATAAACCGCGCTCGTTTCGCAAATTAAAATCAGGAACTAATAAGACCAAAAATGCACAATGAGTGCTATTATCTCAAATATCCCGAATATATGCAATGGGTATTTGCAGAAAAGAAACAGCGGCCGGCACACACGCCGACCGCTGTCCTGTCGTCAGAGTGCTGAGACAGAGCCCCAAAGGGCCGCGCCCTACTCCTCCACGTTCTTGCGTGGCCGCCCCGGTCCACCCTTGCGCTTGGGGAAGGTCGTGCCCGGCGGGAAGACCTCAAAGAGCACCTGGGAGGAGTCGGAGCGCACGAACTGGATGGGCACGTCAGCCATCGCAGAGGCTGCCCGCAGCCGGTTCTTGATCGACTGCCGCCCCGGCCCGCCCTCGGTCACCTCGATGAGGCCCCCCTGCCCGGCCTGCATCCCCTGCAGGATGGTCACGTACGGGCCGGCGGACAGGGAGCCCTTGCGCAGGGCAGCCAGCTCCTCACTCTCCAAGATCTTTACGTCATCAGCCATAACGGTCACTCCTCGTGGGCGCGGGTGTGATGTGGGAAACAAACGGAGGGAGTATAGCAGAGAATCGAGGCGAAATAACGCGCATCGCCCGTATAGTGCCCGCAAACACGATCACGCAAGCGCATGGATATCGTTGCCCGTTTGCGGTGGCAACGGCTGATCTTGGGCACCAGGTGCGCAGACAGAGGGGTATTTATCGGTGCGGGTCTTGCTGAATATGCCCATGCTCCCGGAAGCTGTAGAAGCCAGATGAGGCAATCACGAGGTGATCAAGCAGGCCAATCTCCAGCATCGTGGCCGTTGAAGCGAGAGCTCGCGTGAGGGCAAAGTCTTCCCGGCTGGGCGTCGGGTCGCCCGACGGATGGTTGTGGGCAACGACGATGTTCGTCGCCTGCTGCAGAAGTGCTGGCCTGAAGACCTCGGCCTGGCGCACCTGGGTGCCGCTGACCGTGCCCTGGTACACCAGGTGGTTGCCCAGCACGCCGTTTCGCGTGGACAACGTCACCACGCGAAGCTGCTCCTGGGAAAGGGTGGCCATCTGAGGAGTAAGCAGCTCTGCTGCGTCACAGGGTGCGTGGATGGTCACCCCGGCCTCATGTCGAGCCAGAAGCGGCGCCATCTGCGCCTCAGACAAGGCGGCAAGCATCCCGCGTGCAAGAGACGCCAGCTCGCTTTCCGACAGTCCTGCCACGTGCTCAATGAGTGGAACCGGGGCATCCTCAGCGACACGTAATCCGGCAGCTGAGGCGGAGCGGGGTGGCGCGTACGCGGGGATCTCCTCCCCCGGCAGGGGCAGCTGCGTGGCGGCAGGTGAGCTGGCCTTCGTGATAAGCAACTGGTCACCTTCCAGGACAACGTGAAACATCCCCAGCATCGCCTGGGCGGATCCAGAAAGCATAAGCCACGAGCGGATCAGCTCCTGCGCGCGCTCTTCGCGCTCTCGGGCAGTGCCCAGCAGCTGGCGGTTGTAGTGCAGGCTGCGAGCGGCTCGAACGAGCTGGGCGTCGGGTTGTGGTCGGTTGTACTCCATGATGGTTTAGGGAAAACGGGTAACGGGACGGCGGGGTCAGTACTCCAGCGGCGTCAGTATGGTCGTTGACGCGCGGTCAGCCTCGGTAATGATCCAGAGTCGCTCAGCGGTGGGGAGGGTGTAGGCGGAGAAGATCCGGGCGCCAGACGTGAGAGCGGCGTCGTTTGCGGCCTTGTCCTCTTCTCCCAGATCGCCCCAGTCGCCGGTGACGTGGCGCGCGAGGTAAGCGCGCGGGTCAACTTCGGCCTCCTGGCAGGCGTCAAGTGCCCCAGGCGTGGCGAAGATCTGCCCGAGGGCAAAAAGCTGCCTCGGTGACTCCGGCTCGGCTTGGGCAGGATGTGGGTGTTCGGTTGTGGGCATGGGTGTTGGGTGGCGAGGGCCCCTCTATACGGGGACTCGTCACGTTCGTGATTGTACCAAGAGGCAGCGGGTTATGTCAACTCGCTCGCCCTACCCTTCCCCACCCAGGGGCTCCACCGCAACGCCCGTCTTGTCGAAATCGCGCACGTTGTTCGTCAGGACGGTGGCGCCCAGGTGGCGGGCACACGCGGCAATCAGGGCGTCTGGGGTGGCTAAGCGAAGACCGGCTTCAAGAGCCTGCCGGCGGAAGGTGCCGGCGGCAAGGCCCATCTCGGGCGTTAGGAGGACAAAGTCCAAGCGGCTCAAGAATGCGTCGACGATTGGGTAGGCTCCAACGGGAGCGCCGGCATAGAACTCGGCCACTTGCACTGCGCAGATGCTCAGCTGGGCACTTTCGGCCACAAGCTCAAGGACGCGGGACGTGGTCGGTTCAACACCCTTGGAAAACTCGATCAGAACGGTGGAATCAGGGACGTAGCGGGTCACGGTTGCTTAGAGCTTAGGCGCGCTCGCAAGGCGTCCAACTTCGCATCGCGTGCGTGATCATCCTCGCGCAGGTCGCTCACCCACTGGGCGATCGACTCAGCCGTCTCCCCCCACGGGGACGGCTTGCCCTTGGCGCTTCCTGCGGCCGCGTGGGCAAGCTCCACGAGCTCCAGATGTGCAATCTCACGTCGGGCGGCGTCAGCGAGGAACCGGCTGCGCCGGCGAGATCCCACAAGTCGATCGATCGTGGCCACGATCTCCTTGGGCAGGATAACGTGCGTACGGACGTCTGTCTCGGGGTTCATGGTGGTGCTCCAAAGTGAATTCATATATCCCATAATACCAGGCGGCTGTGGGATTTACAAGGGGTATTTTTCGAGGAGGCGGCGGGGGGCGGTGTACTCCGGGGAAGTACGTGGAGAGAGCGTGACGCAAGGCTTTGGGCACGTGTCTCGGCCGTCGCCGCCGGCGCCTACAGCAGGATCGGCTCCTGCCCTTTCTGGCGGATCTTCTGCTGTACATCCGCCTTCCAGAGGGTCAGGTACTCGTGAGCTGCACGGTACTCGTCCCGCGGGATCTCCCGGTACGTGGCGACCTTGAAGCGGCTCTTCAAGCCGCCAAACACCTGAGGGAACGGGTTGGCCACGGAGCCAGACAGCTCCCCCAGCTGGGCCATGAGGGCCACGAGCTCCAGGGCCAGTTGATAGATCGTCTGCCGCTGGCGGGTGGTGAGGATCTCCCCTGGCTCTACAAGACCGCCCACCTCGTGGACATCCAGGCGGGTCATCTCCAGAAGCCGCTGGACGACCTCATCGTGCTGGTGGCGACGCCAGAGGTACTCCAGAATGCCGTCCACGCCCAGGCGAATGTGCTGCAGATCCGCAGCCGCGGCCTCCGTGGTCGCGCCGGCCTCCACAATGCCCAAGATCTCGGGTCGGAAGGCTTCCCACAGGGCGAGGTAGCACTCCCGCTGGTAGCGGATGATCTTCTCGCGCAGCTCCGCTTTGACGCGGGTAGTGCTCACCCCAAAGAGCCAGCCGTTGAGGTACTCAATGGGCAGACAGAGCATCTCCTGCTCCCCGCCCTGCGTGGGTGTTCGTGTTACACGAACACCCTGGGAAACCTCAAGGAGCACGGGATCGCGCTTGATGCGCTCAAACTGGGCGGGCCAGGAGAGGCCCAGCTGATCGCAGATCGGGCGGATGGGCACAAAGACGGATGGGGGTTCCCCTGCCGCGGCCGGAACGAGAACGGCCGCAACACGGTCGTCGTAGAAGTCGATCTCTCGCTGCTGCCTGGGCGCCAAGGGCGCGGGTGTCTTCTCACTCATACTCAGCTGCTCCCTACCGCAACTCAATTCGTGTAGCCATTACCACTACACGAATCACTTACTCATCCCGTCCTCTCTCCCCTACCCCACGGCCTTCCTACCTGGAAGAACGTCAGCTCTTGACGAAGGCACTGTAGGGGCCTGTGCTGTCGGGCGTGCGCTTGCCCCTTCCCCCGCTCGTGCCCCGCGGGGTTGTCTTAGGCGGCCGTGTGCCCTTTCCGGCTCCCTGCTTCGAGCCCACAGCAGGCGCTCCTGTTGACCCGCCGCTTGGTGCGCTCTCCCCTGCCGGCCCGTCTCGCAATCCCGCCTGATCCTCAAGGGCTGCGAAGAAGTACGCCATCTTGCTCTTTCGCCGTGCGCCCATCTGGGGATCTACCGCGGTCTTGGTAATCCGCCCAGTGGCCTCCTGGGTGAGTGCCCGTGCCTGGAAGATCTTGCTCTCAAACACGTCGATGGGCAGCCCGCAGCGCTGGAACAGGTTCCAGGCGCGGGTGGTGGAGGACTTGAGAGTGGCGGTGTCGTAGAACTCCCGCGCACGGTCAGCTATCCAGGCCTGGATGCGCTGGTACTCCTCGCTTTCAGCCTCCGGACGGGGACGACTACGTGACCTCTCCCCTGCCCTTCGAGCGAGCACGTCCCCCACGGCCTCAACGCCCTGAGTTGGAGCTGGGGTGGGTGCTTGGGCGTCTTCGGGGGATTGATCACGTCCCTGCCCCCCTGATTTTTTTAGGTGAGCCTTTCGAATATTCGAAGTATTAACAACTGTTTCTTGTTCTACTGTCTCTTGTAACCCTGTATCTTGTGTGGGGTGGTTTTTCCCCCAAGGGCTTGGCGTAATCTCCACTCCAACCCCTTGGGGTGGTTTTTCCCCCAAGGGGGGTGTACTAATTCCCCCAAGGGGGGCGGAGGCCATCTGGAGGCTGTAGCAGGTTGGAGCATTCCCCCCATGCGCGCCCTGACGCCGCTCGGTGCGAATGATGTTCTGCTCCTCAAGACTGTTGATCGCAGCAAGCAGCGTCTTCTTAGTGAGGCCCACCCCTCGATCCAGAACACTCCCGTCACGCTTGACAATGCCGCCTAGCATTTGCGAAATACTGATTGTGTCGCTACTTCTCTTGAACCCAAATGTCCTTCTGATAATGTATAGTAAAACCTTTAATTCAGATCCAGATAGATCTGGTAGGAGTACGTCAAACACTTCATCAGGAACCTGGGTATAGTTCGGGCTCTGGAAACCCGGAAATCGATTATCGCGTGTTTGTTGTGATGTAGTCATATCGTCACCGTTGACCGGTCTAGTATTAGCCTAGATAACCGCTATACCTTTCGCGATTAGTCGAAAGAGTGATTACGGAAGTCTATATGGCCAACTTCTAACTGTCTCACCGACCAGCTTGCATGCTTGCAAGCATGCAAGCTGGCATGCGGACCTATCTCGATGTTCTTCGTTGTTGCCGCCTGAGATAGACAGCAAGGAAACTCCCTTCTCGACGCTCAGCAAAGTCGGCAACCAGGAAGCTCACCCCAAGCCGGGCTACATCCTGCTTGGCGAGGCGCAGGTTGAACTGGCGCCTCACCTCGTGGATGAGATCATCCAGGGCGTCGAGTTCCGCTCGCGAGAAGCGGAACGAGTTGGTGATGTGGCCCGGCTCATCGAGGTGAGCTAGGACCGAATCCAACACGAGTAGCTCGGCGTCAGACATGAGCCCTTCTGTGTCTTGCTTGCTTGCTTGCTTGCTTGCTTGCGGGCGTCGGGTGGCAGGTGCCGTCGAAGAGGGGCTCGTGGGCCGCTCGTCTGGGACGTCCTGAGGCAGCTCACCCGAGAAAAAGAGATCGGCTCCCTTACCCTGCATAGAGGGGCGCTTGGCCTTAGCCACGGCTATCCACCTCCTTTGCTAGCTCCAGGTACGCCTTGGCGGCATCGCTCTCTGGATCGTAATCAATGATCGACTGCCCAGCTGCCGGTGACTCCTTGAGGCGCACCGTGTACTTGATGGGGTGCTCAAACACCTGCCCCGGGAAGGTCTTGCGCAGTTCGTTATAGACCTCACCGGCGTGCACGGTGCGGCCATCGTGCATCGTGGGAAGGATCCACGCGATCCGCAGCGAGCGATTGAGGCGGCGTTTGGCCTTCTCAATCGTCTGAAGGAGCAGGGCGAGACCGCGTGTAGCAAGAAATTCACACTGCAGCGGGATAATCACTTGATCGGCCGCAGCGAGCGCATTAATGGTCAAGAGGCCCAATGACGGCGGGCAGTCGATGATGATGTGATCGTATCGCGGTCGTAGTCCATCAACGATCTCCTTGAGGATCAACTCTCGCTGCATCATGTTCACAAGTTCGATCTCGGCCGCTGCGAGGTCAATCGTCGAAGGCAGGATGTCTGGCCCCGCCTCCGTTTTCTGGAGGATATCCTCGACCGGTACCTCCTCCCCCAGCAGGACGTTGTAGATGCTCCTCTGGAGGTGCGCGACTGGGATGCCCGCACTGGACGAAAGCGAGGCCTGGGGGTCAAGATCGATCATGAGCACGCGATTGCCGAGTCGATACAGGCCAACAGCGAGGTTGAACGACGAAGTTGTCTTGGCAACCCCACCCTTCTGGTTCGCGAGCACCGTAACCGTCGCCAATCCGCTCGGTTTGCCGCCATTGGTGCTCCCGGCTTGCAATAACTCTTGCACCGCATCCTCGGGGATGCGGTACTCCTTGCCGATCCGGCTGCCGCGGAGCTTCCCCGCCTGGAGATACCGGAGCACCGTCTTGCGATCGACGCCGAGCAAGTCGGCCACGTCTTGAGTTGAAAGTAGATTGCTCATATCCATTGAACGTCCCCTATCGGGCTGAAACTGGCGTCATACGGACGCGATCGAGGACAATTAGGACCATGATATCAGGCCACCTCGGCCCTTGTCAAGTGGCAATTCTCGGCCATGATTATATGCATGCTTGCAAGCATGCTTGCAAGCATACAAGAGTGCTTGCTTGCGCGGTGATGGAGAGGCGTCGAGCGTAAGGCTCATTCGGGGTGCTTGAGCGATGTGCGTAGGGAAGACCGATCAAGTTGGAGAAGCAAGTGGGCGAGGGGGATTGGCCAACGCGGGGCTGGTTTTCGTGGCAATCGGCTGGATCGAGGGAACAGGGTGAGAGACCACCGACAAGGTAAGCACCAACCCGAGGAGCGGAGCTAGCCGAAGGCTGGCGAGGCGATCGAGGGGCGGTAGCGCAGAAGGACACCCGATCCCCAGACAAGCCTCGGGGCACCGCGCGGGTGGCACGCCAAGACCGAGTCAGGAGGCGCCCAGGAGCGCAGAAGGCCCTTGCCGGGCGGCCACGCACGGGAAACGGAGCGAGGTTGGCCGACTCTGAAACGCTTGCAGTCCCACACCCCCTATATTTAACTGTCTCCCTGGCGCAGGGGCTCCTAGAGCGTAAGAGAGCGCGCGCCCCGCACGGAGTGCGGTAGAATGGCAGAGCCTCAAGGATTGTCAAGGGGGTGCGGTAACTTATCAGCGGGGTTGGGCGACACCCCGCTCAGGGGGAAGGGAGGGGGAGTGGACATAACGGACGAGACGACCGCAACCTGGGCGCTGCGGATTCTGGGGGACTTCGCCCTGCTGCGCGATGGGGAAGTGGTCAGACGCTTTGGCTCCCGGCGCGAGGACGAGCTGTTGGCCTACCTGGCTCTGGACGCTGGCGTGCCAAAGCGCCGGGACGCGATCGCAGAGGCGATGTGGCCGCAGGCCGACCGGGACAAGGCCCGCAAGCACCTGTCGTTTAGCATCTTCATGCTCAAGAAGCGGTTTGCCGCCCTGGGGCTCAGCCAGGGTTTCCATTCGATTGGCCATTCAGGCCTGATCCTGGACGGCCGCATCGCCGTAGACGCCCAGGTGTTTAGCACCGCAATTGCCGCAGCCGCAGGCACGCTCAACGAGCAAGAGCGCCTTGAGCAGGCACTCTCCCTCTACGGCGGGCCGCTGCTGCCCACGTGCGATGCTCCGTGGCTTGTACAGCACCGGCGACAGTTCGCCGGGATCTACGAGCTGGCCGTGGGGCGTGTCAGCGAGCGCATTGGTGCGGGCTCTATGCACGACGCACTCTTCCAACAGGTGTCCCCATCCGCATGGAGCCGAGGGGGAGCGGGGTTCGTCTTCCCCGCACCGCCCATTGACGTGCCAAAGGCACCGGATGAGGATCTGTTGGAGCTGGCGATCGAGGCTGAGGAGGGTCTCGTTGGCGAGGACTCGGCCAAGTGGATTGAGCGCATCCGCTCTGAGTATCCGCGCATCGAGGCGTTTCTGACGCGCGTCGGCGCAAGCAAACGCCCTCAGCGGGCCCTGGCGGTCGCCAGCCGGATCTGGCGCTACTGGTATCTGACGCGGCAGATTGAAACGGGCACGAATTGGCTCGAACAGCTGATCGGGGAGGAGGCGGGGGGCTCAAGAGTCGATCAGGCGCGCGCTTATCACGCCCTCGGAACGCTCCTGGCGGTTGATGGGCAGCCGAAGGTAGGGGCGATGTACTTGGAGCGCGCCCTGGTGCTGTGGCAGGAGGTGGACAATCCCACCCAGTTGCTTCGCACGCTCATCTCCCTGGGCATGGCCTACCATCATCGCCACGAGACCGAGCGGGCAGCCGACTACTACGACCAGGGCATCGCCATCGCCCGAGTCTTGAGCGACCTGAGGCAGCTGAACGGCGCGCTGCACAACCGCGCCACGCTGGCCCAGTCAATGGAGCAGTACACCGTCGCGCTCAACCTCAACCAAGAGCGGTTGGCTCTGCTGCCGCATGACGCCACGGTTGATCGCGCCAAAGCACTCACGGGCATCGCGTGCGCTCTGCAGGGCCTGGGGGAATACGCATCGGCGGAGGGCAGGGCAGCAGAGGCGCTCACGCTGATTGCGGATCTGGATCATCCGCGCTTGAAGGTTCTGTGCCTGCAAGTACTGGGAGGGGCCGCCAATCACGCGCACGAGTATGAGAAGGCGGCCAAGCTCTACCACCAAGCGTACGAAGAGGCCCGCCTCACGCGACAACTGCGCTTTGTGGGAACCTCCATGGGCTACATGGCCCTCACCATGCGCCGGCAAGGTGACGGAGAAGCGGCCCGATCGACGTTTGAGGAGGCGATGCACCTGATCGTGGCTGCAGGGTCGGCGGGTGAGGCCGAGCGGTTCCAACGCGAGTGGGACAGCATGGATGAGGGGGCTCCGGAGAGCCCCCTCATCTGATCAGCACATTGCGGGTCTACTCAAAGGCAAGATCCAGATCCAGATCGCCGTCACCAACGCCCACCAGCGCGGTCGGGTTCTGGGTACCCGTGGCCGGCACCATGTTGGCCAGCGGCCCGGTGAGCCCGGCAGCGACGTAGTACCAGGCAGGCCCGTCCAGGTCAGAGAAGACGTACCGGCCGGAGGAGTTCGTGGTGGTCGAGGTGACTGCGACCGAGGTCTCGTCCACGCACACGTACAGATACATCGAGGCTCCGGAGATGGGCGTGACGGTCGTGGCGTTCGTGACGGTGCCGGCGATCGTAGGATCGGGATCGTCTCCACCCGGGGGGTCGCCCTGGGCCGAAGCACAGGGATCGGTCGCCAGGGCAGAGTGGGCGATCGAACCCGAGAGCACCAGAGCAACGAGCAGGGCAGCGGACAGGATGGACAGCAGCTTCTTCACGAGGATCTCCTTGGGCGATGCGCGACTGACACCCCCAGGATTTTCGCTGCTAACTCCATGTTCGAGCTGTCGGGAGGCTGACGCAAGCAGGTCGCTTACCATGCGAAAGACTGTCGGGGCCGCTAGACTCCCCGATCTGCATTGAGCTGAGGATCTCGGGATGCTGGTGTGCGGGAGGAAGGGCGGGGCGAGTAACAATGCGGCATCAGAAATACTCGCGCCTTTTGTTAAAAGCGCTTAACGCAAATTCTCGGAGTTGTCAGGTATAATCGGCTTGTCGGCGCCTCACCGGTGAACACAGCCGCGTCACAAGGCGTCAAGGCCGAGAACGAGGGTCACGACAAGCTCGATGGGCGAGGCCGGGGCGGTGAGGCAAGGCGGCGGACGGCAATGCGGAAGATCTCTCGCCGTCTCGGTCTTGTCCCAGGAAGCGCGACGCGATGCAGTGGCTGCTCGGGCAGAAGCAGAGGTTTAAACTGAGGATGACCAGTGACGCGTAGCGTGCGCGGCGATCTGTTCAACTGTGGGGAGATAACGATGAAGCAACGTTCTGGCACCACGATGCGCGTAGCAATGCTCACGTCTGTCTTTTTTGTCGCGATGTTGGGAAGCGGTCAACTCTCCTCATTTACTGTCCCTCATACAGCCTACGCTCTAAGTGCGGCTGAGTGTATGGAGCCCTTTATCAATCCACGTTGGAACTTGGAGTGTAAACAGGCTCAGAATTGGGGATCTGGAAACCCAACGTCGGAACAAGGAATGGCATTCTATTATCGCAGCACTTCACCGACTGTCATCAAGTACTCGTTCAACACCACGTCCTTTGCCAGGATTCACATTGCATATGGAACTGGCCCCAAGAACTCCGAACTAGCACACTATCCGAGACGCACAGCGGAAGAAGCCGCCGACCGATGGGACGACAGCAACTACGTAAGTGACTTGAGCATCGAGAATACAGGCTCGAGTATTCGAGTTGACGCCAGGCGCGGTGCCGACTTCAACACCTCATTTAGCAAGGACTTTAGCGCCGTGACGCATGGAATTAGGTCTCGTCCCGCTAACCAGTGCGGTGACGGTGCTCAAGCAAGATGCTATCCGTCCGTGTCGATTACAATCAATGGCTCATGGGGCTGGCTTCCTTCTCATGATTCTCCGGTCACCTTTTGTTGCAGGATGAATTCTGGGACAGGCTCGGCTGCGCCAGAATCTGCTGGGATCATCGGTATGGACCAGACATTTCTTCACGAATTTGGCCACGCTCTCGGTCTCAAGCATACCTCGGAAGCAGGAGTCTGTCCTCCGGGCGGAACAACAGCGATGACTCAGGATAGAGGCGCGGGGAACGTAGCATCATGTAATATGAATGACCCTTCGTTGACCGATAAGGTTGCCATGCGCTTCTTCTATGGCAAGCCTTGATGCCGCCCTGCCACTATGTATGTAATCAGGTGCGAGGTATAAGCCAACAAGGGCCAATCGCTAACTAGGGAGGTGATATATGCCCCGCTCGCGAGTTTCGGCACTTGGCGCCGTGGCCGTAGTGTTGGTCGCCATCACGGGTTTGGTGATCGGCAATCTAGCCAGATTACAGAAAAGCCCCGTCGTAGTCACATCCCAAGGCTCTACGCCGGTGCCCGAGCCTGACTACATCACCATTTCTCAGGGCGAGATCATGTCAAGGGCGCCGATCACGCGTGCTAACATGTCAACGTTCATAGCACGAGCAACAGTCCAGAAGATCTTCACAGCCACGTTCAATACATCGAGTGGAGAGGCTCCAAACGTCAACTACGATGCATACGACCCACCGACGTCGCCGTTCGAGACGGTGCCCGTGACAGCGACGCAGACCATTACTCAAGAGAATGAAGTTTATGACGACTGGGTTGCGGATGGCAAGCTCGTAACACCATTCGCAATTCATAGATACGCCATTCTTGACATCGATACAGTCTACAAGGGAGATACTAGCACGGAGAAGCTAGTCTTGATCTTGCCCGGAGGGACGATTGAGGACACATCCTCCGGCGTCAATGTTGGAAAGGTGTTCAAGGAGGTTACTTCGGTAGAAGATCTGGTTCTGAGTGAAGATATCATTATTTTCTCCAATCAGCTTTGGGATTGGCAGATGACGCATCGTGAAGTATATCCCTTTATTGATCGTTGTATCGATATTGCGGACAGTCTTGTGGCGCTATCATTCGAGGCGCGTTGCGAGTTGCTTGGTGCCGTGTATTATGTTGACGGGCAGAGCGCATCATCACCTGACTCGGGGTCGTCACCATATGCAATCACGGCGATCGAAACCGAAATAGCCCAGGCTTTAGCCACGGAGCCCGTAACTTCAACGCTTCCGTATTACACAGACCCGGAACACGTCGGAGGGGAATGGCCTGTGCCGACCCCGTAGGGATTGCAGTCGGCGTGGAGCATGTAAACCTACGACCTACTCTCTCCCCAACCCTAGAGGAGGCAGCGCTGTACCGCGAAGGTGACTGTTAGCCATTGGCCAGCAACATCATGAGCCACGCACTTGGCCAACGCTGGCGGCTCACAGAGCATGCTCCTGCAGCGCCTTCCGCTGTGCCTGCTTAGCTAGCGAAACGTAGAGCGCAGTCGTCGCCAGATCCGCATGGCCCAAAGTTTCCTGCACGGTTTTCAGATCCGTGCCGCGGGCGATGTGATGGGTGGCCATCGTGTGCCGGAGGCTATGCACGGACGCTCCCGTGATCTTGGCGGCCGCTAAGTGCTTGGCCACGATGTCCTGGATCGCGCGCTTGGAGAGGGGAGAGCCGTACTTGGAGACAAAGACGGCGCCACACCCCTTGTCTCGTCGGTGCATGGACGCCTTCCAGTTCTTCAGTGCCCGACACGCCTTGAAGTTCAGGGGAATCAAGACCACCTTCCCGCCCTTGCGGATGATGCGGGCATGCCCCATGTTCTCAGGCTCCGGCGTCACCTTCCCCGGCAACTCCACGTCATCCCAGGTCAGGCCGGCGATTTCCGAGAGACGCATGCCCGTCTGAAGCAGCACCTCCACGATCGCGGCGTCTCGTGGGTGATGGGAGCACGTGCGAAGCAGCTCCTTGTACTCGACCTCAGACAGGAAGCGGGGTTCTCGCCTCGGGATGCGTGGGGGAATGAGCCGGGCGGCCACGTTCTCCGCGCGCTCCCCGTGCTCGTGCAGGAACCGAAAGAAGCTCTTCAAGGTCTGAGCCTTGCGGTTGATCGAGCTGGGCTTGAGAGCCCGTCCGTCCAGATACGCCATGTACGCCTCCAGATGCCGGAGGTTGATCTCAGCCATCGTGGAGAGCCCACGAGAGGAAGCGAACCGGGCAAACTCAGCCAAGTCCGAGGCGTACTCGACTCTCGTTCGTGCAGAGAGCCCCCGTGAGGGCATCCCCACCACAGAAAAGAGCCGGATTGCCCCCTCAAGGGTCGAGTTGGCTTCAAGATGGAGATCCGGATCGGTACTGGTCATGGTTGGTCTTCTCAATGGGTAACGGCGGAGCCCTCAAGGCTCCAAAAACAGGCCTTCACGAGACCTGCGTCTAACAACACGCTTAGACGCACTTAGTGAGCGGCAAACAGGGTCGTATGGCCCATCTCCCGCGTCTAATGTCTAATTAGACGCATGTGGGTAGTCTATCAGGCGCGGGAGGGGATTTCAAGGGGCAGAGCATCAGGGAGCAACCCAATGCAACACAGTGCGTAGAACGTTTGTGCCCCAGAGGTTTCTTGGGCACAATTGCTGACGACAGTCTCTACGGGACAGCGAAGGGGGACGAGGGCATGGAGCAGAGAGCCTCGCGCCGAGAGGATGATTCGCCACCAGACGAGGTGATCACTGTTGTTCTCGGTACAACTACGCTTGAATCAGTGGCGTCGTCGTCGGATCTGAATCTAGAGGATGCCACTAGGGACAGAATCCGGCACGCGCTGGTAGTTTTTGTTCCAATAGTTCATTTCGGTGATTACGAGCACCCCGTGTTTGCGGAATGCACTGCCGATCTGTTTCAGTATATCCGCGCCAGAGTAGGCAACGATATGGAAACAGAAATTGCCATCGAAGATCCTGACTATCAGGAAATCTCGTTACGATCTGACGCAATATCAATTCCTGAGATGATTATGACGCTTGGCGTCGCACCGGTTATTGTCAATCTGGTTAGCCAATGGATCATAACTCGATTCTCTTCAAGAAAGAGCCCTCCTGCAGTAACCTGGACAGCGACAATCCAAACCGCGAACGAATCTCGGACTCTATCATACAGCGGGCCAGCCGATACGTTCGAGCGTCTTGTGCTCGATAGCATCGAAACAATTAGAAGGAACGATCACAATGATACAACAGCCTGAAGTTGATCTTGTTCGATCGAGTATCCAGCTTTCTGCCGCGCGAGCGGCGCTTCAGTCATTTGGGTTGAACCCGAATCAGCATTCTCTCGACGACGCATGCAGAGACATCGAATCAGTACGAGAATCGGCAGTTCAGATGGGTGATCAACCATTGGCGAAGGCATGTTGGTGCATGGAGACTATAGCCATTGCAATGGTGCAGTATGTGAACGCATTTTCATTGATGAAGAGAGGTAAGTACTATGATGGGTGGTGTGCATTGGAGAGAAGTCAGAACGCCATATGGCATCTATTGCGTCACTATCAAGACGAGGGCGACATGTTCTCAATCGAATTCATCCAAAGATCCTGCGCGCAGTTCCAGGGATTGTATCCATACAGATGGTTCACTAGTCCAGAAGTTGTTGCGCAAGAGATTTATTGTGATATATGCGATATGCGCATATTACCGAGATCACAGTGTGGTCATGAGGTGGGAGAGATCTATGATGGGCGGATGTGCAGCAGGCGAGTCGGCAAGATTGATCTTGTGGCGGTTGCTCTCGTTGCGAACCCAAGACAGAAATTCTCTGTAGTATTTATTAAAGACGAACAGACGGGCGAGCAGATAGATCATTATGATTATTGCTTAGTTGAGTATGTGATGCGCGGGCTTGTATCGCCGTGGGATGATTGGTCATACGAATGGAGAAAGGCGTTGCATCCACATGAGAGATATGGAAAACTCGGAAGGAACGACCTGTGCCCATGTGAATCGGGCCTAAAGTACAAGTATTGCTGCAAACGTCTGCCTGGTATCGTTCGCCCGCACTTGCGTGTCCACTTTGCCGACAACCCACCCGCCGATCTTCCGCAATTTGTATTTACGGATGACATATCCACCAGGAACCCGCTGCCCGTCGAGAACGGTGGCTCCATTACCTTCTCCAGCACTCTGTTGCGCGCTGGAGCGTGGGGGTGGAGCCCCTCGCGATACCCGCGTCTATTCGGTGACGAGGTAACGCGTGATGTAGTGCACGAAGCCGCACTAACATCGTGACGGTAGACTGAACTCTCAAAGCGGAGGATTACATGCGGTACGTGCTCAACGTTGACCAGGGTGACATAGATGACTATGTTGCCCTTGCTAAGCACCTCAAGGGTGCGAGTGGTCTGGTCAATGGCCATCCGATTTCGTTTAGTGTGAAAGAGACAGACCATGGGTCGGGAGCTGGATGGGGTACGCTAACCATAGAGCTCGTGTGGACCGCAGCAGGCCTCTTTTTCGCCATCCCAGCCGCACGCAAGAAGATCAAGGACGCTGCAGAAGGATGGGAGGACATCCTATCTGATTTGGAAGCACTTCTTGTGCGCCTAGGTATCGTTGAGCGTATTGTGTCGTATTCGATGGATCATACCTATCTCGAGATGTTACGAAAGCTCAGTACGTCTACGAGTATCACTGGCGTGCGCCATCTTTCTGCGATAGAGATTCCAGGAGACGCAGACCCAGCTCAAGAAGAGGGCCTTGAAGCCTCGTCCTTACTCTACTATGTGTTTGTCCTATCCGACGGAGTGGGCTACATGCACGTGATAGTCTATGACAACCGGCTGAATGAGTTGAATCATCTCCGTCTTCCTCTTTCTGATCTACAGGCCGTTGAAGACGAAATGAAGCTTGAGGAGCACGAGCAAAACGTACCGCCGGTCGGGAGTAGTGCGGACGAGTGGGCCGCCTCATATACGGCTCAGGAACGTCAGTGGAATGCAGCTTCTCGCGAACTAATGAGGCGACGACGCTCGGGTGATGCTGCGGCTGAGTAATCGGTCAACGGCTGCTTGAGACCACCCCCGCTTTCTTGGACGGATGGTAATTGATCAGGGAGGATTCAGATGGCCGTGAGAAACTCGTGGACGTGTATTCGGTGTGACCACATAGGAACCATTGGCTCATGCACGAACTGTGGCCGCCATGAATATCGACGAAGCGACAGTTCCTACTCTATTGAATGCCGGCGATGTGGAGAATGGATCTCATTGTGTTATTGCCTCCAGTGTGGAGCACGAACAGATATGAAAACAGTGTTCGGACAATGGGACAAAAGAACGGGATGTTTAGGATCTGGTATCCCGTTTGGTGGAGTACTCGGCGGCTGCTTAGTTCTATTTCTCATGTACATGATCCTCGCATTCTTCAATGGTGTCTTTAACTGGGGCCTATAGATCGGGCAACAATTCGCTCCGAAATCGTTCGTGCACTCGGAACGGGCGCCGGCAAGAGCCGATGAGCTTCGATCGGCCATGGGCTCATGTCGAAAATTACGGCGACACCAGCGCCGAGCTAGGGCATTGTCATTGGCTTAATCGATGTGTACGCTCACGGCTTCATACACTTCATTCTCTATCTCACGCGAGCGGGCAACATTTGCGTGAAAGACCTCCGGGAAATCCCGGACGACCTTTATCTGTGCTATGTTTGCATCTCTTAGGCCGGCGGCAAGGCGAGAAAGTCCCTGAACGTCCCGATTTGAATAGGCCGAACTAGACTTAAGAATATCAGCGGCACCCGCACGCCACTGCCTTGACAGAGTAGCCTCGGGTGATACGTCAGATATGGCTTGAATGCGCGCAAATACATCCTTCATGGTGGCAATAGTGTATCACACACGACTCCGCTGTTCAATAGGTATGGCTAGTCGCCATCTATTGTTCTACGGTGATCTGGCCGCTCCTGCATTGATACCCTTGGCTGTTCTTGTACTGACACCGTCCCGTGCCCTGGCAAACTTTACACGTGCTGCCATCGGGGTTCTTGCCGCTTCCTTTAACGGGACGGCACCACTTACACTTGGCTGTACCCTCGCACTCAGGGCAGGTCTTCGTTGTAACTGCCATTTGGTAGAGCCCTCCTTTGGATCATATGATCGAAGTCGGTACAATACTCGATAGGATACAGTGTTTCAGAAAGGTGCCAGCCAAGTGTTAGTAAGGCGCACCATCCCTGTCGTTCTTGCGATCTGACGATGGCTGGTCTGTGTGACTGGGTGACCCATCAGATACATGGGGTCTAGCAACATTTTCATCAGGGGAAGTCCCGGCCTGTGCAACCATATCCTCAATGCGCTGAAAGCGTGTCTCATCGAGCGCGACAGTAGAAACGAGGCGCTCATTCCCCCGCAATATCTCCAATTGACCAATCGGGGCATGATCTGTCTGCTCTAGTGCCGGATATCGGAGACGGCACATCAGGGTTTCCGAGTCCAGCCTCACTGGCCACTTCCACGACAACGTGCCGTCTCGTCGGTCCTGAACGATCTGTGCTTCCGGAAAGCGTCTTGCAAACCAAGCTCGGTCCTTACTACGGAGCAAACGGAGGGCATCAGACGTATCCCGCTCCCGACGCGTCGGGAGCGGGTGACTTAAAGCAGCTTGAGCAGCACTGGACGGTAGATTTCGCGCCTTTTGGGCGGCCCGTTCTGACGCAGCGACGACGTCCTCCCACGGATATACGTTGTCCACCAATCGAACTGATCCGGCATCTAATTCGACATACTCCTGCGTTCCTTTCTCAAACAGGTAATACCGCATCGCGGCGCGCCCTCGCTCCAATGCTGTCACGAGCACCACGAAGAAGTAGCGCGGTCCGTAGTCGGGATCACTAACGGTCTGAATATATCCTCTGATATCCCCGCCGCTCAACGTATTCAGGCCATTGCAATGATGACTATGCCAGGAGCCGAGATGCTCGATCCCCGGATCGAGGCACTCGGCCAAGCGGAACACTGCTTCCTGGTACTCGCCATCCGGATGCAAGTGACTTGCCGAGTGATCCACGCGGGGCCCTGAATCAATGTAGGTTTCGATGCGAATCACCAACTGCCCATCCCGCCGAACGATTCGGCCCAGGAACTTGCCGCCGTCCTCGACGCTTGTCCGAAGTAACGTCTGCTCGATCCGTCGTTGTACCGGCTCATAAAGCTCGACTCGGAGCCTCGAAGGCATATGTTGTGAGTCCACCCCTACCTGTTTCGAGGATTGACGCATGCTCTCCTCCCTAGTCTTCGAGCAAGGAATCCGGCACACAGCTACAGAGTCGCTGTGGTCGGAGAAGCATCTGCCGAACATCAAAATGCTTGGTAAAGATGCCCTTCGCGGGCCGATTGCCGAAAACGATCCAATTGGCTTTGAACGTCGGCATGGAGCTACCGGAGTCGCGCAGCAGTATAGACAATGCCAAACGGGCTTGAATGAGAGCTATGGTCTGTATATCTATCGACAGGCCGGATGCCCGAAAGCCCTCATCACCAAGGCCATATATCCGATGCTGCTCGTCTTCGGTCAGCCCAAGTTGTTCATCGGTCAAATCCAAGTCATTTGCCACGGCATACAATTGGAGACACCTATAACACGCTGTCTCGCCTGGAATGTACCCAAAGATCTCTCCGCCAATACCGGTGCGAAAGACCGACGCGGTCACGAATGGTACGCCCGCCTCAACGCATTTGTCACTAGCAAACTCCCGCACGGCCTTTTTGTCAGGACATACGAGAACCAGATCCGATTCCTTAATCGAACGCTCGAAATTGCCCGATTGCAAAACATCGTCGGCATACACATTCACTTCTGCCGATGGGTTGCGGTCAATAATCCAGTCTCTTTGAACTTCAACCTTCAGTCGGCCAAGATCCCTTCTCATCCGGGGATGTTTTACCAGATTGACCGCATCGAGTATATCGTGATCATATAACTCCCATAAACGTATGCCGTTCATAGTCAGATGGTCGCAGGCCGGAGCCCCGCCGCTACCAAGACCGACTATGGTCACGCGCGTTTCGGCAAATTGAGCCGGATTAAGGAGGTAGTTGATGCGATCGAAATCGAGTGTGGCCGCACTTGTATTCATCGGTGCTGATCATTCCCGGGCCAGCGGACTCTACCCGTGCGTCTCCAAAGATCATATTTATTTAGCCACACCGCCGCCCGCGCGACCACAAAAGCAAGCGAGTACGTTGATGACCATTGCTCAGATTTCATAACACATATAGCTCCGCTCATATATTTGTGCGGGCAGTCAGAATCTATGGCGTGCTGGGGCAACTCAATCGTCGGCAATGCATATGGATATGAGGACGAGACGATGACTTTTACATAGTATCTATTGCGATCACTTGTGGTCAGGTACCCCTGGACCGACGAGACATTCCCACCCGAACCATAAAACTGAAAGCCCGGGAATTTGGCCCTCATCTTTTCTTGTTCAACGACCATTCTAGGACGTGCTAGGTCAGCACCGGTAAAGACAAGCTCTCGGCTTACTTCGACATTTGCCATTTCCTAGATCTCCTGGTACTCGCCCCTAGGATCTCGCAAGACCGTCTTCTTCTTGCTAGGTGGGGTCTTGCCGACTGGCCGCACTTGACCGTCCTCATCGATCTCTACGACCTCGTCGTAGTCCTCTTGATCACCGAATGCTTCGGTCAGATCATCATCGGGAGGCATCACTCATCTCCTTGATTTCCTGGGGGCGCCCAGGTCACGAGACACCATCACGGGTAGATTGGAACGAAAGGATCGCGCTTCCCACCAAAGAACGACGGTGTCAGGCTCGGATACGCATGACGGGCAGCCTGTTCTCCGAACGACACAAGTCTACCAATATCCCGACAATCGTCAAGCCCGATATTCAGGTGTGTGGTTGCCGGATCGATCCTGACATAGCGCCCTTGCTCCAACATGTGGCCTGCTTGGTGGTGAGCGACCACAGTCTGCAGGTGCATAAATAAGCTGGCGGATGGTCGGGCCCAGCGCAAGATTCCTCCACGTTGACCGGTAGCAGAGGCTATCACTGGCGATCGAGATAGGGTTGTACCAATGCTGAGAAGTGCTACGTTCTCCGGCGGAATGCGCAGAAGGCCCATGGCTTCTGTAACAGCCACCATCGCTGGATTGTTAGCCCAGATGCCTCCGTCTAGCAGGTCGGTGTGGAGTCCAATTCTCTGTGAATGGAAATACGTCGGCGCGGATGACGTCGCCCGTGCCACTTCCCATGCACGACACTTGTAGTCAGCGGTCAACCTGGCGTGGTGAGCCGTCTTGAAGAGATGAATGTCCCCAGTCGCATGATTGAACGCAGGAATCACCAGCCGCGTGCACGCATCACCAAGGCGGGCCTCGCCCACCAACTCCCTTAGGACTCTCTCCGCGTGGCGCGCATCATACCTGGGTCCGAACAGTGCCTTCAGCCGGACCCACGAGCGACTTAGAGGCCCAGAGGTCGGAAAGATTTCGCTCCCCCGCTCTAGGTAGAACTCAACAAGCTGCTGTGCAGGGAAACCGAGTGCGAGGCCCAGGGCTATGATGCCTCCGGTTGACGTTCCTGCGATGAGATCAAAGTAGTCAACTACGTGTCCGTCAATGCGGTTTTCGATCTCGGCCAGAAACGCGGCGGAGAAAAGTCCCTTCATACCTCCGCCATCAATTGCCAACATTCTAAACCGGTTCATTCGACTGTCGCCGGGAAATATTCGTTGCCAAGAAGAGCTTGCCAGCACTCGACTGCCGCGGGCTCGTCTGCGCTCTGATTCGCCTTGTGCGCAGCCGCATGCCAGAGCGATGCTGCGTCGTGGAAATGACGATATGAGTCCGCAGCCCACTCTTGCGGGCTAAACAGCACCTTGTCACGAGATGGGCTTTTCACTCCAGAGCCCCTAGCAGTGTCTGGACCGAATGACACGAGCGCTGACAGAATTGATTCAAGGCATTCACAGTACGAGCCGGTGTACACCGAATTCTGAAAAGCGTATAGGAGGCATTCAATGTGATAGGATACAGCGTCAGTGTCGGACAGTGGGAGGTCTATCGAGCGCAGATGCTTGATGCATTTGATCATTGGAATGAAGAGCCCGTTCGTCGCCGAGTTTTTCTCACTACATAGCTCGTGGTGTCGTCTTGCGAAAGCCGGACGCCAGGAACCATTCTGATCGTCCGCGGTGTGTGGATCGAACATATAGAACGGCTCATGGGAGAATCGTCGACCTGGGATGCGCAGGGCTGGCAGAATTTCAACCTTCGTACGATCAAGGACAACTTTTATGCAGGTGCTGTTTGGCCCGCACGCGATCTTGTCTCGATAGGTCGCGTTGGTAGCGATCGCTGCCGTTATATTGTCGAAGATCCAGTCGCGTGTGGCTCGATTTGCTGATGAGACGTAGGATATGCTGCAAAGCGCGACGACATCAACATCGTTAATGGTATGGATGGCGGTGTCACGTCGATAGGAGCCCTGCAGGAACGATTTTATTCGGAGGTCGGAAGCAGGGCCTTCGAGGTCCTCAATCAGCGCCCGAACCGACGCGTGCGCACTGGCAGCAGCTCTCTGGTAGGTATTGGACGGATTGATGTTTACAAAGAACGCGGCGAAGCGCCTGCTGAGTTTGTTCTTTGCCTGGACTGCCACAGCCGCCTCCTAGCAGGTCCCGCGCCTTCGAACAGTCAAACCAGTTCTCCTGGTTCGTGGTGATAGTCTATTGAAATAATCGCAACGAGGTGATAAACTTAAGTGTATGAAAGTAATAGCTCTATGCCGAGTGCGCTCGGTGGATGAAATGGAGTGTCTTGAGCTTGCCCTTCTGAAGAGCGGGATTCCTGTGGCACGACAGGAGAACTGGCTTGAGATTCAGGTGCCGCCCAGGCTGTTAGACAGGGCACGTCGAATTCAGCGCGAAGTCCTGCGGGAGGTGTAACTCTTTAGGTATCGGCTGCCAGAAGGTCAACCAGCGCAGAACATATGGGTAAGCCCGTAAGGCCTTCTATCCATGCCCACTGGCCATTCGGATTGACTTCCAAGAATATGTATTCCCCTTCGGGAGTTACGATCATGTCGATTGCCCCAAAGACGAGCCCAAACCGCGCCACGATGCTCCTGCATTTCTCCTCCACATCGTCTGGCATCTGATGCACTGAATGCGGGACATTGGCAAAGTCATATCGACGCCAATCGTCTCTGGTAAGTGGGCTTAACTGAGAATCAATTGCCGCCGCCATTACCCTTCTACCCACGACCGTAATGCGAAGCTCAAATGACTTGGGAACATATTCCTGAAAAATGGATGGAGCAAGGGAGACAGATTCTAGGAGTTCTAGGTCTTCCGGAGAGCATCGATGGGTGTAAATGGCAGTGCTGTGCCCTGGATAGTTAATGGTGCCTTCGCGCAGTGTCTTGCAAACAACATTGCCTTGACACGCAGCGAAGAAGTCTAATACTCTCGCCGGCTCATTAGTAACTAGAGTGCGCGGGATATTAAATCCGAGCTCGTGCGCGACTACCAATTGAGCCAGTTTTCTCGTGCGCCGTATAGCTGCTGGCCGATTAATCCAGAGACCGTCGATTATCTCCCATAGCCCATCCAGAGCGGACTGGGCCTCTGCTTCAGCAAAACCCCTCACGGCATCAGAGGTGATACGCGCATCGACTTCTGGAACCTCGGGCCGCCGATACCAGACCGATCGAACAGCGTCGAGACGGATTGTGGGGTTAGCCGGGATGATAATGTAACTCTCTCTAAGGTCAATCCCTGCATTGTATTCTACGGCGACCGAGGCCTCAGTGGGGAAGTCTTCGGTGTTAAAGCGAGCGAATGATAATCTGCGCCGCCGGATTTCATCGATAACAAAATCCACGTGAGGATCAAACTGTGTGGAGACGATTAGTATCACGGCCCTGCCTCAATCTCACGGCTCGACCAACGCCTACGATAACATCGCCGAGGGCTGCGAGCAGCGGAGCACCTCCTGCTCATCAGCAAGCGCGCGCCCAGCGAGTGGCTCGATGGTTGGTTGAAGGTCCGTATGTGACCTCGAACGGTTCAGTCGTCCGGGCCGGTGTCAGCTCGAGTCGCTCCGCCTGGCAGCCGCGTGGCCTTCGTACATTTGGTGCCCGGCTTCTCGCCGAAGGTGGCCAGTATCTCACCCGGCGCACCGCCAGAGTCTGGAGGCCATACCCAGCGCTGCTGTCCGCGATCATAGTGGCCCTCAATCTGTTCGGGCTCGACAACTTCTTCGAATTGGACGACGAATGGAACCATACGAGTCATGAGTATCTCCTGTGTGAGCCAGTTCGAGCCATCCGTTGCGCCCTGAGAATAGCAGGATGCTCTGGACTTGCCTAGGGCCTGTCGCAGACGCAATCGAGAAGGCGACTGGATCGCGGCGAGCTGGATTGACTATCTCCGGATGAGGGGAGCAAGATGCGCTTATCAATCCGCCTGAAGGGGCGGGGCGGGACGTGGCCATCGCGGTCGATGTAGGTGTCGATCGTTGCCAACGGCCAGGTCTCAACGCGTCTTAGGCGACAAACCGGAGAAAAGCCACCGCACCAACGGTATCGGCGTCCCCGAGTCGTGGACCAGTTTCTATGAACGCAAGCGAAGGATTTGGGTGAAGGAGGCCTTGATGAGCCCAAAGAGAATGCCTACGCCGACGCTGTCTAAGGCAAGCTCGACAGCAATAGTGATTCCCGTCTCCCAGAGTACACCCTTCCAATCAAAGCGATTGAGCCTATCTATGGCCATCGCAAGGTAGTCTAGACGCTCACGAATGTAGTCCGCCTCTCCGTGGCTTGGGCGAAACTCCTCCCGAATCTTCCGGTCGGCTTCTGAGAGAGCCCGACGAATCTGAACTTTCTCCTCGGCAGTGAAAGGCTCAAAGGAGTGTTGATCAACGTGGCCGCTTATAAACCCTATGGTTTGATCATGAATAGACTCTAAGGACCACAAATCTGGAGCACGCAATTGCTGGCTGACTTCATCTGACCATTTGGCAAGCGCTTTTAGCACGGCTAGCCATGACATATCCGAAAGATCAACACTGACATCTCCTTTCGGGTAGAGTCGAAGATACCATTTTCGTGGATTTGCAGATGGGCCGTAGGGAACTAGGGCGAAGTAGAATTCCTGGCCATCGAAAGACAAATAACACTTAACACCCTCGTTAGGGTATTCATCCCATTCAATCCACTGCAAGTCAGCTAGATATGATTTAAGCCCCCCAGACTCTAGGGTAGCGAAAATGTCATTCAGCTGAGTTCTCAGAAATATCTGCCGGGCGCTTTCCATAGGCTTCATTATTCCACTCTCTAAGTAGCCGTCAACCGTAAGTTGGACCATTCTGAGAGGTCAATTCCGAAGCCAATCGAGGGCAAGCATGACGCAGGCCGTCCTCGACCTCTGCGCGGTCTGCATCAACGGCGACTAGGACGCCTGCTAGATGTGCCAGTTATCGGGGAGGTTGGGCGACGTCGCGGGGTAGGGCGGCGGAAAGGGCGGCTCGATGATCAACCTTGCTCGCCGGTCCACTTGTTTCAGTTCGAAGGCCAGTTAGCCCTTTACATTCCTAGCCAACTTTCGTATAGTTTGGTAGTATTACTCATTGCTATGTTGGAAATGGAAGTAGAATACAATCCAGAGTTAGATGCGATTAAGACACCAATGTTAGTCATGGTCGATGGTGGTCGCAGACTTGGCAGGTGCGCCAAACTGGCGGGCTCATTCTTTGATCTAAAGGGACTTTTAGGGGAAAATGCGCGCATACTTGGTAGCGATAAGTTCTCAGAGGTCTATTTGAGAGTTAACGGTCAAAACATTCTGCGTCTTGATGAGCGTGGGCGCGTGATTGATATGGCGGAGTCAAGGGAAGCTAAAGAGATGCTGTATCATCCACTTTCGCAGGATGAGGTGGCAGCACTCGCCGCGGAGAAGATAATTGTAGGGCGACCCTTCAAGTGGGGAAACAACAAGACTAAGCCGGTGGCCGAAGTGGTTTGGACTACGCCTAGGATGTACAATCGGGACCACTTGGAAATGATGACGGGTAAGAGAAAGAGCGGGATCATTGACGAGTTCCGCGCCGCCTTAACCGAAATTGACTCAGCCGAGGATGAGTTTCTTGCTATAGCGCCTCCGCCAACTGACGTGAACGCGACTATTTCCGAGATCGTTGAGTCGTCGGCGACGTAGTTTCATCTACGAGACATGGCGGCGCTTGTATGGTGGAGAGGGGAGCGACCTAAAGCCTCACAGTCGCCCCTCTAGCCCTCTCTGCAGGCTGGCGCTTCGTCGTTGAAGTGGTCTACTTGAAAGGGGCTCGTCCCTACATGCACTCGCCGACTATCGAGCCATCGACGCGTGGGCCGCTTGAGATCCGAGGGTCGCGGCGGTGTCGCTGGCCTCCAGCGTGAATGTGGCCGTCTGCCCCTTGACGTTGTTGTACACCTGAACGGTCACGTCTCCCGTACCAACAGGTACAGATACGTGAGACGTGCAGTGCCGCGTCGGGTGAGCCGTGCTGCGGTCCGGTTCAGGTCTGTCTGGATACCACACAAAAAAGCCCAGATCGTTGTTGGGTCCGGTGTCCCCCGGCACTGACCAGCAGCCGTTGGTCTGAGTTAGGGTGAGCTGAGTCCCCTTGCCCGTCGAACGGGTGAGATCATACTTCGCGGGGGGACCATCGCCAGCAAGGCTGCCCGAGATCAGATTCGCCGCAGGAGGCGTAGGAGTCGGCGTCGCGGGGGTCGGGTGCACTACGGTGGTCGTCCCGATCGGGCAGTCGATGCAACCATCCGCCCGCACCACGGAGGGCGCGGCGATCAGAGCGACGACTGCGAGCGTGGCTAGAAGCAGGGTGAGTCGCCGAAACATTGTATTCTCCTGATGGTGAGCGTCTGGTGTAGACGACTACGCAATATACTGTTGATGCGGAGATGGGTCAAATCGGCCCGCTGCTCGGGAGCGGCGCTACTGGCCCAGAGAGTCAACACCCTCTGCCTCGACCTGGTATGAGATCCTTCTCCCCTCCAGCGAGTTGTACACTCTGAGCGTGGCAGGCCCCCCCACAGCCTCTGGAATGATCAGTTCTTGAAAGCAGTCGCCACTTCCAGTGCTCCGGTGCGACTGATTCTCGTAATCAACAAGGAGGAGGAGTAAGTCCGGTGCCGAGAGACCGCAGTCATTTGGGTACGAGAGGCGGAACATCACAGGCTGACCATCCGGGAGCGTCGTGAACCAGAGGTCTGATCGGCCTTCAGGTCCTCCTACTACTTGTCCATCCCCGCGCCATATTGGAACGGATGTAGCCAGGACTTCCGTCGGCCATTTAGGCGGAATGGGGTCGTCCGTTGGTACTATTACCTCGGATGTACGCGAGACGAGCGTGGGCGGAGACTGGGGCGTGAGGCCGTTGGACGGTCTGGGCGGCGCCCAACCAGCAACCCCCGGCACTACGCGTACGAGCGCTCCGATCGTTGCTATGACGACGAATCCACGAACGACACTCTGACCCCAGTGGCGCTTGTTAGTTGGTGTCGTGGGCACCGGCAGTGTGGTCTGCTGGGCGATGCGTTGGATTGGGCTTGCTGGTCGGGAACGTACCGACGCCGGGGAGCTACCCGTTGATGACTGCGGGCGAGCGGGTTGTGTTGGTGGCGTGGGATTTGCAACTGGAACGGGCACGCTCCCCGCCCCAGCGACAGAGTTGGTGGCCCTAGCAGCGCGCGCTGCCGCACGTACACGCGGTGTGCCTAGAGCTCTATCTAGACGCTGTCTCCACGTGGCGGCGCTGGGCCGAAGTAAGCCGCCAGCATCGATTCGTCGGTTGCCACCAAATACTGCTTCGAAGTTCTGAATCAGTGACGACGTGAGCCCTTGCTGCTTCATGAGGGCGCGTTGCCAATTTCGTGGCCACGGCTCACCACTTGCGAAATCACGACGCCCATACGGTGCATAGCCAGGAATATTCGGGCGACTTGGCATTGTCGGGAACGGCCCGCGGTCATCAACGAGTATCTGGTAAAGCAATACGGCCAGTGACCAGAGATCGGGCTGCTTTCTCCAGCGGGGATCGGGAGCATTCCAGACTTTGTCCCAGCCGGCCAGGACTAGTTCCGGGGCACCATACAGCTTGCCAGGCAGGGGCACCGATGGCGAAAAGTTGCGCCCCATACTTGATGGCCCAAAGTAACCGCCACCGTCTATGTCAAGGACTTGGATATCAAAACGCCCATCCCGATTCTCCAGAAAGAAATTGCGGGGCTGAATGTCCGCATGAACCACCTGGCTGCTATGCAGATAATCGATGGCTTGGGCAAGTGCTCGGGCAGCCCGCATTCGCTGCGGCAGGGTGAGCTGGAGTAAACTGCTGATCGGCTGGGCGCCAAGGGACTGTCCCTTGGCCCGCTCCATTAGATACCCGGGTGCGCCGCCAGGTAATTCCACGTACTCCACGGGTAGACAGTGGAGCTCTCTAACGTCCTTGAATTTAAGCCTGGAAAAAGTCTGATAGGCCAGCACCTTCTGTTGGGAGAGGAGCATTCTCGTCGCGGACGGGGTGCTCTTGTCCAGATCAGGATCATACTTCTTTAGTAACCAAGTGGGCCGCCCGCAGAGGAGATACACTGCTCCTTCCCCGCCACGGTCGAGTTCGTTCCCGACTGTAACGGTTCCCAAAGTCTTTGTGGTCAGTTTCACTGATGCCCCGCCTCTACCGTACCTGCTCTGTCCAGATTACACCAAGAGTAGTATCATCTCGAAGGGTGTCTTCAAGGGTTACTGTGGTGTTCGTCGGCAAATCAGGGTCGTGAAGAATATCTGGCAACTGGGGCACCTTCCGAGGTGGAGACTTTTCGAAACTTTTCTTCCAAAGATAGTGCGACACTGTAATCTTCAGGTACCGCTCTAGATACTTTGACACGGCGTTCAATCCGTCTGACGCCACGTATAGGATGTCCCCCGGGCAATATGCGACGGAGCCGATGACAGGCTCAAAGTTCTTTAGTTTCTCGGGTAGTGGTAGTGCTAGTGTGGTATCCCCGTTAGTGTGGGCTGTGACGAAATATGTCGTAGCCAGTCGATCCCCCAGATTTCGCGAAGGACTCATCAGGACTATGTACCCGTCGCCGAGATACGCATAGCACCAATAAGGTGACTTGGTTCCTGGCGGCTCGTATAGGAATCCAACCAATAGCGTAGTGCCTCCGGGAGCATCTCCGCGAGCGATGGCTTGGGTGTTGTCTTCGCGAAGGGTTTGATCGACAGCCCTGAAGATTTCTCTCATTGCTTCAGCAACCTCGGGCAGAGTCGGAGTTTCACTGAAGACCTCTTCAAGTCGCTGCCGAGTAATGTCGACTGCCTGCTTGGCGGCACGCCTGCCACCACCGGCTCCGATGGTGCCATCTAGAAATACCATGCTGCTGGCGCCATCGGCTATGACTATTGAGGGCCAGCGGTCGGCCACCAATCCCGAGAAGATGTAGTCTTCACCCTTCTTATTGTAGATGAATGGCGCAAGGCATGCGGCGTGACAAGATGGTAGGGTTACCTCTACTGCTTTCGGGGGCTTGACAGGCTTCGGTTGTGCCGGTGGCATGATTGACGGCCGACTGGATTTCAGGCCCCGATCGGGCCGCCCTAAATCCGGCGGGGGCGGGGTACCCATCTTCGGTTCTATTCCGCCGTACTTCGAGAGGCCCAGGCGTTCTCTCCTTTCGCGCATCCAGCAAACCCACAATATCCCACAGGCTCCGAGGGCCATAAACGCGAGTAGCGTGCTGACAGCGCGCGTGGCAGACGCATCTGAGGCTAGTGTTGTAGGTTGAGTGAGGGTTGTGTCATTTGTGGATGATTCGGCTGGTATCATCGGCCGCATCATTGCCCTGGGTGTCTCATGGCTTGTTGTGATCGCCTCTCCCGAGGCCATGGGTTGCCCAATGCCCTCGGATGTGGTCGAAGCGCTCGTGGGAAGTAAATCCTGTTGACTTGGCAGGGCCTTGGTCAACTGAGGCCCTGACATCCAAACCGCAGCACTTGCCAGAGAAACAGCAACTACAAGAAGGGCCAAGCATTTGTCGGCATTGTGATTCGCTCTCGCCAGTCCCATTGGGCAGGCCTCTGTCGGGATTATTGGACCTGAACTGGTGGCCATGACGCCAACAATCTAACAGCCGCACACGGGCGAGCAAGGTTTATCCTATCTCCGGCGGCGACTGCGGGTCCGTTGGAGATCGACCAGGAGAATACTGAGTCAGGCGATATTCACCCCTGGAGGATGGTATTTTTAACGTAGTCCACGATCTTTGTCGCGTCGCTGGACTCGAAGTAGGCACCGGTGTTAGTTGCGAGCTGCTCCAGGAGCGTCCGGCCCTCAGTCTCGTCCGCTCCTCCCTGATAGTAACCAACGGTGGCAATGCGGATACGACCCTTCGAGGGTTCCCTGCCATTGTATGCCTCGATGAGGGACTTTTCATGCATCGGATCGTGGCCGTCTGAGCCAGGGGTGCGCATCCCGTCCGACAGCAGGTAGATCACGGCGCGTCTCTTCTCAAGGCCGTCGCCCTGTTCGATCCAGGACTCAGCGCACTCCCGTGCGAAGCTCATTGCGTCGCCGATCGGGGTCTGCTGGCCGTGTCCAATGATCGGATCCCAGCCGTCGTAGTCGCTGCTGAGATAGTGAGTGTTCGTCTGAACGTCGTACTCCTCAAGCCGAATGTCTCGGTAGTTCCGCGTGTCGTAGCACATCACTGTCAAGTACGTGCTGTCGAATTGCGGATCGTCATGCAGCGTGTCGATGAGCTTCTGAACCATCTCTGCGACAGCTCGGTGCTTAGGCTTGCCCGAGGCCCGCTCCGTCTCGCTCATGCTGCCCGATCCGTCCAGGACGACGAACGCATGAGAGATGATGAATCCAGCCCCCTCCCTGCCCTCCATTGTGTGCTCCTCACTCTCGATGACGGATGTCAAGGCGTCGCTGTGTTTCCGCTAATTGTCGATAATCTCTTTTTGCACTCAGATCGCGCCGTTGGCTAGCGTGTCGAAGCGGCTCTGCTATCTTTTAGTGCGGGCGAGTATACCGCGGGTCGCCACCGAATGCAAGGGGCCAGCCGGCCTGGTGAGGGTGGAATTGCTCCTACAGGTGCTTAGGCTCAGCGGGTCACTCCAACAAATGCCGTGGTCTGGTAGACTGATAGATGCAAGCCTGGAGTCTCGTCCCCGACGTGACCCGTCGGCACATGGGCACGGCGCGATCGCCAATTGCCCACCGATCGAAGCCACACCCAATATACGCCACAGCCTGGCAACACGCCAGGCGTGGGCAATGTGGCGTTGTGGTGGGGCTTGGGGCGGCTCCGGGCGAGCAGGGTGGGGCTCCGCTACTCTGGTTGTCGTAGGCTCACCGGCTCCGCGCTCCCCGCCTTGAACCAGATCGGCTCCTCAAGCACCGTCGCTCCCCTGAGTGCCCGCTCCGTCGTGAACCAGTACCGGTTCTGGCCCCCCTCCTTCTCCGTGGCTGCCTTCAAGCTCTCCAGCCGTCTTTGGCTGGTCGTCACCGTCAGCACGCGCAGCTGCTTGGTGCCGTAGGAAGAGATAATCTGATCCGACTCGAAGTACGCCTGGTAGGCGCGGATGCGCTTCTGCCACGTGCGCCGCCCAGTTGCCTCGCTGGCCACTGTCATCGTGGCCCGGTCGGCCTCAACGAAGAACCGCAGGAGCCGGCGCTCAACGGTGAGTGGGTCGTGGTAGCCAAGGGCGAAGTAGGCGTCGGGCACCACCGCGACGTTGCGCCGGCGCCCGTCAGGATCGTCCACCCACACAAGATCCGTGTGCGTCTTCTTCAGGATCCGGTCGTCCACCCACTCCTCCATCGCCCAGCCGACTCGCTCGGCTGCCTGGCTCAGGGCAAGGAAGATGTCCCCCAGCATGATCTGGTGATCCAGAAAGGCCCAGGAGACGGTGTTGTAGCTGGGCTTCCAGTCGATGTCCTGCACGGCGTATCCCAGCTCGGCAACCAGAAGATCACGGCCCAGAGCCGTCAGGCCAAAGAGATCAGGCTTACGTCCCTCGCGTCGCAAGGTGGGCCGCTCAAGCCGGACGAGGTGCCCCGCCGTCACCAGGTGCCGTAGTCGGGCGCGGCACTGGGAGCTGATGATCCCCCCCCCCGCGGGAAAGAAGAGCGCAGCCAGCTGACCGGTGCTGAGGAACCGGTGCCGAGCAACCGCGTCAACGATCGCCAGATCACGCTCCGTGAGCCGGTGACCACCCCGATGACGGGGTGAAAGGCGGCCAATCGTGGATGGTGTCTGAGTCTGCGTTGTGCTCATATGCTTCTCCCAGTGTACCAAACGGCACGACCGCTGTGTGGAGAAGATGAGCGTCCGAGGGGGGCTGGGGGCGTGTCGTATTGGAGGCGTCCCCCCGTGTCGCAGCCGTGTCGATTGAACGACGCGCACGTGAGGGCGGAATTGGCCGGCGGGCCGCGCCGCGCGGCACTCGCGCCCGGCCCGACACCCTCCTCATCTTTTCGTCGTCGTCGCCAGCCGCCGCGAGGACCGCTCCATCGCAGGGCGACGGTAGACCCATCCTCTGACCTCGTGGCATCATCCGCGCTCGTCAGCGCCAATCACCAGGAGCCGCCTTCGTGACCCCGCAACAGTTCGTGGCCACGTGGAAGCACGGCACGCAGACCGAGCGCGCGACGTCCCAGACCCACTTCAACCACCTATGCCAGCTGCTGGGCGTCGATGACCCTGTCACCGGTGACCCAACCGGCCAGTCCTATGCATTTGAGCCCGGTGTCCGCAAGGCAAGCGGCGGCCACGGATGGGCGGACGTCTGGAAGCGCGGGCACTTTGGCTGGGAGTACAAGGGCCCGAAGAAGGATCTCGACGAGGCGTACCGACAGCTTCTGAACTACAAGGATGCGCTGGAGAACCCGCCGCTCCTGGTCGTCAGCGACATCCAGACGATCGTCGTGCGCTCGAACTTCACCAACAGCGTCCAGCGGACGCGCACGTTCACCGTCGAGGGGATGCTCGATCCTGTCGAGCGTGAGGCCCTACGAAACGTCTGGATCAGCCCCGAGGCCTTCCGCAGCAATCGGACGCCTGAGGCCGTCACGCGCGACGCGGCGACGCAGTTTGCCAAGCTCGCCGATCACCTGCGCGCCAAGGGCGTGGAGCCCGACGCCGCCGCACACTACCTGATTCGGCTGCTCTTCTGCCTCTTCGCCGAGGACATCGGGCTGCTCCCGAAGAGCCTGTTCACGACGCTCGTGCACGCCGGGCATCGGCAACCGGCGCGCTTCAACGACCAGCTGCGCACCCTCTTCGTGGCCATGAGCACTGGCGGCTACTTCGGCGCCGACGACATCCTGCACATCAACGGCCGTCTCTTCGACAGCGCCGACGTGATCGACCTGGACAGCGATGCCCTGTGGATCCTGAAGACCGTTTGCGACCTGGACTGGTCGGCGATCGAGCCGGCGATCCTCGGCACGCTGTTCACGCGCTCGCTCGATCCCGCGATGCGCGCTCAGCTGGGCGCGCAGTACACGAGCCGCGACGACATCTTGCTGATCGTCGAGCCCGTTCTCATGGCTCCGCTGCGCAAGCGGTGGCACGAGGTGAAGGCGCAGGCCCAGAAGCTCGCGGTCGAGCGTGATGCCGCGCCTGTCGGTAGCGCACGGACGAAGAAGGAGAATGCGCTTCGCGATGTTCTGCTGGGCTTTGCGCAGGAGCTCGCCCGCGTCCGCGTGCTCGACCCGGCGTGTGGCAGCGGCAACTTCCTCTACGTCGCGCTGTTGCTGCTGCTGGACCTCTGGAAGGAGGTCTCAACGGCCGCCGCGGATCTGGGCTTATCGCTGCTCATGCCAAACGAGGACCAGGCGCCGTCGCCAGCGCAGCTGCACGGCATCGAGATCAACGAGTACGCGCACGAGCTGGCACAGGTGACGATCTGGATCGGCTACATCCAGTGGCTGCGCGATAACGGCTTCGGGCGACCGAGTGAGCCGGTGCTCAAGCCGATCGACACAATCGAGCAGCGAGACGCGATCGTGGCGTTTGATGAGGAAGGCCAGCCGGTTGAGCCAGCGTGGCCGCCGGCAGATGTCATCATGGGGAACCCGCCGTTTCTGGGTACGAAGAAACTGCGCGGGCAACTGGGCGACGCGTACGTTGAGGCGATGTTCGGCCTCTACAGATCCCGAATCCCGAACTTCTCTGACCTCGCGTGCTACTGGTTCGAACGCGCTCGGGCAGCGATTCAGGCGGGAGACACACGACGAGCGGGGCTGCTGGCAACCAATTCCATCCGTGGCGGGGAGAATCGGCGCGTTCTTGAGCGCATCAAGGCGTCCGGCGACATCTTCATGGCGTGGTCGGACCGCGACTGGATCTTGGACGGAGCCGCTGTGCGGGTGTCCATGGTTGGGTTCGACAACGGGCAGATCCAGGAACGGGTACTTGATGGGCGCGCCGTCCTCCGGATCAATTCTGACCTGACGGCAGAGTCAGACCTCACCAAAGCACGTCGCCTCACCGAGAACGGCAAGATTGCCTTCATCGGTGACGTGAAGGTGGGGGCATTCGATCTGGAACCGGCGGTCGCTGACACGATGTTGGCGGCGACCGGCAATCCCAATGAGCGACCAAATTCGGACGTCGTCCGTCCATGGATCAACACCTTGGACGTCGTTCGCCGGCCGCGCGGCATGTGGATCATCGATTTCGGTGTCGATATGACGCAAGCGCAGGCCTCCGGATATGAGGGGCCGTTTGAGTACGTGGTCGAGCACGTCTACCCGACGCGGTCACAGAACAAAAAGCCGGGCTACGCACGAAAGTGGTGGCTGCACGCTGAGCCGTGTCGCGGGATGCGCGAGGCGATCGCGCCACTCAACCGCTTCATCTGCACCCCGACGGTTGCCAAGCATCGTGTCTTTGTTTGGATGACGCATCCCACGCTGGCGGATCACCAGCTCGTCGTTGTTGCCCGAGACGACGACTACTTCTTCGGCGTCCTGCACTCTCGTCTGCACGAGCTCTGGTCGCTGCGGATGGGAACGTGGCTCGGAAAAGGCAATGACCCCCGCTACACCCCCACCACCACCTTCGAGACCTTCCCCTTCCCCTGGCCACCTGGGCAGGAGCCAGCAGGCGACTCGCGCGTCGAGGCCATCGCCAACGTCGCTCGCGAGCTCGTCCAGCAGCGTGACCGCTGGCTGAACCCAGAGGGGGCAACCGAGACCGAGCTGAAAAAGCGCACGCTTACCCAGCTCTACAACGCGCGGCCGACCTGGCTCGATCTCGCGCACAAGCAGCTCGACGCCGCCGTGCTGGACGCATACGGATGGAGCCGCGATGTCGCGGATGAGGAGCTGCTTGGGTGGCTGTTAGCACTCAACGTGGAGCGTCAGCCTGTCTAGATCTTCGGCGCGGCCCAGCGGGCCAGAGCGCAGCGGGAGGAGGAGTACGCTCGCCTCAGGGGTCGTGCAGCCCAGCCAAAACCGCCTCGCCCCAGCTGCCCCAGAGACGTACAATGCCGCCGCTGCAACGGCCGCCATATGCACGACACACACGAGGGGCAGAGGACATGGCCAGCAAAGACGACGACGACGCAGCCGCGCAGGCCTTCGGGGCGGTCGTGGCGATGCTGATCATCGCGACGGTCGTGGTGATCTCATTTAGCGTCGTCAACTCCGTCAAGATCTACAACCGCCTGAAAGACCCCGACCACCCCAAGCACGACGAGCTCAAGTTCATCTTCGGGATACCGGTGGCCATGATTGGCCTGGGCCTGCTGGTCTCGACCGGTGATCCGGATGCGGGGGGCGCCCTCATCCTCTGGACGATCATCGGGTACTGGCTGGCGACGATGTACCTGGTGCTGTCGCCTGACGCCCTAGGGCCGGCGATCGCCCCCTCAGCGCTTCGTCTTGAGAACTACCTCTTCCCCTTTGACCAGGAGCCGCCCGAGGATCGAAGCGTCTTCCCCAAGCAGACGTACGCCCTCACGGGGAGCGAGAAGCTGGAGCAGGCCCTCACGGGCCTGAGCACCCCGCCGCGCGGGCCAGAGCGTGATCGGGCGCGGGCGTGGGAGGCCAATATCAGGGCCTTGCAACAGGCGTTCAAGAGTGACTGAGCAGTTGGCGTTTGACGACATCGTCCTGGGGCGCACCGTGCCCCTGCCGGGTCATGTGTTCAAGATCTCCCCGGCCGAGCAGGCGTACCACAGCCTGGTGTGGGGCTCAACGGGAGCGGGCAAGTCCAAGTTCCTGGCCACCCAGCTGCTGCAGCACATCAGCCGCCACCACGCGGTATGTCTGCTGGACCCCCATGGGGATCTGGCCGAGGACTGCCTGAGGGGGCTTGCAAGCGGCGGCTTCTTCGGCCGGCCTGACGCGTATGAGCGCCTCGTGTACATCGACTTTAGTGACACGCACCACGCGCCCTTCAACATCCTGGGGCTCAAGCGCTTTCGTCCCCACGTGCGCGCCCAGAACGCGCTGGATGCCTTTGGGCGCACGTGGCCGGAGGTGCAGTCGGCCCCGCACTTTCGGACGCTGTTTCTCACCTGCGCCATGATCCTGATCGCCTCCGACCTGCCCCTCACGGACATCAACCGCCTGCTTTTGGACGGCCCGTTTCGAAGCGCCTGCCTGGAGCGGGTGAGCGATCCGTTCGTGCGCCAGCTCTCCGGATACTTCGAGAAGGGCCTGCAGGGCGCGGCAGGCTCGACCCTTCGCCGCTCGTTTCTGCTGGGCTTTGATCCCGTGCTGCGGGGATGCCTGGCGCAACGGGGCAACATCTTCGACATCCGCCAGATGATGGACTGGGGCGTGAGCCTGATCATCAACCTGGGCTCGATCCAGCAGCTGGAGTCCCGGCGGCTGATGGGCTCGCTGCTGATGGTGCAGATCGAGCAGGCCGCTCTGTCGCGTGCCGAGATGCCCCAGAGTGCCCGCCGCCCCTGGACGTGCTTCGTGGATGAGTGGCCCCAGATGGCCGCAACCCAGGGGGCGAGCCTGGACAACCTCCTCACCCAGGCGCGCAAGTACAACCTCCGCCTCTGTCTGGCGGGACAATCCCCAGCCCAAATTGAAGCGGGACGCCTCGCCGGCGCGCTTGAGCAGTGCCGCCTGTCCGTGACGTTTCGCCTCGGCGCCGACTCAGCCACGCGCCAAGCTCGCGAGATCGCCTACCTGGACTTGGCTGACGCTGAGGTGTCCGCCTCCGCTCAGATGCGGCAGCTGGTGCAGACGATTCAGAACCTGCCGGCGCGCGAAGCGTTTGTGAAGGTCACCGGCGAGGAGCCGGTGCGCATCCGGACGCTGGATGTGGGCGACCCGCCATCGGGGGGAGAGCTGGAGGAGGTCGTGGCCGAGTACCGCCGGCGCTACCAGACGCGGGCAACTCCTGAGGCGATGCCCTTTGAGGGGTCGCTGCCGCCCTTAGGTGGCGGGGACGTAGCGCGCATCGAGACGCTGCTGGCCGCGGCCGGCGGGCCGGTGGCTGACTTCGCCTCCTACTTTGGCGAGAACGGTGACGACACCTACGACGACGCGCCCTAGTTTCACCCCCACCGATCGCGATCGGCAGATCGTCTCGGCCGTCTCCACCCACCGAGCGCTGACCTCAGACCAGGTAGCCCTCCTGTTCTGGGGGGACATCAAGGCCAACAGCCGCTGCCGAACGCGCCTGCGGAACCTGGCAGAGCACGGGTATCTAGAGCGCCTTGAGCAGCCGGTGGCCTTGTCCGAGGGCCGGCGTCCGCTGGTGTACTTTCTCGCCCGCCGCGGCTTGGCACTGGCCGCGGCACAGCGGGGGGTGAGTGAGGCGGCGATCGAGTGGAAGAAAGAGCACAACGACGTGAGGTGGCCCTTCCTCGATCATCTGATTGCCACCAACGACGTTCGTGTGCGCCTGGAGCTCGCCGCACCCCGCGCGGGCTTCACCCTGCTGGAGTGGCTCGACGACAAGACGCTCGCCTCCCTCTCCATCCGGGATCAGTTCACCGTCGCCCGCCCCTCGGGGGCTGCCCAGCAGCTGGCGGTAGGCCCCGACGGGTACGTGTCTCTTCTGGATCCAGACGGGCGCACGCGCCACCGAGCCTTCATCGAAGCGGATCGGGGCACGGTGCCCTTGGGGAGATGGCAGGACAAGGTGCGCCGGTACCTGCTGTATTTTCGCTCGCCGGCGTTCGCCGCACGCTACAGAGCCTCAAAGCCCTTCCGGGTGCTGGCGGTCACCACCAGCGACACTCGGCTGGGCAACATGAAGCGGGCCGCCGAGGAGGTGGGCGGGCAAACGTGGTTCTGGTTCTCCACGTACGCGGCGCTCTCAGACCCGGCCGATGTGCTCCACCGTCCCACTTGGTTTATGGCGGGGCGGCAGGAGCCGGTGGGGTTCCCGTATCCACTCGCGCCCTGAGAGCTCAGGCACGGCCGGCTGCCGCGCCAAAGGCGAAATGTTCCGCGGCAGATGAGGATTTGGAGCTAAGGCAGGAGAGGGGTATAATCGGACCATGGATGATGTAATCGCGCCCCACGAGGCCCGTGGGCGGTTAGCTGACACCGCCGGCGCAGATGCCTTGGTGGACCTGCTCCGTTCTCCACTGGCCGACTCCGAGTGGCAGGCTCTCGATCTGGTCAGGGAAGCTACGCAGGCCTTGGCCAGAAGCGTCGCGCTTCCTGATATCGGGCACTCCCTCGCCTCCCAGCTAAGCGAGTGCCACGAGGCGCTGAGTAGCCTGGGCGGGATTTGCGACGCAGCACGGACATGGGCACGGAGTGAGGTGTTCGCCTCTGCAGGGGCGGCGATACACGACGCGACTGCAGGAGCCGCCTACGGTCTGGCGGCCCAGCAAGTGGGTGCGCGAGTGGCGGCCGCATCGACCTGGAAAGGGGTTTCCGGGGCGCTCGCGGATCTCGTAGCCTATCAGCGCGACGAACTGGCAGAAATCCAGGCGGGATTGCGCGAAGCCCTGTCCATGAGCTGGGGGCAGGCGAGTCTTCTGGGGGGACTCGGGGAAGGAGTGGCGCAGCTTAGCGCGCGGGAACTGCGAGAGTGGGCGGAACAGGCGGCTGAGCCTCTCCTAGGCTTCGGTGAAATCCCCTCAGATCAATTGCTGCTACAAGCGCTGGCCTGGCCGTCTCTGCCCGATCTGCCACCAGCGATCATGGTAGCGACTTCGACGCGAGCGCAAGAAGCCCTACACGGCCTGGCCCAGCAGTACGCCCTGATCGCCGAGTTGGGAACGGCAGCCGCGATGCTTCAGCGCCTGTATCTTGACGCCGCTGAAAGCGACGATCAGGACGGTGGTCTGCCTGCGGATGTCATCAACGAAATGTATGCGCAGGCCCGATCGCTGTTCTGCGCCAGTCGCCTCCGCGTGTTTGCTCTTGTTATAACGGCACTGACGCTCGCCCACTTCCCACTCCTCAGGAGTGAGGATGGAGGGTGGATTCCCCCGTGCACACGATCAAGCGATGCCCCGCGTGGCCCGCCCAAGGGACGAGATCTCCTGGCAAACCACCAGGGGCGATCCACAGGAGACGAGCGATGAAGACCAAGGCTGCAGTTCGCACGAAGCGCTACAACATGAACCTTCCCGAGCCTTTGTACGAAGAGCTGGAGGCGATCGCGAATCGCCGCGGGACGACGATCGTGGACGTGCTGCGTGACTTTATCAAACTCGGGCTCTTGGCTGTCGCAGTCGAGGACACCCCTGGTTCCAGCCTGATCCTCCGCGAGGGTGATCGCGAGCAACGCATTCTTATGGTCTGAAGCGGGCTCGCTCACCCTCTTAGCTGAAGAGGGTGGAAATATGGAACCATCATACGAGCCCAATCCGGACGAAACGCCGACGGTCACCGTTGACGACCTCGCGAAGCGGCTTCTGCGCCCCGAGATCCTGGCCGCACTCAATGGCACGGGGATCAAGGTCTCGGTCACCCTTGAGAGCAGGGTGACCATTGAGGGCAAGGCCACCCTCGTGGGGTTGCTTGTCGCTGTCCTCCTGGTGAGGGAGGCAATTCACCTGCTGGCGCCGCTTCTCAGTCAAAGCCCATAGGGGCGGGCACCCTGCATTCTTCTCCCCGAAGCCTGAGGCCCTGCGTGCGGGCCGAAGGCGAAGGGGCCCAGCCGCCACCGGAGAGGGGTACGGGGAGAGGAGGTGGCGGCTGCAGTCGAGCGAGATTGCCGAGCGAGACAGTTAAATAGGGATCCGCCGCAGGCGGATACCTCCTGTCTGCGCCGTCGGGAGTGACCCCGCCGAAGGCGGGGGAGCGTCGAGCGAAGCGAGCCCGACTAC
>Ga0326597_10001372_pt1 | contig 39755 bp, 34 predicted proteins | sample RVTome_12_FD_203789 | JGI IMG/M metagenome (GOLD analysis project Ga0326597, IMG submission 203789) | Soil microbial communities from uranium-contaminated site in the Upper Colorado River Basin, Wyoming, United States - RVT100D185 | ecosystem: Environmental > Terrestrial > Soil > Contaminated >... | reverse complement strand
AGGAGCGGCTGCTCGAGATCAAGTCCGCCGCGCGCGACCCCGGCGTGCGCGCCAAGATCGCCGTGCACACCAACGACCGGCGCATCGACCCGATCGGCACCTGCGTCGGCATGCGCGGCTCGCGCGTCCAGGCGGTGACCCAGGAGCTCGCCGGCGAGCGCGTCGACATCGTGCTGTGGTCGGCGGACCCGGCGCAGTTCGTGATCGGCGCGCTGGCGCCGGCCGAGGTGAGCTCGATCCTGGTGGACGAGGAAAAGCACGCCATGGACGTGGTGGTGGACGAGGAAAACCTGGCGATCGCCATCGGCAGGAGCGGCCAGAACGTTCGCCTCGCCTCCGAGCTCACCGGCTGGACCATCAACCTGATGACCGAGGAGGAATCCAACAAGAAGCAGGCCGAGGAGTCCTCGCGCGTGCGCGAGCTCTTCATGCAGCGTCTCGACGTCGACGAGGAGGTGGCCAACATTCTCATCCAGGAGGGTTTCTCCACGCTGGAGGAGGTCGCCTACGTACCGATCAACGAGATGCTGGAGATCGAGGCCTTCGACGAGAACACGGTGAACGAGCTGCGCAGCCGCTCGCGCAACGCGCTTCTGGTGCAGGCGATCGCCAGCGAAGAGCAGGTCGAGGGCGTCGACCAGAGCCTGCTCAAGCTGGAGGGCATGGACACGCAGCTCGCCGCCAGGCTGGCCGAAGGCGGCGTGAAGACGCGCGACGACCTCGCCGACCTCGCCGTGGACGAGCTCTCGGAAATGACCGGCATCGAGGCGGAGCGCGCCAAGACCCTGATCATGGCGGCGCGCGCGCACTGGTTCGAGCAGGACGGCGCGGCGCAGATCAAGGAGGCGCAGTAACGTGGCCATGACCAGCGTCGCCCAATTTGCCAGTGAACTGAGGATGCCGCCGATGGTGCTGCTCGAGCAGCTGCGCGCCGCGGGCGTGGAGAAGCGCGCGCCCGACGATTCGCTCACCGAGAGCGACAAGTCGCGGCTGCTGGAATACCTGCGCAAGTCGCACGGCTCGGTGGAGCCGAAGAACAAGATCACGCTGACGCGCAAGCAGACCAGCGAGATCATCAAGAAGTCGGACACCTCGGGCAGGGCACGCACCATTCAGGTCGAAGTGCGCAAGAAGCGCGTGTTCGTGAAGCGCGACCCCGCCGAGCTTGCGGCGCAGGAATCGGCGGCGGAAGCGCCGCCGCCGGCGCCCGCCGCAGAAGTGCCCGCCGGCCCGGCGGCGCCGACGCTCGACGCGCGGGAGCGGGTGCTGCGCGAGGACGAGGCGCGGCGCCACGAGCAGCTCTCGGCGCTGCAGGCGGCCGAGGTGCGCGAGAAGCAGGAGCGCGAGCGGCGCGAGGCGGAGCAGCGGGCCGCCGAGCGCGAGGCGCAGGTGGCGATCGAGAAGGCGCAGGCCCAGCCCGGCGCGGCGCCGGCGGTCGAAGGCACGCTGCACGCGCCCAAGACCGGCGATGCCAAGCCGGACAAGAGGCCGAAGAAGGCAAAGCCCACCACCACCATGCGCGACGACTCCGTGCGCCGGCGCACCATCAAGACGCGCGGCGACATGGGCGGCGGCGTCGCGGGCTGGCACGCCAGGGGCGGCGCGCGGCACCGCGGCGGCGTGGCGGCGGAGCAGCAGACCTTCAGCCAGCCGGCCGAGCCGGTCACGCGCGAGATCGCGGTGCCCGAGACCATCGCCGTGGGCGAGCTTGCGCACCGCATGTCCGTGAAGGCCGCGGAGGTGATCAAGGTGCTCATGAAGCTCGGCACCATGGCGACCATCAACCAGGTGCTCGACCAGGAAACGGCCATGATCGTGGTCGAGGAGATGGGCCACAAGGCGAAGGCGACCAAGTTGTCGGATCCCGAGGCCTACCTCGCCGAATCGGCGCAGGACACGACGCAGGACGGCGCGGCCGGCGAGCCGCGGCCGCCGGTGGTCACGGTGATGGGCCACGTCGACCACGGCAAGACGTCGCTGCTCGACTATATCCGGCGCACCAAGGTGGCGGCGGGCGAGGCGGGCGGCATCACGCAGCATATCGGCGCCTACCACGTGCAAACCCCGCGCGGCGTCATCACCTTTCTCGATACGCCGGGTCACGAGGCGTTTACCGCGATGCGCGCGCGCGGGGCGATGGTGACCGACCTGGTGATCCTGGTGGTGGCCGCCGACGACGGCGTCATGCCGCAGACGATCGAGGCCATCAATCACGCCAAGGCGGCCGAAGTGCCGCTGGTGGTGGCGCTCAACAAGATCGACAAGGGCGAGGCCAACCCGGAGAAGGTCAAGCAGGAGCTGCTGCAGCATGGCGTCGTGCCGGAGGAATTCGGCGGCGAGGTCGCGTTCGTGTCCGTTTCGGCGAAGACCGGCAAGGGCGTGGACGAGCTGCTCGAACGCGTGCTGCTGCAGGCCGAGGTTCTCGAGCTGAAGGCGCCGGTGCAGACCCCGGCACGCGGCGTGGTGATCGAGGCGCGCCTGGACAAGGGGCGCGGCCCGGTGGCGACGGTGCTGGTGCGCTCGGGCACGCTGCGGCGCGGCGACGTGGTGCTGACCGGCGCGGTTTACGGGCGGGTGCGCGCCATGCTCGACGAGAACGGCCGTTCCATCGATGCCGCGGGCCCCTCCATCCCGGTGGAGATCCAGGGCCTGTCGGAGGTGCCCACCGCGGGCGAGGACCTGGCGACGCTCGCCGATGAGCGCAAGGCGCGCGAGATCGCGCTGTTCCGCCAGGGCAAGTTCCGCGACGTCAAGCTCGCCAAGCAGCAGGCGGCGAAGCTCGAGAACCTGTTCCAGCAGATGGGCGAGGGCGACAAGAAGGTGCTGTCGCTGGTGATCAAAGCCGACGTGCAGGGCTCGCAGGAGGCCCTGGTGCACGCGCTGACGCGGCTGTCGACCGAAGAGGTGAAGGTCGGCGTGGTGCACTCCGGCGTGGGCGGCATCACGGAGTCGGACGTGAACCTGGCGCTGGCGGCGAAGGCGGTGATCATCGGCTTCAACGCGCGCGCCGACGCCACGGCGCGCAAGCTCATCGAAAGCTCCGGCATCGAGGTGCGCTACTACAACATCATTTACGAGGCGGTGGACGAGATCAAGGCCGCACTGTCCGGCATGCTGGCGCCAGAGAGGAAGGAGCAGGTGCTCGGCATGGTCGAGGTGCGCCAGGTGTTCCGCATCTCGAAGGTCGGCGCGGTGGCCGGCTGCTACGTGGTGGACGGGGTCGTGCGCCGCAATGCCCAGGTGCGCGTGCTGCGCGACAACGTCGTCGTCCATACCGGCGAGATCGATTCGCTCAAGCGCTTCAAGGACGACGCGCGCGAAGTGAAGGCCGGTTTCGAGTGCGGCATGTCGCTGAAGAACTTCTCGGACATCAAGGAAGGCGACCAGTTCGAGGTGTTCGAAGTCCTCGAGGTGGCCCGCACGCTGTGACCCGGGGCCGGCCGCAGAAAGTCGCGGACCAGATCCAGCGCGAGCTGTCCCTCCTCCTGAGCCGGGAGTTGCGCGATCCCCGACTCGGACTGGTCACGCTGACCGCCGTGGACGTGGCGCCGGACCTGTCGCACGCCCTGGTTTACTTCACCTGCCTGGAGGCCGCGCAGGTCGAGCCCGCCGCCGCCGCGCTGCAGCACGCCGCAGGCTACCTGCGGTCCCACCTCGCGAAGCGCATCAGGCTCTATACGACGCCGGAACTGCGCTTTCGCCACGACGAGTCGGTGGCGCGCGGCGCGCACCTGTCGCAGCTCATCGACAGCGTCCGGCCCAAGCGCTGATGCGCCGCAGGCTCGACGGCGTGCTGCTGCTCGACAAGCCCGCCGGCATTGGCTCCAATGCGGTGCTGCAGGCGCTCAAGCGCCTGTACGCCGCCGCCAAGGCCGGCCACGCGGGCACGCTCGACCCGCTCGCCTCGGGCCTGCTGCCGGTGCTGTTCGGCGAAGCGACGAAGTTCTCGCAGCTCGCGCTCGACGCCGACAAGGAGTACGTGACGCGCGCTCAGCTTGGCGTCACGACCACGACGGCGGACGCCGAAGGGCAGGTCCTCGAGCGCAGGCCGTGCAACGTGCATGATGCGGACATCGAGCCGGCGCTGGCGGCGTTCCGGGGCGAGCTCGAGCAGGTGCCGCCGATGTATTCGGCGCTCAAGCATGGCGGGCGCCCTCTCTATGCGCTGGCGCGCGCGGGACGCGAAGTGCCGCGCGCGCCGCGCCGGGTCCGCGTGCTTGAGCTGGAGCTCCTGCACTTCGCCGCCGACAGCCTCGAGCTGCGCATCCGCTGCTCCAAGGGAACGTACATTCGCACGCTGGTGGAAGACATCGGCCGCGCGCTCGGCTGCGGCGCGCACGTGGCCGCCCTGCGGCGCACGGCGACGGGAGCGTTCCGCATCGAGGACGCAGTGACGCTCGAGCAGTTGCAGTCCGACACGGCCGCGGCGCGCGACGCCAGGCTCCTGCCGCTGGAGCGGCTCCTGGGCGGCCTGCCGCGCGTCGATCTGCCGGCGGCGCTGGCAGAGCGCTTTGCGCTGGGCCAGGCGCTGCGCATGGAGCAGGCCCCGCTGGGACAGTGCAGCGTCTACGGCCAGCAGGGCCGGCTGCTCGGCCTGGGCGAGGGCCGGGTTGCGGGCGAGCTGCGCCCGCGGCGGCTCGTGAACCACGCAAGCGGCTGAAAAACATCGAAAAAAACTTGAAGATCGGCGCCGGCCTCGCTAGAATGCCCGGCTTAAATCAGGAGATGAAGAGTATGGCTTTGCAGGTTGCGCAGAAAGCGCAGGTCGTCCAGCAGTACCAGCGGTCCGGCAAGGACACCGGGTCGCCCGAAGTGCAGATCGCGCTCCTCACCGAGCGCATCAACAGCCTCGCCGGGCACTTCAAGTCCCACGTCAAGGATTTCCACTCGCGCCGCGGGCTCCTCAAGCTCGTGTCGCAACGCCGCAAGCTGCTCGATTACCTGCGGCGCAAGGATGCCGACAAGTACCGCTCGGTCATCGAGCGGCTGAGTCTGCGCAAGTAGCGCGCATGCCGCCACCAGCAACGCTCATCGTGCGATGAGCGTTTTTGCTTTTGGCCACCACACGAGGTAATCCATTGAATCCGATAAAGAAAACATTCACGCTGGGTGACCAGCAGGTCACCTTCGAAAGCGGCGAGATCGCGCGCCAGGCGCATGGCGCCGTCCTGTGCACCATCGACGATACCGTGGTGCTCGCCACCGTGGTCGGCGCCAAGGAGCCGAAGGCGGGACAGGACTGGTTCCCGCTCACCGTGGACTACGCGGAGCGAACCTATGCCGCCGGCAAGATCCCGGGCGGCTTCTTCAAACGCGAGGGCCGGCCCTCGGAGAAGGAGACCCTCACCTCGCGCCTGATCGACCGGCCGATCCGGCCGCTGTTTCCCGACGGCTTCTTCAACGAAGTGCAGGTGGTGGCGCAGGTTCTGTCGCTCAATCCGGAAGTGGATTCCGACATCCCGGCGATGCTGGCGGTGTCGGCGGCGCTGACGCTGTCCGGCATTCCCTTCAACGGTCCGATCGGCGCCTGCCGCGTGGGCCACGTCGACGGCCAGTACGTGCTCAACCCGACGGCGACGCAGCTCAAGGAATCGCGGCTCAACCTGGTCGTCGCCGGCACCGAGCAGGGCGTGCTGATGGTCGAGTCCGAGGCGCGCGAGCTGCCCGAGGACGTGATGCTCGGCGCGGTGGAGTTCGGGCACGAGAAGATGCAGGCGGCGATCCGGGCGATCGAGGAGCTGGCCGAAGTCGCCGCCAAGCCGGCCTGGGACTGGCAGCCGCCGGCGAAGAACGAGGCGCTGATCCAGCGCATCGCGGAGCTGGCGGAGGGCGACCTGCGCGCCGCGTTCGAGATGCGGCAGAAGCAGGCGCGCAATGCTCGCCTGAACGAGATCCGCAAGGCGACCCTGGCCAGGGTGGAGGACGAGGCGAAGGCGGCGGGCGCCGAGCTCGGTGCCAACATCGCCAAGGACGTCTTCTTCAACCTCGAGTCGAAGATCGTGCGCAACCAGATCCTCGACGGCGAGCCGCGCATCGACGGCCGCGACACGCGCACCGTACGGCCGATCGGCGTGCGCGTCGGCGTGCTGCCGCGCACCCACGGCTCGGCGCTGTTCACACGCGGTGAGACGCAGGCGCTGGTCAGCGTGACGCTCGGCACCGGGCGCGACGAGCAGATCATCGACGCGCTGGCGGGCGAATACCGCGAGCGCTTCATGTTCCACTACAACATGCCGCCCTATGCCACGGGCGAGACCGGGCGCTTCGGCTTCACCAAGCGCCGCGAGATCGGCCATGGGCGGCTGGCCAAGCGCGCGCTGGTGGCGATGCTGCCGGGCGCCGAGGACTTTGGCTACTCGCTGCGCGTGGTCTCCGAGATCACCGAGTCGAACGGCTCGTCGTCGATGGCGTCGGTGTGCGGGGGCAGCCTCGCGCTGATGGACGCCGGCGTGCCGATCAAGGCGCACGTCGCCGGCATCGCCATGGGCCTGATCAAGGAAGGCAAGCGCTTCGCAGTGCTCTCGGACATCCTCGGCGACGAGGACCACCTCGGCGACATGGACTTCAAGGTGGCGGGCACCGAGACCGGCGTCACCGCGCTGCAGATGGACCTCAAGATCGAGTCGATCAACAAGAGCATCATGAAGATCGCGCTCGACCAGGCGCGCGAGGCGCGCATGCAGATCCTGAGCATCATGAAGCAGGCGATCGAGGGCTCGCGCACCGAGCTTTCCACTTACGCGCCGCGCATCATCAAGATCAAGATCAACCCGGACAAGATCCGCGACGTCATCGGCAAGGGCGGCGTGGTCATCCGCGGGCTGCAGGAGGAGACCGGCACCACCATCGAGATCGAGGACGACGGCACGATTTCCATCGCCTGCGTCTCCGCCGAAGGCGGCGAGGCGGCGAAAAAGCGCATCCTGGACATCACCGCGGACGTCGAGATCGGCAAGATCTACGAGGGCCCGGTGCTGCGCCTGCTGGATTTCGGCGCCATCGTGCAGCTGCTGCCGGGGCGCGACGGCCTGCTGCACATCTCGCAGATCAGCCATGAGCGCGTGAACGCCGTCTCCGACCACCTGAAGGAAGGTCAGATCGTCAAGGTGAAGGTGCTCGAGGCCGACGACAAGGGGCGCGTGCGCCTGTCGATGAAGGCGATCAGCGCGCCGGAGGCGGCGAAGCAGGCTTAGCGGGCGCGCGTCAATTTACTTCGCGACCTGCTTCTCGCGCAGCTCGTCCAGCGTCTTGCAGTCGATGCAAAGGGTGGCGGTGGGGCGCGCCTCGAGGCGCTTCAGCCCGATCTCGACGCCGCAGCTCTCGCAGTAGCCGTACTCGTTGGCCTCGATGCGGCCGATGGTCTCGTCGATTTTCTTGATGAGCTTCCTCTCGCGGTCGCGGTTGCGCAGCTCCAGCGCCATGTCCGATTCCTGGCTGGCGCGGTCGTTCGGGTCGGCGAACACCGTCGCCTCGTCCTGCATGGTGTGCACCGTGCGGTCGATCTCCTCGGAGAGCTCGGCTTTCAGCTGCTCCAGCATCTTGCGGAAATGCGTCCGCATCCTCGCATTCATGTAGTCCTCGCCCTTTTTCTGCGCATAGGGCGTGAAGCTCTTCCTGCTCAGTTCAAGTGACATTTCCCGCGTCGGCCTGCAAAATGAAAGGCGCTTTTGTAGCAGAAAAGCCCCCCAGCGGCAAGCCGAAAAAGAGTATCATGAGCGCCCTTTGCGGGGTGTGGCGCAGCCTGGTAGCGCGCTTGCTTTGGGAGCAAGATGTCGGGAGTTCGAATCTCTCCACCCCGACCAGTTTTGCCCGGCGGCTGCCCGTAGCTCAACCGGATAGAGCACCAGCCTTCTAAGCTGGGGGTTGTGGGTTCGACTCCCGCCGGGCAGGCCAGAACTGCAGCGACGACGGTGACCGTAGCTCAAAGGTAGAGTCCTGGATTGTGATTCCAGTTGTTGTGGGTTCGAGTCCCATCGGTCACCCCAATTCCCCACGCGTCAGGACGAAGACCGTGCCGTCGGGCGTCCAGGTGAACGGCAGCTTCGGGTAGGCTCGCTCGAGCGCGCGTCGTCCGGCGCCGATCTCGCAGACGAGCAGCCCGCGCGCCGTCAGATACCCGGGCGCCTCGAGCAGCAGGCGCCTGACGAAATCCAGGCCGTCGCGCCCTCCGGCGAGCGCGAGGCGCGGCTCATGGCGGTACTCGACGGGCAACGAACGCAGCGACGCTGCTGTGACGTAAGGAGGGTTGCAGACGATCAAGTCGTAGCACTGTCCGCGGAGACCGGAGAACAGATCCGAGGGAACCAGGGCGACGCGGGCGCGCAGGCTGTGTCGATCGACGTTGCGCGCCGCCACCTCGAGCGCGGCCGAGGAAACGTCGCTGGCATCTACGCGCGCGCGCGGAAACGCCTTGGCGGCGAGTACCGCGAGGCATCCCGACCCCGTGCACAGATCGAGAACCCGCCGCGGCGCACGCGGCAGCCACGGGCGCACGCGCTTGTGCAGCAGCGCGGCAATATGCGAGCGCGGAATGATGACGCGCCGGTTGACGTAGAACGGCTCGCCCGCGAGCCACGCCTCGTTGAGCAGGTACGCGACCGGCATGCGCTCGCTGATGCGCCGCTGCAGCAGCCGTCGAATCCGCGCCACCTCCCGGTGTGCGACGGGCCGGTCGGCGGGCGCTTCGAACGGCAGTCCCAGCCCGCGCAGCACGAGGAACGCAGCCTCGTCGCGCGCGTTCGTCGTGCCATGGCCGTAGTGCAGGTGCGCCCGGCGCAGCCGACGGGCGACGTCGCGCACCAGCTCGCCCAGGTTCAAGGCAGCAGCGCGCGCAGCACGTCGAGGTAGATGCGCGGCAGCCGCTCCAGCGCCTCGAGCTCGATGTGCTCGTTCAGCTTGTGGATGCTGGCGTTGACCGGGCCGAGCTCGACCACCTCGGGGCAGATATCGATGATGAAGCGCCCGTCCGAGGTGCCGCCGCCGGTGGAGAGCTGCGGCGCGCGGCCGGCATGTGCCTGCACGGCGCGCTGCACGGCCTCGATCAGGCGGCCGCGGCCGCTGAGGAAGGGCTTGCCACCCAGCGTCCAGGCGATGCTGTAATCGAGCCCGTGCCTGCGCAGCAGGTCCTCGAGGCGCGAGCGCAGCACCGCGTCGGTGCTCGCGGTCGAGAAGCGGAAGTTGCAGGCGAGCTGCGCCGTTCCCGGCACGACGTTCTCCACGCCGGTGCCGGCGTTCAGGCTGGAGACCTGGAAGCTCGTCGGCGGGAACGACTCGTTGCCGCGATCCCATTCGGTGGCGGCGAGCTCGACGAGCGCGGGGGCGAGGAGGTGGATGGGATTCTTGACCTGCTCCGGATAGGCGACGTGCCCCTCCACGCCCCGCACGGTGATGCGCGCAGTGAGCGAGCCGCGCCGCCCGACGCGCACGGTGTCGCCGAGCTGCGCGCTCGAGGACGGTTCGCCCACGATGCAGTATTCGATCGTCTCGCCGCGTGCCTTGAGCCGCTCGACCACGCGCGCGGTGCCGTCGACCGAAGGGCCTTCCTCGTCAGAGGTGAGCAGGAGCGCGATGGAGCCCGCATGCGCCGGGCGCTCGGCGACGAACTGCTCGACGGCGACGACGAAGCTGGCGATGGAGGATTTCATGTCGGCGGCGCCGCGCCCGTAGAGCCGGCCGTCGCGCACCGTGGGCGCGAAGGGATCGGAGCGCCACTGCTCGAGCGGGCCCGGCGGCACCACGTCGGTATGCCCGGCGAAGCACAGCAGCGGTCGTGCGTGGCCGCGGCGCGCCCACAGGTTGGTGACGCCGTTGACGCTCGCGTCCTCGCCGCGGAAACCCGCGGCCGCGAGGCGCTGCGCGATGAGCGCCTGGCAGCCGCCGTCGGCGGGCGTCACGGACCCGCGGGCGATCAGCTCGCGGGCAAGCTCAAGAGCCGGCTTCACCTCAGCTGGTCGTATCGATCTTGATGCCGTCGAACGACGCACCGCCGCCCGCGAGCAAATCCTCCTTGCTGTCGCTTCCCTTCTGCTGCGTCGGGGACCGCACCGGCACGGATACCTGGCCGGAGGTGATCTGGCCGGCGGTGGCCTGATTGATGAGCCACAGCATGTTGGTGGCCGAGTCGGCGTTCAGCATGGCTTCGTCCTGGGTGATCTGCCCCTCCACGAACAGCTTGAACAGCGACTGCTCGAAGGTCTGCGAGCCGGGCGCCATGCTCTTTTCCATCGCTTCCTTCACCTCGTTGATCTCGCCCTTCTCGATCAGCTCCGAGACGTGTCGCGTGTTGAGCAGCACCTCGCAGGCAGGCCTGCGCTGCCCGGCCTTGGTGCGCACCAGGCGCTGGGAGACGACGGCCTTCAGCGACGCCGAAAGATCGAGCAGCAGCGTGGGCCGGTTCTCCAACGGGTAGAAGCTGATGATGCGGTTCATGGCGTGGTAGCTGTTGTTCGCGTGCAGCGTCGCCATGCACAGGTGGCCCGACTGCGCGTACTGCAGCGCCATCGACATGGTCTCCCGGTCGCGGATCTCGCCGATCAGGATCACGTCGGGGGCCTGGCGCAGGGCGTTCCTCAGTGCGATCGGGAAGGCCTTGGTATCGGTGCCGACCTCGCGCTGGTTGACGATCGACTTGCGGTTCTTGAAGATGAATTCGACCGGGTCCTCGAGCGTGAGGATGTGGCCCGAGCGCTCGGCGTTTCGGTGGTCGATCATCGCCGCGAGCGAGGTCGACTTGCCCGAGCCGGTGGCGCCCACCATGAGGATCAGGCCGCGCTTTTCGACGACGATTTCCTTCAGGATCGGCGGCAGGCCCAGGGTATCGAGCGGCGGCACGCTGCCGGGGATGTAGCGCACCACCACCGCAGGCGTGCCCTTCTGGCGGAAGGCGCTGATGCGGAAGGTGCCCACACCCTCCATGGTGTAGGCGGTGTTCAGCTCGAGCTCCTCCTCGAACTCGCGCACCTGGTGCTCGTTCAGCACCTCGTAGAGCAGCGTCTGCACCGCGCTCGGCGTGAGGATGGTCTGGTTCACGGGCATCGCCACGCCGTTGATCTTGATCGTGATCGGCGCACCGATGGACAGAAAGATGTCCGACGCCTTCTTGTCGGACATCAGCTGGAACAGGCGTTTCATCGCCGACATCGCACACCTCCGGGGCAGCGCTATGCCGCTAGTTTAATCCCCTCGCAGCAACTCGTTCAGGCTGGTTTTCGCTCGTGTCCGGGCGTCGACCCGCTTGACGATCACCGCGCAGTACAGCGCGCAGCTGCCGTCGCCCGCAGGCAGGGTGCCGGCGACCACCACCGAGCCGGCCGGTACGCGCCCGTAGCTCACCTCGCCCGTCTCGCGGTTGAAGATCCTGGTGCTCTGGCCGAGAAACACGCCCATCGACAGCACGCTGTTCTCCTCGACGATCACGCCTTCCACCACCTCCGAGCGCGCGCCGATGAAGCAGTTGTCCTCGATGATCACGGGATTGGCCTGCACCGGCTCGAGCACGCCGCCGATGCCCACACCGCCGGACAGATGCACGTTCTTGCCGATCTGCGCGCAGGAGCCGACGGTCGCCCAGGTATCCACCATCGTGCCCTCGTCGACGTACGCGCCGACGTTGACGTAGCAGGGCATGAGCACGACGTTCTTCGCCACGTAGCAGCCGCGCCGCGCCATGGCGGGCGGCACGACGCGAAAGCCGCCGCGCGCGAACGCCGCGCCGTCGTAAGCGGCGAACTTGGCCGGCACCTTGTCGTAGTAGTTGGTCGAGGCGCCCGGCATCACCCGGTTGTCCTCGAGGCGGAACGAGAGCAGCACCGCTTTCTTCAGCCACTGGTGCGTGATCCATTCGCCGCCGCGCTTCTCGGCGACGCGCAGGGTCCCGGCGTCGAGCCCGGCGAGAGCGAACTCGACCGCCTCGCGCAGCGGCTGCGGCGCCTGGGCCGGGGAAAGGCCGGCCCGATCCTCCCAGGCCTGGTCGATGATGCGCTGTGCCTGTTCCATGGCTCCTCGTCAGAGATGGCGTGCGAACTGCCCGATGCGCTGCATCGCCTCCACGCATTCATCGAGCGGCGCGACCAGGGCGACGCGCACGTGGTTGCGGCCGGGATTCACGCCGTGCGCGTCGCGTGCGAGATAGCTCCCGGGAAGCACGAGGACATTATATTGGCGCTGCAATTCGCGCGCGAAGGCGGCATCGTCCACGGGCGTACGCACCCACAGATAGAAGCCGCCGTCCGGCATCGTCGTATGCAGCGGGGCGGCCACCAGCGGCAGCACGGCCCGGTACTTCTGCGCGTACAGGCGACGGTTGGCGCGCACGTGCTCCTCGTCGCGCCAGGCCGCGATCGACGCCTGCTGCACCGGCAGGCTCATGGCGGAGCCGTGGTAGGTGCGGTAGAGCAGGAAGCGCCTGAGGATCGCGGCGTCGCCGGCGACGAAGCCCGAGCGCAGGCCGGGGGCGTTGGAGCGCTTGGAGAGGCTCGAGAACGCCACCACGCGCTCGAATCCGGCACGGCCGAGCTGGTGCGCCGCCTGCAGCGCACCGAGCGGCGGGCGCAGCTCGTCGTGGTAGAGCTCCGAGTAGCACTCGTCCGAGGCGATGACGAAGCCGTGCCGGTCGGACAGCGCAAACAGGCGCTGCCAGTCCTCGAGCCCGAGCACGTGCCCCGTCGGGTTGCCGGGCGAGCACACGTAGGCGAGCTGCACGCCGCGCCAATCGAGCTCGTCGAATCCCATGCCGTCGTTGAGATACACGGGCTGCGCGCCGGCGAGCAGCGCGGCGCCCTCGTAGATCTGGTAGAAGGGGTTCGGGCAGGCGACGCGCGCGGCGCCGCCGCCGGGGTCGATCACGGCCTGTGCGAAGGCGAACAGCGCCTCGCGCGAGCCGTTCACCGGCAGCACCTGCGTCGCGGCGTCGATCGCCTTGAGCGCGTAGCGCCGCTCGAGCCATCTCGCAACCGCCTCGCGCAGCGCAGGCGTGCCCGCGGTGGCCGGATAGGACGACAGGCCGTCGAGCGCGCCGGCGAGCGCCGTCTTCACGAGCTCGGGCGTGGCGTGCTTCGGCTCGCCGATCGACAGGGTGATCGGCCGCAGCGCCGGGTTCGGCGTGACGCCGTCGAGCAGCGCGCGCAGCTTCTCGAACGGGTAGGGCTGCAGCCGCCCGAGCAGCGGATTCAAGCGCCGGCTTTCCAGCCGCGCTTGCGGTGCTCGGCGATCACGCTGGTGGCGATGCCGCCGCGCACGTTGAAGCGCGCGGTGAGCCGCAGGTAGCGGGGCCGCAGAGCCCGCACCAGGTCGTCCGCGATGCGGTTGGTGACCGCCTCGTGGAACGCGCCTTCGTTGCGGAACGACCAGGCGTAGAGCTTGAGCGACTTCAGCTCGACGCACAGGCGATCCGGCACGTACTCCAGCTCCAGCAGCGCGAAGTCCGGCTGGCCGGTGAGCGGGCACAGGCAGGTGAACTCGGGCAGCTGCATGTGGATGCGGTAGTCGCGCTGCGGCGACGGATTGCGGAACGTCTGCAGGCGCTTGCTGGGACGCGAGGGCATCGGAAATTGCGGCGTTGCGCGGCGAATGGCGAGCGCGCAGATGGTATCATTTTCGAAACGAGAACAGGCTCCGTGCGACTCCAACAGATTCGTCTCTCCGGCTTCAAGTCCTTCGTCGATCCCACCTCGATCCACTTCCCGGGCCAGCTGGTCGGCATCGTCGGACCGAACGGCTGCGGCAAGTCGAACGTGATCGACGCCGTGCGCTGGGTGCTCGGCGAGACGCGCGCCTCGGCGCTGCGCGGCGACTCCATGCAGGACGTGATCTTCAACGGCTCGGGCGACCGCAAGCCCCTGGCGCGCGCCAGCGTCGAGCTGATGTTCGACAATTCCCTCGGCCGCGCCGGCGGCCAGTGGAGCCAGTACGCCGAGCTCTCGGTGAAGCGCGTCCTGCAGCGCGACGGCGAGTCCTCGTACTACATCAACAACCAGCACGTGCGCCGGCGCGACGTCACCGACATGTTCCTCGGCACCGGCCTCGGGCCGCGCGCCTACGCCATCATCGAGCAGGGCATGATCTCGCGCGTCATCGAGGCGAAGCCCGACGAGCTGCGCGTGTTTCTCGAGGAGGCCGCGGGGATCTCGCGCTACAAGGAGCGGCGCAGGGAGACCGAGCACCGGCTCGAGGACACGCGCGCCAACCTGACGCGCGTCACCGATATCCGCCTCGAGCTCGGCGCGCAGATCGAGAAGCTCGAAGCGCAGGCGAGGCTCGCCACGCGCTACCAGGAGATCCAGGCCGAGCTGCAGCTCAAGCAGCAGCTGCTGTGGTTCCTGCGGCGGCGCGACGCTGCCGCGGAGCGCGAGCGCCACGCGCAGGAGATCGCCGGCCAGGCGAACGCGCTGGAGGCGGGCACGGCGAGCCTGCGCGAGATCGAAAGCCGGCTGGAGACCGCGCGCGCGGCCCACTACGCCGCGGGCGACGGCATGAACGCGGCGCAGGCCGAGCTGTATGCGGCGAACGCCGAGGTCGCGCGCCTGGAATCCGAGCTGCGCCACGTCGAGGAGACGCGCCAGCGGCTCGAGCTCCAGCATGCCGAGCGGCGCACGCAGCTCGGCGCCTGGCGCGAGCAGCGCGCGCAGTTGACGCAGGCCCTGCACCTGTGGGCGGGGCGCGCCGTAGGCGTGCGCCAGCGGGTGGCCGACGCGCAGGCGCGCGCGGCGCTCGAAGGCGGCAGGCTGCCCGAAGCCGAGCGCGCGTTCCGCCAGGCGCAGGAGCAGCAAGGCGATTGCCGCAGCCAGCTGCTGCGCGCGGAAAGCCGCGCCCAGCTCGAGCAGTCCAACCTCGAGCATGCTGAGCGCGCGCTGGAGGCACTGGCGCAGCGGCGCGAGCGCCTCCTGGCGGAGCGCCGCTCGCTGCAGCAGCCCGACGCGGCCGCCCTCGCGGCGCAGGAGGCGCGGCGCGGCGCAAGCGACGCGGCGATCGCCGAAGGGGAGGACGCGCTGAACGCGTCGCAGGAGGAATGCGACGCGCTCGAAGCCGGACAGGCCGCGGCGGCGGAGCGGCTGTCGGCGGCGTCGCACGAGCATGCGGCGGCCGCGGCGCAGCTCGCGACCCTGGAGCAGATCCAGGCGGCGGCCGAAGACAGCGCGCCGCTGCGCGACTGGCTCGCGCGCAACGAGCTGCAGGCCCTGCCGCGGCTCTGGCAACAGGTGCGCATCGAGCCGGGCTGGGAAGTGGCGGTGGAATCGGTGCTGCGCGAGCGCCTGCACGCGCTCGACGTCGCCGATTGCGCGCGCCTCGACGCCGTGGCGGCGGACGTTCCACCGGTGAAAGCCGGGGTGTTCGGTCACGGCATGGCGCGCGCCGCGGCGCCACTCGCGGGCCGTGAGGCGCTCGCCGCGAAGGTGCACACCGTCACGCCCGAGCTGGGCGGCGCGCTCTCGGACTGGCTCGCGCAGGCCTACGTCTGCGAAGGCGTTCCGGGCGCCGCCGAGCGCGAGCGCCTGCCGGCGGGTGCGCTGCTCGTCAATCGCGCGGGCCACCAGTTCACGCGTCATGCCGTGGCCTTTCATGCTCCGGATCCGGCCGACGCCGGCTTGCTCTCACGCCAGGCGGAGATCGAGGCGCTGCAGGGCAAGGTCGCGGGGCGGGCGCGGCAGCTCGGCGAAGCGCGCGTGCGCAGCGACGCGGCGGCGGCAGCGCTCGCGGCGCGGCAGGCGGCACTGGAAGCAGCCCGCGACGCGCTCGGCGAGCGCCAGCAGGCGCGCCACGAGCTGCAGATCGAGCTATTGAAGCTGCAGCAGGCCGAGGAGCGCTTTCGCGAGCGCAGCGGGCAGATCGACGGCGAGCTGGCGGAGATCGCGCGCGAAGCCGGCGCGGTCGAGGCGCGCGGCGCGCAGTGCCGCGCGGCGACGCAGCAGGTGGGCGACGAGATCGCCGCCGCGCGCGCCCAGCTGGAATCGGTGCGCGCCCTCTACGTGGCCGCGGAAACGGCGCTGAGCGCGCAGCGCCAGGCCGTGCAGCAGGCCGAGCGCGACGCGCAGGATGCGGTGTTCGGCGAGCGCGAGTGCAGCGCCAAGATCGCCGAGATCGACGCCTCGGTGCAGCTCATCGACCAGCAGATCGAGCGCGCCGACGCGGAGCTGGCCGGGCTCACCGAGGAGCTGTCGGTAGACCCGGTGCCGGCGGTGCGCGGCGCGCTCGAAGGCGCGGTCGAGGCGCGCATGGCGCGCGAGAAGGCGCTCGCCGAGACGCGCAACGCAGTCGAGGAAGCGGCGGCCGCGCTGCGCGCGCTGGAGGAGGAGCGGCTGCAGGCCGAGGCGCAGCTCGCGCCGCTGCGCGAGCGCATCGGCGAGCTGCGGCTCAAGGAGCAGGCGGCGCGCATCAACCGCGACCAGTACGACGGCCAGCTGCGCGAGGGCGGCGCCGACGAGGCGCGGCTCGCCGCCGAGGCCGAGGGCGCGCCGCGGCCCTCGTCGCTGCAGGGTGAGATCACGCGGCTCGCGCAGGCGCTCGGCGAGCTCGGCGCCGTCAATCTCGCCGCGCTCGAGGAGCTGAAGACCAGCGTGGAGCGCAAGGGCTTCCTCGATGCGCAGGCCACTGACCTCGAAGAGGCGGTGCGCACGCTGGAAGACGCCATCCGCCGCATCGACCGCGAGACGCGCGAGCTGCTGCGCGAGACCTTCGAAGCCGTGAACCGGCACTTCGGCACGCTGTTTCCGGTGCTGTTCGGCGGCGGCGAAGCGCGGCTCATCATGACCGGCGAGGAGATCCTCGATGCGGGCGTGCAGGTGATGGCGCATCCGCCGGGCAAGCGCAACAGCAGCATCCATCTGCTGTCGGGCGGCGAGAAGGCGCTGATCGCGATCGCGCTGGTATTCTCCCTGTTCCAGCTCAACCCGGCGCCGTTCTGCCTGCTGGACGAGGTCGACGCGCCCCTCGACGACAGCAATACGGAGCGCTTCTGCAACCTGGTGCGCAAGATGTCGGCGCAGACCCAGTTCCTGTTCATCAGCCACAACAAGATCACCATGGAGATGGCGGCGCAGCTGATCGGCGTCACCATGCCGGAGTCGGGGGTGTCGCGCGTCGTCGCGGTGGACATCGACGAGGCGCTGCGCATCCGGGAGGAGCTCGCCGCCTGAACGCGGCGGGCGGTCCTGCGCCCAGGCCATGAGCGACCTGCAGATCGGGCTGCTGGCGGTCGGCGTGCTGGTGGTGGCGGGCATCTTCGCCTACAACGCCGTCCAGGAGCGGCGCGCGCGGCGCACGGCCGAGCGTGCTTTCCGCTCCGCGCATGCCGATGTGCTGATGGACGGCGCGGCGCAGCGCGTGGAGCCCCGCTTCGATGCGCCGGCGTGGCGCGCGCCGCCGGCGGAAACGGCGGCGCTGCCCGATCCGCGCCTGGATTACATCATCGAGCTGCAGCTGCGCCGGATCGCCTCGGCGGCCGAGGTGGCCGCGCACTGGGCGCCGTTCGAGCACCGCTTCGCCGGCCGCGCGCTGCTCGCCGCCAGTCCCGATCGCGCCGCGTGGCGGCCGCTGGCGGCCGCGGGCAGCTGCGCCGCGGTGCGCGTGGCGCTGCAGCTGACGAGCCGCGCCGGCCCGGTCAGCGAAGCGCAGCTGATCGAGTTCCGCGGTGCCACGGATACGCTGGCCGCGCAGATCGGGGCCGGCGTAACGGCGCCGGAGGTCAAGCAGGCGCTCGAGACGGCGCGCCAGCTCGACGCGCTGTGCGCGGAGGCGGACATCCAGGTCGTACTGCACGTCGTGCCCCAGCCGGGCGGCGAGTTCGTCGGCGCGGCGCCGCCGCCGGCGCCGGGCGCGTTCGGCGTGGCGCGCCGCGACGACGGCGGCTACCTGCTGTCGATCGACGTGCCGCACTGCCCGGAAGTGCGCCGCGCCTACGACGCGATGGTGGTGTACGCGCGCGACCTGTGCGCGACGCTGGGCGGCATGATCGTCGACGACAATGCGCGGCTGCTGGACGAGCAGGCGCTCGCCGCGATCGGCGCGCAGCTCGATGCGGTGCGCGCCACGCTCGAGGCGCGCGGCATCGAGCCCGGCGGACCGGCGGCGCTGCGGCTGTTTTCCTGAGGCATGGCGGGCTCGCCTTCCCCGCGCGAACGCGCCGCGGTACTGCGCCGGGAGCTGGAGCGCCACAACCGCCTCTACTACGCGCAGGACGCGCCGGAGATCACCGATGCCGAGTACGACCGGCTGTTCGCGGAGCTGCAGCGCATCGAGGCGGAGCATCCCGAGCTCGCCACCGCCGATTCGCCGACGCAACGCGTCGGCGCGCCGCCGCTCGCCGAGTTTGCCGAAGTGCGGCACCGCACGCCGATGCTTTCCCTGGCGAACGCTTTCTCGGCGGACGAGGTGCGCGCCTTCGACCGGCGCGTGCGCGAAGCGCTTCAGGTCGAGCACATCGACTATGCGGTCGAGCCCAAGTTCGACGGCTTGGCCGTGAACCTCGCGTACCGGGATGGCGTCTTCGTGCAGGGTGCGACGCGCGGCGACGGCGCCACCGGCGAGGACGTGACGCCCAACCTGCGCACGGTGCGCTCGATCCCCTTGCGCCTGCCGCGCGCCGCGGATACGCGCGATCTCGAGGTGCGCGGCGAGGTTCTCATGGCGCGGCACGATTTCGAGGCGTTGAACGCGCGCCAGCGTGCCGCCGGCCAGAAGGAGTTCGTCAACCCGCGCAATGCGGCCGCCGGCGGCCTGCGGCAGCTGGACTCACGCATCAGCGCACGGCGCGGCCTGCGTTTCTTCGCCTACGGCGTGGGGCAGGCCCCGGGCGCGCGCTCGCGCACCCAGGCCGAGATTCTCGAACGGCTCGCGGCGCTGGGATTCCCGGTGGTCGAGGATCGCGCCGTGGTGCGCGGCGCCGACGGCCTGCTTGCGTACTACGAGAAGCTCGGCGCGGGGCGCACGAAGCTGTCCTACGGGATCGACGGTGTCGTGTACAAGGTGAACCGGCTCGAATGGCAGGAGCGGCTGGGCTATGTGGCGCGAGCGCCGCGCTTTGCCCTGGCGCACAAATATCCGGCGGAAGAGCAGGCCACCGAAGTCATCGGCATCGATGTGCAGGTCGGCCGCACCGGCGTGCTGACGCCGGTGGCGCGACTCAAGCCGGTCTTCGTCGGCGGCGTCACCGTGACCAATGCGACCTTGCACAACGAGGACGAGCTGCGGCGCAAGGACGTGCGCATCGGCGACACGGTGATCGTGCGCCGCGCGGGCGACGTGATCCCCGAAGTAGTCGCCGTGCGGTCCGACAAGCGGCCCCCGCGCACGCCTGAATTCCGCATGCCGGAGCGCTGCCCGGTGTGCGGCTCGGCCGTGGTACGCCTGCCGGGGGAGGCGGCGACGCGCTGCACCGGCGGCCTGTATTGCCGCGCGCAGCGCGTGCAGGCGCTGCTGCACTACAAAGGGCGCCGCGCGATGGACATCGAGGGCCTCGGCGACAAGCTCGCCGAGCAGCTGATCGAACTGGAGATGGTCGCCAGCCCGGCGGATCTCTACACGCTGGACGCGGATGCGCTGGCGGGCCTCGAGCGCATGGGCGAGAAATCGGCGCGCAACGTGCTCGCCAGCATCGAGCGCTCGCGCGACGCGACGCTCGGGCGCTTCGTCTTCGCGCTCGGCATTCCGGGCGTCGGCGAGGAGGTGGCGAAGATCCTGGCGCGCCATTTCGGCCGCCTGAAGGAAATCCTGAGCGCGGACTGGGCGGGAATCGCGCGCGAAAAGGAAGCCGTGCGCAAGGGCAACGCGAAACGAAAGCGCCGCGGCGAGCCGGCCTTGCCGGTGCCGCTCGAGGGGATCGGGCCCGAGATCATGGAGAGCGTGCGGCAATTCCTGGACGAGCAGCACAATCGCGACGTCATCGAGCGCTTGACCGCGACCGGCGCAGGCGTGCGCGTGCGCGACGAGCCGCGCCCGGCGAGCGCGCGCGCGGCGAAGACGTTCGTGCTCACCGGCACGCTGCCCGGCATGTCGCGCGACGAGGCGAAATCGCTGATAGAGTCCAAGGGACACAAGGTCGCGGGCTCGGTGTCGAAAAGCACCGATTACGTGGTCGCCGGCAGCGACGCCGGCAGCAAGCTCGAGCGGGCGCGCGAGCTCGGCGTCGCGATACTCGACGAGCAAGGACTGAAAGACACACTGGACAAGGTCTGACACGCATGCCATCCCCCCTGCGCAAGGCCGTCTTCCCGGTCGCCGGCTTCGGCAGCCGCTTCCTGCCCGCGACCAAGGCGAGCCCCAAGGAGATGCTGCCGATCGTCGACAAGCCGCTCATCCAGTACGCGGTGGAGGAGGCGGCGGCGGCCGGCATCACCGACATGATCTTCATCACCGGGCGCCACAAGCGCGCCATCGAGGATCACTTCGACACGGCCTACGAGATCGAATCGGACCTGCAGGCGAAGGGCAAGCGCGCGCTGCTGGACGTGGTGCAGGGGGTGCTGCCGCCGGGATGCCGCTGCATCTATACGCGCCAGCCCGAGCCGCTCGGCCTCGGCCATGCGGTGCTGTGCGCGCAGCCGGTCGTCGGCAACGAGCCGTTCGCCGTCCTGCTGGCCGACGACCTCATCGACGCCCGGCCCACGGTGACCGCGCAGATGGCCCGGCATTTCGCCGCCGAAGGCTGCTCGATCCTCGGCGTGATGGAGGTGCCGCGCGCGCAAACGGCCAGCTACGGCATCGTCAGCACGGAGCGCCCCGGCGCCGAGCTGAGCCCGATCCGCGCGATGGTGGAGAAGCCGCAACCCGAAAACGCGCCTTCGACGCTGGCCGTCGTAGGGCGCTATGTGCTGACGCCGCGGATTTTCGAGAAGCTGGCGGCGCTGCAGCCCGGCAGCGGCGGCGAGATCCAGCTCACCGACGGCATTGCGGCGCTGCTGCACGAAGAGCGCGTGATGGCGTACCGCTTCGCCGGCCGGCGCTTCGACTGCGGCTCGAAGCTGGGCTACCTGGAGGCCACCGTCGAGCTCGGGCTCAAGCACGGGGAAGTCGGCACAGGCTTCGCTCGCTACCTCGCGGAGCGTCCCCGTGCCTGATGTGCGCGATGCCTGGACCTTCCTCGAGAATTCCGATCTCGTGTGCGGCGAGCAGGAGATCCAGTCGGCGATTGCGCGGCTGGCCGCGGAGATCGATGCGCGCCTGCGCGACGCCTATCCCGTGGTGCTCGTGGTGATGGGGGGAGCGGTGGTGTTCGCCGGGCAGCTGCTGCCGCGCCTGCGTTTTCCGCTGGATCTCGATTACGTCCATGCGACGCGCTACGGGGCGGCGACGAGCGGCGGCGGCATCACCTGGCGCGTTGCGCCTCCGGCGGACCTGCGCGGGCGCGCCGTGCTCCTGCTCGACGACATCCTCGACCACGGCAAGACGCTGCACGCCATCCGCGACGAGCTGCTTGCGCGGGGCGCGGCCCAGGTGCTGAGCGCCGTCCTCGTGGAAAAGGAGCTGGCCGTGCCCAAGCCCGTCAGCGCCGACTTCGTCGGCGTGCGCATTCCCGACCGCTTCGTTTTCGGCTGTGGCATGGACGCGAAGGGCTTCTGGCGCAACCTGCCCGAGATCCGCGCCATGAGGTCGACGTGACGCTGGCGGTCATCGGCGGCAGCGGCCTGTCCAAGCTCGCGAGCCTGGAAATCACGCAGCGCAAGGTGGTGCGCACGCCCTACGGCGAGCCCTCGGGGGCGCTGACCTTCGGCGCCATCCGCGGCAGGGCCACAGTGTTCCTGGCGCGCCACGGCTATGGCCATACGATCGCGCCGCACGAAGTGAACTACCGCGCCAACCTGTGGGCGCTGAAGGAGGCGAACGTTTCCGGCGTCGTCTCGGTCGCCTCGGTGGGGGGCATCCGGCGCGACGTGGCACCGGGCACGCTGCTGGTGCCCGACCAGATCATCGACTACACCTGGGGTCGGCGTTCGACGTTTTTCGAAGGCGCCGGCGCGCCCGTCACGCACATCGATTTCACCGAGCCGTACACGCAGTCGCTGCGCCGGCGCATCCTGGCCGCGGCGCGCGCCTGCGGCGAAAACGTGCTCGACGGCGGTACCTACGCCGCCACGCAGGGCCCGAGACTGGAGAGCGCGGCCGAGATCAACCGGCTCGAGCGCGACGGCGCCGACATCGTCGGCATGACCGGCATGCCGGAAGCGGCGCTCGCGCGCGAGCTCGGCCTGGAGTACGCGGCGATCGCGGTGAGCGCGAATTACGCCGCCGGGCGCGGTGAGAGCGAGCACGCCGTGCCGATGGAGCGCATCGAGGCGGTACTCGGAGAGGCCATGGGGCGCGTGCGCCGCGTCATCGAGCAGCTGGTCGGCGGATGATCCGCGAGGTGCTGCGCATGGGCGACCCGCGCCTGCTGCAGAAGGCGCAGCCGGTGGCGCAGTTCGGCACAGCGGAGCTCGCCGCGCTGCTCGCGGACATGCGCGACACCATGGCGCACCACAACGGCGCGGGGCTGGCGGCGCCGCAGATAGGGGTGGACTTGCGCGTGGCGATCTTCGGCGTGCGCGCCAACCCGCGCTACCCGCGCGCGGAAGAAGTGCCCGACACGGTGCTCATCAACCCGGTGATCGAGCCGCTCGCCGCGGACCAGGAAGAGGACTGGGAAGGCTGCCTGTCGGTGCCCGGCATGCGCGGCATGGTGCCGCGCTTCCGGTACCTGCGCTATGCCGGCTTTGACGAACAGGGCCGGCGCTTCGAGCGCGTGGTGGAAGGCTTCCATGCGCGCGTCGTGCAGCACGAGTGCGATCACCTGGACGGCATCCTCTACCCGATGCACATCCGCGACTTGCGCAAGTTCGGCTTCAACGAGGCGCTGTTTCCGGACCAGGAGCTGCCGCTGGAGTAGGGGACAGACCTAAAGGTCTGTCCCCAGGTCGCGCAGCAGCTGCTGCTCGAGCTGCAGCACCTGCCGCGGCTGCTGCAAGGCTTCGCCGGACACGAGGAACACGTCTTCGGCGCGGTCGCCGAGCGTGTTGATCTTGGCCGAGTGCACGCTCACGCCGTGCTGCGCGAGCGTGCGCGCCACTGCATAAAGCAGGCCCGGACGGTCGCTGGCGACGATCGACAGCACCTGGTAGGCGCCGCGCTCATCGGGCCGCAGGTCGACCACCGGCGACACCGGAAAGTGGCGCGCGCGCCGCGACAGGCGCCCGCCGCGCGGCGGCGGCAGGGGCGCGCGCGCATCGACCTCTTCGGCGAGCTCCTTCTCGATCTGCAGCAGCATGTCGCGGTAATGCGCGCCGGGGCCCTGGCCCATGACGAGGAACGTGTCCAGCGCGTAGCCGTGGCGCGTCGTGTGCACCTTGGCCTCGGCGATGTTGAAGCCGGCGCGCTCGAAGTAGCCGCAGATGCGCGCAAACAGCGACTCGCGGTCGGCACAGTAGATCATCACCTGCAGCCCTTCGCCGATCGGGGCGAGGCGCGCCTTGACCACCGGCGCCACGGCATCGACGCGGTAGTGCAGGTTGCGCGTCTGCCACGCGATCTCCTGCGCGTCGTGGCGCAGGAAGTAGGGCGTGTCGAGCTGCGCCCAGAAGCGCTCCTTGACGTCGTCGGAAAGCGCGTACAGGCGCAGCAGCCGGGCCGCCTCCTCCTGCTTTTCCGCCAGCGCGGCGTCCAGCGCCGGCGCGTCGCCGGCGAACACGCGGCGCGCGGCGCGGAACAGGTCCTCGAGCAGCTTCGCCTTCCACGCGTTCCACACCCTGGGGCTGGTGCCGCGGATGTCGGCGACGGTGAGCAGGTAGAGCGCTACCAGCCGGCGCTCGCTGCCGACCAGATCGGCAAACGCGCGCACCACCTCGGGATCGAACACGTCCTGCTTCTGCGCGGTACCCGACAGGCTCAGATGGTGCTCGACGAGGAAGGCGGCGAGTTCCGCGTCCTCCCGCTGCAGCCCGTGGCGCCGGCAGAACGCGCGCACGTCGCGCATGCCGAGCTCGGAGTGATCGCCGCCGCGTCCCTTGGCGATGTCGTGATAGAGCGCTGCCACGTACAGCAGCCAGCGCCGCTCGAAGCCGTTCATGAGCTGGCTGCACAGCGGGAACTCGTGGGCGAACTCGGGCATCGTGAAGCGGCGCAGGTTGCGCACCACCATCAGGATGTGCTGGTCCACGGTGTAGACGTGGAACAGATCGTGCTGCATCTGGCCGACGATGCGGCCGAATTCCGGCAGGTAGCGCCCGAGGATGCCGTACTGGTTCATGCGCCGGAGCTCGTGCACGACGCCGCGCGGCTGCTGCAGGAAGTGCAGGAACAGCAGCCGCGCCACCGGGTCGCGCCGCAGGTGGGCGTCGACGCGCGGCCGCGCGCGCCACAGCGCGCGCAGCGTGGCCGCCGTCATGCCGCGCAGCTCCTGGTGCTGCTGCAGCAGCACGAAGCTCTCCAGGATGGCGCGTGGCTCGCGCTCGAAAAGGTCCTCGGCGCAGGCTTCGAGCCGCTCGCCTCGCACCTGGAAGCGCTCGTTGAGCGCGAGCGGGGCGGCGTCGGATGCGCCGGCGAGGCGCGCCTCGAGATTCTGCAGCAGGATGGTGTTGAGCTGCGTCACCGCCTTCGCGGTCGTGTAGTAGCGCTGCATCAGCTGCTCGCTCGGACGCCGCGTGGGCGAGCCGCGGTAGCCGCACTGCTCGGCGAGCGGCGTCTGGTAATCGAAGACGATGCGGTCCTCGCGCCGGCCGGCGAGATAGTGCAGGCGGATGCGCAGGTCGTGCAGCAGCCTCTCGTGCCGCGCCAGCTGCACCGCCTCGGCGCGCAGCAGCAGGCCGTGCCGGTGCAGGTCGCGCCAGCGCCGGCCCAGGCCGCAGGCGCGCGCGATCCACTGGATGGTCTGCAGGTCGCGCAGCCCGCCCGGCGCTTCCTTCAGGTTCGGCTCGAGTGCGTAGGCAGTGTCCTGGTGCTTGGCGTGGCGCTGCTCCTGCTCCAGCGTCTTGTCCTTGAAAAAGCCTTGGGCATCCAGGCCGGCCGCCACGGCGGCGCTCAGGTCGTGGTACAGCGCGCGGCTGCCGGCAAGAAAGCGCGCTTCCAGCAGCGCGGTCTGCACGGTGATGTCCGCGGCGGCGGCATCGACGCACTCCTGCACGGTGCGCACGCTGTGCGCGACTTCCAGCCCGACGTCCCAGAACATGCCGACCAGGCGCTCCAGGCTGGCGCGCTCCTCGGCCCCGGGCGGCTCGGCGAGGAGCACCAGTACGTCGATGTCCGAGAATGGAAAGAGCTCCCCGCGCCCGTAGCCGCCGGTCGCCACCAGCGCGGCGCGCGCCGCCGGCCGCAGGTCGCGCCACAGCCCGCGCAGCGCGCGGTCGATCAGGTGGCTATGGGCGCGCAGCTGGCTTTGCGGCGCCGCGGCGCGCAGGTAGGACCGGCGCAGCTCCGCGCGGCCGGCCAGCAGCCCTGCGCGCCACCGCTCCGTCGGCGCAGGCACCGCGCTCATATTACGAAGGCGCGGGCGGCTCGGGCGCGGGCGGTGCGCCGTTCGACATCGTCAGCACCTCGCGGCCGCCCTGGGTGACGAGCACCGTGTGCTCCCATTGCGCCGAGAGGCTGTGGTCCTTGGTGACGATGGTCCAGCCGTCGGCCAGCTCGCGGATCGCCGCCTTGCCGGCGTTGATCATCGGCTCGACGGTGAACGTCATGCCCGCTTCCAGCCGCAGGCCGGTGCCCGGCTTGCCGTAGTGCAGGACCTGCGGATCCTCGTGAAAGCGCCGCCCGATGCCGTGGCCGCAGAACTCCCGCACCACCGAATAACCGTGCTTCTCGGCATGCGCCTGGATGGCCGCGCCGATGTCGCCGAGATGCGACCCGGCGCGCACCTGGCGGATCCCCGCCCACATGCACTCGTAAGTGACCTCCACGAGCCGGCGCGCCTGGATGCTGGGCTCGCCGACGTAGAACATGCGGCTCGAATCGCCGTGGAAGCCGTCCTTGATCACGGTGACGTCGATGTTGAGGATGTCGCCGGGCTTGAGCACACGCTCGCCCGGGATCCCGTGGCACACCTGGTGATTGACCGACGTGCAGATCGACTTCGGGAACGGCTTGTACCCGGGCGGCGCGTAGTTGAGCGGCGCCGGCGTCGTCCCCTGGACATCAACCATGTAGCCGTGGCACAGGTCGTTCAGCGCGCCCGTCGACACGCCCGGCTTCACGTGGGGCGCGATGTAGTCGAGGACCTCCGCGGCAAGCCGGCCAGCGACGCGCATCTTTGCAGCTTCCTCGGGAGTCTTCAGAACGGCCGCCATGGCTGAGAAAAAGGCTGATTATGCTAGAATTTTGGTCTGGTTCGCGGCTCGCCACGAACCAAATTTCCCGTCCCGGCCGGTTAGGGTGCCCGCAAGGGTTTTCGGTTGACCGGGGCGGCAGACCATAACCCTAAGGAGCGCGCAGTGTCTGCAACCATGCGTCAAATGCTGGAGGCCGGGGTCCATTTCGGACACCAGACCCGGTACTGGAATCCGAAGATGGCGCCGTACATCTTCGGCCACCGCAACAAGATTCACATCATCAACCTGGAAAAGACTCTGGTGCTGTACCAGGAGGCGCTGAAGTACGTACGCCAGCTCGCCGCCAAGCGCGGCTCGATCCTGATGGTCGGCACCAAGCGCCAGGCGCGCGAGATCGTGCGCGAGGAAGCGCTGCGCTGCGGCATGCCGTTCGTCGATCACCGCTGGCTCGGCGGCATGTTGACGAACTTCAAGACCGTCAAGCAGTCCATCAAGCGCCTGAAGGAAATGGAGCAGATGGCCGAGGACGGCACCTTCGAGAGCATGGCGAAGAAGGAAGCCCTGGGGCTGCAGCGCGAGCTGGCCAAGCTGCAGCGCTCGCTCGGCGGCATCAAGGACCTGAACGGCCTGCCCGATGCGCTGTTCGTGATCGACGTCGGCTACCAGAAGGGCGCCATCGCCGAAGCGGTGAAGCTGGGCATCCCCGTGGTCGGCGTCGTCGACACCAATCACTCACCCGAGGGTATCAGCTACGTGATCCCCGGCAACGACGACTCGAGCCGCGCCATCCGCCTGTACGCGCGCGGCATCGCCGACGCCGTACTCGAGGGCCGCTCGAACGCGGTCGAGGAAGTGGCCACCGCGTCGCGCGACGAGTTCGTCGAAGTCGACGACGAGGGGGGAGCCTGAGCCCAGGCAGCAATGCGCACCCCGGGGGCCTTCGGCCCCTTTTTTTGACTTTCGGAGCATGACGCGATGGCGCAGATCAGTGCAGGCCTGGTGAAGGAATTGCGCGAGCTGACCGGGCTCGGAATGATGGAATGCAAGAAGGCGCTCGCCGAGGCGGGCGGCGACCTGAAGAAGGCCGAGGAGCTGCTGCGCATCAGGAGCGGCGCCAAGGCGAGCAAGGCGGCGGGGCGCATTGCGGCCGAGGGCGTGATCGGCGCCTGGCGCTCGCCGGAGGGCAGGCTCGGCGCCCTGGTGGAAGTGAACTGCGAGACGGACTTCGTGGCGAAGAACGAGGACTTCATCGCCTTCGCGCGGGAAGTGGCCGAGGCGGTCGCCAGGAACAACCCGGCGGACGTGCGGGGGCTGGCAGCGTTCGAAGCGCGCCGGCAGGCCCTGGTGCAGAAGATCGGCGAAAACATCTCGATCAGGCGATTCGAGCGCATTCAGGCGACGGGCCAGCTCGCGCTGTACCTGCACGGGGCGAAGATCGGCGTATTGGTGGACTACGATGGTGCGGAGGATCTCGGCAAGGACCTGGCAATGCATGTTGCGGCCTTCAAGCCCCTGTACCTCTCGAAGGCAGAAGTGCCTTCCGAGGTCGTCGCGCGCGAGCGCGGCATCGCCGAGGCACGGTCCAGGGAGACGGGCAAGGGCAAGCCGCCGGAAATCGTCGCCAAGATGGTCGACGGCGCGGTCAACAAGTTTCTCAACGAAAACACGCTGCTCGGGCAGGCTTTCGTCAAGGACGACAAGCAGTCGGTGGAAAGGATCCTCGCGGCGAAGAAAGCGAAGCTGAATGGCTACCGTTTCCTGGTGGTGGGCGAGGGCATTGAAAAGAAAACCGGCGACTTCGCCTCCGAGGTGATGGCGACCGCGGGAGCGGGGCGCTAGGGCCCGGCCATGAAACTGCGCGAAGCTGCGATCGGCGCCAAGTACAAGCGCATCCTGCTGAAGCTCTCAGGCGAGGCGCTGATGGGCGACGACTCCTACGGCATCAATCGCCAGACCATCGAGACCATCGTGCAGGAGATCGCCGCGGTGGCGCGCCTGGGCGTGGAGCTCGGCGTGGTCATCGGCGGCGGCAACATCTTCCGCGGCGTGGCGCCGGGGGCCGCCGGCATGGACCGCGCGACGGCGGATTACATGGGCATGCTGGCGACAGTGATGAACGCGCTGGCGCTGCAGGATGCCATGCGCCGCGCGGGCCTCGATTGCCGCGTGCAGTCGGCGCTCAACATCGAGCAGGTGGTCGAGCCCTACATCCGCGGCAAGGCGATCCGCTACCTGGAGGAGGGCAGGATCGTGGTGTTCGCGGCGGGCACCGGCAATCCGTTCTTCACCACCGACACGGCGGCCGCGCTGCGCGCGAGCGAGGTCGGGGCCGAAATCGTGCTCAAGGCGACCAAGGTGGACGGCGTCTACACCGCCGATCCGCGCAAGGACCGCGCCGCGACGCGCTATGCCCGCCTGAGCTTCGACGAGGCCATCCAGCGCAACCTGAAGGTGATGGACGCGACCGCGCTGACGCTGTGCCGCGACCAGAAGCTGCCGGTGAACGTGTTCAGCATCTTCAAGAAGGATGCGCTGCTGCGCGTGGTCACCGGCGAGGACGAGGGCACGCTGGTGCACGTCTGAAGGAGAACCGCATGCTAGCCGAACTCAGGAAGACGACCGAGCAGAAGATGGCGAAGAGCGTCGAGGCGTTCAAGGCCGACCTGTCCAAGGTGCGCACCGGCCGCGCGCACACCGGGCTGCTCGATCACGTCACGATCGACTACTACGGCACGCCGACGCCGCTCAACCAGGTCGCCAAGGTGACGCTGCTCGATGCGCGCACCATCGGCGTCGCGCCTTTCGAGAAGAAGATGCTGCAGGCGGTCGAGAAGGCGATCCGCGATTCCGACCTCGGCTTGAATCCCGCCAGCATGGGCGACACCGTGCGCGTGCCGATGCCGGCCCTGACCGAAGAGCGGCGCAAGGAGCTGATCAAGGTGGTGCGCCACGAGGCCGAGAACGCGCGCATCGCGGTGCGCAACCTGCGGCGCGACGCGATCCATCACCTCAAGGAAGCGCTGAAGAAGAAGGAAGTCTCGGAAAACGACGAGCGGCGCGCGCAGGACGACGTACAGAAGCTCACCGACCACGCGATCGCCGAGATCGACAAGTTGCTGCAGCAGAAGGAAGCCGAGCTCCTGGCGGTGTAGACCGGCGTGACCAAGCCCAGCTCCACCCTCGAGATCCCCAGCCCCGGCGACGTGCCCCGGCACGTCGCCCTCATCATGGACGGCAACGGCCGCTGGGCCAAGCAGCGCCGCCTGCCGCGCATCGCCGGGCACAAGCGCGGCGTCGAGGCGGTGCGCGCTGCGGTGAAGGCGTGCGCGGAGCGCGGCGTGGAGTTCCTCACGCTGTTCGCATTCAGCTCCGAGAACTGGCGCCGGCCGGCCGACGAAGTCGCGCTGCTCATGCAGCTGTTCCGCGTGGCGCTCACCAGCGAAGTGGACAAGCTGCACCGCAACGGCGTCCGCCTGCGCGTCGTCGGCGACCTGGAGCGATTCGACGCGCGCATGCGCGAGCTCATCGAGCGGGGCGAGGCGCTCACCGCCGGCAACCGGCGGCTGACGCTCACCATCGCGGCCAACTACGGCGGGCGCTGGGACATCCTGCAGGCGCTCGGCCGCCTGCTACGCGAGCGGCCGGAGCTGGCGCACGCCCCGATCGACGAAGCGCACATCGCGCCGTACCTCGCCATGAGCTATGCGCCCGAGCCGGACCTTTTCATCCGCACCGGCGGCGAGCAGCGCGTCAGCAACTTCCTGCTGTGGCAGCTCGCGTACACCGAGCTGTATTTCACGGACACGCTGTGGCCGGATTTCGACGCCGCGGCGCTGGATGCGGCAATCGCCTCCTACGCGCGCCGCGAGCGCCGCTTCGGCCGCACCAGCGAGCAGCTCGAGGAGGCGAAGCGCGCGCAGTCCGCGGCGACCCGTGCGCTCGCCTGAGGGACTGCCGCGGCGCGTCCTGACGGCCGCGGTATTGCTGGCTGCCTTCGTCGGCGGGCTGCTGCTCCTGGATCGGCGGCTGTTTGGGCTGCTCGTCGCGCTCGTGCTGGTGCTGGCGGGCCTGGAGTGGGGCCGACTGGCCGGTCTGGGCGCGCGCGCGGCGCTCGCCTACGGCATCGCGATCGGGTTGCTGGGCAGCGTGATTGCCTGGGTCCCCGAGCCCGGCGGCGCGTGGCGCGATGCGCTGCTGGGCGCAGGCGCCGTGTTCTGGCTGCTGCTGGTTCCGGCGTGGCTGCGCCGCGGCATCGGGCAATCGGGGCGCACCGTGCTCGCGCTCGCCGGCTTCCTGGCGCTGACACTGGCGGGTTTCGCCGCGTTGTCGCTGCCGCCGGGCCATCTGCTGCTGGTCCTCGGACTGGCGTGGATCGCGGACACGGCGGCCTATTTTGCGGGCAACGCTTTCGGGCGGCACCCCCTCGCGCCATCGATCAGCCCCGGCAAGACCTGGGAAGGGGTGGGCGGGGCCGTCGGCGCGTGCCTCATCTACGCTATCATTTGCGCGCTGCCGGGTGCGCCACTCGGGCCCTATGTGCAGGGGCCAACTTGGGCGGCATACCTGGCTGGTGCCGCCTTGCTGTGTGGCGCGAGCATCGTGGGCGATCTGTTCGAGTCCGGGCTGAAGCGGCGCGCCGGAGCCAAGGACAGCGGCGCCTTGCTCCCGGGCCACGGCGGCGTTCTCGACCGCGTCGATAGCGTCATGCCAACCCTGCCGATTGCCGCCATGCTTCTCGACCAGATGACCAGGACATGACGCCGGAACACCGCCAGGCCCACGCGCGGCAGCCGAGCGGCCTCGTCATCCTGGGCGCCACCGGCTCGGTCGGCTCGAGCACGCTGGATGTCGTCGCGCGCCATCCTCGGCGCTATCGCGTGCATGCGCTGACGGCGCATACCTCCGCGCAGCCGCTCCTCGCGCTGTGCGAGCGTCATCGGCCACGCTGCGCCGTGCTTTCAGGCCGCGCGGAAGACTCCGCACTGCGGCGGCGCTTTGCCGACGCCGGATGCGAGCTGCGCTTCGGCGCCGCCGCGCTGGCGGAGCTGGCCGCGGCACCGGAATGCGACACGGTCATGGCGGCGATCGTCGGCGCCGCCGGCCTGCTCGCCACGCTCGCGGCGGCGCGCGCCGGCAAGCGGGTGCTCCTCGCCAACAAGGAGGCCCTGGTGATGGCCGGGCCGCTCTTCATGCGCGCGGCGCGCGAGGCGCGCGCGGTCCTGCTGCCGATCGACAGCGAACACAACGCGGTGTTCCAGTGCCTGCCGCGGGACGGCGCCGGCGTCGGGCTGCGCGGCGTGCGCCGCATCCAGCTCACCGCCTCCGGCGGGCCGTTCCGCGTTACGCCGGTGGAGCGCCTGGCCGGCGTCACCCCGGACGAGGCCTGCGCCCACCCGAACTGGGTCATGGGGCGCAAGATCTCCGTCGACTCGGCCACCATGATGAACAAGGGGCTGGAGGTGATCGAGGCGCACTGGCTGTTCGGCCTGCCGGCCGAGCGCATCAGCGTGCTGATCCACCCGCAAAGCGTCGTGCATTCGCTGGTCGAGTACCTGGACGGCTCGGTGATCGCGCAGCTCTCCCATCCCGACATGCGCGTGCCGATCGCCCATGCGCTCGGCTTCCCCGAGCGCATCGAATCGGGCGCCCGTGCACTCGACCTCGGGGCCGTCGGGCAGCTCGGCTTCGAGCAGCCGGATGCGGCGCGCTTTCCCTGCCTGGGCCTGGCCTACGGTGCGCTGCGCGCCGGCGGCACCGGGCCGGCGGTGCTCAATGCCGCCAACGAGATCGCCGTGGAAGCGTTCCTCGCCGGCCGGCTGCGCTTCACCGGCATCGCGCCCGTCATTGAAGAAACGCTCGAGCGCGTGGCGGCCGGAGCCGCCGCGTCGCTCGAGCACGTCATGGATGCGGATGCACGCGCGAGGCGCGCGGCCGCGGCGTGCGTCGCGCGCCTCATGGGTCAGGCCGCATGACGCTTCTGCATACCGTCGCGTCTTTCATCGTCGCGCTCGGGGTGCTGATCGTGGTGCATGAATACGGGCACTATCTGGTGGCGCGCCTGTGCGGGGTCAAGGTGCTGCGTTTTTCCGTAGGCTTCGGACGGCCGCTCGCGACTTGGCGCAAGGGGCGCGACCAGACCGAGTGGGTGATCGCGGCGATTCCGTTCGGCGGCTACGTGAAGATGCTCGATGAGCGCGAGGCACCGGTAGCGCCCCGGGAAGCGGCGCGGGCCTTCAATCGGCAAGGCGTGCTCAAGCGCTCGCTCATCGTCACTGCCGGCCCGGCGTTCAATTTCCTGTTCGCCATCGCCGTGTACGCAGGCCTGTACATGGTCGGCCTGCCGGAGGCGCGGCCGGTGCTGGCGGAGCCGCCCGCCGCGACGCTGGCGAAAGCCGCGGGCGTGCGCGGCGGCGAGCTGGTGCGCGCGATCGATGGCCAGCCGGTCGCCACGTGGCAGGAGCTGCGCTGGCGCGTGCTGCAGGCCGCGTTGCAGCGCGAGCCGCTGAGCCTGGAGCTCATCAGCACGCGCGACCAGATCTCCAGTGTGACGCTGGACCTGCGCGACTACCCGGCGGCGGAGGTGGAAAGCGACGTTCTCGAACGCATCGGCTTGCGGCTGTACCGCCCGACGCTGGAGCCGGTGCTGGGACAGGTCGTGTCCGGCGGCGCCGCCGAGCGCGCCGGGCTGGAGCAGGGCGACCGCGTGACGCACATCGACGGCCGCCCGGTGCCGACCTGGGAGGACCTGGTGCGCGAAGTGCGGCGCCGTCCCGGACGGGAGGCGGCACTGCGCATCGAGCGGGGCGAGCTCAGCATGACCCTCCAGGTCACGCCCGAAGACGTTGCCGTGAACGGCGAGCGCATCGGGCGCATCGGCGCCGCGCCGGAGATTCCCGCCGCCCATGCCGAGCGCATCTTCGTGCAGGTGCGCCACGGACCGCTCGACAGCCTGGTGCAGGCGGTCGCCAAGACCTGGGACATTTCCGTTTTTAGCCTGCGCATGCTCGGCAGGATGCTGCTCGGCCAGGTGTCCTGGAAGAACCTGTCCGGGCCGGTGACGATCGCCGATTTCGCCGGCCAGTCGGCGCAGCTCGGCTGGATTCCCTACCTGACGTTCCTTGCCCTGATCAGCATCAGCCTCGGGGTGCTCAATCTGCTGCCCATTCCCCCGCTCGACGGCGGCCACCTCATGTTCTACGCCGTCGAAATCCTGAAGGGAAGCCCGGCGTCGGATCGCGCCATCGAGTTCGGCCAGCGCGTCGGCATTGCCCTGCTCCTGGTGCTGATGGCCTTCGCCTTCTACAACGACCTGACGCGCCTGTTCGCCGGCTGAAGCGGAAATTGCCGATGCGAAAGCGCATTCTCGCGGCGCTCGCCTGGGCGCTGCTGGTGGCGGCGGGCGCAGTGGCCGCCCAGGAGTTCCGCCCGTTCACGGTCAAGGACATTCGCGTCGAGGGCGTGCAACGCACCGACCCGGGCACCGTGTTCAGCTATCTGCCCGTCAAAGTGGGCGAGACGCTGACCGCGGAGAAGGCGCAGCAGGCGCTGCGCGCGCTGTTCGCCACGGGCTTCTTCAAGGACGTGCGGCTGGAGGCGGAGAACGGCGTGCTGGTGGTGCTGGTGGAGGAGCGCCCGGCGATCGCGCAGGTCGATTTTTCCGGGGTGAGCGAATTTCCGCTGGACGGCCTGCGGCGCGCGCTGCGCGACCTCGGCCTCGCCGAGGGGCGCATTTTCGACCGTGCCGTGCTGGAGAGCGCGGAGCAGGAGCTCAAGCGCCAGTACCTGTCGCGCGGCAAGTACGCCGCCGAAGTGCAGACCACGGTGACGCCGCTCGAGCGCAACCGCGTGGCGATCAGTTTCGCCGTCAGCGAAGGCGAGGTGGCCAAGATCCGCGCCATCAACCTCGTCGGCGCGCGCGCCTTCACCGAGGAGGCGCTGCTCGGACTGTTCGTTCTGCGTACGCCGGGCTGGCTGACGTGGTACACGAAGCTCGACCAGTACTCGAGCCAGCGCCTGTCCGCGGACCTGGAGACGCTGCGCTCGCACTACCTCGACCAGGGATACCTGGACTTCAACATCGAGTCCACCCAGGTGTCGATCACGCCCGAGCGCAAGGACATGTACGTCACGATCAACATCAGCGAAGGGGAAAAATACACTGTGTCGGACGTGCGCATCGGCGGGCCGACGCCGGTGCCGAAGGAAGAGCTGGAGAAGCTGCTGCGCATCGGGCCGGGGGACGTCTTCTCACGCCAGCGGCTCATCGAGTCGCAGAAGGCCATCGCTGACCGGCTCGGCAACGACGGCTATGCGTTCGCCAACGCCAACGCCGTGCCCGAGGTGAACCGGGAGCAGCGCACGGTGGCGTTCACCCTCCTCATCGACCCGGGGCGGCGCGTGTACGTGCGCCGCATCAACGTCGTCGGCAACAGCAAGACGCGCGACGAGGTCGTGCGCCGCGAGATGCGCCAGCTCGAGGGCGCCTACTATGACGCCTCCAAGATCCAGCTGTCGCGGCGGCGCATCGACCGTACGCGGTATTTCAGCGACGTCTCGGTGAACACGGCGCCGGTGGAGGGGCGACCCGACCAGGTGGATGTCACCTATAGCGTGGAGGAGCGCTCGACCGGCTCGCTCGCGCTCGGGGTGGGTTTTTCCACGCTCGACAACTTCATTCTCTCGGCGTCCGTCTCGCAACCCAACGTCTTCGGCACCGGCAAGTTCCTGGCATTCGAGCTGAGCAGCGGCACCGTCAATCAGGTCTACTCGCTGTCTTACGTGGATCCTTACTACACGCTCGACGGCGTCAGCCGCGGCGTCGACCTCTACAAGCGCGACGTCGACGCCTCGACGCTCGCCACCGGCGCCTTCGGCACCAGCACGCTGGGGGCGGGCATCAAGTTCGGCTATCCGCTCTCGGAACGCGTCACGGTGAACTTCGGTGCGCTCGCCGAAGACGTCGAGCTGACGGTTTTCGAAAGCAGCTCGCAGGTGTCCAAGGACTTCGTCGCCGCCTTCGGCAACGAGTACCGCTATGGCGCATTCACCGGGTCGTGGGCGCGCGACACGCGCGACAGCCTGATCCTCACCACGCAGGGGATGCTGACCCGATTCAGCGCGGAGCTGGCGGGAGGCGATCTGCAGTACTACCGGCTGGGCGTCAACCAGCAGTACTACTGGCCGCTCAGCCGCACCTTCACCCTGTTCCTCAACGCCGACCTCGGCTACGCGAGCGGCAGCGGCGGCAAGCCGCTGCCGTTCTTCAAGAACTATTTTGCCGGCGGCCCCGGTACCGTGCGCGGCTACGAGGACTTCTCGCTCGGGCCGCGCGATGCGGTGGGCAACTCGCTCGGCGGCACGCGCCGCGTGGTCGGCAACGTCGAGCTGCTGTTTCCGATGCCCGGCGCGGCGCAGGACAAGTCGCTGCGCCTCGGCCTGTTCGTCGACGCCGGCCAGGTGTACGCGGCCGGCGCGCCGATCGAGCTGTCCGAACTGCGCTACGCCGCCGGTTTCGCGATCGCCTGGGCGTCGCCGCTCGGGCCGCTGCGCCTGTCGCTCGGCTCGCCGCTGAACGAGCGCGAGGGCGACCGCGCGCAGAGGTTACAATTGAAGTTCGGCACGGCGTTCTGACCTGGATCGGATGATTCATGCGGAGACTTACAAGAATTCTCGCGTTGTCCCTGGCGGCCCTGGCGCTTCCCGCGGTAGCGCAGACCGAAGGGCGCATCGGCTTCGTCAACACGGCGCGCATCCTGCGTGACGCCGCGCCGGCGGTGCGCGCGCAGAAGAAGATCGAGGCGGAGTTCTCCAAGCGCGACCAGGAGCTGGCCAAGACCGCGGAGCAGCTCAAGCGCATGCAGGACGAGCTCGAGCGGCAGGGCGTCACCATGCCGGACAGCCAGCGCCGGGCGAAGGAACGGGAGTTCAACGACCTGAACCGCGACTTCCAGCGCCGCCAGCGCGAGTACCGCGAGGACCTCAACCAGCGCCGCAACGAGGAGCTGGCGCAGGTCGTGGAGCAGGCGAATCGCGTCATCCGCCAGATCGCCGAGCAGGAGAAGTACGACATCATCTTCCAGGACGCCGTGTACGCGAATCCGCGCATCGACATCACCGACCGGGTGATCAAGGCGCTCGAGGGCAAGCCGCCCGCGCGCTGACATGGCGGGCCCGATTTCTCTCGGCGAGATCGCGTCCCGGCTCGGCGGGCGCGTGGTCGGCGACGCCGGCGTCCTGGTCGAGCAGGTGGCCTCCCTGGAGCATGCGCAGGGCCGCGACATCGCGTTTTTCTCCAGCGCGCGCTACAAGGCGCAGCTGACGGCCACGCGCGCCGCGGCAGTGATCCTCGGACCGCGGGCCGAGCCGCTCACGCGGCTGCCGCGCATCGTCAGCGACAACCCGTACGCCTATTTCGCGCGCGTGTCGCAGCTGCTCAACCCGGCGGGGGCACCACAGCCCGGGGTGCACGCGGCCGCGCACGTCGAGGCGTCCGCGCGGGTCGCCGCCAGCGCGCGCGTCGACGCGCTCGCCGTGGTGGGCGCGGCGGCGGAGATCGGCGAGCGCGCGTGGATCGGCGCGGGCTGCACCATCGGCGAGGCGGCGGCGGTCGGCGCCGACAGCCGCCTGCACCCGTCAGTGGTGGTGTACGCGGGCTGCCGCATCGGCAAGCGCGCCGTCGTGCATTCGGGCGCGGTGATCGGCGCCGACGGCTTCGGCATGGCGCTGGACGCCGGGCGCTGGCTGAAAGTGCCGCAGATCGGCCGCGTGCTGATCGGCGATGACGTCGAGATCGGCGCCAACACCACCATCGACCGCGGCACCGTGGACGACACGGTGATCGAGGACGGCGTCAAGCTCGACAACCAGGTGCAGATCGGGCACAACTGCCGCATCGGCGCGCACACGGCGATGGCAGGGTGCGCCGGCGTGGCCGGGAGCGCGCAGATCGGCCGGCGCTGCACCCTCGGCGGAGCCGCAGTGGTCCTCGGGCACTTGAGCATCTGCGACGACGTGCACGTGTCCGCGGCCACCGTCATCACCCGCTCCATCCGCAAGCCCGGCACCTACACCGGCCTGTACCCCTTCGAGGACAACGCGTCATGGGCGCGCAACGCCGCGCTGCTGCGGCACTTGGGCAAAAAAAGGAAGAAACGCAATGGCTGAGATGGATGCGCTGCAAGTTCTGGAGTACCTGCCGCAGCGCTATCCGCTGCTGATGATCGACCGCGTGCTCGAATTCGAGCCGGGCAAGCGCATCCTCGCGCTGAAGAACGTGACCAGCAACGAGCCGCATTTCACCGGGCACTTTCCCGGCCGGCCGATCATGCCGGGCGTGCTGATCCTGGAGGCGATGGCCCAGGCCTCGGGCATCCTCGTGTTCCGCACCCGCGGCGATCGGCCCGACGCCAACAACGTCTACTACTACGCCGGCATCGACCACGCGCGTTTCAAGAGGCCGGTCATGCCGGGGGACCGGCTCGAGATCGAGGCGAGCATCCTCGCGCACAAGCGCGCCATCTGGAAATTCGCCTGCGTGGCGCGCGTCGACGGCGCCGTGGTCGCCGAGGCCGAGATCCTTTGCACCGAGCGCATCCAGGGGCAGGGGTGAGCGCGGCGCAGGTCCACGCCACCGCGATCGTGCATCCGGGCGCGAAGCTCGCCCCGGGCGTGACGGTCGGCGCCTACTCGATCGTCGGCGAGCAGGTCGAGGTCGGCGAAGGGAGCTGGATCGGGCCGCACGTGGTGCTCGACGGCCGCGCACGCATCGGCCGCAACAACCGCATCTACCAGTTTGCCTCCATCGGCGCGCCGCCCCAGGACAAGAAGTACGGCGGCGAGGACACCGCGGTCGAGATCGGCGACGGCAACACGATCCGGGAGTACGTGACCATCAACCGCGGCACGGCGCGCGACGCGGGGATGACGCGCGTCGGCGACGACAACTGGATCATGGCCTACGTGCACTTCGCGCACGACTGCCAGATCGGCAGCCACACGATTTTCGCCAATGCCTGCGAGCTCGCAGGGCACGTGCACGTCGGCGACTGGGCGATTCTGGGGGGGGTCACGCTGGCGCACCAATTCGTGCACATCGGCGCGCACAGCTTCACCGGCATGGGGACCTACCTGGCGCAGGACCTGCCGCCGTACGTGATGGCTGCCGGCAACATGGCGAAGCCCTACGGCATCAACAGCGAGGGCCTGCGCCGGCGGGGCTTCGGCGCCGAGACCATCGGTCGCATCAAGCGCGCTTACCGCACGCTGTACCGGGCCGGGTTGAGCCTGGATGAAGCGAGGCGCGAGTTGACGGCGCAGGCCGCGGATTGCCCGGAAGTCGCCGTGCTGCTCGATTTCCTGGCGCGCTCGAAGCGCGGCTTCATCCGCTAGCGCCGTGGGCGACGGCGCGAACCACATCGCCATGGTCGCTGGCGAGGCTTCCGGCGATCAGCTCGGCGCCCACCTCATCGCGGCGCTCAAAGCGCGGCGGCCGCAGCTGCGCTTTTCCGGCATCGGCGGCCCGCGCATGGCGGAGCAGGGGTTTGAAGTGAGCGTACCGATGGACCGGCTGGCCGTGCGCGGTTACGCGGAGGCGCTGCGCCACTATCGCGAGATCATGCGCATCCGCAGCCGGCTCGGTGACGCCCTGCTCGGGCAGCGCCCGGGACTGTTCATCGGTGTGGACGCCTCCGACTTCAACCTCGATCTGGAGCGCCGACTGAAGCAGTCCGGCATCCCTACGGTGCACTACGTGAGCCCCTCGGTATGGGCATGGCGGCGCTGGCGCGTGCGGCGCGTGGCGCGCTCGGCGACCCATCTGCTCGCCATGTTTCCGTTCGAGCCTGCGCTGTACGTGCAATCCGGGTTGCCGGTCACTTACGTGGGCCACCCGCTCGCCGACATCATCCCCTTGAAGGTCGACAAGACGGCGGCGAGGGCGCAACTGCGCCTGCCGTCGCGCAAGCTGGTGGTCGCGCTCCTGCCGGGCAGCCGGCGCTCGGAGCTCGAGCACATGGCCGAGGCGTTCATCCTCGCCGCGCACCGCTTCCGCCAGGAGGTCCCGGAAGTGCATTTCGTCTGCCCGCTGGCGACGCGCGAGACGCGCGACCTGTTCGAGGCGACGCTGCACGCACACGAGCGTACCGACCTGCCGCTCACGCTGCTCTTCGGCCACTCGCACGAGGCGCTCGCCGCCGCCGACCTGGCGCTGGTGGCGAGCGGCACGGCGACCCTCGAGGCGGCGCTCCTGAAGACGCCCATGGTCATCACCTATCGCCAGTCGCCCCTGTCCTGGGCGCTGCAGCGACCGATGCTGTACCTGCCTTATATCGGCATGCCGAACATTCTCGCCGGCGAGCGGCTGGTGCCCGAGTTGATCCAAGGCCGGGCCACGCCCGCGGCGCTGTCGGCGGCGCTGCTCGATCTGCTGCGCGACACGGCGCTGCAGGAACGCCAGGTGCAGCGGTTCCGCGAGATGCACGCGCTGCTCAGGCAGGACAATGCGCAGAAGGCGGCCGGCGCGGTGCTCGAGGTCCT
>Ga0326597_10001371_pt1 | contig 39786 bp, 29 predicted proteins | sample RVTome_12_FD_203789 | JGI IMG/M metagenome (GOLD analysis project Ga0326597, IMG submission 203789) | Soil microbial communities from uranium-contaminated site in the Upper Colorado River Basin, Wyoming, United States - RVT100D185 | ecosystem: Environmental > Terrestrial > Soil > Contaminated >... | reverse complement strand
GCATTGTCGAGATAGATCAGCGGCTTGCCGTTGATCGTCTGCGCCAGCGCGGGGAAATCCCGCCGGACGGGCTCCACGTCAAAGCCCGCGGATCTAGCCGTTGCCGGGCGCGTAGCAACGCTTGTGGTGCCGGTCGGAGTCATCCCGCCTCCTTCTGCGAAGCGCGGAGCGCATCCTCCACCCACGCGCGGACCGCCGCCGGTTTCACGCGGTCCTTGATGTCGGCTGCGAACGCGTAGATGAGAATGTTGCGCGCTTCCCCGGCGCCGATGCCGCGAGACTGCATGTAGAACAGCGCCTCGGGATCAAGCTGCCCGATCGTTGCGCCGTGGGTGCACCGCACGTCGTTGTTGTAAATCTCAAGCTGCGGCTTCGTGTCGACGACGGCGTCCGGCGACAAGAGAAGGTTCCGATTTCTCTGCACGGCGTCGGTCTTGATGGCGCCGGGACGGACGATGATGCGGCCGTTGAATACGGCGGTTGCGTGCTCGCCGAGAATGCCGTGGTAGAGCTCGCGGCTCGACCCGTGCGGCTTGGCGTGATCGAGCGTCGTATGGTTGTCCACGTGCTGCCGGCCGCGCGCAAGGTAGAGACCGTTCAGCGTGCAGTCGGCGCCTTCGGCGTCGAGCACGGCGGCCGCCTCGTTTCGCACCAGCGCTCCGCCGAGCGAGATCGAGCACGACGCGGCGCTCGCGTTGCGGTCCGCATAGATCCGCAGCGCGCCGATGTGGAACGACTGGCCGTTTTCCCGCTGCAGCTTGTAGTGGTCGAGCACGGCGTTTTCGCCGGCCACGATCTCGGTCACGGCGTTCGAGAAACACACTCCCCGGCCCAGCCCGAGATAGCTTTCGACCACGGTGGCTTGCGTCTCCCGCTCCGCCACGATCAGGTTGCGGGGGAACGATACGAGCGGCACTTCCCCGGCCGTCGAGACGTGCACGATATGGACAGGCTGGTCGAGGGCGGTTCCTTTGGGTAATCGCAGGTACGCGCCGTCGCGCCAGAGCGCCGTGTTCATCGCCACGAACGGATGCACGCGGTGGTCCGCGTAGCGCGCCAGATGGGCCTCGGCCGCTCCGTCTTTCTTCTTGAGCAGACCCGCAAGATTTCCCGCCTCGACGCCTTGGGGCAGACCGTAGACCGCCGAGAGCCGCTCGCTGTAAAAGCCGTTCACGAAGACGAGCCGTATGTCGCTCGATTCCTCTGGCGATCCGAAAGGCGCCCCGCCGGGCAAGGCGGGTTCGAGGTCCTTCGCGTCCCACGTGTCCGTCTCATCGGGCGCGGCCTGGAACAGGACCTTCGCGAGCGGCGCGAGGTTGGTAAACCGCCATTCCTCATCGTGCACCGTCGGAAACCCGAGACGGGCAAACGACTCGATCGCCTCCCGCCGCAGCCGCAGCAGCCATTGCGGGTCGCGGGCGGCAAACTCCCGCTCCAGAGCCCGGAAGCTCGAAACATAGAGATCGTGCTGTTCCATTACGTCTGACATTAGATTCTTTTTCTCTTTCGCCATTGGTGCCACCGCTCCCTCGCGGTCGCGGCTGGGATTCGAGCCCACGGCACAAACTGCGCGCCTGTCCATCTTCACGAACCACTCATCACGATCCACTAACCACTGTTTCCGCCATTCCTTCAAACCCGGCGTAGCCGGTTTCTTCGAGCTCGAGCGCCAGCTCCTTGCCGCCGGACTTCACGATGCGGCCGTTCAACAGCACGTGGACAAAGTCCGGAACGATGTAGTTCAGGAGCCGCTGGTAATGCGTGACGGCCAGCACGGCGCGGTCCGGTGAGCGCATGGCGTTGACGCCGTCGGCGACCGTTTTCAGGGCGTCAATGTCGAGCCCGGAGTCGGTTTCGTCGAGGATCGCCAGGCGCGGCTCGAGCATCGCCATCTGGAAAATCTCGTTGCGCTTCTTTTCGCCGCCGGAGAAGCCCGCATTCACGGGACGCTCGCGGAAGCTTGCGTCCATCCCGAGCCGCTTCATCTTCTCGTCCGAGACTTGCAGGAAATCGTACGCGTCCAGCTCTTCGAGGCCCCGCGCCTTGCGCACGGAGTTGACCGCGGCGCGCAGAAAATAGAGGTTGCTCACGCCGGGAATCTCGACCGGGTACTGAAACGCCAGAAACACCCCCTCGCGGGCGCGCTCCTCCGGCTTCAATTGGAGCAGGTCTTCCGGCCCGTGCGGCCCGTTGAAGGTGACTTCCCCGCCCGTCACTTCGTAGAGGTCCCGTCCGGCCAGCACCTGCGCCAGGGTGCTCTTGCCCGAGCCGTTCGGCCCCATGATGGCGTGGACCTCCCCCGCCTTGATTTCGAGGTCCACGCCACGCAGGATTTCCCGCCCAGCGACGTTTGCATGTAGATTCTTGATGCTCAGCATTTGTTTCTCATTCCTTAGGATGTTCTGCCACGGAGGCACAGAGAACACGGAGGAAAACTAAAAGGGAAAAGACGACTCCAAATTTCTTCTCTGTGCCCTCTGTGTCTCTGTGGCTAAGACCCCCCCGCTCCCTTGCGGTCGCGGCTCGGATTACCCGACGCTGCCTTCGAGGCTCACCCCGAGCAGCTTCTGCGCTTCGACGGCGAACTCCATCGGCAGCTCCTTCAAGACCTGCCGGGCGAAGCCGTTGACGATCATCGACACGGCGTCCTCGGTCGAGAGGCCGCGCTGCTGGCAGTAGAAAATCTGGTCCTCGCCGATCTTCGACGTCGTCGCCTCGTGCTCCACCTGTGCCTTGGGGTTCTTGACCTCGAGATACGGGAAGGTGTGCGCGCTGCACTGGTCCCCGATCAGCAGCGAGTCGCACTGCGAGTAGTTCCGCGCGCCTTCCGCGCCCTTGAGCATCTTCACAAGGCCCCGGTAGACGTTCTTGCCGTGGCCCGCGGAGATGCCCTTCGAGACGATGGTGCTCTTCGTGTTCTTCCCGATGTGGATCATCTTGGTGCCGGTATCGGCCTGCTGATAATTGTTCGTGAGCGCCACGGAATAGAACTCGCCGACCGAATTGTCGCCCTGCAAAATGCAGCTCGGGTACTTCCAGGTGATCGCCGAGCCGGTCTCGACCTGCGTCCAGGAGATCTTCGAATTCACGCCCTGGCACTTGCCGCGCTTGGTGACGAAGTTGTAGATGCCGCCCTTGCCGTCCTTGTCGCCGGGGTACCAGTTCTGGATGGTCGAGTACTTGATCTGCGCGTTGTCGTGCGCCACCAGCTCGACGACGGCGGCGTGCAGCTGATTCTCGTCGCGCATCGGCGCCGTGCAGCCTTCGAGGTAGCTCACGTAGCTCCCCTCGTCGGCAATAATCAGCGTCCGCTCGAACTGCCCGGTGGACTTCGCATTGATGCGGAAGTAGGTGGAAAGCTCCATCGGACAGCGCACGCCTTTCGGGACGTAACAGAACGACCCGTCGGTGAAGACCGCGGAATTGAGCCCCGCATAGAAATTATCCGAGGGAGGCACGACCGAGCCAAGGTATTTCCGAACCAGGTCCGGATGGTTTTCGACGGCCTCCGAGAACGAGCCGAAGATGATCCCCTCTTTGGCGAGCCGCTCCTTGAACGTGGTGGCCACGGAGACGCTGTCGAACACCGCGTCCACGGCCACGCCCGCCAGGATCTCGCGCTCGTGCAGCGGAATCCCGAGCTTCTCATAGGTCTCGAGCAGCTTCGGGTCCACCTCCGACAGGTCCTTGGGCCGGTCCTTCATCTTCGGCGCCGAGTAGTACACGATCTTCTGAAAATCGACCGGCGGGTATTCCACCGTGGACCATTTTGGGTCCTTCATCTTCAGCCACTGCCGGTACGCGTTCAGCCGCCACTCGGTCAGCCACTCCGGTTCCTTCTTCTTGGCCGAGATCAGACGGATCACCTCTTCGTTCAGGCCGGGCGGTACGGACTCCTGCTCGATGTCGGTGACAAACCCGTATTTATATTCCTGATTCGCAAGGACTTCTATGTTGTCTGTGGATGAGCTCATGCTGTCCTCCAAGGTCCATTCTATGGAATCCATACAATCGAGTCAAGATTAAAATACAAGATTGTCAAGATTGAGGAAAGGCTGATAGTAGCTTGACAGAACGCTGCTCTATTGCCTGCTTTTGGCCTGCAAGGCGGGAGCTGCCGCGATGTACTCCTCGATCGCCGCCGCTGCTTCGGGCGCGAGGTCCACGAACTCGACGCCCATGAAGGCGTCCGGCACCATGTGGGCCACCCGGGCGCGGCACTCGACCAGGCGGCCGGAAGGCATCGAGAAACGGAGGTGCAGTTCTTCGTGTTGGGGGAAAGGGTCCGGGGTGCGGATCAGCAAGCCGCTGATGCTGATGTTATCAATCTGGCAGGCGAGAGAGGCCTTATCCGAGCGGCACTCCACTGCGGTATGCAGTGCCACCCGTTTGTGTTTTCGCTTTTCCTGGCCGGGCCAATTCCGTTCGCCAACCGCCGCCACGCATCCCCCAGAGTCGTCTTGCTACTGCTGCCCCTTCTGCTCTTCGCGCGAGATGGACCGGTAATACTCCTCGACCATCGATCGGTAGCGCTCCGGGACTCGCTCCTGGCTGGCGACGCGGGCCGCTTCCGGTTGATCCATGTCCAGCTGCCGGCGGAGCCGCAATTCGAGCTCCTTCCACTGCTCCACCAGCTCGGATCGCAGCGTTTCGAGCTCGCGCGGTCCGGGGATCGCGCGCGGGTCGAGGTCACGCATCGCACGGGAGAGTTCCTGCGCCATGCGGGCAAGCTCCTGCTCGTCGGCGAGCAAGCCCCGCAGCTCGCCGGCCTCCTGCGTAAGCTGCGCATACTGCGCGGCCAGCGCCCGGCGCTCTTCCTCGGTCAGCGGAGTCATATTGTTCGGATTCATGCCGCCAAAGTTGCGGGCGTCTCCGTAGAGTCCGCCAAAGCCGCCCGTGAAGCCGTTCCGCGGCCCGCCCGGCCCGGCGGCTCCTCCACCTCGATTGCTGCCCGGCTGGCCGCCGGCCATCTGCTGACCACCCTGGCCGCCTTGGCCTTGCTGACCCTGTTGCCCTTGCTGGCCACCCTGCCCCTGTTGGCCTTGTTGCCCTTGGCCTTGCCCTTGTTGGTCGCCCTGCCCCTGTTGACCCTGTTGCCCTTGTTGGCCACCCTGCGCCTGTTGCCCTTCCTGACCTTGCTGGCCCTGCTGGCCTTGCTGGGAACCGGGCTGCTGCCCGCCTCGCTCCATGCGCTCCAGGCCCTGCCGGACGCGCTCGGCGGCGGACAGCGCTTCGCGCAGCTTGTCTCCCGTGCCGCGCTCTCCGAGCGCCCGCTCCGCGTTCTGAACGCGCTCGGCCAGGCGGCTGAAGTCAGCGCTCAGCTCGTCCTCTACCGGCGCCGCGGTCGGCCACAGTCCCTGCTGCTCGAGCCAGGCGCCCTGCCGGATCTTATCGCCCAGCCGCTCTTCCTGAATCGAGCTGGAAGCCTCGCGCAGCTGCTGCGCCGTCCGGCGCTGGTTGTCGGCCATGCGGCCGGCCGTCTGGCTGAGCTGCTGCTCCATGTTCCGCAAACCCTCGAGCAACCCACGCTTCTTGTCGAAAACCTCGCCGAGCGCCTCCCGCGCGGCGGGATCGGTGCGAGGCCGCTCGCCTCCCTGCGCCATGCTGCGAACGTCTTCGGAAATCTGCCGCTGCTGCGCGGCGAGATCCTCGGCACGCTCCTTCAGGCGCTGCATGGCCTGCTGGTCCATATCGCTCTGCTGGCCGGAGAGCATCTCGCCCGCTTCACGGAGACGGTCGGAAGCCCGCGCGCTCTCGGAGCCGCTCGACGAGCCTTGTTGGCCCTGCTGGCCTTGCTGACCCTGCTGACCGTTCGCCTGCTGCATGTCCCGCGCCGCCTGCGACACCATCTGACTGGCCTGGCCGAGCTGCTGCGAATTCATCTGCCGGGAAAGCCGCTCCAACTGCCGCGCCAGTTCCTCGGCTTCCCGCCGCAGTTGCTCCTGCTCCCAGCGCGAAGCGGATCGCATGGACTCCTTCTGGTCCCGGTTCTGCCGCGCCAGATTCTCCTGCCGGCGCGCCAGCTCTTCGAGTTTCCGCTGCGCTTCGGTCAACTCCTGGCTGTTCTGGTTGCTGCTCATCTGCTGCAGCGTTTCGTACTGGTTCTTGTTGGTGTCGAGCTCGAGCGCAAACAGGTCGGACAAATCGCGGCCGGCGCTGCCGCCCCCGCCGCCGCCTCCGCCGCCCTGGTTGAAGGCGACCTGAATGTCCCGGAACAGCGCTTCGGCGCGCAGCAAGTGCTGCAGCGCGGTCTGCTCCGGCGACAGGGCCTGCTGGAATTCCTGCTTGTCAAGCTCGGTCGCCGCGGGCTCCATGGCCTCGACGGCCTTCCGCAGGTTCTCGACCAGTCCCGCAAACTCTTCGTTCACGCCGCCCAGCTCGCGCCGGCTGACGCGCGCGGCCAGAGTCTCGGCCTGCTCGCGGAGTCCGCGCTGGACTTCGGAGAGCACCTCGCCCGCATCCTTCAACTGGTCCGGACTCTGCCGTTCCCGGTTGCGAACCACGTTCCAGGTCGCGGCGATGATCTCCTTCTGTTTCTCGGAAAGGAACGTGTTTTCCCCTCCCATTCCGCCGCCGCCTCCGCCGCCGCCTTGTCCCTGCGTGTAGTTCCGCTCAAACGGACGGACTTGGAGGAAGTACATCTCCGTTTGCGCAGTCACGCCGGCGCCGTCCTTGGCTACGCCGTAGTAGCTCACCAGGTCGCCCGGCACCATGTTGTAGTCTTCGAGCTGCAGCGTGTGGCTCCCGGCGGCATCCTGCGTCCGGTTGTCGGAGGAAAGCTTCGCGGCTTGCTCCGGGCTGCCGTTGACGGAGTAGCGCATCTCGAGATCGGCGATCCGGACGTCGTCCTGCGCCGTGAATCCGACCACGACTTCCTCGACCGGCGTCGGGTCCATATCACGGCCCGGGCGCGCCAGGCGAATCGTGGGAGGCGAATCATTGAGCGCCTGGATCAGGAATTCCTCGCTCGCCCGCGCCTCGCGCCCGAGGTGGTCTTTCAGCCGGATGTGATACAGCGCGTCCTTGGACATCGTCCAGTTGGCCTGGAACTCGCGGCCGCCCACCTTGGCCAGCTCGATTTCGCTGCCGTCGTCGAGGACCATGCGGCCGCCGGACGAATCCACGTCCGTGTGCGCGGTCAGCGTGATCTTGGTTCCTTTGAGGGCGATCACGTCGCCGCCGTTCGGGTCGACCGATACGTCCATCCGGGTATAGGCAGGGTATTCATAACGGACTTCCATGCGCTCCACTTTCGGGATGTCGATCACGGAAATCTGGTATTCGGGCGAGCGCACGCCGTCGGCTTCGACGTAGTACTGGACCGGCGCCCGCAGGCCCATCAGCAAAAAGTGGTAGCCCCCGCCCTCGAGCTGCGGAAGCATCGGAACCGCTTCCCAGTCGGGCTTTCCCTCATGGAGGGCAAACAACCGGATCTCACGCGGCGTGTAGCCCACGGGCAGCGCCGTGATTTCCTGGTCGGAATTGCGGCCCACGGTCAGGTCCCCCGGGCCGACTTCGAGTTGATAGAGGGGCGTGGTATCGGCCTGCGCCCAGCCGATCCAAAGCGCATTGACGCCGTAGCGGAAGATACCGGGGCCGTAAAATCCCAGCAGCAGAATGATCGCCACCGAACCTGCTGCCCAGGCCAGCGGCTTGAAGATTCGCTTTCCCTCGACCAGATCCGCGGCGGGATACGGAGCGGACCGATTCACCGCGTCCTCGGCAACCAGCTCGCCGAACAGCCGGGCCGCCTCCGGGTCCCCTGGCTTTTCCGCAAGATCGACGGCGGTCGACAGGCGCTCACGCAATTCCGGGTGTTGCTCTTCCACGTACCGGGCTACCCGGTCGTCGTCGAGCCGGCGCAGCAACGGCCGCACCAGGAAGTAGACAACCGCCCCGCCCAGCGCAAGCCAGAGCCCGACGGTTGAGACGAGCACCGCCGTGTCGGAGAAACGCCAGGCGTTCGCCCCCAGCACTGCGGCAATCGTCGCCGCGAGGGCGACCACTCCGCAGAGGCCCAGGCCGCGCGCTGTTGTCTCGAAGCGCAGCCGGCGCCGAATCTGTTGGACGTATTCGCGGACTTGTTCTCGAAACGACATGGGCTTCTCCTCCGCCGTTACTGGTCCATCTGCTATTGCTCCGTCTCCCTACCGTTGCTCCATTTAGCTATTCGCTCCACCTCTTACTCCACATTACTTCGCGGGCGGCGCCGTGAGCGGCGACAGGTCCGTGGAAACTGCGATTCGCTTCGGCCCCAGGAACTGGTTGGCCAGGTACGCTTCCACCACGGCGATCACCAGCGCCAGCAGCAGCAGGTACCACCATACGGACTGTCTCCGGGCCTGCTCCGCACCCACCGAGGCCGCTTCCGCCTGCGCCTCTTCCGAGGGGGCTCGCGCGGCGGAAAGCCACAGCGCCTCGTCCTCGGCCGACAGCGGCGTCAGGTCCGACTCGCGCGGATCGGGATTTGCCGCCAGCCGGTGCGTCCGGTTCGCCTGCCGCATTTCATAGATGCCCGGGCGCCGCAACACCAGAAAATCCGAATCCGCTTCTCCTTCGGGGACTTCCCGGTTTCCGTCCGGACCCAGGACCGTCCAGATGCGATCGGACGAGCCGTCTGCCTGGCCGCGTGCAACCTCCCGCAGCGACACCGTGCTCGGAATCGAGTACGACGGCGCCTCGGCGCTCAATTGCGCCGTGTGCCGGATGATCTGGTGCACCAGCGGAACGAATACGGGATGCAGCGGAAAATCGCTCCACACGTTGTCGAGCGACGTCGCCAGCAGCATCACGCGCCCCTGCCCCACGGTCTTTTCGACCAGGGCCGGGTCGCCGTTCGAAAACCGCAGCGGAACCGCTGCACCGGAGTCCGGGCCGGCTTGGAGCCGCAGGTAAGCGTAGACCTCGACCGAGCGAAGGGAGTCCGTCCCTGCTTCCCGCAGGTCGCGGAACACCGGGTGGTCGCGGTCGAACTCGCCCAGCAGCACCAGCCGCTCTCCTTCTCGCGTCATCATCCGTTTCTCAAGCGTCTTGCCCGGCCACAGTCCCTGCAACTGCATTTCGAGGGCCGCCGAGGAGTTGCTGCCCGCTGTGATCAGCAGCCCGCCGCCCTGTTCGACGTACTCGCGCAAATCCGACACCAGGGCTCCCGGCAGCTGCCGGACGTTGCTCAGAATCACCATGGCGTATTCCCGCAACGGCACGCTGCGCGCGTCCGCCGGAGACCTCGCTTCGATCTGGAACGGCGAGTCGTTCTCCGCCGCCAAGGCACTCCGCAAATAGTATAGCTCAGCTTCCGCGCCGGATTCCCGAAGAAACAGTAACCGGTTTGCTTCCCGGCGCTCGAGCGTGAAGTAAAACTTGTCGTCCACGGGAAGCCCGTCGGCCGGGTCGATCGAAATCTCCGCCGGGTTTTGGCCGAGCGGCACGTCGAATCCCTCAAACGCCACCGTCGCCACGCCCGATTCCGGGATTCCCACGCTCTTGCGCTCGATCTGCTTTCCAAGCAGGGTGAACGTCACATTCTTAGTTGCGTGCGGAGTTCCGCTTCCGTGCAATTGCACCACAAGCCGGTCCGGATAGCGGGCCCGGTAGACCGTCCGCCGGCTGCGTACCCCCTCCACGGTCCAGTTCGGAGATTCGCCTTCGGCGACGTTCACGACGCGGAAATCCGCCACCGGCGGGAGCGTCGCCTGTCCGGCGGCGCTCAACCCGGCCTTCTGAAGATCGGAAATCAGCACCACCGAAAGCGGCCTCCCCACGTCTTCCGCGATCCGCTCGGTGGCGCGGAACGCCTGAGAATAGGAGGTGGTGGACGCCGTCGGCGCCGCCTGTTCGAGCGACGCGCGGAGCGACGCCTTGTCCGATGTCGGGAGGTTCAGAATCTGGAAGTCGGATGAAAACGTGACGATCTGAGCCTCTTCCGTGTTGCCCAGATCGGAGATCGCTTCATTGGCAGCCGCCACCGCGCGCTCCCAGCGGTCTCCATACTGCATGCTCATGGACGTGTCGAGCAGAATCACCCCGAACCGCTCCGCCGCGCCGCCCGCCAGGGGCCCCGACAGCCACGGGAAGTACGGCCGCGCGAACGCCAGCGCCAGCAGCAGGAGGATCAGCAGGCGCATCGAGAGCAGCAGAAAATACTTCAGCCGCTTCCGCGACATCGACTTGATCGGAATCCGCCGCAGAAACATCAGCGAGCTGAACGGCAGCCGCACCGCCTGCTCACGGCGGATCAGATGCACCCAGATGGGAATCCCCGCCGCGAGGACGCCGGCCAGAAACCAAGGTGAGAGAAACCCCATACGCTACCTCTCGCTCTATCTTACTCCACCGCTTGCTCTACCGTTTACTCTTTTGGCGCGCCAGCAAATACGCGAACAGCGCGTGATCGAGCGGCCGGCTCGTGTCGAGCATCGTGTAGTCGATGCGCGAGGTGCGGCACTCGTGCTGCAGCGCCCGGATGTGCTCCTGCAACAGGTCGCGGTACTGCTGCGCAATCACCTCGGGAATGATTTCCATCCGCTCGGTCGTTTCCACGTCCTCGAGGATCAGCGGCTGGTCCACGCGCAGCTCGAGCTCGGCCGGATCGAGCAGATGAAACACGATCAGGTCGTTCCCGCCGAACTGCAGCGCGCGCACCGCCTTCATCACCTTCGCCGGGGCCTCGTAGAAGTCCGAGATCAGGATCACGATGCCGCGGCGGTTCAGAAACTCGACCACGTTCGTGAGCGACACGGAAAAATCCGTCGCCCTGCCGGGACTGGCCCGGTCGAGCACGTGCAGAATGCGCGAGAGCTGCCCGCGCCGCGCCCGCGCCGGCACCTTGTCCGTGATGTCCGTATCGAACAGCAGCAGCCCGACCGAATCCCGCTGGTGGATCGCAAAGTAGGCCAGCGACGCCGCCAGAAAGCAGCCGTATTCGAACTTGCTCACGGCGTCCTTCGGACCCAGCGGCGAGCGGTAGCCCATCGAGGCGCTCGAGTCGAGCACGATGTGCACTTCCGCGTTCGTCTCGCCGTGATACTTCTTGAGGTAGTGCCGGTCCGAGCGCGCGTAGACGTTCCAGTCGATCGAGCGCGGATCGTCGCCCGGCGCGTACGGGCGGTACTCCGCAAAATCAATGCTCACCCCGAAGTAGGGCGAGCGGTGCAGGCCGATCAGAAACCCCTCGACCACCGTCTTGGCCAGCAGCGACAGGTTCGACAGCCGTCCCAAAATACGCGGATCGAGGAACCGCTGCAGGTCGGTGGGCCTCGTGGTATGAACGTCAACAGGCATAGAAAACAGTTGTTAGTGGATAGTGGTTAGTGGAAAGCGGATAGCGGTTAGTCGTTGTTGCTCTTGCTATTCACTATTCACTATTCACTATCCACTGCCCTTCAGATTCCCGACTTCGGCACGGGCACGGCCTCGATCAGCCGGCGCACGATCTCATCCGAGGTGATGCCGTCGGACTCGGCGTGGAAATTCAGCAGAATGCGGTGGCGCAGGATGGGCGTCGCCAGTTTCTGGACGTCCTCGCAGGAAACGTTGTAGCGCCCCTCGAGCAGTGCGCGCGCCTTGCCCCCGAGCACCAGGTACTGCCCCGCGCGCGGGCTCACGCCGTAGCTCACGTACCGATTGATGAAGTCGGGCGCCTCCGGATTCCCCGGACGCGTCGCCCGCACGAACTGGATCACGTACCGGCTGACGCTGTCGGAGATAGGAACTTTCCGCACCAGTTTCTGGAACAGCATCACCTCGGCGGCGTGCGTGACCGCCTCCGGCGTCGCGAGCTCGCCCGACGTTGTTGAACTCACCACCCGCAACTCCTCTTCCTCGCTCGGATACCCGATGATGATGTTGAAGATGAAGCGGTCGAGCTGCGCCTCGGGCAGCGGATACGTCCCGTCGAGCTCGATCGGGTTCTGCGTGGCCAGCACGTAGAACGGCGGCGAGAGGTTGTACGTTTTCCCCAGCACCGTCACGCTGTATTCCTGCATCGCTTCGAGCAGCGCCGACTGCGTCTTGGGCGGCGTGCGGTTGATCTCGTCCGCCAGCAGCACGTTGGTGAACACCGGCCCCTCCACGAATTTCCAAGTCCGATGGCCCGTCGTGACGTCTTCCTCGATGATGTCGGTGCCGGTAATGTCGGCCGGCATCAGGTCGGGCGTAAACTGAATGCGGTTGAACGTCAGCCCCAGCGCCGTCGCCACGGTCCGCACCAGCAGCGTCTTGGCGAGGCCCGGCAGGCCGGTGATCAGCGCGTGGCCTCCCACCAGCAGCACCACCAGAAGCTGGTTCACCACCTCCTCCTGGCCGATGATCACGCGGCGGACCTGTGTGATAATCGACTCACGGTAGTTCTGCAGTTTTTGCAGATGTTCTCGGATATTATTCTCGGCGATTTCCGGGATCGGTTGCGTCGTCATTCGCGGGTGTTTCCTTCAAAATGAATTTAATTTCCTGACAATTCGAGCAGCAGCCGCTGCGCGTCCCGGAATCCGGGCGCGATTTCGAGCGCCGCCAGCACCTGACGGCGCGCGTTCTGCGGGTCGTGCAACGCCTGATAGGCCGTCGCCAGCCGGTAATGCGCCTCGGCCTTGTCGGGCGGATCGAGCGCCAGCACCGCGCCGTATTCCCGCACGGCGAGCCGCGGGTTGCTTCTCTCGAAATACCACTCGCCCAGGCTCCGGTGAATCTCGAGATCGTACATCGAGATGTAGAGGGCCTCTTCGAGCGTTTGAATGGCTTCGTCCGTGCGGCCCAGATCATGCAGCAGCGTCGCGAGCCGCTTAAAGGTTTCCGGATCGCGCCCCTTCTGCACTCGCCATGCGAGCAGCTCCGCCGCGGCTTTGTCCTTCTGCCCCTGCTTCTCGTAGACGCCGGCCAGCAGCCGGTACGGGTCGCCTTCGCTCGTATACGGGGGAAACAGCTTCTTGGCGGCCTCGGCTTCCTGGATGGCCTCGTCGAACTTTTCCTCTTTCACGAGCTGGGCGGCCCGGCGCAGGCGGCTGAAGTAGTCGTCTCCGTTCGGCAGGCTTGATTCGATACGTACTTCCGGACCTTCTTCGCCCTCCGGGCTTTCTTCACCCTGCTCGCCGTGCCCGGCGGGTTGTGCCTGCCGCAGAACCACGGCTTCGGCGAAGTTATACGTCTTCTCGCGGGCGTACTCGCGGAATTTCTCGTCGAACTCCGGGAAGCTCAGCCCGAGCGCTTCCTGAATCGCTTTCGCGTCATCCGCACCTTCCCGGTAGAGCTTGAGCATCTCCAGGATTTTCTCGAACCCGTACTGGTCCACGACGAATTCGCAGATCAGACCCGACTGGAAGTACGCAAACCCGATCTGCGCGGGGTACTCCGGCCGCACGAAGACCCCGTTCAGCTTTTCCATCGGGATCAGCCCTTTTTCCTTGAGCGGGGTGATGATCTCCGGCCCCATCGGGTCGCCCCACCCGGGCCGCGCCTTGGTTTCCTCGTAGGTCGAGAGCCCTTCTGTGAACCACCGCGGCACGCGGTTGTCGGTCAGATTGAGCGTCACCACGTGCGCCAGCTCGTGCCACAGCGTGCTTCCCCAATGGAACGCTCCCGTGGGCCGCGCCGACGGGCTGTCCATCGCCACCACGTTTCCGAACGACGCTCCGAGCGCTCCCAGGCCCGGCAGCCCCAGCGTCCGCACCGCGAAGTCCTCGTGGTCCGGATACATCTCGAACACGATCTTCCGGCCCGGCGTGAACTGGTAGCGGCGCATCTGGTCCGCGAACGCCTCTTCGAGCAGCTCTTCGACGTAGGGCTTTAGCAAGTCCGCTTCCTTCTCGTGCAGCTTTCCGACGAACCGCTCGGTCTCGAACGGATGGAACCGCACGAAGCTGTCCATCAGCCGCAGCGTGTTCACCGTCCAGACGTTGTAGGGATCGAGCCGGTAGGCTTCTTCGAGCAGGCTCCGCGCTCCGGCTTCATCGCCCAGCCGGAACAGGTTGATGCCCAGGTTCGACCGCACGTCCGGCAGCTCGGGATCGGTCTCGATGGCGCGCCGGAAGAAGCCGGTCGCGGTTTCGTAGCGCCTCTTGATGACCAGAAAATCTCCCAGGTCGGCGTAGACCTGCCCGTAAGCCGGATTCTGCCGCAGGATGCGCGGGATGGTATCCTGCTCGGCGGCTGGGTCGCCCTGCAGATACTGGACCACCGCTTTGAGCGACAAGGCGTCCGCCGACAGCGCGTTCACACCGAGCGCCTTCCCGACTGCTTCCTCGGCCGCTTCGTAGTTGTCTTCCTCGATCCGGACGCGCGCTGCCAGCAGGTGGGCGTCGATCAGGCTCGGGTTGATGGCGAGCGCTTTCGCGAGCGGGTCCGCCTGCTCGTTACTCCAGGACTCCGCCGCCAGCGCCGCGATTCCGAGCAGCGCGCGCGTCTCGTTCGGGTTGGCCGCCAGCGCCTCCTCGAACAACCCCCCGGCATCGCCCGGGTTGTGCTTCTCGAGCATCAGCCATCCCCAGTCTGATTTGAGGCGCGAGTTCTCCGGCGCCGCGCCCGTGGCATCGCGGTAGGCCGCGTTCGCTTCCTTGAACAGGCCCAGCTCTTTTTGCGCCGACGCCAGGATGCCCTGTTCCTCCGGCCGCAGCGAGACCCGCAGCATCGCCTGCCGCACCACTCCCTCGAACGCCGCCCGCGCCGCCTGCTTCTCGCCCCGCGCCTGCTCCAGAACGCCTTTCAGCCACTCCGCCCGCAGCGTCGTATAGGGCTCAATGATTCGCCGCGCGCGGTCGTACTCTCCGATCCAGTAGGCCGCCTCCGCCGTCCGCTCGGCGATGGGCGCGGCTTCCATCGGCGCAACCCCCTTCGCGAGCCACTCCTCTCCTTGCAACAGCGCCAGACGATAGCCTCCGGTTTCGAGCCGCGCGTCGAGCAGCAGCGCGGCTGCTTCCGCGTCGAACGGCGTCTGCTCCACGACCGGTTCGAGCGCCGCGATGGCTTCCTGATAGAACCCTTTGGCGATCATCTCCGCCGGGCTATCCGGAACCTCGCGCTGCGCAACGGCTCCCTGCATCACCGCCCGCACGCTCGGCAGATAGGTCCAGGCGCTCCACAGCGCCACGAGGGCGGCCGCAGTCAGCAGCACCCACGTCGACCGCGACGCACCCTGCGGCCCGATCGGCTTCGGCCCCGGCATCCCGTATTGTTCTTGCTCTCCAGGCATGGAATTTCTCAAACCGAACCTCTTCCCACTATTCACTATTCACTATCCACTACTCACTGTCCTTCCAGGTCGTCCAGCTTAATTTGCGTCCGGGACAATTCGAGCAGCAGGCTCTCGAGCTCCTTCGCGTATTCTTCCGTATCCATCCCCGCTTTGCGGTACTTCAGGGCCTCGATACTCTCTTCCAGCGTCCGTTTCGCGGCTCGCAGCTCCTGAACCTCGGGGCTGCCGGCGACGGTGTCGCCCGTGCCGAACCGCACCAGCGGAAACGCCGACGCGAGCAGGCCCTGCCCGTTTTCCGGACTCGGCTCGCGCGCGCCCTCTCCCTCGCCTTTGTCTTCGAGAACCGGGTGCTCGGTGGCGATGCGCTTCGCGGTTTCGTAATATCGCGTCACTTCGCGTGTTGCGTAGCGGTAGGCTTCGAGCGCCGAGATGACCTGATTCTTGTCGGAGTCGGAGGCTTCGTCCTGGAGCGCCGCCACAAAGTACCGGCCGAACACCGAAAAGTTGCGCTCGCGCCCGGCCGTCGTCGAGGTAATAATGACGCGGCCCTTGCGCTGGAAGGCCTCCAGGCTTGCGCCGCTCGCGCTCGTCATGTTCACCACGGCCTGCCGCCCGGCCGGAATCTTGTTCAGCAGCTCCGCCCATTCCTGGCCCGTCAGGTCCGGTCCCGGAATGCTCAGTTTGTAGTCGTAATCATCGTAGCTGCCGTGTCCCACCAGGAACAGCCCGAAGGAATCACCCGGACGAACCTGTTTCGCAAGCTGCTCGAAGAGCTTCCCGATTTCTTCCTTGCTGGATACGGCGTGTACGCCTTCTTCCTTCACGGCGGCCAGCCAGTAGACGTGGCCTTCGGCGTTTCGGCCCTTCCGCAGCGCCGCCGCCATGTCTTTCCCCCAGCCTTGTATGAGTTTTTCGTACTCGGCGTCGCCGCCCAGGCTCGACACGACAACTCCGTAGGAGGCCGGCTCCGCAGCCTGCTGGCTCCATACCGAGGGGCTAGCCCCGATGATCGAGAGCAGCAGCAACAACGCGCTCCATCGGATTGACTGTTTCCGTGTTCCCATCCCGGCTTCTATCTTCTAACTCCTATTCTTGTATTTTCTCTCTTTTTCCCTGTGTCCTCTGTGCCTCCGTGGCTGTCTCGCTAGATCGTTCTCCACTTCTTGCGCAGGGCCCATTCAGTCCCCTTCAGCAGGAACAGCAGCAGGAACCAGGCGGGCAGGTCCCACAGGTCCCGCACTTCCGGAACTGAAACTCCCGCCGGGGAGTAGGTCAGTTGCTCCGGCAGGTCCTCCGCGCGGTCGATCGGATAATACCTCCCGCCGGTCTGTTCGGAGAGCCGCTTGAGCAGGGCGGAATTCTGCTCCGCGGAGAAGAACTCGGATGCCCCGTCCGCCCGCTGGAAAAAGGCGTTCGCACGGCCCAGCTCCTGGTCTCCGCGCCGCGCCACCAGATCCACGCGGTAGATGCCGGGCGCTTCGGCGTCCCACTCCACCCGAAAGGCTCCGTCTTCATCGAGCGACGGCGGGACCGGCACTTCGTGCGTCGAGCCGTCCGGCGCGTGGATCGTGGCAACCGCCGTCGCCGCGTTTACCGGCTCGAATTCCTCATCGTAAATCTGCGCCGTCAGCCGGACTCGCTGCTCGTCCATATAGAGCGTCTTCTCCGGAGCGATGCTCACCTGCTGCGGCGTTTCGCTCAGCAGGGAATGCGCGATCTGCCGCCAGAAGATTTCGTGCGACTGATTCTTGTGGTCCGCGTCCATCCGCCACCGCCAGGAAGCGTCGGTGGCGAACAGGAAGGAGCGCCCGCGCCCGAACCGCTGCGACACCAGCACCGGGTACCGCCGCCCATCGTCGGGGATCGCTTCGGCCAGAATCACCGCGCCGGACTTCGGTTCGCCGGTCACCTGATAGTTGCCGAGCTGCGGCAGCTCATCCCAGTTCTTTCGGTTGGCGTCCTCATCCTCGGAGAGCTGCAAGCGGTCGAACCCGCGCGGCGTGAGGTGGAACGCCGCGGGCGCCCGCTTTAGCGACGATCCGTCTCCTCCGCCCCGCAGCGTCACCGGAAGCAGATCGGCAAGCGAGGTCGTCTGATACCCGCCCTCCCCGAGCGCGTACCGCCCCCCCAGAAACATCATCCCTCCGCCTCGCCGGCTCACGAACTCGTAGAGCGATTCCTGCTGAGCGGGCGAGAAGAACGACGCCTGCAGGCTCCCGAGAATGATGGCTTCGTACTTGAACAGGCCTTTCTTGTCGGGGAGGCCGTCGGCCAGCTCCTGCGGCGACTCCACTCCCTGCCGGTAGAACTTGTTGTCCGACGTGCGGAGCATGCTCACCACGCGCAGGTTCTTGTCTTCCTCGAGCGCGCGCCGGATGAATTTATACTCCCAGCGCGGCTCGCCCTCCAGATAGAGGATGCGAGGCGAGCGCTGCTGCACTTCGAGGAGGCGCGACTGCTGGTTGTTCTCGACCACCGCCTCGCCTTCGAGCGGGACCAGCCGCACCGTATACTCGCGGAACCCTTCCGTGCGCGGCGTGAAATTGAGCGTCACGGTCTCGACCGGCGCGGGTCCGAACCGGATGTCCCGGGTCTTCAGGATGCTCGCTCCCTCCCGCACTTCCAGCCGCGCCGTCTGGCCGATGTAGCCGCGCTGCCGCAGCGTCACCGTGGTCGTCACCAGCGAACCCGGCAGCGCCGTCCGCGGCATTGCCACGTCATCCACCTGCAAATCCCGCCGAAATTCCTCTTCCCCTACCCCCAGCGTATAGACCGGAATCTGCCGCGCTTTCAATTCCTCAAACGCATCCGGCGGCGCCTCCGAGCCGTTCTGCGCGCCGTCGCTCGCCAGGATGATTCCCGCCAGCGGCAGGTGCCGCATCTCGGAATACGCCTCCGCCAGGGCGTCCTCAATCCGCGAAGCCGGCCCGCCCGCCGCAAGATCATTCACCGACGCCAAGCGGTTCACGTGCCGGGAAAACCGGTAGGTTCGGACCTGGAACTTCTCCCGCAGCGCCGTCAGCAGCGGCCCGTCCTGTCGGAACGTCTCCTGCACCTGCTGGATGCGCGGCGTGCCCGTGTCCGCCATCGCCATGCTCGCCGAATCGTCCACCAGCACCGCCACCACGTTTTGCTGCGGCAGAACCGTCTGCAGCACCAGCGTGGGACGCCAGAGCAGCGTCAGCAGGATCGCCAGCACCAGCGTCTGCAATCCCCACACGACGGCTCCCTGCCAGCGCGGCAGCTTCGGCCCCATCCGCCACAGGTAGACGCCCACCGCCACGGCGCTCAGCGCAATCCCGACCCCCAGCGCCCAGCCCGGCCATCCCGACGCCAGAGCCACCTGCCCGCGCGTATAGGCAATCGACGGATACTTGAATAGAAACTCGAAAATCGCCTCGAACATCCGACTCCCTGTCTGCGACTTCGCTTAACGCATCGTCAGGGCACGGCTTCCGCCGTGCGGTAAACGCCCCAAAGTCTGTGGGGCTTCCGCCCCTGCGGTTCGTCCTCTCCCCACTCGCCGCTCGTCAACTCGTCACCGCTCTTCGCTCAGTGCGTCATCGAATAGACGATATAATTGACGCCCAAACGGTATGCATAGGACGTCCACTCCTCCGGATACTGCGGCAGGTCGGCCCACTCCCAGGCATCCCCCAGGTCCACATTGTAGTTGATCATGACCATGATCCGGCCGTAGTCGTCATAGATCGCCCGGTAGTGCTCTTCCGTGCCGTCCTGCTCGAAGATGCGTCCGGTGAACAGATATTGCAGTCCCGGCACGGGCTTCTTCTCTTCGATGTCGAAAAAGCAGTGGAATACCGGATCGGAGAGATCGACTTCCTGGATCGTCCGTTCGGGAAACACTTTCTTCATCTGGTACTCGAAATTCTGCCATTCGCGCGTGCCGTGAAAATCGTCCACCACCAAGAACCCGCCGCGCTCCAGATACTCTCGCATGCGGAGGGCTTCCTCTTCCGAAAAATCCAGATAGCCGACCTCGACCGCATAGAGAAATGGAAATTCGAACAGCTTCGGGTCTTCCAGACGCAGCACCTGCTCCTGGCGTCTGCTATGCACGCGCGTGTAGCGCAGCACCCCGATCAGAAACTGCCGGTCGGCTTTCGGATAATCCGTGTCCCAGGTATGGCCTTGAAACAGCCGCCCGCCCGGCGACCGGTACGAGAGCCGGGAAAACACATAGTTGAAATCTTCGGCGGGGCCGTCGGGAATCACCGGCTCGGCTTCGGCCTGGTCCCGCGCCAGCAACTCCCGCAGGAAGGAGCGGGAATACGGAGGCCCGTCGTGCTTCTGCAGGGCTAGCGCCCCGCACGCCAGGAGACCTATCCCCAGGCAAACCCGCAACAACCGACCAATTTCGACGCGACCGCGGTTGTTCATGGAAGTTTCCCACCCGCTGCTAAGCTTCAAAGTACCATAATCACGAGCAGAGGGTATAGCAGAAACCGCGCCATGAGCCAGATTTCCTGCCGATTCTCTCCCGTCGAAATCCGGATCTCCACATCCAGTTCCCGAACCATCTCCCGATCACTGGAGATACCTCCCGTCCCCTCTTCCTTTTCTGCATTTCTACCCTTCCCTCGGTGCTGTCAGCCGTCACGGCTCTTTCCCCTTGACCTGTTTCTCCTCGCGGTCGTATCATGCCAGCCAGAATAGAACTCATTGCCCTAAAGGTTTCCGTGACGTTCGGAGGAGGGCCTGGAAGCATGGCAAATCGCATTAGCTTGATTCTCGCGGCGCTGGCGGGACTGCTCTTTTCGCCTGTTCTGGTTGCGCAGGAGCAAGGGGACGCACCCAAGCCGGCGCCGCGCCTGCCCGACGGCAAGCCGGATCTCTCCGGCGTCTGGACGATCGCCCCCGGAAGCCCGCGCCGTCACTTCAGCGCCGTCGACGGAAGTAAGCGCCAGGGCCGCGTCGAAGCCGGCGAGACGACCGCCGAGGCCCTCATGCGCCCCGAGGCCCGGGAGAAATACAAAGACCGGCTCGCCGCCGGCAAGGTCCGCACCATCGAGCGCGACCTCTATGATCCAACCATCAAAGCCTGCGCCCCTATGGGCTTCATGCGCCTCATCCAGCAGGGCCGCCCGGTCGAGATCATCCATCTCCCCAGCCGGCTCTTCTTCCGCTACGAGGTGGACCATTTCCCCCGCGACATCTGGATGGACGGCCGCTCCCATCCCGATCCTGCAATCGCTCTTCCCACCTGGATGGGCCACTCGATCGGCCGCTGGGACGGCGACACACTGGTTGTGGACTCCGTCGGCTTCAATGACATGACCGTCCTCGACAGCCCCGGTCATCCGCACAGCGATGCGCTTCACACGATTGAGCGCTACACGCGCGTCAGCTACGACCGGCTCGAAATTCAGGTTACGTTTGACGACCCGGAGATTTACACCAAGCCCATTGCCGGGAACACGCTCATCTACCACCTGATCCCGAATGGTGAGATCGTCGAGTGGGTCTCCTGCGACGACCGCATACGCAGTTTGCTCGAAATGGACGTTTGTAAGATCAAAGAGGCCTGGGAATTCGAGGCCGCTTGCAGGCGCCGTGAGGAAGGCCGCGGCGCCGAAGGTTACGGCGCCGACGCCCCCAGACCCGGCTATTGAGATTGGCAGCCGCGGTCCCGCGCTTGGCCGGATACCGTCGGTCCGTTCTTGAATGGATAGGGGCTTCAGCCTCTGAGGTTCTACGGCTCTTCGGAGCCCTATACGTGGAGGATAAACGAATGAAGAAGAAGTGGTTCTCTGGTTTGTGGCTCCGAGGTTTGGGGCTCCGAAGCTTGGCGCTTGCGGGATTTCTGCTCGCTTCCGCCTCGCTTTCTGCGCACCACGCCGAAGTGGTCTACGACCACACCCGCACCATCGAGCTCAAGGGGAAGGTGACCGAATTCCGTTGGACGAACCCGCACGCAGCCATTCATTTCGACGTGCAGAGCTCCAAGGGAGAGATCGAAGGATGGATCGCCGAGATGGGTCCGTTGGGCGGCCTCGTCCGCAGCGGCTGGAACAAGACAACCATCAAACCGGGCGATGAGATCGAGATGGAATCCTATCCTCACAAGGACGGACTCCATCGCATCCGCTTCATTCGCCTCGTCGTCAACGGAAAAGTGCTCCGCGACAAGGACGGCGACTAGGGATGCCCGATCCGAGCCGCGCGCGGAAGCAAGCGGTCCGTATGTATCTGGCACGCAATTCCGAGCCGCGCCGGTTTGCACAGGGTCAGTCCGGTTGCCAGGGCCGGCAAATTCCTGGACGCTATTTCTGATCGCCCGTTGGGAGGGTTTGCCCCATGCGAAATCATAGATTGCGATCGCTCGTCGCGACGGCAATGCTGCTGGCGTTTGCGCCCCTCGCTTCCGCCCAGTATGGCGACGGCGGCGGCCTGCTCAAGGATGCCCCCAAGGAGGAAGTGAAGCCGACTCCCCGCCTGCCCGACGGAAAGCCGGACCTCGGCACCGGCGGCGTCTGGGTTGTTTCGAGCGACAACCGCTTGTTTGGCGTGCGCAAGAACGGCACCGGACGCGAGGCCGAGGTGACTCCGGCCGAACAGGCCATGCGCCCGGAAGCGCGGGAGAAGTACCGCGAGCAGCTCGCCGCCGGAAAACTTCGCACCATCGAGCGGGATATGTTTGACCCCGCCATCCGGACCTGCGCCCCCTTCGGCACCGCCCGCATCCTCCAGCAGGGCCGCGCCTTCGAGGTATTCCAGATTCCCGGCCGCGTGATCTTTCGCCATGAGCAGGAGCACTGGATTCGCGATGTCTGGATGGACGGCCGCTCGCACCCCGATTTCTCCGTCGCTCCCTCCACTTGGGCCGGCCACTCGATCGGCCAATGGGACGGCGACTCGCTCGTCGTCGACACCACCGGCTTCAACGGCCTCACCTGGCTTGACAGCCCCGGCCACCCTCACTCGGAGTCGCTCCGACTCGTGCAGCGCTTCACTCGCACCAATTACAACACCATGGAAGTGCAGCTCACCGTCCATGACCCGGAGATCTATACCAAACCCGTCACCTCCAACACTCTTACTTACAGCCTGATTCCCGGCGGCCAGATCACCGAGTGGGTCAACTGCGAGGACCGCATCGTCGAGATGCTTCACGAAGATGTCTGTGAGATCACCGGCGCCTGGGAGTACGAAGCCTATTGCAACCGCCGCGAGAAGGGCCTCCCGATGGATGACCTCTTCAACAACCGCGGCGGCCCAGAAGGCGAAGAAGGCTATTGATTCAATCCGCACCGCGCTTGTCCCGAGCGAAGTCGAGGGAACCGTAAGCGAGCGGCCAGTTTTTGATCCGAGCCGCGCACGCCAGTAAGCGGTGGTTATGATCCCTGCCGTGACCGTAACGCGGCACGCCACCCGCCGCACGCTTCCGTGTGCGGAACGGTTCCATGCATTCCCCCCCTCCGGAAAGCCTCCCCCCCATTTTTTCGGTTGCGGTATAATTAATGATCAGGATACGCATGTTATCGAACAGCCGTCTGCGCCGGTTTGCCGAAGCGCTTGTAGTCTTGGCGCTCGTGGCTTTGCCCGGTTTGGCGCAGCAGACTCCTTCCGTCACAGAGCTCAACGACCGGCTGCTCGAGCTTCAGGAGCAGGTCTCCGGCGCCGCCCCCGAGCAGGCCGTCGGTCTCCGCAACCAGGCCGCCGGCGTCATTCAGTTCCGCCAGCGCGCGCTTTCGGCTCTGATTGCTCAGAACCCGCAGCAAGCCCTGCCGCTCGCCTTTGCCCCGGGAGTTCTCGCCCAGCTTGCCTCGTCGTTTCCCGGCTCGGCCGCGCAGCTGGAATCCCGCGGCGTCTGGCAGGGAGAGCTCGCATACCTGATCGAGGACGACGAGTCCATGGCCGCCAGCCGCACCCATTTGCGGCTGCGCACGGAGCAGGAGGTCCTCCAACTACACCTGGCTGTCGCCCAGCCGCCCGGTTTGCGATCCGGCGTGCAGTTGCAGGTGGCTGGCCTGCGCGCCGGAGACAGCGTCGCGGTCGAGAGCGCGACCCTCCTGCCGGCTCCTCCCGCCCCGCCCCTGGTCTGCAGCACCCAGGGCGCCCAGCCCATCGTTGCGATCCTCGCCAACTTGCAGTCGTTCACTCTGGGTGCGGGAATTACGCAGGATCTTGTGTGGGGCATCCTGTTAGGCAACGCTTTTGCCCCCACCAGCCAGAACCCCGGCAACCGGCACGTAGACGACTTCTGGCAGCAAAACTCCGACGGAAAAACCTCCGTGGACTCGGCCACGTCGGTCGTAGTCGGTCCCTACACGCTGCCTGGGGACTACAACACGGATGGCGAGTGCGACCCGGACAGCATGCTGGCTGACGCCCTTGCCGCGGCGGACCCAGACGTCAATTTCAACGACTACACCCGCGTCATGATCGTGTTTCCACAGAACATGGCCTGTTCGTTTGCGGGACTGGCCTCGGTCGGCTGCTTTACGAACAGTTCACCGCACGAGCACAACTTCAACGCCTCGGTCTCCTGGAACCGCGCCGATCAGATGGACACCCGCAACTCCGGCGTCCAGTTGATCACCCACGAAGGCGGCCACAACCTGGGACTCGCCCACGCCAGCTCCCGCGACTTCGGAGCGAAAACCTTGGGGCCCATCGGAACCCCCGGGACGCACGACGAATACGGAGATGTGTTTTCCACCATGGGCGCCTGGAACTTCGGGTTTTACTCCGCCCAGCACGCGGCCGAGCAACTCGACTGGCTCACCCTCGACACCAATTATCAGGTCGTCGAAACGAACGGAACCTATACGATCGAGAACTACGAAAAGCGTCCCGCCGGCATGAAAGCCCTCAAGGTTCGCCGGGGAACCGGCAACGACGCCTGGCTCTGGATCGAGTACCGCCAGAACACCGGACTTTATGATTCCCGTCTCAATTCTCAGGTATGGGACGGCGTCCTGATTCACCACCAGGATTCCACGACCGACCCCGGCTATACCTACCTGCCCGATTTCTTCGAGCCCGCCATGGACGACTGGACGGACGTAGCCCTGCCCGCCGGCTCCACCTGGACCGATTCCCACTCCAATCTCTTCCTCAGAGTGAGCAACGCCACCGCAACCAGCGTGGACGTGACCGTAACCTACCTCAAGAAGAGAAAAGGACAGCTCATCAGCGACTAGAGCGTTTCTCTTGTTGCTGTAAATCGGCGGGTCTGTCGCCCCTACGGGGCTTGCTCGGATCAGCGCCCAGGAATCCCACGGCTTGCGCCGTGGGCCACAGGATAGCGCCCCTACGGGGCTTCCTGCGGATGAGCTACAGCAATGAGAGAACCGCTCGGCTGGTGTATGCCGATTTCGGCCTCGCTGCCTTCACCTCCGCTTGGGGCATAAGAATTTGGATTTAGCTAGAGCGGTTTTACTTTTCGTGTATCCCGTCAGGGCAGCCATGCCGTAACAGCCGTAGAATCAAGCGGCTACCGGGCCGCCCTCGGTCATGCCGCAAGAGTCCAGAGAGCGGGGCTTCAGTCAGGCGTCCCAAGAAGCCCCGGAGGGGCGGTTGGTTCTAGCCTATAAGAACCAACACCGCTTGCTTGCGCGTGCGGCTCTGATGCACTCACTCTTTCACCGCCGCGGCATCAAACCGCCGGGTCTGCAGGAACTGCCGGATGCGCGCATGGTCGGCAACCCGAATCAGTTTCCGCTCCAGATAAAAATCGAGCACGGCCGGCACGGAGAAAATGCCGTGCACCTCGAAGCCTTCGCTGCGAAGGCCGTCGCCCTGCTCGCGGTCAAAGAGCACCACAATGCGCCGGACCGGAACGCCCTCCTGCCGCATCCGCTCGGCGGCGACGCGTTTGGTGAGCCCGGAGGCGAGCACGTCGTCAATCAGGTTGTACTCGCACGCGGCGTCCTTCTTGCCGATCCAGTAGCCAGGCGGCATCCCCGGATAGGCCTTCCCCTCCTTGCGCAGCAGCGCGTAGCGGATTTCCGGGCTCGTCTTGCTCTGCCATGAATAGAGCGCCGTGGCGAGCGCCAGCGGTGTGGCGGTGTCGGGGATTCCGGCGACGACCTGCGGGGCCGGGTTCGGACCGGCGAGCTCGCAGATTTTTTCGACGAACTCCCGCGCCACCTTCCAGAGCAGCTCCGGGCGGCTGTAGAGCGTCTCGCGCAGGTCGAAATAAATCGGTGACTTCAGGCCGAAGCGCTCGCGGACCACATCGCCGATCAACACCGCGCCGCCGCGCAGCAATTCCTCCAGGAGGTCGCGTTGGCGATCGGTCTGAAGTTCGGGCTGGGCTTCCAGATCGTCCGGCTGATTCATCGTTCCAAAACTCCTGCGCTGTAACTATTGCCTGCGCATACTCAAATCATAGCAAAGACCGCTGCTGCACAGACGGGCGCTACGCCTGCCATGCCGCCGGCGCGGGTCGCAGCACTTCGGTTTCTCCCTCCGTCCGGGCGATCACGACGGTGCCGCAGGTGTCTCCGAATACGTTCACGGCCGTGCGGCACATATCCAGAACGCGGTCCACGGCCAGGATCAAGCCGACGCCTTCCACCGGCAGGCCGACCGCATTCAGAATCACCAGGATCGCCACAAGGCTCGCCGAGGGAACGCCGGCAACTCCGACCGAGGTGAGCAGGGCGAGGACCACGATGCTGAATTGCGCTCCAAAGCCCAATTGGATGCCGTAGGCCTGCGCGATGAACAGCGCGGCCACGCACTCGTAGAGCGCCGTCCCGTCCATGTTGACCGTCGCCCCGAGCGGCAGGACGAAGCTCGCGATGCGGTTCGAGACGCCGGCGTTTTTCTCCGCGCACTCCATGGTCAGCGGCAGCGTGGCGGACGAGGAGGACGTCGAAAACGCCGTCAGCAGGGCCGGGGAGAACGCCTTCACGTGCTGCCGGGGACTGACTCCCCCGACGAAGCGCAACACGAGGGGAAGCGTCACCAGCGCATGCACCGCCAGCCCCAGGAACACCGTCGCGACGAAGGCCGCGAGCGGCGCAAAGGCTTCGAATCCGGTAACCGAGACCGTGCGGGCCACCAGCCCGAAAACCCCCAATGGAGCAAAGCGGATAATCCACAGCGTAATCTGCATCATGGTCTCGAACACGCCCTGCCAGAAGCGCTGCAACAAAGCCGCGTTCTCCGGCTGAATGCGCGTCATGAAGTAGCCGAACAGCAGGCTGAAGAAAATCAGCCCCAGCATCTGGCCTTCCGCCGCCGCGGCAATGATGTTGGGCGGCACCATCCGCAGAAAGACCGCGGCCAGCTCGTTGGCTCCCCGGCCCTGCATGCCTTCGAGCACGGATGCGGTGTCTTCCGCCAGACCCAGGCGCTGGCCCGCCGGCTCTCCGTTGATGATTCCCGGGGTGACGGCGTTCACCAGCGTCAGGCCGACGAGGATCGCCGCCAGGCTCGTGAGCAGGTAGTAGGCGAGCGTCTTCCCGCCGAGCCGGCCGAGGCCGCCGCCGCCGCTCATTCCGGCGACGCCCGTAATGATCGAGGCCATGATCAGCGGCACAACGATCATCTGCAGCGCATTGAGGAACAGCGCGCCGATGAAGTCATAGGCGTCGTAATACGGGACGCCGAACAGCGCCGCATCCCGGCCGGTCAGCGTCCCGGCGATGCACGCCAGCGCCATCGCAATCAGGATCTGCCAATGAAGTTTCAGTCCGCGCACACAATCCCCTTCAAAAGACCCGCTCGCTCCGGATGCCGATCCGGCGCACCGTCAGGCGATGATACGCCTTCGACGGATTGTTCTGATAGAAAAAGCGAGTAAGCACCCCGCCCACACGCTAGCGAGATGAGGATAGAATGCTAATTTTAAGCTGTTATGGGGGACGTTTCTGTCGGAGCTTTTCTTAGTAAGTTCTTGACTGAACGATTGCTGACATGGGCTCGTACCGCGTGGCACCGTGTCCTTGGTTTGGCGATTCTTCACGTTCGGCAAGAGCCGGCGGCACAGACTTTTCGCCTATGACCCCTATTTGGCGATCTTCAACGAGGGCACCGTGCCATTGCGCCGGTAACCGGGGCGATCAACTTCAAATAGTTTTTTCTTGCTACTCCATGGTTACCCCAAGTAGAATTAAGCGTCCTGTAAACTATCGATGCCGGTTGCTGCGATTCGACGCCATGAACGCAAAAATTGTTTATTTTCTTTAGATTATCGATTTCCCAAGCTGGACGTCGTGGGTTCAAGTCCCATCTCCCGCTCCATTTTTCACAGTAGCCTTTTGCCCGAGTCTTTTACCCCGAAGATGGTTCCCGTGAATTCTTCGCGAACCTTGCGGCAAGAACCGACACAAGTGAGGACCTGGAAGGAGTTCCTATGCAAAGCAAGCCATGGCTGTTAGTTATCACATTCATATTTTGGACGGCAACCGGGACGGCGCAGGATGCCCGGAGCGTTCTCGAAGCCGCTGACCGGGCGATGGGCGCCCGCAGCTTGCAGTCGATCCAATATTCCGGAAGCGGTTGGACGGCGGCACTCGGCCAGAGTCATGATCCGGCCGGCGAGTATCCGGACTGGCCGCGATTTGAGATGCCCAGCTACACCCGGACCATTGACTACGCCGCCAAGTCTTCGAAGGAAGCCCTGACGCGCAGACAGGGGAGTTATCCACCGCAGGGAGGCGGGGGGACCCCGCTGCGGGGCGAGCAACAGCAGAGTTTCCTGGTCAGCGGCGACACCGCCTGGAATTTGCAGGGGAATAATCCCGTCCCGGCGCCGGCCGCCGCAGAGCAAAGACAACTCGAAATCTGGCTGACGCCGCACGGGTTCGTCAAGGCGGGCCTGGCGGCCAGCAACCCGACAGCCTTCACTCGGACAGAGGATGGCGTTCTCTACACGATCGTTTCCTTTAACCTGGGAAAGTACAGAATCAATGGTACGATCTCGCGCGAAAACCTGGTCGAACGGGTGCAGACATGGGTTCCCAACCCGGTCCTGGGGGACATGATCTGGGAAACCAATTACATTGACTACAAGGATTTCGGGGGAGTCAAGTTCCCTACGAGGGTCCATCACCACCAAGGGGATGCTCATCTGCGCCTTCTGGCTCATGGGCTCTATGATCTTCGGGTTACCAGCGTCCAAGCGAACCTGAGCGGCTCTGCCCTGGCCGTCCCCGACGCAGTAAGGCAGGCGACGATCCCCCCGGTGCGCGTGGAGTCTCAACAGCTTGCAGACGGCGTGTGGTTTCTGGGCGGCGGGTCGCACAACAGCGTCCTGGTGGAGTTCCGCGATTATGTGGCGGTCATCGAGGCTCCTCTGAACGAAGAGCGGTCTCTGGCGGTCATGGCGGAAGTCAAGAAGCTCGTGCCCAACAAACGCATCAAGTACCTCGTGAACACGCATCATCACTTCGACCACTCGGGCGGTCTCCGGACCTATGTCTCCGAGGGCACAGTCATCATTACTTCCAAGCGGAATCGCGAGTATTACCTGAATAATGTGTTCACCCTGGTGCCGCGGACCTTGCAGCCGGACAGGATGTCGCTCAGCCCGCGTCCGACCAGCAACTTCGGACCGAGTGCGGCCAGCCCGTTCATGGCGGTCGAAGCGGTAGAGGAATTGTACACGCTGAGCGACGGCGCCCAGTCCATGGAAGTCCACTACGTCCGGGGTTTGCGCCACAGCGAAAACATGCTGATGGTGTATCTGCCCAGACAGAAAATTCTCGTGGAGGCGGACCTGTTCAACCCGCCGCCGCAGGGCCCGCCGGCCGCTCCGCCCAATCCGAGCAATCTTACTTTCTACGACAACATCCAGCGCTTGCAGCTGGACGTCGCCCGGATTGCGCCGATCCACGGGCCTGTGGTTTCACTCGAAAATCTCCTGACATTTGTAGGGAAAAGCGAGTAAGAAAAACCCTGAGAAAACCAATTGAATCGATTCCCGAAGAGTGCTAGACTCACCGCGGCTGATATTTGCGTTTACCAGTCTGCATACAACCCGAACCTCCGAAGGAGCAATCCTTCGACCACCTGGGCAGCCGAGATAGCGATCGCGTCAATACATAAGGAGGCGACCATGCGAGGGACTTTCGATTGTGAACGGTGTTGGCAGCAAGGAGCAATGGTGTTTCTGCTGGGTATTTTCCTGGGAGCGGCAGCGAGTTTTGCGCAGGTTCCGACCGCTACCATTCTGGGAACAGTCCAAGACGCCAGCGGAGCGGTGGTGCCGCAGGCCACTCTGACGGCGCGCAACGTAGAGACGGGGGCGAGACGAACGACGGTGAGCGCCGCGGACGGCTCGTACCGCTTTGCGGCCCTGCCCGTGGGGAGCTATGAAGTCACTGTCGAGCAGGCCGGGTTTCAGTCCTCCGTTCGCAGCGGCCTCCAAATGAGCGTGGGACGGGAAGCCGTAGTGAATTTCAGTCTGCAAGTAGGAGCGGTCGAGCAGCGGGTGGAGGTGACGGCCGAGGCGCCGCTGGTGAATACCACGACGGGAACGCTCGGCGGCCTCGTGGACTCGCAGGAGATTTCCGAGCTCCCGCTGAACGGCCGCAATTACGCGGACCTGGCGCTGCTGCAGCCGGGAGTGCAACGAAGCAGAATCTTCGCCCAGGGAAGCGACCGCAGGATGACCGCCTACAGCAGCAGCGGAGCGCCGCTTACTTCCAACCAGACCACCATGGATGGCGCCCGGGTGACTGGCTTCCGTGCCGAGTCCACAGCAACTTCCGTTTCCGGCGGCACGATGGGGGTCGACGGGATTCAGGAGTTCCGCGTGGTGACGAACGCCTTGAGCGCGGAATACGGGATGTCGATGGGGAGCCAGATGGTGCTGGTGAGCAAGAGCGGCACCAACACCTTCCATGGTTCTCTGTTTGAATACCATCGCAACGAGAACCTGGACGCCCGCAACTTTTTTGACTATAGCGACGATCTCAATCCGCAGCGCCTGCCTCCGTTCGTGCGGAACCAATTCGGCGGCTCGATCGGCGGGCCGATCCTGCGAGACAAGACGTTTTTCCACGTGAATTTTGAGGGACTGCGGGAACGCCTGGCGGAGAGCCGAGTCGCGGATGTGCTCCCTCCGGAATGCAGGGTGGACGGCGGCTGCGTGGAGACCATTAACCCTGTGACGAGGAACTTGATAGATATCTGGCCGCTGCCGAACCTGCCCAACAACCAGTATTTCGACAGCCCGGCCAGTCCCATCGACCAGAATTACGGCCAAGCCCGTATCGACCACACCTTCACGGAGGCTGCCTCGATGTTCGGCCGCTATACCGTTGATGATAGCAAATCGCAACAAGCCCGGGACTTGCCCGGTATTTTCTCGGGTTCCACATCGCGCGTCCAGTTTCTGACGCTCTCGGAAAACCAGGTTATCTCGCCCACAGTGATCAACCAGGCCCGGTTTTCCTACAGCAGAACCTTCTTTGACCAGACTGCGATTTACACGATTGAGAAATTTGGCACGCCCGGCCCCGGGGTTTCTCTGGTGGAGGGGAAGGAGCTCGGGGTGATCGAAGTGGGCTCGTTAACCGCGTTTAACCCCCCCGGAAACAATCCCACGGGATACCACCAGCAGGTGATCAGCGTTGGGGACGATGTGTTTTACACGGCGGGGGCGCACTCGCTGAAGTTCGGCGGTCAGTTCAATATGTTCCATCAAGATCTGAACGTCATTAACGACGGGAGGGGAGTCATCGAGTTTGACACTGTGGAGAGCTTCCTTCTGGGGGTCTCCAAAGGTTTCTCCTCCGCAGCGCCCGGATCGAATTTTGACATGGCTATGCGCTTCTCCACCATCGGGTTTTATTTGCAGGATGACTGGCGGGTCCGGCCTGGTTTGACGTTGAATCTCGGACTGCGCTACGAGTTCAGCACGCAGCCGAACGAGACGTCCGGCGGGCACGCGGGGGCCCTGCGGAACATTACCGATCCGGAAGGCACGCCGGGGATTCCCTTCCAAAACTCGTCGAAGCGGAACTTCAGCCCCCGCTTCGGGTTTGCCTGGGACGTAACCGGCAACTCGATGACGTCGGTGCGGGGCGGAATTGGAATTCTCTATGATCTCGCCAACATGGGGCAGGCGTTTCGTCAAGGTTCGATCGTCCCTCCCTTTGGGAGTCTGATCAGCCTGGCGGAGGAGGAGGTGCCATCCCCCTTGCCTGCGCTCCCCGTCCCCATTCCGGCGGGGCGGGTAGGGAAAAGCTTGGAGATCGTGGATTTCCATCTGAAGCAACCGCGCCTCTACCAATGGAACCTGACGGTGGAACGCCAGTTGCCTTTCGACATGGCGTTCTCGGCGGGCTACGTAGGGACTCGCGGCGTGCGCCTCTTTCAGGTGAGGGAAGGGAACCCCAGAGTTCCCGAGATCGTGAACGGACAGAGGTACTGGCCCGCACGAGCGCCTCGGGTAAGCCCCCACTGGGATGACATCCAAATGATTACTACCGGCGCCGGCTCTTGGTACCACGGGTTGCAGAGCCGGGTGTCCAAGCGGCTGAGCAACGGCTTACAACTCCAGACTTCCTATACCTTCTCGAAGGTCCTGGACGATACGCAAGGGCAGAGCGCCGGAGAACAGAAACAGATCCAAGGAGACAGTGGGGCCGATCCGGGGAACATCCATTATGACTGGGGACCGGCGTCGTTTGATCACACGCACAGTCTCAGCTTCAACTCGATCTACCATCTCCCCAATTTTGCCAGCTCCGGCGGGTTCGGAAAGCTGCTCAATGGGTGGTGGATGTCCAATATTTTGTCGTTGAATAGTGGGACTTCCTTTACCCCCTCGATCAACCGGCAGTGGGGCCGCACCGGGATCCGGGGCACCGAATCGAGAATTGATCGCCCGAACATTAAGCCGGGCCGCAACAATGACAACATCGTCCTGGGGGGTGCCGATCAGTATTTTGACCCCACGGCGTATGAGCTGCAACCGGAGGGCTTTAAGGGGAACTCCTCGCGGGGCCACCTGCGCGGGCCGGGATTCGCTACGCTGGATTTCTCGCTGGTGAAGGATACGCCGGTGGGATTTCTCGGCGAGGCGGGGAAGATCGTATTTCGCGCGGAATTTTTCAACATCCTGAACCGCGTGAACTTCGAGCCGCCCGAGTTCCGGGTTTTTGCCGGCCGGCTGGACGATAACGGCAATCCGGACCAAACGATCTTTAACAACGCGGGCCGTATCACAGGGACCATCGCGCCCTCGCGCCAGATTCAGCTGGCGTTGCGGCTGGAGTTCTGAGGAAGTCTGGCTGAGCGGGTTGCCCTTGGCATCCCGCAATGAACGCGACGGCGAGCGCAGGGGTGTTGCGAAATGCTCCTGCGCCGCCGTTTTCCTCTTCTGGTTCCATTCGAATTGATTCATAATATCCAGGAAACGGCTAGGGAGAGAGACTTGTTCAACCGCAAGCCCAAGCGAACTGCACCGCAAGCAGACTGGCAGGTTACGCTCAGGGAACTTGGAAAGAAGGCAGCGTCCCCCATGCGCCATCGCTGGATGAGATTGATCTTGGGAGGGTTAGGCTTTGCGTTGCTCGCATGCGCACAGAACGCACCCGCGCAGGAAACCCCGCCTCCCCGAACGCCTCAGTCCAGTCCCGCGGCGCCCGACTTTGCGGGGATTTGGGAGAAATCCCGTTCCACGTTTCCGGGCGGCTCAGATCATTTCATCCCGGGGGAGCCTCTGATGACCCCATGGGCTGAGGAGAGATACAAGGCGGCCCGGCAGGGCGTCATGGACCCGCTCGACCAGGGGCGCGAGGACGTTGACCCGATGCTGTATCCCTATTGCATGCCGCCGGGTATGCCGCGCATCCATCTTCGGGGGCAGGCGATGGAGATCATCCAAGCTCCCGGCCGCGTCTACCTCCTCTTTGAAGCGGGACCATCCATGATGCGAATTCACACGGACGGGCGAAAGCATCTGAACAATCCGCCTCCTTCGTTTATGGGCGATACCATTGGCTGGTGGGATGGCGACACCCTCGTCACAGAAACAATCGGTCTCCATGATTGGGCTTGGCTCGATAGCGCCGGCCATCCGCATTCCAGCGCTCTGCGCGTTGAGCAGCGCATCCGCCGCCCGAACCATGAAACCCTGGAGATCGGCCTGCTGTTTGATGATCCGAAGGCTTACACGCGCCCCTGGACCGCGAAGAGAAACTATAGACTGAGGCCGGATTGGGAGGTTCTCGAATACCTCATCTGTGAAGACACCGTGCGGGAGAACTATACGCAAGAGGTGCTTGGTGGATCGGAAGGCCCTTGATCCAGAATCCTGCGGCTTCCGGAATCTCCCCGGAAAGGAAGTTCGTTTTTATGGGAAAAATCGTAAGTGGTTTCGTGTTGGCGTTGGCGGTTTCTATTTTTTCGCTGCCAGGTGTTTCACAGACGGCCAATGCAGGCGAGAGCAAGGGCATTCCGGATATTTCAGGCGTGTGGGACCGCCCGGGAGCCGGGAACCTGGCCCGCATCTCGCCGACCGGCTCCGAAGCTCTGAGCTCCAGCGGCGGTGGCGGCGGGTACAGTAACTTTATCGTGGACGAGAGGCCTTCGATGACGGCATGGGGGAAGGAGCGCTACGACGCGGTGCGGGTGGGCCTGAAGGATTACGACGATCAGCCTCCCGATGCGCTGGACCATGAGCGGTATTGCTATCCGCGGGGTCCGACGCGGATGTTCACGGGCGGGGCTTGGCCGTTTGAGATCCGGCAGATGTCCGACGTCGTGTTTCTGCTCTTCGAGCGGGACCACTGGGTCCGGCGCGTGCACATGGATGGGCGGGGACACCCGGAGGGGTATCCGGTCACCTGGATGGGGCATGCCATCGGGAAGTATGAGCAGCCCGATACGCTGGTGGTGGACACGGTGCTGGTCAACGACATCACATGGATCGACGGTCTGGGACATCCGCACAGCGAGGATGCGCACTTTCTGGAGCGATTCCGCCGCGTCGGCCACGATCAGCTGGAATACACGATCCGGGTGGACGATCCGAAGGCGTATACGAAACCATGGACAGGAAAGCGGATGTTCGAGCTCATGCCGAAGAGCTTTGAAATTATGGAACACGTTATTTGTGAAGAGAATCTGGAAATAGGAGCGACGCGGAATCCGCAGCCTTGAAGCTCGGGCCGCACTTGAAAAGGGAGGCATTCTATGATCGGAGTGAGAGGGGGAAGGGTGTTGATGCTGGCGGCGTTTGTGGCTGCCTTCGCGATTTCAGCCCAGAGCCAGGAACTGCCTGCCGGAAACGGCAAGGCGGCCGTGGAGCGGGCCTGCCAGTCCTGCCATGACTTGGAGCGGGTGGTTGGCTTCAAGCATGCCCGGGAAGACTGGGAGGCCGTGGTGACGTTGATGGCCAGCATGGGAGCTCCGTTGAAGAGTGACGAAATCCCGGTTGTGATTGACTACCTGGCTTCGAATTTCAACGGCCCCGCGAAGCCGCGCCCGGTGGTGATCCCGGGGAACGTGGAGATTTCCATCCACGAATGGGACACGCCGACCAAAGCAGGCGCGCACGATCCGCTGGTAGCGCCGGACGGGACGGTCTGGTGGACGGGGCCGATGGGCAACCTGGTGGGACGGTTTGATCCCAAAACCCAACAGATGAAGGAATTTACCTTAAAGACCCCGAATTCGACTCCGCACGGACTCGTGGCCGACAAAGATAACAATATCTGGTTCACGGGGATGACGGGCGGCTACGTCGGGAAGCTCAATCCGAAGACCGGCGAGATCACCGAGTACCATATGCCGGATCCCCCCCCGAACGTGGGACGCCGCACAAAATCGGGCGAGCGCACGCTGGACCCGCACACACCCATCTTTGACCAGAAGGGGTTCCTCTGGTTCACCATGCAACAGTCGAGCCGCATCGGAAGACTTGATCCGAAAACAGGCGAGATTCAGATCGCGGCTATGCCGACCAGCGGACGGACCGATCCTTACGGCATCGTGATCAATTCGAAAGGCGTTCCCTACTTCGCCAACTGGCGGAGCAACCGTCTGGGCAGCGTCGATCCGGAAACGATGAAGATTACCGAGCACGTGATCCCGTTCGAGGACGCGCGGCCGCGGCGGATCGCGGTGACTCCCGACGACATCGTCTGGTACGGCGATGACGCCCGGGGCGTTCTGGGGCGATTCGACCCGAAGACGGGCCAATTCAAGGAGTATATGTCCCCGAGCGGCCCGACGTCCCGCCCCTACGGAATGACGGCGGTGGGAGACGTCGTGTGGTACAGCGAAACCGGCGTGTCACCGAATACGGTCGTGCGGTTTGACCCGAAGGCGGAGAAATTCCAGTCATGGGAGATTCCGTCCGGCGGCGGCACCGTGCGGTTCATGGTGCATGATCCCTCTGGAGATCTCTGGTTGGCCGAAAGCGGTCTCAACAAGATCGCCAAGGTCGAGGTGAAGGAAAAGAAGTAGCGCCGTTTCCCTTCCTTTGCGGAACAAGGGGAGGCCGGAAGAGCATAGGGCCTCTATCCGATTCGGGTAGAGGCTCTTTTTTCTTGCATCCGGGCTTGTATTCCAGCGCGTTTCGATTATCCCTGAGATGTCCTGGACTCACGGGCATCTTGAAGAACAGCTTCAATTCGCGCCGCGAATCCTTCCCATTTCCAAATGCTCCTCGCAGAGGATGTATTCCGTGATCTCGAAATGCGGCTCGTACAGCTTCTTCCCACCCCATGCCATCGTAAAGGCTTTCGGGTCTTCAAACCGGAACTCGACTTCCAAGACGGAGTTGTTCACCCGCCGGAAGCGTTCCGCCATGCGCAGGACATCGCTATGCGGAGTCCCGATACGATCCAGCCAAGTCTCCGGGCGTAGCGAATCCGTCTCAACGGCCAGCGTGTCTCCATCCCATCTGCCGGCTGAGTACCCCATCCACGTCGGGAGTACATCATCCGGACGCCGGCGCCCGTCCGTGTAGATGCGGCGAATCCCGGAGCCGTACTCAAACAGAATGTAAACCTGATCCGGGCGCACGACAATTTCGAACGGATACGGCATCAGCATGCCGCGAGCCGCGCCGGGAGGAAAGCAATACGTATTGGGGTCCATCGCATCCAGGCCGCCGTCATAGCCTGGGGCCAACCCCGCCCGGTTCGCTTTGAACTGTTCCAGGGCCCCGGGCTGAAGCGGAGGGTCTTCCGGGCGGAAGCGGCGTCCTCGGGTCTCCCACTCGTTCATGCCTCCGGCAAGCAGCCAAATGCCAGACAGGTCCGGAACAGACCCTGGCACGGCAGCAGTCTGGGCGAACATGGGAAATGGAGCAGCAAGCCGCACCGCGACGGCTAGAATCCAACCCAGCAAGCAACGTCGCAATCCGAGCGGTTGAGTATCCTGCTTGAGCATCCAGAGGAAATGGCGCGTGCGGCAATTCACTTCGTCTCGGCAGGCGTTCCTGTCGCGGGCCCCATGCCGACGATCTGCAGCCAGGCATCCTCGTCCTTGGCGCCGTCATAGTGGATCTGCTTCCCAAAATGTGTGACAAAGGTCCCAGCGGGCACGGGAACCGTGCTATCCGGATCAAATTTGGACCCCGTGCCAACCCACCAGGTACCCTTGAGGACGGTGATGAACCGGTCATTCGGATGGAAATGGGGGCGGCTCATGTTGTGGGCGGGCCAAATGTAAAGGACGACGTAGAGGCCGGGTTTTTCGGATCACCGACCACGACTGACTGCTTCGAGCCATTCGCGTTGTCAACCCATTTGATCTGGTCGGGCAGAATATGCGCGAGCGCCTTTGGGTCCAGCTCGGCTGCATGGACAAATCCAACCGAGGCGAAGATTCCCGCGAATAGCGCAGCGCGGAATAAACTCCGGGCCGTCCAAAAGCGTTTCATAGCTCCCTCCTCACAAGCCTGTCATTCCAGTTCCAATTCAATCTTCTTTGCAGCCGCATCAAGCGCCACAATCCGAAAACTGCGGACCTGCCCGGCGGCGGCGTCCGGATTAGGCCCGCCGCCAGTTGGGTCGCCCTTCCAGCGCGCGTTCAGCATGGAGGTCAGCGAGGAGATGTCGACCTTGGATTCGGCCTGCGCTTCTTCTGTTCCGGGTTCCGCCGCGGTCATCCGGCACGTCGCAAGGACGCCCTCGCCCAGTTCCACGCGCGCGGATCCGCCCGAAACGTCCGTCATGCGGCCGGTGACCAGATCGCCTTCTTTGTGTTCAGCGATGTATTCGTCGAGGCTGCTTGGAACAAGCTGCTTGATGCTAAGGCGCAACTGGCGCTTCTGCGGATCGACTTCGAGCACCTGCGCCTGGACCACCTGTCCGACTTGCAGCACTTCCTGCGGGTGCTCGACCCGCTTCTCGCCGCTGATCTCGCTGATGTGGACCATGCCTTCGATGTCTTCCGCAAGCTGGACGAAGGCGCCGAATTTCGTGAGACTGGTTACCGGCCCTTCGATCACCGTCCCGGGAGCAAACCTCTGCGGCACGTCGGCCCAGGGATCGCCCAGCGCCTGCTTCAGGCCCAGGGAAATGCGGCGGTCCCGGCTGTTCACCGCCAGGATTACGGCCTCCACGGCCTCGCCCGCCTTCACCACGTCGCTCGGATGTTTCACCCTCTTAGACCAGGCCATCTCCGAAATGTGGATCAATCCCTCAATGCCCGGCTCCAACTCGACAAAAGCGCCGAAGTCGGCCAGGCGGGTCACGGTGCCGTGCACGCGCTCGCCTGCCTTGTATTTTTCGACCACGGAATCCCACGGATGTGGCTGAAGCTGCTTCATACCCAGCGAAATGCGCCGCCTGGCAGGATCGACCTTGAGCACTTTGGCTTCGATTTCCTGTTCCAGAGAGAGCACGTCCCCCGGCTTGTTGACGCGGCTCCAGGAAATGTCGCTGACGTGCAGCAGGGCGTCCACTCCGCCAATATCCACGAATGCGCCGTAATTCGTCAGGTTGCGGACTGTACCGCGCACCGTTTCGCCTTCCTGGATTTCCGCGTACCGCCGCGCCTTCATCGCGCGCTCTTCCTCTTCGGCAACAGCACGACAATCCACAACCACGTCTTCGTCCGCCACGTCGAGCTTCGTAACACGACAGCGGACCTCCTGCCCCACTAGCTTTTCCATCTCGGCAGCGTCCCGAACCCCGCTGCGCGAGGCCGGCAAAAAGGCTCGCGTTCCCACATCCACCGTCAGTCCGCCTTTCACCACGCCCGTCACAGTGCCCACGATGGTCGTCCTGTCGGCGAACGCCTTCTCCAGCGATTCCCAGTCCGTCGGCCGCGTCACCTTGCCGCGGGAAAGCCGGTAGTAGCCGCTTTCCGGATCGCGCCCCGTGATCGTGACCACCACCTGATCGCCCGGTTTGATCGCCTCCCCGCTCTTTTGGACTGCTGCCAGCGGCAGAACGCCTTCCACCTTCAAGCCGACATCGATCAGGACTGCGTCGTCGGAGACGGTGATCACGGTGCCTTCGCGCCCTTCCCCGCCCTCTCGCGACCTGCGCGAATGGCCCTCCTGATACTGGGCTAGAAGATCCCCGAACGACTCGGTCGATTCGGTCGTGGGTTCAGACTCCGGAATGGTTGAATCGGACATGGATGATTACGGCCTCGTCTTGGAAAATTCTCCACCAGGATAGCACCATTCGATCCGTGCGTCCGTTGCTCACGCTTCCCAAAATATATCCATCGCAGGATAATGGTAGGCGCGTGGGGACTCGAACCCCAGACCTCTACCGTGTCAAGGTAGCGCTCTAACCAACTGAGCTACGCGCCTATTTTCTACGGGTCAATGCCATACGCACACCGGATTTTAGCACACGCTCCCGACTGTACCCAATTTTGGGTAATAATATAGTTGACAACTCACGCGGCCAGGAATAGGATTTGGCTAGCGTGACAGGCTGGAATCAGGCGGGCTTCTTTGCCCGCTTCTTTCGCTCCCGGTCCCGTTTCCACTTTGCTTCTGCCTTCAGCAGGTCGGCCTTGGAAACGGTGAGCACCTTCCGAAAAGCGTTGTCGAAGCGTTCAAATTCCGTCTTGCCTGGCACGTTCGGCGCTGGGGTTGGTTTCATATCCGTCCTTTCATTGCCCGCTCAAAATTCTCCCTGGCCTTCGGGCCTTCTTCCATCTCTGCTTTCATGCTCGTTACACCCACATTTCAGGAGTTTTGACGTTCTCCGCAATTTTGCTTGCCAGAATATTCATGAACTCTTTGACATGGACAAATGCGCTGTGTGCTTCATCGGAATCATACTCATCCCGAGTATGCATAATGCGATTGCGAAACTTGTTTTTGAATCGTTTGAACTCCATCATGGCTCCATGATAGAACTCAAACTGTTCTTCTCTTGCCATAGTCTTTGGATAACCCTGTATTGCCTGTTCCACGTCTTCTATTTTCCTGATTATTTCATCCCATGTAACCAATTCAATCGGCCCTTTTGGAACAGCGATACTTCGATCATATGCCAGAGTGCGCAGGCCGTGCTCGGCAACTCTCATTAGATGGAATACCGCCGCAGTGCTACATTGAACGGCAAGGCAGTTTCCTGCCTCTTTGATTTCCGCAATAGCAGAGGGAAATGCTTTTTTCACTGCCTTACCAAACAGTTCCTCTTGGTCTATATAGGCATCCCGCTTAGGATCGATCCATAGAAACTTCCGACCTG
>Ga0326597_10001369_pt1 | contig 39816 bp, 67 predicted proteins | sample RVTome_12_FD_203789 | JGI IMG/M metagenome (GOLD analysis project Ga0326597, IMG submission 203789) | Soil microbial communities from uranium-contaminated site in the Upper Colorado River Basin, Wyoming, United States - RVT100D185 | ecosystem: Environmental > Terrestrial > Soil > Contaminated >... | reverse complement strand
CCGGCGACATACCCGTTCACAGGTCCGATCACAGGCGCCACGAACGCCACCCCAATCAAGATCGCCTACGGCACATCCCACAACCTATCGACCGGCAAGCAAGTCACGATCACCGGCGTAGGAGGCAACACCGCGGCCAACGGCACATGGACAATCACTGTCACCTCGTCTACTGAGTTCACTCTGGACGCGTCGGTTGGAAACGGCGCCTACACAAGCGGCGGGACATGGCGTTTCGCTGACATCAACGACAATGGCGTGATCTGGCGCCTGTTCGAATCACACGGGATCGACATGCGTTCCGCCTTTTCGAAGGTGCGGAGATGCACCGTGTTCGGATTCCCAGGCAACCAGATCAATGTCAATTCCAATGTCTTCTACACTCCGGCTCGCACGGCCAACCTAATCGAAATCGAATCGTGCAACCTTGGCAAGGCCGGCGGGTCCGGTCTTTTCATGCTAGGCAACGACGCCAACGCGTGCGCAACCTACGGCGTCAATTCTGCCGTCGACTGCCGTGGCTACGCGGTATGGGACGACGCCGACCTGCGCAACGTCCACAAAGGCTGGCACTCCAGGGACAACGATTCTGGACACTACCGCTCGACCTCAGGGGTTGGTGGCGCCACGTTCGAAGACTGTTACGAGGAGGCCGGGGCCCCGTCGTCGGTGATCGTCGGATACGCGACCGTCCTTCGCGGCACGATCGCCGATGGCCTCTCGGGGCACTATGGCGCCGGTACCGACCCGCCTTCGACATGGCAGGCGCTCACGGCCTACGCCCTGGATTCGGTTCACGTTCCTACGGTTGCGGACGGCTACGTGTACAAGTGCATCGTTGCGGGCACGTCAGGAGCGTCAGAGCCAACGCGTAAGGCATTTTTTCGTACCGGAGAGGACCCGACTGATTCCAATTTTACCGACGGCTCGTGCACGTGGCGCGCCCATAGTGTCGACACTGTCTCGACCGGGAACGTCGACCTAGGCACCGGAATCATCGACAATCACAAGCGCTGGAACGACTTAAAGGACCGGGCGAAAGTCTTTTTCGCTCCGGCTGTCGGGCAACGCGCCTTCGAGTACGGCGGCGATGGGTCTGCGTTCTACGGCGGTGGATACGTCGCTGTTGACAAAACCTGGCGACACATCTTCGTGCCCGACTGGCCGGGATGGGCGCATGTCCGCGAGTCGTCGGAAACAGCCTACGTCCTGACCGCGCCGAACTTTCCCAAGCATGGCGAAGGTTACATGTTCTTTCCGCAGGGCTTCCTCGTCGGACCCGACGGCGCGAGCGGCGGATGCCGAACCTTCATGGGAACCGCCGCGCCTACGACAGGGACGCATGGACGCGGCGACGAATGCAAGAACAGCGCTCCGTCAGTGGGCCAGCCGAAAAGCTGGCTTTGCACGGCAGCTGGGACGCCAGGTACGTGGGTTTCAACAGGCAACTTGTAAGAGGGACGGGGAAAAATGAGCGAAACGACTTGGACCGCAGAAAAGCTTTGCAAGCGACTTTATCGGAACGACGGGGCAAGGATCCTTGTGCTGTCGGGAAGCGCGGACGCGTCCGCGAAGATTGCGCGCGAGACCTGGGAGGAAGTGAAGGTGCGATGCAAGGATCCGTCCGCCCCGGGCGGCGAGCTTCGCGGGAATATCATCGCGTCCCTAAAGAGGGATACGGGGGAGCCCGTGGCCATGGTCGAATTTCGAGCGCTGACATGTACCGCTGACGTGCTCGAGCTGGCCATGGACAGATCGCATACCGTCTTCGCCGTAACGGATTCCGTCGTCTTTCGCAAGAAGGCCGAAAGGCAGCTCTTCGCCGCGTGCCTGGCGATGGCCGAAGATAACCTGAAAACGTAGACGTCCATCGAAAGGGCAGACAATGCATGTCAGACGAAATCATCCCGAAGACATCGGTCGAAGGCTCTTCTTCTGCGCCATCGCCGGCCTCGTCGTCGCTACCGTCATCCCAAGGATCTTTCGCGATCGGCACAGCGGCCTCAGCGGCTGTGACGTTGTTCATCATGGCGATGCTGTGGACCGGAAAGATTCCGTGGAACGAGTGGAAAGAGGCTGTCGGCGGCATGATCCTGCCGTGGCTCCCGATGCCGACGCTTGGGGACGCCCTGCTCCAGTTAGTGAAAAAACTTCCAGGTTTCGGCGGTAAATCGTGAAAATCTCGCACAATTTCGACCGGTCGGAGTTCGACTGCCACGATGGCACCGAGGTCCCCGACATTTACCTGAACAACCTTCAGGAGCTTGTCGACGGCGTCTGTCAGCCCATCCGCGAGCGCGCAGGACCGTTGGCCGTCATCTCGGGATGGCGCAGTCAGGAATGGAATCGCCGTGTTGGCGGGGCAAAGAAATCGACCCACCTGGACGCCGCCGGCGTAGACCTGCGACCGATGTCCATCTCCGTCGCGGAGTTGCACGCGCTGATCCTGGTCATGTGGGGCGCGAAGGCGTTACCCAAACTCGGCGGTGTCGGCCAGTACCAGACGTGGATTCACGTCGACACGCTCAAGGCGGCCGACGGCCATCTCCGACGCTGGCGTGGAACCGGAGTCGGCAGCGAGAACGTATGACCGCAGCGGAAGCGCTCGACGAAATCCAGACCGCGCAGCGCCTGGCGCAGATGCGACTCGGCGTCGACGACTTCCGACGGGCTCGCATGAGGCTGGCCCTGGCCAAGCTCATCGACCAGGAAGCTCTCGAAGACTGGCGCCTAGAGCAGGTGATCCAGGCGCTGGCCGAGAAAGCAGCGGCGCTGCGTGAGGACGACACGAACCCTTGCGCGGTGGTCTACCGGTGAGGCGGGCGGGCGAATGTCGCCAGCGCAGGCCACCTGGCACGCGCGCTACCGGGGCCAACGCGGCTCGCTGCATGAAGTCTGGACCGTCGATGAAGCGCTCGCCGGCCTACGTGCTCACCGGGGCGAGCGCCAGGAGTACTTCGACGGCGCCCCGGTGAGCACGTAGGCCAGTTGGTCGACGTAGACGTCGGATTCCTCGGAATTCGGCACCCATTGCCCGCCGTGAAATCTTCCGTGTTCGAGTTTCGCGTTCCACCAGCGCTCTTCTCGTTCCGCGCGCGGAACCAGGCATAAGAAGGCGATCCGCCGAAGGCGAAGGCGCAAAAGCAGGACGACGTCGGCTACCAACACGAAGACCCAGTCTTTCATTGCGTCGTTTTTAACGCAAGCCGTCTCCGCGTGCTACCTTCCGCGACGTGACCCCCGAAGACCTTCGCGCGCGCGCCGTCGCGCTGGACGCCGATGCCGAGGCCGCCGTCGCCCGCGGGGACACGGACGCGGCGGCCGTGGCCGCGCACCAGGCGGAACTCTGGCGAATCACCGCGCGCAAGCTGGAGTCTTTGATGGACAGTCGTTCGCCAGACGTTCAAGATAAGGCGATGACCCAAGACCAACTCGCGCGGCGGGGGCGCGCCGTGGCACTCACAGCCGCGCACAACGAGCTGCTTTCCGCGATCGCGAACGACCCCCGGTGGGGCTCCGCGCGCGCCTATTGCAAGAACTCGCTGCGTATCGCGCCCTCGTCATTGACCGGCTACATGAACGGCACGACCCCCTGCCCGCGGTGGCTCGCGGACCGCGTGCGTGCCGATTTTCCCAAGCTTTCATGGACTTGGCCCGCCGGCGTCGTGGACTGAAAGAAAGTTCTTGAACGTCTCGTGAACGTCTGGCACTGTCAGGTTCATGAAAACGACGGGCTGTTACCACTGCGGCGCGGACGAGATCCACGGCATCCAGAGCGATGGGACCGACAATGCTTGCGCCCCGCTGCGGGCGGCGTGGACCCGCGAGGAGGAGCATGAGGGCTACTGCGACGGCCAAGCCTCGAAGCGCTACGAAGCTGCAGCTTTCGGCGACCAGGACGACTGAGTCCCTTTTTTTTGCCCTTGCATTGAACGTCTACTGAACGCATATTGAACGGGAGGACGAGATGAAGAATCGACGCACCGGCCGCAAGACCCGCCACGACTTCCAGGCCATCGTGCCGACGGTCACTGAGGACCTCGCCTACGGCAGCGAGCCGATCCTGCCTCCGGTGACCCGCGAGGATGGCGCGCCGGTCTGTGAGATGCCCGAGCAGATCACCGTGAGCCTTCGGGTGTCGCTGTGACCCGCGGGGCGCGCATCTGGTACCTCGGAAACGACTGGAAGCTGGTCGGTCGCGCCGGCGTGTTCGTGGAGGTCATTCGCGGCGGAGTCCACTGCATCGTGCGTTGGAGCAACGGCGCTTACGGAATTGTCGACGGCTCGAACTTGGGGGTTTTGTCATGAAGCGAATTGCACTGTTCCTGATGTTGGCGGTCGGTTGCGGCACGGCGGAATCGCTGGAAGTGGTCGAGGGCGCGGCGGTCCTGTACGCCGAGACTCTACAGGCGTCGGCCGATGAGCTGACCGCAGAAGTCTACTTCACGGAAGATGCGCCGCTGCTGTCGGTGCGCGGCCCCGGGGACATGGAAGTGTCGATGGTCAGCCGCGAAGACGACGACGCGACCTTTGACATCATCCGCACGCCGACTTCAGTTGCCGTGCGCCTGCGCTGGTCAGGCCGCCCCTGGCACGGCGACGTGAAGTTCCAGGTGCGCCGATGACCAGCCTATCGTCGCTGCGCAACTGCAGCTGCGACAGGTGCGTTCGGAGGCGCAAGGAAGGGCGCACGATCGCCCTGCAAAACGTCGCGCTGGTCTGCGTCTCTGCGGTGGTCTGCATCGTCGTGGGGATCATCGGAGGCTACATGTGGGACGCGGCCCTGGAAGCGTGGCTGCGATGAAACACAAGCGGAAAGACAGAAAGGGCTACTCGTTCGTTGCTAACGCGAAGGGGGACGTACGAGAGACCCGTGTATGGGGAAACCCGTCGGGGTATCAAGCTGGGGACATCGTCATCGCGAAGGCTCGCAAGAAAGTCACCGTGGGCGAGCTTCGCGCCGCTCTTGAGACCGTGCTTCGTTTTCTGGAGCGCCGATGACCCGCTACCTTGAGAACCTCGGCTCACCCGAGGAACAGGACGCAGCAACGCTGTCGGATCTCATCGCGTGCCAGGACTGGAAGGGCGTCGCTGATTCCCTCGAAGCCGGCGACACGATTCCGGTACGGGTGATGAGCCAGACGGAGGGCGAATTCGTGCTGGCGCGACTGGCCTGGTGGCTGCGGATGGAGCTGGTGGAAGGGCACTGGTACGTAGAACAGGACGTGGAAGGGAAGGTGTTCCAGTGAAAACCATGGACGACGTAACGAGGCTGGCGAAGGCGATGGTCGAAAAGGCCGGCGGTTCGACGAGCGAGAAAATCATCGCCTGGCTGGACCGCGAGAGCGCCGCCGATGCGCAGGCCGCGCCCGAGTGGATGGGGGACGATCTGAACGACCTCGCCGAGGTCATCGAGCTGCACCCGGCGGCCACGTGCGAGGGTTGCATCCCCTGGCAGTCGTGTCGCATTCACGGCACCAGCTTCGTCAACGACGAGGAAGTGCGATGAAAGCGATGAACACCCACTGCGAGATGTGCGGCGAGGAGCCCGCGACCGACGAGGAAGTGGCGGACCTGTACGAGCGCATCGAAGCGCTGGACGCTGATGTGATTCGCCTGGCAGGGGAGAGGGATGCGGCGCTGGCGAGGAACGAAGCGCTCGATGCGAAGTGCGCGCTGCTGGCGGCTTCGCTCAAGAAATCCGACGCAGCGGCGGCGGAGACGCCGCGACAACTAGCCGGCGAACGATATGCGTCGTTCCTGCGCCAGTGCAACGACTGTGGCGAGGGATGGCTCGGGGTTCATGAGTGCAAGGCAGCGGCAACAGGAGGTCCACGTGAGTGACGAGAAGGCATTGGCATTGGCAGGGACGCCCGCGGCAGTGAGAACTGCGGGTTACTTCAGTGATGAGCAAATGGCTCTAATCAAGAGCCAGATCGCTCCGAAGGCAACCGACGCCGAGTTGCAGCTGTTCCTGTACCAATGCGCGCGCACCGGCCTCGATCCGCTTTCGAAACAGATCTATGCCATTTGGCGCAGGCAGAAAGGCGACGACGGGCGGTACTACGAAAAGATGACCATCCAGACCGGAATCGACGGCCTGCGCCTCATCGCGGATCGCACCGGCCGCTATGCCCCCGGGCCAGAATGCGATTTCGACTACAACGCCGAAGGAAAGCTGACCAAAGCACGGGCGCACATCAGAAAGCAGACAAAAGACGGCACTTGGCACCTGGTGTCGGCGACGGTCTTCTGGGACGAATACACCGCCGACAACACGATGTGGAATCAGAAGGGCCACGTCATGCTCGGCAAGTGCGCTGAAGCCGCTTGCCACCGCAAGGCGTTCCCCGCCGAGACGTCCGGGCTGGTCATCGGTGAGGAGATGGAGCGTTCGGGCGACGTCTCATACACGCCACCGCCCGCGAACGACGCGCAAAAGGCTGTCGCTGCGACCACGGCGAAGGCGCCGAAGCGCCTCACGGTGCAATTGGAGGCCCCGCCGGCAGCGGAAGCCCCAAAAGCGAAGGCGCCTACTCCTGCCTCGAGTGCCTCGTCGACCACGACGAGCCAGGCGGACAGTGCCCTCAGTGCGGTGCCTACTGCGTCTAGCGCCGTCGACGCCGCAAAGGCCGTGTCCCCCGGCGCGGCCGAGCGCGAGCCGGGCGACGACGGCGACGTGAGCGCCACGGAAACCACGGTCCCTGTCTGGACCTGGGATGACCGCCGGTCAGAATGGCTCGTCGGTACGCCGGCAATCCAGCGAACCAATCAGCAGAACAAGGCGATGCGCGGGATCGCCGCCGAGCTGGGGATGTCCGACAAGGAACGCAAGGCAGCCATCTGGCATCGCTACAACAAGAAGTCGTCCGAGGAACTGAGCGTTGACGAAATGGATGACTTTCTCGACGCGCTTCGGGAGCGGAAAAATGGATCAGGACGACGAGCCGGATCCTCTCGATGAAGTCGACGTGGTCGTGTTCGAACCGAAGATCAAGAAATGGAAGGCGCAGCACAAGATCGTGCGCCAGTCCCGATGCACGGAGAGTCAGCGTCGCTGCCTTGCCTCGCTGAGGCTGGAGATCGGGTTCTACGGCGACGAGTGGGAAGAACGACTCGGCGCCTACTGCAAGAAGGAACTGCGCGATCTGAGCTACGCCGAGGCCGAGGACCTCGAGAAAAAGCTGCGCATTCGACTGCGCGACAAGGGAACGCTGTTCGCGAAGCGGGAGCGCCAGGAGCAACGATTTCAAAGGGGGTACACATGAGCGCACCAATGACAGACCCGAAGACCTGGGCATCGCGCGGACGCTACCAGGCATCGGCAGCAGGTCACAGTGCCGCAAGTTGGGCAGTGGCTCAGAAGATCCTGCGCAGTTTCGGACTGCGCGACACGTGCCCACCGAGGGCACTGTCGCATCGAAAGTTCAGCGTGACGGTCGTTGGCCGAGACGACGGTCAGGACCGAGGGGAGCGAATCGTCGAGTGGATCAACGGGAAGTGGAAAGTGAGCAAAACGCCATGAGCAAGCTGCAGAAACAGGTCGCGGATTTTCACGTGGCCATGGGCCAGGTCGACGAAACGCCGCCGCATGACCCGAGTCAGGATGTGCGGATGAAACGAGCCCTGATCTGCATCGAAGAGTTCATGGAACTTGGCGTGGCCCTCGTTGGTGCCTACGACTGTCGCCGTATCTGCTCAGAGATGGTCGACAAGGTCACAAAGAAGCGCGGGTTCGGTGGCCAGGGCGGTCTGGTCGAGATCGCCGACGCGTGTTCCGACTCGTCTGTCGTGGTCACGGGCACACTTTTGGAGTGCGGAATCTTTGATGACCCGTTGAACGACGAGGTCATGCGCTCGAACATGGCAAAGGAAGGCGGCGAGGTGGACGAGTGGGGCAAGTTCCAGAAGCCGCCGGGCTGGACGCCGCCGGACATCGAAGGCGTACTCCGAGCGCAAGGGTGGGACGGACGGTGATCGAAATCCCTCTCACACGCGGCCAAGTCGCTCTGATCGACGACGACTGCGCCATCCTCGCCGGTTTCAACTGGCGAGCGACTTGGCACCGTTGTGTAGAAGGCTTCTACGGCGTTCGGTCCGCGACCATCGCGCCCGGTAAGCGTTCGTCGCAATACCTGCACCGTGCGGTCATGGAGCTGAAATTAGGGCGCCTCCTCCTGCGGTCGGAGTTCATCGACCACATAAACCATGCGACGCTCGACTGCCGCAGCGAGAACCTGCGGAGGGCAACCCGCGCCGAGAACAACAGAAACGCCCGACTCAGCCGCAGAAACACCAGCGGTTACAAAGGGGTCTCCTGGGACCCGCAGGCTCGTAAGTGGGTCGCTCTCATCATGGCCGACCGGAAACGCAGGTTCCTGGGCCTGTTTGAGACTGCCGAGGAAGCCGGTCGTGCCTATGACGCCGCCGCTCGCGAGCTTCACGGTGAGTTTGCGCTCACCAATTCTCAGATGAAGCGATAGAGGACCGAAAACCGCAGAAGGAAGGATAGGAACATGCAAAAAAGGTTGTTATGTACAATGATTTCAGTCGCGCTATGGGGCTGCAACGAACCGGTCGAGACCGAGACGAAGCAGAGCGCTACGGAGTACGTGGAGTGCTGGACTGGCCCCGGCGGGATCCAGGAAACGGGCGTCTGTCACCCGAAGCCGCAGAACCTCCCGCCGGACATGTGGAGTTGCGATAACGATGAGATCGCGAAGACGCATGGACGTCCGGGATGGGTCGTGATTCGCACGATGCCAGCGACCAATGCCGACTTCAGCAACCCGAGTGGCTGGTGTGTGGCGTACACGATTCTGAACAAACACTGCTACATGCGCATCGCGACCACTCCGACCAGCGGAGGGTGGGACACTCTGAACGACCGCATTGCCTGGACTCACAACCGAAGCGGCCGGCGGTTGACCGCGTTCGCTGGGCTCGTGTTCACTGGCGCTCAGGCCAGCTCGTCAGACGGAAGGCGACGGAATTACGACTCGATGAACGCGCCGGGTTCGGATGGGATCACCAGTCTCGCGACTGACGATTGTGTCCAGATGGCGCCGTTGCCCCCGCCGGTGGATCAAAAAGACTGGGTGTGCGCCAGCAACGGCGGCTACTGCCGTGGCAAGGACTGGACAGACCCTGACTGTCGCGCTCTGCAAAGTTCAGGGTGTTGCGGCATTGGCCCCGTGGACCCGACGGATTGCACTGCGAAGTACCCGACGGAGTTCCCTGGGTATCCGGACACATGTGTCTGCCTTCGCCCAGCCGGAGACCCGCCACCGCCGCCAACGGATCCGGTGCCGCCGGTCGTCTCGTTTCAGTGAGCTGGTGACGCCTTACGAGCGCGCGCCAAGCGTTCTATCAGGCATTCGATCTCACGTTCATCGCCGGTCGGTTCCAGCACACAGGCGGGGCTGGCCGGCGCTTCCGACGCAGTATCCGCCGATCCAGCATCCATCGCTGAACTAAAACCCCCGGGACTCGCATCGCCGACGCCAGCAACCAAGACGAACGCGATGAGCGCGATTAGTTTCATGGGATGGTTTTAACACAGCCAGCCGGGGCTTCGTACCGGCGTTTGCCCAGTCCCGAGCAGGGGGACCCGTCGTAGGCGGACTGTGGTTCGAACCCGCAGATGGGCGCTGCAAGTTGCACTAACTGCGCAATCTTCATACAGGCTAAAGCACACATCGCATTCGCACCGATGCAAGCGCCCCCTCCTTAGCTGGATCGGGCGCTTTCTTTTCGCCCTAATCCTTACCGACACGACACCACATTGGACACTCGGACGACTTCGAGGCGAAGCACGCGCTGGCGTGGCTTGCCCACTGAATCGGCGCCAAGCGCGCAAACGGCGGCCGCGGCGCCCCCGGCGATCTCGTTCGAGTCGCTGTGGGCGCGCTACTGGCGCGAATTCGCGCGACACCAAAAGTCGCGGCGTGACAAGGACCGCATCGGCAAGCTACTGGTGAAATTCTTCGGGGCCCGCGCGGCCATCGAGATGACCACGGCCGACTGCGAGGATTACCGGGACTGGCGCCGTCGGCGGCAAACGCGCCTCGGCGACGTCGCTCAGCCAGGGACGCTGAACCGCGAGCTTTCGGTGCTGCGCCACGTGTTCAACTGGGCGGTGCGCGGACAAATTCTCAAGTACTCACCGCTGACCGCGCTTGAGATGGAACGCGAAGACAATGTGCGCAAGACGAAGGTGCGCGGCGAGGCCGAGCTGCAGCTCATCCTGGCCGAACTGTCGCCGCTCTATCGCGCCCTCACCCTCGTCCTCATCGACAGCGGACTGCGGCGCATGGAAGCGATCGCCTTGCGCTGGCCGAGTCTCGACACCAAGCGCGGCATTATCGAGCTATTCGAGACGAAGAACGACGAGCCCCGACGCCCTCGCCTATCCGCCCGCGCTCTGGCGGCGGTACTCGCCCTACCCCGTCACGGTCAGTTCGTATTCGCATCGGAGCGCAAGCGCGACCACGGCCGCCACGTCAACCCCACGACGGCCCTGCGCCACCTCCAGGCAGCCTGCGACCGCGCCGGTGTCGCCCCGGCCATCGGCGAGAACTGGACGCTTCACGCGCTTCGCCACAGCTTCGCGTACCTGCGCCGGGTCCGCGACCGCATCCCGGAGAAGTCGGTGATGTTGCAAGGCGGCTGGAAGACCCGCGCCGCATTCGACCGATACGGTATCGGCGACGACACCGAGACGGAAGAAATGTACCGGGTCATCGACGCGAACATTGCCGCCGACGAACGGACTCTCGCCGCCACCAAGGAGTCGCGCCGGCTGGCTCGCCGCGCGCCCGAAGACGCCGAGGAATCTCGCCGCAAGAGCAAGTAACCACGCATACATCGGGTCCAGTGTGGACAAAGGTGGCGGAACATAGGTCGGCCAGGATGTATGCGCAAGTGGTTTTTTGTGACATTGCGCATTTTTTATAGCGCCCCAGAAGTTCGGGATGTAACTTGACGTTGCTGGCCCGGATGTCGTCGGAATCACGCCTACGGTTTTTGCTCCCCTGGCTCCGCATTAGCGCGTTCCGACCGGCCAGCACCTTTCGATTCGCGTCGAGACAGGGGGGCTCTTTTTGTGCTGGAGGGCCTTTATGACGGACCGCGCGCACCTACGTTTTCCTAAGACGTCGGCATGTACACCGGAGCCCAAACCGGGCTGCAACGGGGTCGCACATCAAGCATCCTATCTCGCTGGGCCCGGAGATGGGAAGTCTGGTTTTTCGAAGGCCTGCGGTGCAGAGTCCACGACCGCAGGCCCGGTAGCTCAACGGATTGAGCAAACCCTTCCTAAGGGTGAGGCTGCAGGTTCGAGTCCTGCCCGGGTCACAGAAGAGTGGCGCCAGGTCGTCGGCGTCCCCGAGTACGAGGTCAGCGACCAGGGGCGCGTCCGCCGTGCTGGCGCTGACCGCGTCTTGAAGGGGCGACCGAACGCAAGACACGCCGACGGGCGCCCTCGATACATCATCGTGGATCTTTGCGTCCGCGGTGTACATCACGACAAAACGATCCATTCACTCGTCGCCGAGGCGTTCATCGGCCCGCGACCTCCCGGTTTCGAGATTGATCACAAGGAGAACGGCGGGACCGACAACCGCCTCTCGAATCTCGAGTACGTCACGGGCAAGGAAAACAACCGGCGGCGCGACCTGCGGCGGGCGCTCGCCAGGGCGGTGTCACATGTGTGACCTCGACGCCGAGATGTGCGCCGTCTGGGTCGAGACGGAGCGGCGCGCGCGTAAGCGCCACCGGTGCTGCGAGTGCGGCACGGCGATACCGAAGGGCCACGCCTACGTCCAGATCAACTCGGTCAGTGGCGGGTCGGCCGGGACCAGTCGCCGGCACGAAGCCTGCCACAAACTCTGGTACTGGGTATCCGACCTGGTCTGCGGCCAGGCGGGCTATTCGACGCTGGGTGGGCTTTGCGAAGAGGTCCACGAGGCGCAGGAGTCGATGTGCGATCTCCTGCCCGACGAGACGGTCAAGGCATCCAGGTCGCCGCATGGCCACGACTTGCCGAATCCGTTCCTCGAAGCCTTCGAGCTGATCCAGGTGACTTACGAGGCGTTTGACGCACAGGCGGCGAGCAAATGAAGTGCCTTGAGTGCGCGAACCTGCGCGTTCATATCGCTGAGCTGAACGTCGACGTCGCTGAACTTGAGGCCGAGATTGCGGGCATTGAATGTGACCCAGAGGTCGTAGCCGTCGGCCTCGAGAGCCTAGAGGAATTCAAGTCCCTGGCCCGCCTCTGCGCTGACATGGACTGCGACGAGGAAGCGCACCGCTACTGCACCCCGTGCCGCCGCTGCGAAGCGGAGAAGCTGGTGAAGTGATGAAACTGATGCTTCTCACGAAGCGGCACCGCTGGGAACGCACTTCCTGCGATGTCTGCGGCCGCCGGAACCATTGCGCACCGTTCGTCACGAGCGCCCCGACCGCCGGTGAACAGAGGCGCATCGACATCTGCGCCCCGTGCCTGCGCGAGGCCGTGAAGGTCGCGACCGAGGGCCGAAAGCCGGTGTCCCGATGAATTCGCGACCCGCAGTTACTCCCGCCGCGCGTGACGAGCTGGAGGCAATCGCCGATCGCTACCTGGCCGGCGAGATCACCCGGAAGCAAGCCGAAGCCGCAGCTGCGCGCGTGGCGCTCCGGGGGTCAAAATGATGGGCGTCGCCGACACGCTGGAACGAGCAGCGAAGCTCATCGAAGACGGTGTCTTCAGGTCGCTGTACAACGCGATCTCTTTTGCCACGGGCACCGACCACAAGCTCTACTTGGATTGCTTGGACGCCGTGAGCACCAGGCGCGGGGCATATGACTCCGCCGCTGTCACTGCCCTGCGCGCTGGTGCCGCGAAGGCGAGGGGCGAGACATGAACGCCGCGCTCTTGTCGTCGGAGAACATGGGGTGGCGCACACCGCCTGAATTCCTGAATCTCGTTCGGCGTGTGTCTACCACCGGTAGAATCGCACTTGACCCGGCGACAACGACCGACAATCCAACCGAGGCGGACGGCATCTACGCGCACCCCGTGGCAGACGGGCTGAAGTGGCCATGGGAAAGTCGCGGCCTCGTCTACTGCAACCCGCCCTACGGGAGGAACTTGCTCGCCTGGTCGGAGAAGTTTGCGTCCGAGGGAACAAGCGGCACCGAGCTACTTACGCTGACCCCGGCGCGCACCGACACGCGTTGGTGGAAGAATCTGACCACCGCGCATGCAATCTGCTTCCTGTCGGGTCGCCTGATGTTCTTGGAACAGCGCCCAGACGGATCCTGGGGCCCCGCTCTCGATAAGAAGGGCAAGCCCATGCGGGCGTTGTTCCCCTGCGCCGCAACCTACTGGGGGCCGCGGGTCGATCGCTTCGTCGAAGTCTTCGGGTCGCAGGGCTGGGTGGTGAGGCCGTAAATGGCGCACATCCGGACCATCAAACCCGCGTTCTTCGTGAGCGAGACGATCTCGCAACTCACCCACGTCCAGCGCCTGGCCTTCATCGGTCTCTGGACCCTGGCTGACCGCGATGGCCGCCTCGAGGACAAACCGAATGTCATCCGCGTCCAGCTGTTCCCGTACGAGACAATGGAGATGGATCGCGAGCTGGACGCCCTGGCGGCGAAGCGACTGATCCGCCGGTACCAGTCCGGGTGGCGTCGGTATATCGAGATCGCCGGCTGGAAAGAGCACCAGCGCATCCCCGCTAACGAATCGAAGTCCATGATCCCCGCCCCGGCGGACGACTTGGCAGACGATCCGGCGGAGAATGACAGTGCACCAGCTGATCACCAGCTGATCGCCAGCTGCACGACAGATGAAACACATCCCGAGGCGATGGACCTCAGGAAGGGAAGGGAAGGGAAGGGAAGGGATCCGGATCTCTCGCTTCGCTCGAGTCTCCCTCTTTCTCTTTCCGGCCTAGAAGCTTCCGGCTCTGATCCGGATCAGACGTGCGCGCCTGTGGGCAGGTCTGCGTCAAAGGCGCTGGCGATTCGGACCCAGGGCCCAGGGCCCGCGGAAGTCTTCGCGCATTACCGCGGCTATCACTCGAGGGCGTTCCCGGCGCCGAAGTCCGGCACGAAGGAGTGGGGGCAGATCGCCGCCCGGCTGCGCGAGGGCTACAGCGTCGCGGACCTGTGCCAGGCAATCGACGGCTATCACCGGTCGCCGTACCACTGCGGCCAGAACGAGTCTGGGACGAAGTACCTGGACCTGAACCTCATCGTCCGCACCGGGAGCCACGTGGCCCGTGGCATCGAGCTGGCGCAGCCACAGCAGCGTCCGCCGCCCGCGCGTTCGAAGCGAGAGACGGAGCAAATGGGGCAGATGGTCAGGCTTGCGCAGGGGGGCGTCGGCGATGAAATGGAGTGAGGACGGAGTCAGATTCACGGCGGCGATCTCCGAGATGTTTCTCGGAGGCGGACGCGGGGTGCCGACTGATCCGGAGAAGCGCGCTTACTGGCGGGTGCTTCGTGACCTTGACATCGCGCAGGTCGAAACCGGGTTCATCGAGGCGCGCAAGACGAACGGCACCGGGTTCCTGCCTACTGACGGCCGCGTCCGAGCCTGCGCGCTGAAGGAGGACCGCGAGCCGCCGTATCACGCGCGTCTCCAGCTTCCGGCGTTCGAACCCAAGGAGCCGTGGCCGGAGCCGTCGCCAAAGATGGCCGCGCGCCTGGAGCGTCTGACCGAGGGATTGGCGAAGTCGAAAGGAGCACCATGAAAGCCGAGTTCATTTGCACGAAACCGCGGGCGCACGCCCGCTGCCAGAAGTGCGCGGAGTGCAACGCCTACTTCGCCAAGGTGAACGAGATCGGCATTGCCGGTGGCAGCACCCGCGAGATGGCTGCGGCGTTCGGGGTCTCGAAGATGTCGGCCGCAAACCTCTGGCACCACTGGAAGCGCCGACGAGCCATCTCACTGGGCATCGCGGTGAAGCCGCGCAAGCGCTTCAACCGGGCGTCCGAGCGCGAGCCAATGCTTTCAGGTCCGCGCCTGCGGTGCGCGTGTGGTCTGACCGTCGACAAGGACCACGCGGCCGACAAGTGCGACATGGGCCTCACAACCACGGGGCTGGGCTCGCAAGCGGGGCTCGTGTGGTGAGCCCGCGCGCCGAGTATCTCAGGGAGCGCTACCTCGAGTTGCGAAGCAACGGCCTTTGCGTGGGGTGCAAGGGACAGGCGCGGCCGGGACTGGTGCGCTGCCAGAAATGCGCGGACAAGTGCCATGCGTGCCCATCGAGCCGAGGCGAGGCGAAGAGCAGGACCAACATGGCATCGAAGCACGCACGTCGCGCCCGAGGCGTCTGCATCGACTGCGACGCCACGCCGCAGGTGTTCACGGAAGCATGGCGACTCGGTCGGAAGTCGTGGCGCTGCGAGAGGTGCAACGCTGGCAGGCGAAAGGTGGCGGTCTGATGGAATGCACAAAACCTAGGCGTCGGTACGGGCGCGACACCAGGTGCGGGAAGTGCACCGCGTGCTGGGAATGGCAAACCGCTGGCTGTCCGCCGGCGGATGACATTGCCACGCTGAAAGCGGCGAGGGACGCGGCTGAGGAAGCGCTGGCTGACGCCAAGTACAGATTCGACCTGGCGGATCGCGCGCTCGAATCAGCGAAGCGAGCGAAGGCCATAGCGGAAAGGGAGGCGGGAAAATGAGCGACAAACCAAGTCTGTGGGTCGAGATCCCGTTGACACAGGGGCAGGCCGCAAAGGTCAGTCATGAATTTGCGGCGGTCCTGTCCAGGTCGAGATGGCACGCGCTCTGGGACCCGTGCACGCGGTCCTATCGTGCCAAGCGCACAGTATGGAACGGCAACGGATACGAGACCTTCTTCTTGCACCGAGAGGCCGTTGAATTGCGTCTTGGACGAAAGCTCTTATATGCCGAGAAGGTTGACCATCGCAATCACGACACTCTCGACTGCACGGACGGCAACCTACGGGTCGCCACTAACGCTCAGAACTGCCAGAACGCACGTCTTCGCCGCGATAGCACCAGTGGGTTCAAGGGCGTGAATTGGCATAAGGCCAGCGGTCGCTGGCGGGCCAGGATTGGAACGAATGGCAGCGTACCTCTCGGTTCGTTCGACACGGCCGAAGAGGCTGCTATGGCGTACAACGCCGCGGCGAGGGAAATGTTTGGCGAGTTCGCGTTGCTCAACGAATTGCCGGAGGCCGGTTAATGGAAACGAAATTCGTGGTGGAATGGGAGACGCCCGGCGGTCAACAACGCCGGTCGGTGGCGATGGCCAAGGCGAAGGCTGAGGCGTTCGCGGCGGGGCTCATCCATTTCGGCAACGAACCAGAGATGGTGACCTTGGTCGAGATGCTCCCGGTGAAGCCGACCGCGCGGTGGCAGCGGGTGAAGTGGTTCGTGGGCGACTTGCTTCGGGGGTTGGCATGAGTTGCGAGGACTGTGCGACCAACATGGGCCACGGCCATGTCATGGGGCACGAGAGCCGCGACGGGGAGGTGGCCGCCCTGAAATCCCAGGTCGCAGCGCTAAAGGCGGAGCGTGACGAGCTTGCGACCATGCGGGCGCGCCAGGCGACCATCATCGCTGGAATGATCGCCGCCGCGAAGGCGATCGCGGAGGAGCGGGACAGGGCGTGTCGGCAGCGCGATGAACGCGCACAAAGGGTCTTCGACCTGAAGAAAGAACGGGACGCGCTGCGGGCTGCGTTGGAGCAGGCGCGACGGTTGCTGTGGGAGGCGCCGCTGACACAAGTCGTGTCGGTCGACACAGCGGGTGATGCGTGGTTCGAGCGGGCCGCTCAGTGCGAGAAGGCTCTCGCCGCCCTCCAGCGGCCCGCGGGCGAGGCGGGGACGGCGGAGAAGCCGGAGAGCTCGAGGGAGTCGCTCGTGCGCCTCGGCTGGCCCGTGCCGACAGAGGAAAGACAGCGGGCGAATCTGGCCGAGAACCTCGACGCCATTGAAGCAGAGAAGGAACGGGAGGCGCACAGGGACGAGGTTCGCGCGCGAAGGGACGGTGTCGAATGACCGCCGTAGCGTGCTTTCACGCGGCCAGGCGTCTGCTGCGCGAGAGGGTCGGCGAGCTGCAGAGCGCGGCGAATATCACCCAGCCATACGGCTTCGAAGTCGAGGGCATCAAGATCCTCCTCGCCGCAACGTGGGCAGCCGAGAAGGCGAAGGGTGGAAAATGAGCGACTTTACGGACATGACGTTGCATCGCCACGGCCCGCACTGCAAAGACTGCGCGGCCGTCAGGCTCAAGGCGTTCGAGGAGGCGCGACGGGAGGTGGCGGCCGTGGTGGCGTTGGCCAGAGTCACTGACTACGGCCGCGTCATCGTCGCGCTTCCGGTGGCTAACGTCGCCGCGGCATTCGACCGCCTCGTCGCAGCCGAGCAGGCGCGCGGGGCGAAGGGAGGGACGTGATGGCGCATGAACGCCCGGGGTACGGGAGCCACGGCGGTTACCACTGGCACTGGTGTACCGCCGCCCTCGCCCTGGCGCTTTCCGGCTGCGGGCTGCTCTCACGCACGACCGTGACGAAGGACAGCCACCAGGAAGCCGCGCGCGTCGCTGTCGCCGAGGTCGCCGCCGTCGAAGTGAAGGCCACGGCCGAGGCGGGGACGGCGGTCTGCTACCACGAGGGCGGCGAAGTCGCTGGCTGTCCGAATTGCGACCCGGCGGATAATGGCGGTGGCAAGTGAGCGCGCTGGTGTGTCCGCTCACCTTGTCGCTCCCGTGGCCGCACGGGCCGGATATCAGCGGGCTGATGCACATGCGACTCGATAAGCCGTGTTCCTGGTGCTTCGGTCCGGTTATGAGGCACTCCTACTGGCCCGTCGCCAGCAGGGCCTATTGTCGCGACTCCTGCCTTCTCAGGGCACACCGGATTGAGTGCGAAGAAGCGCAGGAGTGCGGCCGCGAATCCAGGGTTATGGGGGGCATTCGACCGCATCATCGCAGCCGAGAAGGCGAAGGTGCGAAGGGAGGGCTGCACGGCGAATTTGCGGTGACCAACTACCTGAAGCGGACCCCATGAGTCATGACCAATTCCTGCGCTGCGCGCGCTGCGGTTTCCCGTTACCGAATCCAAGCAACGGGACGCATGAGTGCGATTGTGGTCCAGGGCGCACCCGCAAATCGGGCCGGCACATGTCGGAGACGGACCATCGTAGGGCGCGGCGGTTGAGCTGGTTCAACGACGGCGCAGGTGGTCCACCGCGTCGACTTCGCGAAGCAATAGAGGCGCGCGAATGAAACTCGCCGCTCTCGCCCTAGTGCTTTCCGGCTGCGGGCTGCTGTCCAAGACCACGATCACTCGTGACCAGCACCAGGAAGCCGCGCGCGTCGCTGTCGCCGAGGTGGCCTCAGTCGAGGTGAAGTCCACGACTGAGGCGAAGGGCGGCACGCGGCGCACAGTGCGAACGACCCGCACCGTGAAGCACCCGGATGGCGTGCTGGACACGACTGTCATCGAAGAACTGGATGGCAGTTGGTTTGTCGCCGCGGGCGGTGTCGTCGCGAAGACTGAGGCGAAGCGCGAGGTGAAGGCTGACCTCGACAAATCAAAGGACGTGCGGGCCGAGACGAAGCCGCGATGGTGGCTATTCGGAGGCATCGGACTGGTTGTGATCGGGGTGATTTTGGCTGCGTGGAAAATGCTGAGAAAGGCGGTGCCGTTGTGATTGAAGTCGAAGACAGGGAACCAAAGGCATGGGCTCCGCCTGCGCCGCCATGGCGCCTTCACGTTCAACTATGGGTGCACGACTGGCTTCCTGCCATGCAGGCGCTGGCCGCCGCCGCGACCACGGCGGCGTGCTGCAAGTACCTGGTGTCGCCGTGATCGTGCTGGCGTGGCGACTGTTCTGCAAATGGGTGATCGGAACCAGATGGATGAAGCGGAGATGCCGGAGAGGGGAATACTGCCCGTCGGGGCATGAGCCGTCTCCGGTGTGTATCAACGCCAACTGCCGCGGATGCTGTGACGGAGGCTATCTACGCGACCACAGCAGCTGCAAATGCGAGCAGCGATTCTCGAAAGACGAACTCGACATGGTCAAGAGATTCCGCGATTCGAAGTATCTCGAGGGGGTGGTCATCCCGTGCGACTGGTGCGACGAACCGGCGATCACGTTCATTTCTCGAGGCCCACGCGAGTCGCGGCGGTTCCTTTGCGCCGCTCACCGATCCGACTACGACAGGGACCTATCCGACTGGTGGGCCAAATCTACGTGGCCCGGACGCGATCGATTCGCCCGATTGGAGTTCGAGGAAGTCTCAGCCCGGCTGCGCCGGTGGAACGAGAAGCGTAGATGAAGCTACCGCCAGCCGTGCCCTGCGAAGTCCACGGCTGCAGGGGCGTGATGCACCCGGTGGCGCACAGCCCGGACCGCCGGACATGGGAATTCAGCTGCGACAAGGGCGCGCACACTTGGGTGAGGTTGGCGCAGGGGACGAAACGCGCTGATAGCCAGCAGCTACCACATGACGCGGATGTGATAGTCAAGGGCACTTGACCAATCAGGGAACACATGTACAACTATACCCGTTGGATACCGATGAAACGCCGGAGCCAGCAGAGGTCGTGGATCGCGGAAAAAACTGCGCGTTCCAGTACGACGACGGGCGTTGGTGCATCGGATTTCGCACGGCTGACTCGCCGTTCTGCGTGGGGCATCGGAGGGCGATTCGGCCGCACACGACTGCCCCGAAGCTCACGGCTCGCCGGCTGCTCCAGCGCTTGCTCGGATGCTACTCGAGGGAGCTTGCCAGGCTCGCTGAACTCGAGGGCCTGCTGATGACTCGGGTCGAGGCAACGGAGGACACCAAGGAGAAGGTGGCCCTGCTCGAACGCGCCCAGGGGCTGGCGAGCAGGCGCTCCGAGATGTTCGCTCAGCTGACCGAGCTTGAAGACAAGCGGCAGCAGGCCGAGAACGGACGCATGCGGAATCGGATCGCTGCGCTCACGGCAGGGGCGAAAGTGAACTACCCGGAGGAGCTGCTGCAGAAGCTGCTCGAAGAGGGGAAGGCAGAATGAAGCCCGAGAAGAAAGCGAAGCCATGAGCAAGAAGAAGCGTGGAGTGATTCCCGATGGGACTGTCGAGGAGCTGATCGACACCTCACCTCCCGGCGAGGACTGTTTCGTGATCCCCGAGGCACCGCCGCCCGAGGCACAAGCCCCGTCGCCCGACGCGGTCAAGGCGTTCACTGCAGCCCAGGAAGCCGAAATCCTCGAGGCGCAGCTGAGCGACGAGGAGCGCGCCGAACTGAAGCGCTTCACCGAGGGTATGCAGGTCGAGGCATACGAGGAGCCTCCGAAGCCGGCCGAGCTGTACATCTGCGACAAGGGGCACGAGCAAATGGGGAACGGTGAAACCGTCGGCACGAACCACCATACCGGGAAGAAAGTCTCGACCGGGAATGTGTGCGTCGAGTGCCAGCTGCGCGACTTGGGGCGCTGCTACCCGACGCAGAAGGCGACCCCGAAACACGTGAAGAAGTCCCGGCAGAAGGCGGCCAGAGGCGCATGAAGCTGCACCGCGGGAGGGAGATCTTGCACAAGGCCCTCGCCGACTTGGGCAAGCGTGACTACTGGAGGTCGACGCCGGAGCAGGAACTGCTCGCCTCCGTCCAGCGCATCGGCGACGACGTCCGGCGCATGATCAGCGAAGGGATACGCCGCCGATGAAGGTCCGCTCCTACATCGCCGGTGTACGCGTACGTGAAGCGGCCAAGACCGTGAGCGGCTACCGCCAGCGAAGCGACCTCGTCCACGAACTGGACCGGGCGCTTTGGCTTATCAAGCGCCACCAGGGCGTCTTGGGTCGAGCATATCCCGTCGCCTCGGGACCGGGCTTCATGACGGTCTGGATGCCGACCGCCGAAGTCGAGGGCGGCTCGATAGAGATAGGGCTGAGCTATCGGGCGGGCCGCGCCTTACTCGCGCTGGAAACATGAAGGTCCGCTCCTACATCGCGTCGAGTGACGAGCGCTTCGTGTTCACGTCGTTCTGCCTGCAGACCGGCGTGCTCGCGACGGAGCTTCACGACCTGCTGCACGCCAGTGCGAAGCTGATGGTGGCCCTCGCTCCCCATGAGAAACGCGCCGACGGCTCCGACCTGCTGTACGGCTGGGCGGGGCGCGTCGGTGACGAACTGGTGTACGCGTACGTGAAGCACGACGTACGCAAGTTTCCGGTGATTCCGCGTCTCATGGAGGCACTTGGCTTCGACACGAAGAAGCCGCTGGTGGTCCGATTCAATTCCCTTGCGATGCGCACCGTGGTGGCTGCGTTTCGCTGGCCTGCAACGTTCAAGGAGAGTTCCCATGTCAGACGCGAAGAAACCGGACCCGAAGCAGCCTGAACCCACGCAGCCCGTGCCTGAGCATGAGGTGGGCATGGTCAAGGCCATGCTGCCCGGCGTGGGCTACGTGCCGGCGTTCAAGTGCCGGGCTGTGCTGCCTGCGAAGACTCAGGTGCCCGGCGTGGGCGTCGTGAACTACATGGACGGGCATTGGTTTCCGTCGAAGGGCGTGGCGTTCGTGAAGGCGCCGGGCAGCCGCGGAACCATCGTTCACCCTGCGCAGGCGCTGATTTCGATCCTGTGAGCGCCATGGTCACTGCCGACTTCGCCGCGCTCCAGGCCGATATCGAGGTCATGGCCAAGGCCGCGCTGCGAGCCAAGTGCCTCAACGCGCAGGTCGCCGATGGCGAGTGGACCACGGCGTACGTGACGAAGTCCGCGCAGCCTCGACCGATCGGCACCGTCGTAGCCGGGAGTGAGGTCTGGGGCATCTGCGAAATCGACCACAAGGCTCACGTCCTGTTCGGCGCGCACCGCTGCGTCGGGTGGGTGTCATGAGAGTCATCATCGTCGGCGGCCCCCGCACCGGCAAGTCCACGCTGGCCCGGGAGTATCGCGCCCAGGGTATCCCCACGTTCTGCGGGGACCCGCGGTCGATGGTGAAGGAGCCCGAAGAGGGCGTGACGTACTTGCCTGATGATCTCGACTTCTCGGGAGAGAACGGCGGCGCGAAGTGGATCGCGTTCCGGTGGTTCCCGATGGTGGGTCCTTGGGTCTGCGAGGGCCACGTCATGGCGCGGGCACTCCGACGCTGGGCGGATGGCATCCCGTTCGACCGGGCGCCCCCCGCAGACAAAATCATCGTGCTCCGCAAACAGCACGACGACGCCGTGACCAAGCCGGGCCAGGTGTCGATGCACAGGGCCGTGATGACCGTGTGGGATGAGATTGCCTGGCGATTCGCCGGCATCGTTGAGGAACGATGAGGACGCCAGACCGCTACATCCTCGTGACCCGGCCGTACGGCGTGTGGCGCGTCTACTGGAAGGCGCTGAATCCATGAAACAGAACAACGCAATCTCGTTCGTGAACTGCGCCGGTCGCGACTTCTTTGGGGGCGTCAGGTACGCAGCCGAGTTCGCCTGGCACTACGGCTACAAGCCGCTTCGCCTGCTGACGTCGCAGCCGAACTGTCTGATGGTGGTCCAGTTCAAATGGGGACAGCTGACCGTCGAGCTGGACGAATCCGTGCCCCGCGACGAGGGGCGGTTCGAGTGCGCGCGCAATCAGCCTGACGTGAGGCTGATTCACCTCGACGCGTTCGACCATGAGGCGTACGCGGCCAAGTGGGCAGCGAAGGACTTTCTAGATGGCTAGCCTGAGCGTCGCCATCTCCGGCTGGGCGCGCTGGACGCCGGTGGCGTGGGTCCAGGGGCAGCCCGGCGATGACTGGTGCGACGTGGCAGTGGCGAACCGCGGCGAGTGGCTCAGCCTCGTCGGGTTCTTCACAGCGCTGTTCCCGGAGGTGTATCGTGGGTGATATGAGCAAGAGCTGCTACGGATGCGCGCGGGAGAATGGCCACGAGCCGGAGTGCCCGGGTGATGTCCGGGTGCTGCCGTCGGTCGGCTTCGCCGAACTGGACAAGATGAAGGCGAAGGCGGATGCAGCGAGGTCGGGCTTCAAGCTGGTGTATCGCGGCGATTCGCTGGTCGATATTGAGCCTGGGCCTCCGAAAGGCGCGATCGCGGCTGAGTGTAGGGGGTTGCACGGGATATCCTACTGGATCAACCAGCACGCCTGCGGCTGCCCACCCAATGGAATCTTCGCCGGGTGCGTGCCTGGGAAGGGAAACGAGAGGCCGTCGACTGCGGCCGAGATTAAAGGGGTCGCTTGCGGCCATCACTGGACTTGCGCCACTCGAAGTGTGCATCGAGTTCCGAATGAACCTGGAACGCAGCCCATGAAGCCCTGACTCTAGCGGAAATCATGCGCCCAGCGCGGCGCGAGGAAGCGAAGCCCTGGGACCCGCGCCCGGGGCTGTTTCCCGTCGCGCTGGAGATGTTCGAGGATCCGACTCGGCACCGGGCGTGGCCCTGTGGCCGTGGTAGCGCAAAGACCACCACCGGAGGCACTGGGCTCGTCTGGGATGCCTTGCAGACGCCCGGATGCGCGGTCATCTACGCCGCCGACACCGCGGGTCGCGCTGAGGCGAACGAGTGGCGGCACCTGAAGGACCTTGCCGAAGAGACCGGCGGTAAGACGAACCTCAGCAAACTGACGATCGAGTGGCCGAACAAGTCGATCCTGTACTGCACCGGGGCCGACTCCGACAAGATCTTCAACCGCAAGGGCCGCGGCATGAAGTTCATGAAGTCCGTGCACCTCGACGAGTGCCAGGACTGGCGGCCCGAGGTTCTCCGGTACGCGGTGACCAAGGTCTTCGGCCCGCGACTCGGTGACCTCGAGGCACAGCACGGGGTCAAGGGCCGCATCACGATGAGCGGCACCGGGACAATGGACAGCGGGTTCTGGTACGACGTCTGTCACAACACAGCCTTGGGCTTTGGGGTCACCCGGGCTGATCAGTGGGGGAACCCGCACATCAAGGACCCGGACGGCGAGTTCCGCGCGGCCTGCAAGGTTGAGGGCGTCGAATGCATCGAGCTGACGGTGCCGGTTTACTCCCGCATCGGCGGTCGCCCGCGCTGGGTGGACTGCGCCGACCCGATGATGCGACGGGAGTGGTTCGCGGAATTCAACAGCGGCGGCGTGCTGCAAATCTTCCCGGTGGCGCTCGCGCTGCGCGTTCCCCGCGCCTGCTTGCCGACCCGGGACGTGTGCCTGGTCATTTGCATCGACTTCGGCACGGTCGACGCCTGCAGCGTGGGGTGCTGGCTCTACAGCCGCCACGACCCGTTCGCCTACTTCGTCGAGACTCACAAGAAGACCGGCCTCTCTGGCAGTCAGCAGGTCGAATACGGCCGCGAGTGGGGGCGTAAGTGGGTCGCGAAGTACAAGCCGTCCGAGACGCCAGTTCTCGTCGGCGACGGCGGCGGCCTCGGCAAGGCGCTCATCATGGACATCAAGGCCGCTGAGGGCATGTGGGAAGTCGACGCCGCGGAGAAGTCCGACAAGGTGCCGAACATCCGCTTCATGGCGGGCGACATGCGCACCGGCTACGCGCGCTTCGTCGATGACCTGCCGCAGGAGTTCTTCGACACCATGAAGCGGCCCAAGTGGAAGGACGGCCACGTCGGCGAGCTGATCGACGGGCACATGCCAGACGAGTTGGACGCCTGCTACATGGGGCAACGCAAGGTCAAAGAGCTGCATTTCTACGAACCGCCTCCCCCACCGGAGGACCCAGAGGTCGTACTTGAACGGAAGATTCGCGAACGCATGCGGCCGAAAGACGAGGGGAACCCATGGGCCTAGGAGCAACAACGACTGAACGCAAACTCGCCTGGTGGGACGTCCGCCCGAAAGATGAGACGGGGAAGGACCCGGCGTTCGGCCTCATCGACGAAATCAGCGACATTCGCGACAAGAAGACGCACGAGCACCAGGAGACGCGCTCGCTTCTCCAGCTCTATTTCTCGCGCCCCCAGTCGACTCCGACGACGGAGGTCGGCCCGATCATCTCGTGGTCAGGGCTGCGCAAGTGCGGGTTCAACATCATGGCCGAAGCGCTGGACACCGGCGTGGCGCGGCTGGCGAAGCCGTTGAAGTCCCGCATCGTCACCGTCGGAGCGAACAATTCCACGCTGCGCGCGGCCGCGCAGGGGAACCGCCTCATCGACGGGGCGCACGCCGACAACAATCTGCTGGGCGTCGGCACGCGCATGGCCTACGACTCGTTCCTGAGCGCCGAGGGCATGGGGTACGCGCTGTGGGAGCAAGACGCGAACGGCAACGCCCGCCTGGTCAAGCTGGACCTGTTCGACACGCACATCAGCGCCGACGGGGACATGGCCACGACGATCCGCTATCTCACGAAGCGCCAGGCGAAGGCGCTACTGGGGTCGAAGTCGCCGCATCTTCCAGCAGACCCGGACGGCCTGCGTGACGCCGCCATCGACGGCGCGACCATCGAGCACCCCGAGGCAATCACCGGCGTCGATTCGTCGTCGTCGGTGGAGATTGAGCAAACCATCCGCCTGCACTACGGATGGTGCAAGCCATGCGGCGAAAGCAAGGGCCGCGAAGTGGTTCAGCTCGACGGCAATACCGTGCTGTGCGACCGCGAATGGAAGCACCCGGTGTTGCCGGTGTTAAAGTTCCGCGCGTCGCTCGGGTTCCGCGACGGCGAAGGTCGACCGGTGGGCCGCTCCATTGCGCCGTACGCCTACTGGATCAACGGACTGACCCAGAAGCTTTACACGCAGATTCAGGCGCAGGTGCCGACTGTGGGCGCCGAAGAGGGCGTCACCATCACGACCCCGTCTGACGTGCCGTTCAACCGGGTGACGTGGCCGAAGGGTCGGCCCGCGCCAATCATCAGCATCCCGACCACGGTCAGCGACCACGTCATCCAGCACCTGGACCGCCTGCGTGAAGGCGCCTTGCGCGAGACGGGGCAGAACGAGGCGACGAGCGAGGGCACCCTGCCCGGTGGCATCGAGTCGGGCATCGCAATTCGCGAGTACCGCACCGAAATCGCGATTCGCCTGTCGCAGCAGTCGCATGCCTGGGCTGAGATGTGGGAAGAATCCGCGCGCATCCTGATTCACCTGGCGCCCGTGTGGTACGGCTCGAAGTCAGCCCGCGTTCGCGCGAACAACACCGATGCCCTCGAGGTCATCCCCTGGTCGAAGCTGAAGCTGCCAGAGAATTCATGGACCGTCACGATTCAGACCAGCGGCGCCCTGCCTGACAGCGTGGCCGGCAAGCTCGAGACTGCGAACACCTTCAAGGAAGCGGCGCCCGACCTCATCGACAATCTGGACATCGCGGAGATGTTCGAGAATCCCGACCTGAAGGCCATCTTCGAGCCGAAGCTGGGGCCACGCCGCCTGATCCGACTGCAAATCGAGAAAGCCCTCGAAGAGGCGCAGGTCTACGCCCCCGACGAGACGCAGGACGCGGCGATGGGCAAGAAGATGGCCGCCAACGCGCACGCAGCTGCCCGAGTGAAGGGCATCTACCCGCGCAAGAACCTCGACGCTCTGTTTCGGCTCTACCTGCTGTTCAAGGATCGGGCGGCAAGCGCTGAGAGCAGCGCCGTCGTCGCGAACCCGGGCGGCGTGGTCGACCCGAGCGGAGCCGCCCCCCTCGCCCAGCAAGCCGCAGCGTAACCAACAAGGAGATCACCATGTCCGACGAGAGCTCAACGACCCCGACCGAAGGCAGCGCATCCCCCGGCCCAAAAGATGCGGCGTCTGCCGCGCCGTCGGATGGGAATGTGGCCGCTGCGCCTACCGGCGAATCCGCGCCAGCCTCTTCGGCGAAGCCGACCGTGGACCTGGACACGCTTCTGGAACAGGCAGCGAAGGCGTCGAGCCAGGCGAGGGATGCGACCCGCAGGGCTGAGATCGCCGAGAAAGCCGCGAAGGACAACGCGGCGAAGCTGGCTCGCCTCGAAGGCCTCGAGAGCAAGAAGACCACGAACGTCCGCGAGGCAATCCGTGACCTACTGGGCGAGGGCTACAAGCCGCAGCAAATCATCGAGGAACTGTCGCTCGACGTCGAGGTGCCGACGGACCTGCCCGTTGCCGACCTGGTGAAGTCCGAGGTCAAGAAGGCCCAGGAAGCCGACGCCGCCGCGCGGGCGGCTAAGGAAGCCGAAGCTGCGACCGCCCGGGAAGCGGCGAAGGTTGCCGAGTCGAAGGCCATTCAGAACGAGTTCCTCAAGGAGGTGGACGCGTTCACCGACGCGCCCGACACGGCGGCCAAGTTCCCCCTCTCGGCGGCCTGGGCGAAGAAGATCACCCCGGCGCTGGTGCTCGACACCTTCCGCGCGCTGACGAAGTCGGGCAAGCCGAACGAGCCCCCGGACGTCATGGCGGCGATCGAAGCGGGCTTCCAGGAGGAAATTGACGCCACGCCGTTCGGGTCGAAGCGCCCGGCCGCCGCGGGGCCCCTGTCGATTCACGACGAGGTGCAGGCGGATCTGGACCGCATGGAGGCGCTCGAGCGGTCCTCGATGCTGGACGGCGAGCAGCCACTGAAGCGGGCCGACCCGAACATCCCAGCGGGGGCGCCCGTCCCGCACGGAAGCAGCGGCAAGAGCATCCACGACGAGAACCTGGAGTTGCTCGAAAAGTGGGACCGCGAGGCCGATCCGCGGCGAAGGCTGGGCTTCGGTGGCTGAAGCACCGGCGGCCACGGCCGAGCTCGAGATTCCGCAGGCCGAGTTGCTGCTGATGGCCACCGGCCTGCTGAAGTCGCCGACGAAGGTGCACCTTCGGGCGACGCGCACGTTCCAACGCGACCTGACGAAGGCGCTGAAGGCGGCACTGGCCCTCGAGGACCCGGCCAGGCTCTACGCGCTCAAGTGGGAGGGCGCGGCTTACTGGAAGCGCCTGCAGGCCACCGTGCACGATTACGAGGCCCTGGGCGGCGTCTGGGAGGATCTGCTTGGCCTCGAGTTGAGCGCCGGCTACCAGGGCGCCCAGCTGGCGGCGCGAGCCGAGATTGAGGCGCGCCACCCGTCGACCACCATCAGCACCGTGCGCGGGGACCTCATCGTCCCCTCGGACGCGCTGAGCGAGGGCTTGTTTGCGATCTTGGTGGACACGGTCGAGGATCACATGCGCCTGGTCCACGACTTCGCCGCGGGCGTGCTCATCTCGGCGCAGGTCCAGGTCTACGCGACGTGCTACCCCGAGGCGTACTCGTACCTGGGTCAGATCCTGGAGACCGAGCTGTCGCGGCTGGGCGCCGTGAACGACACGGCCGAGGAGCAATGGGTCCCTCCCATGTGGCTCAGCGACCAGATCAAGGTGATGCGCCAGCAGCCACTGGAGACCACCGTCGACACTGACGCAGCGAAGTCGACGCCAAGCCCCACGACCAAGAAGCTGGATCTGAAAGACCAGCTGCGCGACATGGAGACCGGCGCGGAGCGGGCTGCGGTCACGTAAAGCAGCCATTTACTGTCAAGCGGAGATTGCATTCAGAAGCAATACGTGCCAGCTTTGATGGGCAGACGGCGTCTGAGGCTCATGAGGCTGACTGACTAAAAGAACGTAGAGCACGGATGGTCCCGTGCGCAAGCCGGTGGAATCCCGGCGCCAATTCCAAGAGATCGGTCCGACAAAACAGAGTTCCTGAGCTTCGAAACAGAGATCCCCGGGCGAGCAGTCCGAGTCGATCCATTTCGAACCAAAGGAACTCAACATGGCCGATTTGACCCTTGGAGCGGTGACCCCGCTCTTGCAAAAGGCGTACGACGGTGACCCCGTCAAGACCGCCTTCGATCACGAAATGTCCGACGTTTTCCACTCGCGCTGCGAGCTGGAGTCAAACGGCGGCGGTGAAGCGATTGCCTTCGAAGTCATCTCCGAGGGCACCGCCCTCGCGAGTCCTGACTACGCGCTGGCCGGCGGCGCGATGGAGTCGTTCCGCTTCGAAATCACCCCCCGCAACATCCACTTCCGGGCGCGCGTGCTCCGCGAGTCGATGGATTCGGCGAAGGGCAAGGGCAGCAAGGCCCTGTACAACTTCATGAAGATGGCCCTCGACAACGCGATCGGCGTTGCGATGCGGAAGCTGTACCGCTGGGAAGCGGCCATCAACGGTGAAATCGGCGTCGTCACCGCAGTGGACGGTTCCACCTTCACCATCGACACCTCGCTGACCAACCGCCTGAGCGAAGACATGGTCCTGGTGGGCGCTGCGACCAACGGCAGCGGCAACTTGAACGGCGCCGACCCGGGCACCGAAGAGGTGGTCGAGAGCTGGAACGATGACACCGGCGTGGTGACCTGCACCAGCGCGGTCTCGTTCAGCGTGGGCGACACCATCTGGGAGAAGGGCGACGTCTATTACAACCAGGCGAAGCCTCGGGCCATCGCTGGCGCCTTCGGCTGGTGCAATCCGACCGCGGCCACCAACGGCGAGAACTTCTACGGGCAGGACCGGTACGACCATCCTCGCACGCTGCAGCCTCACCGTATCTCGCTGTCGAACATCGCGCTGCGCGCAGCCGTCTTGCGATTGGCCTCTCGGGCCTACTCGAAGGGCATCGCGCTCGACGTGGCGTTCATCCCCACGCCTCAGTGGACCTCGTTCCTCGAGACCAGCGACGCTCGCGAGATCGTGAACGTCAGCGTCACGAAGATGGGCTCCGGCAACAAGGCCATCGTCATCGGTGCGCAGGCGATTCAGATCAGCAACGGCGCAGGTGGGTCGATGGACCTGCTGCAGTGGCCGTACATGTTGGGCGGAAGCATCCTCGCCGGCAACAGCAAGAAGGCGCCCTTCAAGCTGATGTACACCGACAAGCTGGTTCGCCTGCACACCGACGGCCAGGACCTCTGGCGTCGGATCGAAGGCGGCATCCTGGACGCCGGCGAGTACAAGCCCGCGCTCGAGGCCGAAGGCGACATCCGCGTCTGTCTCATCAACAAGTGCCCGTCCAAGTGGATCGTCGGCACCGGGTTCACTGGCGCTGCGTAATCGCCGCAATTTCAAAGGAAAACCACCATGTCAGTCACTCTCCCCGGCACCGTTACTCACCTCCCGTCCGGCTCTCTGGAACAGCGCAACTCGGTCAACGCCGTCGTCGACCGCGAACTCTACAACCAGGCCGTCGAGACCGTCACGGCGACCGGAGCTTGCTCCGTTGCCGTTCGCACCACGCTCCTGGACGTCACCGGCACCGTGGCGTATACGCTCGCGGCGCCGACGTTCGCGGGTCAGTACAAGACCATCCAAATCATCACCGGCGCGAGCACTCCGATCGCTGACATCACGGTCACCGGTATGCGAAACGCCACCCAGAACGTGTGGTCCATGGCGACCTTCGTGGCGGCCACCGCCCCCCGGGCGGTGACGTTCTATTCGGCGGACGGCCTGGTCTGGGACGCGTTCGCAACCGTCGGCACCGTCACCGTGGCCTAAGCCATGTTCGGCAAAGGCAAGCTCGCCGTCTACGAAGAGGAGGCGGCAGACGAAGCCGAGGGCGGCGAGTCTGCCGATGCCGAAGAGTCCACCGAGGAAGTGGACTTCGGGGCAAAGCGCCAGGAGCTCCTGGCAGAAAAGGCCGGGATCAAGGATCTGGCCGCGTTCAAGAAGCTCCTGGCCGCCTGCAACGAAGGCTAACCAAAGGTGTCCCTGTCGCTCGCCCAGGCCCGCGCAAAGGTCCGAGTGCGGACCAGGCACGTCGGGGACACCGTCCGTCTCACTGACACGAATCTCGACATCATCCTGAACGACGTTTACCGGGAGCTTCGGACAGAGCTGCAGAGCTTGGCTCCGAAGCTTTACGTCGTGACTTCGAGCGACCAGGTAGTGACCGCGGGCGGGACGATTTCGCCAGTGACCATTTCGACCACGTTCGAGCAGGTCTATCTGCTGCAGCGCCTGAATGAAGTCAACGAGTGGGACTCGGTCGCAAGCGCGAACACCTACGATCCGCGCCAGCACGCGATGGGATGCAGCGAGGAGCGCCCGAAGTGGGAGCGTCGCGGAAGCGTCATCGTCCTGCATCCGGAAGGCGAAGTCGCGGGGACGTTTCGGCTGATGTACTACAACACGCCGGCGGATCTGGTGACCGGCTCGCCGAGTGACCCGTTTCTAATCCCAGTCACTACGGAGAACGTGCTCGTCGCTCGCGCCTGCGCGCAGGTCACCGAGGACGACGGCAACGACTCCGCTGTTTTCATCAAGCGCGCGGATCGCCTGCGTGACGCCGCTGCGTCGGCGCTCTGGAAGGAATACGGAATCACGCCTGACCTCGCCGGCTTCATGGAGGTGCTCGGGTATTGAACCTCCCGGACGTCATGCGGGCGATCCGCGAGGCTCTCACTGACTACCAAGAAGTGCGGCCGGTGCTGACCCTGCCGAACGGCGGTGCTATCATCGCGACCGCCGCGGGCACGCTCGTACCTCACGGCGTGACCCGCCGGACCCCGCGCGCCGCCTGGGCGCAGACCATCGGAAACGCAGCCGGCGGCGCAACCACCGTCGGGGAGGTGACTCGAACCCACGTCCGCGTCTATGCCGCGAGCCCGACGACCTGTCAGCTATGGGTGGCCATCTGATGAGCCTGACCGCCAAGCAGCAGATGCGCTGGTCCTGGAAGGGCGGCGTCCGCACCGACAAGCATGAGCGAGAGCTGTCGCCCGGCGAGTTGACCGTCGCCAAGAACGTGCGGCGCCCGAAGGACGGGCCGCCGCGCAAGCGCAACGGCTACGACCGGACGGCGATCAGCACGTTCAACGGCGGGACCTATGCTGGCCCTTGCACGGAGATGCTGCCGCACGACGCGCTTCTGTTTCGCGACACCAGCTCGCAGTGGTGGGTCAAGAACGAGACCGACGGCGAGGGCCACTTCCGCGGCCAGGACCTGCGTGCGACTCCTCGATGGTTCCGCACGGAAAATCAGGCCAACTTCGGGCGCGCCCACAAGCCACTGGCCGTGATGGTCGATTCAGACCTGTGGGTGTTCTCGCTCGGAACTGAGGTCGCCGGGACCACTGGTTACCAGTTGACGATCGTTGACCCGGTGACCAGGTTGACGAAGAACGAGACCCGCAAGGTGGCGGCCGACGGGATCGTGATGTACGCCGTTGTCGTCGACGACAGCAGCAATGTGTGGCTGTTCTACATCACGCACACCGCGCGCGAGACCATCATCGCGCACAAGTTCACGTCCGCTGCCGCTTCGCCCACGATCACGACCTACAACACCGGGAGCGGAGGCGGCGTCAACTGCACTTCGATCGACGCGCATAAGCTGGCAAATGGGACGATCGTCGTCGCTGCGTCCCTTCTTGAGACTCTCGGAGGATTCCACTTCTTCGGGCATTACGTATCCCTCCTCGATACCGGCACCGGCGCCATGGCGGTTGGAGCAATCTTCACGCCGGCCGGCGTGGTCGATACGAACCTTGGTGTCACCGGTGGCATGTGCATATTCGGCACCGGTGCATCGAACGTCTTTTACCTGTCCTACTGGCGTCCAGATTCTGCGGCGAACAAGGGACAGGTGACACTGCAGGCGATCAACGCGACCACGATGGGCAACACCGAGTTGTCGCTGGCCACCTTCGATCAGACCCCCGACACGACCATCGTCTTGGGAACCACCGGCGGCCACCTGGCTGCCAATGGGGACCGTGTGGTCTACGCCAGCCTGTCGCTCGACCCAACGAACTCGGCCGACGGAGGTCCGAGCTGCGTGACGAATCGGTACACCTACAACGGATCGTCCACTGCGACGTTCGAATGCGGCCGCAGCGCCTGGCTCGCGTCTCGCCCTTTCCAGGTCGGATCGTCTTGGTACTTCATCACGGGATTTGACGCCGGCGTCGACGAACCGCTGCAAAAGGGCTATTTCCTGCGCAGCGCGGACGGCGAGATCATCACCACGATCCTGCATCGCGAGGGGGCAGGCATCTTCCATGCCGGCGGCCTCGTTGACCCGCCTGACCCGAGCGGTGAGTACGTCTACCCCGATTACAGCTCGCACGTCGTCACTCCGATCGTGTCCGGGACCGACGTCATTGTTCCGCTGATGAGCGAGGGCCTCACGCTTACCAGTCCGTCGCCGACTGTGGTCACGATTTCGACAGCCGGCGAGACATACCATTCCGCGGCCCCGGGCGTGTCGCCGGGAGGCGTGGCGAAATTGGTGGGCAAGTCTGACGCCGTCCGCGAACTGGCGCCTTTGCACTTTCCGTACACACCTGTGTTCCTCATCAACGACGGAGGCGAGGTCACCGTCCACAGCACGAACGTGGTGACGATCGCGTATGGCACGAAGGACAGCGACGACAAGGTTACCTGGTCGGCGCCGTATCCGCTGTCCACCGTGATCTTCCACGTCTACACCGCAGGCGAGGGAGGCCCGTCGCCGCTTTACGTGCTTCGCCTCCCGACTCTTCGTCACGTGATTGGGCCGACTTGGATTGGCCTGTTCGGCTCGGTGGACGGCGGCACGGACCCGTACCTGCAGAAGTTTTTCGCCAACGATCCGACGGTGGACACGATTGATCTCGACGTTTACCCGCTGGACTGGGACGACTCTGGCGAGCTGCTCTACTCTTTCGGCGCGGCCCTCGAGAACGAGAGCCCGCCGCCATGCCGCCTGGCGATGGTCCACGGAGATCGCACGGTCCTGGGCGGGACCCCGGACGATCGCATCTGGACGTCGCAGGTCTACCAGGATGCCCGTGGCGCCGAGTTCAACGCAGCCTTGGCATTCCGCTGGCCCGAGGGCACTGGCGAGCTACTGGCATTCGCGTCCGACGGCGAGGCAGGCATGGTGCTCTTTCGCCAAGACAAGATCGCCCGAGTGCCCGGCAAGGGTCTCGACGGAATCGCGCTCAATGGCGCCTGGGAGGCCGTCAGCCTGCCCGGCGCAGATGGCTGCGACAATCCCGCGTCCGTCGTCAGCGGTCCCCTCGGGGTCTACTTTCAGCGCAAGGGAGATGGGAAGGTCTGCCTCGTGTCAGGCCAGCAGGTCACCCCGATCTCCCAGGGCTTCGACGCCTACCGGTCGGAGGTTATCACCGCCGCTGTTCACGACAGCACCAAGGGCGTCCTGCGCTTCTCGTGCGCCTCTGGCAAGCGCCTGATCCTCGACTACACGCGCCCCCTGCCAGACCAGCCCGCGGGGCAGTGGTACGAGGACAACAGCTCTCCTTTGACGGCCGCGCCGGCCGTTGGGTGCCAGCTCATCGACGGCGTCCCGGTGGAAATGGAGGCCGGCACCGCCGGCGCAACCGCCAGCTGGCAACAGGGCAGCGGCTGGAGCGACAACGGCACGGCTGTGCTGACCGACTGGACCACGGGGCCGTTCCAGCCAGCCCAGCCCCTGGGCGAGTTCGACACGTTCGAGATGCAGCTCTCATCGACCAAGCTTGGCGGCGATTCGGCCTACGCCTACACGCTCACCGACAGCGTCGGCAACACCGAGGCACACCCGGACGTGGCGAACGCGACTGCCGACGTCGCCTTCATGACGGGGCTCAACAGAACCCGCCATTTCACGCTTCGAATTCAAGAGACATCCGCGACCGGCGAAGGTCGAGAGTTCGACGGTGGGGTTGTTGAAGTCGGGGTCTACAAGCGCCCGCAAGACGCGCGCCGGAGGATTGGATAACCATGGCGACTCCAGGACTGGGCGGTAAGAACACCGAAGCGGGTAAGTACGCGCCCACTCAGGTGCAGAACAATCAGCTCGACTCCGAGAATCTCTACAACGAGATCCTCGGAGCGTACAAGCCGCAGCTGCAAGGGCTGATGGGGGAAGCCGCGGGCAATTCCCGCGCAGCTGAAATCGCCGCGCAGTCCCGTGGAATCTTCGACGACTTGATCGCCAAGGGAGTCGACCCGGGCGCCGCGCGCAAGGCTGCGCTGCAGAACGCGTCCGGCCAGGTGGACGCGCAGTTCCGCGCGTCGGGCGTCGAGAACCCGAACAACCAAGGGAAGAACGACCCCGCCGGCACGAACCCCGTAGAGTCGCAGGAGGTAAAGGACGCGCGACAGCAGTATCGAGACGGGATCACCGAGGGCAAGGAAGTCCTCGAGGGCATCAAGAAGGACACCACGAACGACCCGAACGCCCGGGACACGTTCAAGGCGATCGTTCCTGATCAGGTCCAGAATATCACCCCCGCCGCTCGCCTCGCCGCGACGATGCAGGAGGGGACCGCGGTCGAAGCGACCAACACCGCGGATTTGCAGGCTACCGCCCGTGGGCAGGGGGCCGGCCAGCAGTCCGCCGCAGCTCGCTACCGCCAGCAGATGTTGCGCGACTCGCAGACGATGAACGCGGCCGCCGCCCAGGCCCGCGGGAATGAGCGCGCGGGCGCCCGCCTGGCCGCGATCCAGGCGCGCGGCGAGGCCAGTGTGGCCGGCAACGCGAAAATCGCCGAATCGGACGCCCAGACCAGCCTGGCGGCGCAAGGGAAGGTCGCAGACTTCGACGCCAAGCGCAAGGAGCTGCAGGCGACCCTCGACGATGCCCGCAGGAACAACGACGCGGACCGGATCCAGGCCATCACGACCAAGATGGCTGATCTGGACCGCGACGAGCAAAAGGCAAACGCGGACATCGCCGCGGGCAATGCTGACCGGGGCGTCACGGCTGGCACGGCGAACAACGCCGCGGCTCTGGCCGCGAATGTCGCCGGCGGCGTCCAGGACATCCAGCAGGCCGAGTTGCGCATGAAGGCGCAGAAGGCCATCGAGGACAGCGCGAAGGGCCTCCTGAACGAGGACAGCCGTCAAGAGGCGATCGGAATCGCCCGTCGGCAGATCGCCCTCGAGGAAAAGCGCCTGGCCAGCCAGATCAGCGAGGCCGAGCGGGCTCAGGCCAGTCAGAACCGCGCATTCTGGACCACGACCCTGACCAGCCTACTTGCCTTGGGCGTCGGCGCCGTGACCACGCCGGCCGGGGGCGCAGCGGCCGCCGGAGTGGCAGGAGCCATCGCGGCCGCCCACGGCGGCGCGGTTACCGCAGGCCGCGTCGTCCACGTGGGCGAGGCCGGGCGCCCCGAAGTCATCGTGCCCATCAAGGGCAAGCTCTCGCAGCGCCTGGCGCGGGCCCTGGAGATCGAAGCCGCGCCGTTCAACGCCGAGGCGGCCGACGACGCTGGCGAGGTCGACACGCCCGAGGCGCTGGCCCGGGCCATCAAGGCGACGCTCAAGACGTTCCGCGCCAAGGCGGCGAAGCCCGTCGACGAGGACGACGAAGTGAGCGAAATGGCCGCCGCCACACTTCGCCACCGTCGCGCCCGGGAGGCCCGCTGATGGCCCTCCTGACTGACCCGCAGACCGGCGCAGTGGCGGACGATGGTACTGGCCCCCCGCCTCCCGCGGACCCGCTGGCGATGCCTGGCGTGGCCCCCGTGGTCAATGCCGCGGGCGCCGGGGGCGCGCCGCCGGGCGGGTCGACGATTCAGATCCCCGAGGGTGGCTCGCTGTTCCCGGCCCCCGCCGCGCGCGAGGTCAAGACGCCCGTGGCGTCCGGGGCTGAGCTGGCGAACCAGAAGGTCCTCGGCCAGGCGCAGGACGCCGAGATCAAGGCATCCGGCCAGGTCGGCGACGTCGAGCGTAAGGAAGCCGAAGCCACGGCCAACCAGGCGACGGACCGGGCGGCCATCATGGAGGCGAACCGCGCGCGCCAGGAACAGGCCGAAGCCGACTACGAGGCTAAGGTTGCTGCGCGGAACCAGGAAGAACGCGAGCTGACCAGCAAGGCAGCGCGGGACGGGATCGCCGCCGGCGAGGCGAAGGCGAAATTCTGGTCGGGGAACCCTGTCGGTCAGGGACTCGCGATCATCGTCCAGTCGGTGGCGGCTGGCGAGCAGGCACGCATGGGCCGAGACGGTATGTCCCCGGCCGAGCGCTTTCTGATCACTCGAATCAACGACTACGAAAAGATGATGGTCAGCAAGTGGGAGGCCTCGAAAGAGGCCCGCGACCTGAAACTGAAGGATCGACCGGCATGGGAAGCGGCCCGGGCGAAGGAGATCGTCAAGTCCGCGAATCGCTCGCAATATGACCTGGACATCTCGGACGCTGCCTGGGATCGCGTGATCAAGGGCTACGGACCGGCCAAGGCCGAGGCGCTGACCGCGGAGAAGCAGGCGGCGAAGGCGAAGGCAGACGCCCTCATCGAACAGAAGCGCACCGAGGGGCTTCGCTCTGAGATCACCGTCCGCACACCGCAGCCCGGAGCCGCCGACAAGCGCGGGTTTGCCGCGCGCGAGGACATCGAGTCCGTCGTTGGGGCCCAGGCGGATATCGACGCCCTGGAGAAACTGAAACGGGACGCGGTCGAGAACCCTGAGGATTTCCAGCATGTCGTCGAGTCGAAAAACAAGTTTGCCGAATACGAGCGCAAACGAGACATCGCATCGAAGATGCCGCTTGGCATCGGCAACGCCATGGTCGGCATCGCTTCGTTGGAAAACAGCGACCTGAGCAAGACGTCGCCGGACCAGTTACTAGACACGAAGCGATTCAAGAAGTCGCCCGATATCTACGGCGGCATCGAGAGCGCTAATGCTGCAAAGGCGCGTACCTATGGCGGCGTGATTCAGGAGGGAGACCGCAAGGCTGCCGAGGCGGCGTCCGCTCTCTCGTCGCGCGGACCGAAGGAATACGCACAGTATCTCGACACGCTGATCAACATCCGCCGCAAACAACTCGACGGCATGGTCGGCGCCAAGAAAGGGCTTGGTTCGTTCGCCAGCCCATCCGGCCCGGCTGCATCATCTGGGGTCCGCGTGCTCGACGCCGAGAAGAACGACGCCGTAACCGAGGCCACGATCCGAGGCTCCGCCGCCGGACCGACCGACGCGGAACTCGCCCAGGAACTGAAGCGCTCGGTTAAGGCGAAGGACGGCCGGGCCGCGAAGATCACCCAAGAGATCGCACGTCGACGCAGAGCACGCGAAGGGAAGTGATTTCATGATCTACGAACCACAGAAACTGTTCGATGCGGTCGCGGTTTCCACCGGCACGTACAAAAGCGCCGTGGTCTCAGCGCGCACGCGAAACCTGTTCATCAGCGGCGGGTCTACGTCAACGGCGGTCGGGGTCATCACGGTCAAGTTCAACGACTTGAACGAGAACGACTATCGCGCCGCGCTCGGCATCGCCACGAGCGCAACGCCGACGCCGGCGCAGGACGCGGCGAATGACACCGGCTGGAAGAAACTCAGCGTCTACTACATCGACGAGGCCACTGGTCTTCAGACCACCACTGGGACGATCGAAGTCGGCGCGGCAGGGACGTTCAGCTTCCGCGTGAAAAAGGGGCCGATGCGGATTCGTCTGGAGTATGCGTGGTCATCGGGCGCCGGCGATCTCAGTGCAATGGCGAACGCGAATGAGGTGGCGTGATGGCCCACGCAGCTGCGTTCGAACTGGACAGTGAGACCGCCGGTGGTGGTAGCGCGAGCGGGGGTCACGTGCCGGCCGGCGCCGACGCCGTCGTACGGACCAACGCCTCCGGAGACGGGACCATCGACAGTGCCGCTCTCCAGTTCATCACGGCGTCGGGGTTCCTAGGGATCAACAAGACCACTCCTGGCACAGTGCTTGATGTGTCGCCGCCTGGCGTTTCCGGCACGGGAACCGCGCGCATCCTGAGTGACAACACGGTTGACGTTGCCGCGATCAACTACAACAACGCCTATCTGTACATGACGGTGTGGGGGCACGCCACCGCCGGAACGCTGGTACCTGGGGTTAACAAAGCTGGGCTGGCGTCATTCGGAACCACGTCCGACACAACCGCGAACTTCACGGCGCTGCTGTTCCACCTATTGCAAGACAAGCCGATGATCTTCGCGCAGAACAGCGCGGAGCGCTTCCGGCTGCGCACCGGCGGCGGTGCCGTTTTCTCCACTGGCATCGCCGAGTCGTATCGCGAAGTGGCAGACGCCGCGACTTCGATCACCATTGCCGACGGCTGCGTGCGCTATGCAACGCACACCGCCACTCGGATCGTTAGCCTCCCGGCGCTGGCGGCGGTTCCGGTCGGGTTCCGAGTTGAGATCAAGGGTGCCGCCACGACTGCAGCTGGGGTTAAGCTCACGATCACACCGGACGGGTCGGAGACCGTGGACGGGGCGGCAAACATCGAAATCGCGACGGCCTACGGCGCCGTGATCCTCCGCGCCGGCACGTCGGAATGGGGCGTCGCCTAGGTGGCATACAAAGTTGGCTCTCCCGCCGGCGTCCCTGGCGCGGCAGTCAGCGACAGCGCGGCTACGGTGTACGCATTCGACAACATGGTTGGAGATGGAATCACCGATAATCTCGCGGTCATGCAGACGGCTATCGCGATGGCCGATGGCCTCTATGACACCGCACCGGGCGACCTGTGGATCAAAGAGGGCAACTTCTACATGTCCGCGGAACTGTCTGTTAACAAGCCGATCCGCATCCGGGGCGCAGGTGGTGGGACCGTCTTTCCCAAGACCAACTTCATCTTCGCCGCGGGGGTTGGCCACGGCTTCGCCTTGGAGTCGTATAACTCTGGCTCCGACGCCGACGACGGAGACAGCCGCAGCGACGGGGCTGAACTCGACGGGCTTGGCATCTGGTACCGTATCAAGGGAGACAGAGCGAACCACGCACGATGGTGGCAATCTACGGCGAAGATCGCCGGAGATCTAATCGTCCCGCGGAACCGCGTTGCGTATAAGCACGGTCAGGCATTCCTGTGCATCACCGGCGGCACGACGGGGACGACGGAGCCGAGCTGGCCGGCGACATACCCGTTCACAGGTCCGATCACAGGCGCCACGAACGCCACCCCAATCAAGATCGCCTACGGCACATCCCACAACCTATCGACCGGCAAGCAAGTCACGATCACCGGCGTAGGAGGCA
>Ga0326597_10001368_pt1 | contig 39820 bp, 31 predicted proteins | sample RVTome_12_FD_203789 | JGI IMG/M metagenome (GOLD analysis project Ga0326597, IMG submission 203789) | Soil microbial communities from uranium-contaminated site in the Upper Colorado River Basin, Wyoming, United States - RVT100D185 | ecosystem: Environmental > Terrestrial > Soil > Contaminated >... | reverse complement strand
TACAGCTGCACCGGCTGTAACGTCCTCGGTCCGATCTACGGCGTCACCGTCTGCCACGTCGACGGCTGCGGCACCATGGGCGCCATCAACAACGCCTGGGCGTACGAGCTCGTCGTGCTGATCGACAAGGAACGCGGGCTGTGCAACGCCTTCGATGGGTACTTGTCCCACGTAGACTACACGACGACGAGCATCAACAACGGCGACACGATCCGCACCGGCGACTGTAGCGAGCTCGCCGCCGTCAGCCCGACGACGCAGACGTTCAGCGTCACGGACAGTGGTGCGTTCGAGTGCACGTTCACGTGTGCCGCAGCCAGCGGTCCCGTGATGTACATCACGTACGAGTGAACCAGCTCTATACGCGGTGACTAACGCAGTGAGTTGTCGCTCGAATCGAGCATCACACTAGACCCAGGGGGCGGGCAGCGCCGTACGCAGCCTCAGCGTTGCTCGCCACCCTAGTGGAGCAGAGGCGCATCGTGAACCGGAAAATCGTTCGCTCAATGGTGTTCATGACTTCAATGCTGCTCATTTCAATTTTGGTTCTCTACGGCAGGCTCACCACCCATGCCACTGGAGGCGCAGCCACGCTGCTTATCGATCCTGTCGCAATTGTTGCTCTAGTAGAGGATACCGCATCGCGATCAACATCCGCGGGTTGCGATGCCATTTCTCTTCATAATTTTCACACCGGGGAGGCGTTGGATCGGGGTCTTCAACACATCTCGCCAGGTCGTCTTACCGGAAGGGCTGATCTGTCACTGTTTGCTGCGAACCATTCCAACTCCTGCGGCAGGAGCGATCCATTTGGTCCAAACCAGTTGAATCCACAATGTGAGCCATGGCTAGCGGTGAGGCAGCCTCAGGACTCACGTCTCACTTCGGTACGCGATGGATTTTATACTGGCGTGAATGTGGCCGCCAAGTCGGGTATTGCGTTCGTGGACGATGGAACTCTTCTCGTTGCGGTCGCGAATGGCTCGCAACAGGCGGGCACGATCATACCAAGAGCACCATATGGCGTGGTTCGGGTGGCGATCCCAGACAATGTTTCAGCGAGGGGCTCCCTAGGTGTTCCGCTTGCGCGGGTTGCTACGCGAGATCTTATCGGAGAGATCTTGCCTATCTCCAACGCGGGTGAAGCGATCTTGGCTGGAACTGGCGGGGACATACTCCGAGTGTCGATCGCGAATCTAGAACCGATCGGTCCGCCTGTCGTCTATCCAACCGCGGTTTCTCCGCGGAATTCGCAAACAAACACACGACCTGCAGTGGAAACATTCCACGCGACGTCCTCGATGGATGGGCGCTATGTGTTCGTTCCAAGGGCACTCGCCGCGAATATCGCGATCGTCGACACGGTTGGGCATACGTCTGACCTGGCGGCGCTTGGGTCCGACACGTCGTTTGCCGGCGGGATTGCCTTAAATAATGGTTGGATCAATCGCGATCTTCTTGCGATCCATGCCGTGGATCATGTGATCATCGCCTCCTTTGAGCCACCAAACCGCTTGAATCGAATCAGCACGATGCCCATTGCGCAGCCTCGTGGCGGCAGGAGCTTGGTAGCCACCGCGGCGACTGGTCCACTCTTCAGTATCGCTTGGACGACCGACGGAAGCCACATCATTGCCGCACAAGATGGGCAAGCCGAGTTCGCGGTAATCGAAGTTACGAATGGCGGCCGTACCCTAAACCATCAGAGATCGTTGACAGCTTGTCTTGAGGGCAACAACAACCCCAACGACATCTGGACAGCCAACGGCCTGATCACCCCAACGGCCACGCCCACACCGGACCTCCCGCCGACCGCAACGCCCACGCCCTCGCAAACGTCCAGCCCCACCGCCACTCCCTTCCCCAGCGCGTCCGCCTCGCCTCCCCCCACCATCGCTCCCTCGGCCACCCCTTCGCCGACGCCGCCTCCCACCGCCCTGCCCCGCCCGATCTACCTCCCCCTCGCCCTCCACCTCCGCTGCGACCCCGCTCAGCAACGCGTCGACGTCGCCCTCGTCCTGGACGCCTCGTCCTCGATGGGCGAGCTGACCCGCTCGGGCCGCCCCAAGATCGACGCCGCGCTCGACGCCGCGCGCGCCTTCCTCGACCTCCTCGCGCTGGACGACCCCAGCAACCCCGGCCCTCCCAACCCCGACGGCGACCAGGCCGCCATCGTCGCCTTCCACGCCGACGCGTGGCTGCTGGCCCCGCTCACCGACGACCGCGCCGCCCTCGACACGGCGCTCGACGCCGTCGCCCTCGGCCAGCAGACCCGCCTCGACCGCGCCGTCGCCGTGGGCGCCCAGGCCCTGTCCGACGTCTCTCGCCGCCGGCCCGGCAACCTCCCCGTCCTCGTGCTGCTCACCGATGGCCGCGCCAACCCAGTGCCCGTCGACGTGGCCATCACAGAGGCTGCTACGGCGAAGGCGGCGGGCGTGACGCTGTTCACGATCGGCCTGGGCGACGATCTCGACGCCGATGCGCTGGCGGCCATGGCCTCGACGCCGGCCGGCTTCCTGCGCGCGCCCGACGCGGAGGACTTGGCAGCGGTGTACGCTCAGGTGGCGCGCAGCATCCCATGCGCGCCGATGTGGCCCTGAGCGAGGGCGGCGGCTCGCCGTAGCATCACGACCGGCGCGACCTCGTTCAACGACGTCGCCGACGGCCACCGCGCCCACAGTCGCCCGCCCTGCCCCGATCGTGTCACCATAGGCCCATGAACCTCGTCACCCTGGACCACGTCGCCAAGCAGTACAGCGAGCGCGTCCTCCTCGACGGCGTCGACCTGCGCGTCAACGCCGGCGAGCGCATCGGCCTGATCGGCGTCAACGGCAGCGGCAAGACCACGCTGCTGCGCATCGTGGCCGGCCTGGAGTCGCCCGATGCCGGCACCGCCACCGTCTGGGGCGGCGTCCGAGTGGTCTACCTGCCCCAGGAGCCCGTGCTCGACCTGGGCGGCACCGTGTTGGACGCCGTCTACGCGGGCGACGCCCCGCTGCTGGCCACGCTGCGCGAGCATGCCACCGTCAGCCGCGCGCTGGCGGTCGACCCGGACGACATGGCGCTCCACATCCGCCTGGATCGCGCCGTGGCCGAGCTGGACCGCACCGGCGGGTGGGCGGCCGAGGCGGAGGCCAGGGCCGTGCTCAGCCGCCTGGGCATCCTCGATGTCGACGCGCTGGTGGGGACGCTCAGCGGCGGGCAGCAGAAGCGCGTCGCGCTGGCTAAGGCCCTGGTCGAGCCCGCGGACCTCCTGGTGCTGGACGAGCCGACCAACCACGTGGATGCCGAGACCATCGCGTGGCTGGAGCAGTACCTGCTCCGGACCCCGCGCGCGCTCCTCATGGTCACGCACGACCGCTACTTCCTGGACCGCGTGGCCAACCGCATCGTCGAGCTGGACCGGCGGCAGCTGGTCAGCTACCCGGGCAGCTACACCCGCTACCTGGAGCTGCGCGCCCAGCGCCACGAGGGCCTGGCCAAGGGCGAGGAGAACCGGCGCCGCCACCTCAAGCGCGAGCTGGAGTGGCTGCGGCGCGGGGCCAAGGCGCGGAGCACCAAGCAGAAGGCGCGCAAGGAGCGCGTGGCGGAGCTGCAGACCATCCAGTACGACAGCGGCGAGGAGCGCGTGGCCCTGGCGCTGGCCGGCCGGCGGCTGGGCAAGCAGGTCCTCTCCGCCACCGGCCTCGCCCACGCCTACGACGGCCGGCCGGTGCTGCGCGGCATCGACCTGACCCTGACGCTGGGCGAGCGCATTGGGATCATCGGCCCGAACGGCGCGGGCAAGAGCACGCTGCTGGACATCCTGGCCGGCCAGCTGTCCCCCGACGAGGGCCGCGTGGAGTGGGGCGAGACGGTGGTCGTGGGCTACTTCGACCAGCGCAGCGCGGGGCTGGACGACGGGATGAAGGTGATCGACTACATCGACCAGGAGGCGCCGCTGATCAAGATGGCCGACGGCGAGCGCATCACGTCGGCGCGCATGCTGGAGTGGCTGCTCTTCCCCGGCCCGCAGCAGCACGCGCTGATCGGCAGCCTGTCCGGCGGCGAGCGGCGGCGGCTCTACCTCTTGCGCACGCTGATCCACCAGCCCAACGTCCTCCTGCTCGACGAGCCCACCAACGACCTGGACATCGAGACGCTGGGCGTGCTGGAGGCCTTCCTGGACGCGTTCACCGGCACCCTGGTGGTGGTCAGCCACGACCGCTACTTCCTGGACCGGACCGTCGACCAGCTGGCCATCCTTGAGGACGGCCGGCTCCACGCGGGCTACCCCACGCCGTTCGAGAGCTTCCTACGGGTGCGGGCGGAGCAGCGGCGGCAGCAGGCGGAGGCGGCCGGGGCGGCCTCGGGCGAGGACAGCGGCGCGCGCGGGTCCGGCGATGCCACGGCGCCGGTGGGCGCACGCACGGGAGCGCTTCGGGGCGGCCGCGACGAGCCAAGTTATGGCTCTTTCCAGGGGAGGCCTTTGGCGTCGCCGGCTGCGGCCGCCCGCAAGCTGTCCTGGAAGGAGGCGCGCGAGCTCGAGGCGTTGACGGCCACCATCGAGGGCCTCGAGGGGCGGAAGGCGGCGCTGGAGGCCGAGGTGAACGGCGCCGGTGGCGACTTCGCGCGCCTTCAGGCGGCGGCGGATGCGGTGGCGGCGCTGGAGGGCGAGCTGGAGGCGACTATGGCGCGCTGGCTGGAGCTCGGGGAGATCGCCGAGGGGACGGCGTAGCGGTGCGCTAGCGACCGGATGCCGAGGGCGGACCGAAGAGGGGCGACGCAGGCCTGACCAGGATGCCGAGCGGCAGATGGATACCCGACCAAACCTGTAAACGTTGACCATGTCACTGCCGCATCGTAGACTCCCGGCCATGCAGATCACGCTGACCAAGCGCGGCGACTACGGCATTCGGGCCGTGCTCCACCTGGCCCGGTTCCAGCACCAGGCCGGCGGCCGGCGAAAGACGCGCGAGCTTGCCGACGCCATGTACATCCCCGCGCAGTTCCTGTCGTAGGTCTGAGCGTCGTGCTGCGCCGTCTCAACGCCCACGCGCTGGTCTGCGCTCCGCTGATCGCGGCGTGCCTCCTGACCGCGGCCAGTGGACGCGGCGATGTCGCGCGCGCCGCCGCCGTGGCCCAAGTCGGGGGATGCGCCATCGCCGGCCAGCTGCGGCTCGGCGGGCGCGAGGCGCATGGCGGGGCCGCCGTGCAGGCCGATGATGGGCCGGTGGTGGCCACCGAGGCCGACGGTCGGTTCCAGCTGCATGGCCTGGTGCCCGGCACGTTCCGGCTGCGCGCCACGCGCTCGCGGTACCTCTCGGCCGTCGCCGAGGAAGTGCCGTGCGTCGCGGGCGCCCTCACGACCATGGGCTCGCTGGACCTTGCCGGCGGCGACGCCGACAGCAACGAGCGCGTCAACCTGTTCGACCTCGTGCGCATCAGCGCGCACTACCGTCAGTGCGGCACCGAAGCCGGCTTCGATCCGTTGGCCGACCTGAACGACAGCGGCTGTGTCGACCTCTTCGACCTGGTGATGGTCATGGGCAACTACGACCGCGTGGGACCCGTCGGGTGGACCGTCGACGACGTCGCGCAGCCCGACCTGGACGACGCCAGCTTCCAGGCCGACGTGCTGCCGGTCTTCCAGCGGTACTGCCGCGGCTGCCACGGCTTTGCGGCCGGGCTCACCCTGGACTCGTACGCCAGCCTCATGGCCGGCGGCACCAACGGGCCGATGATCGTGCCGGGGGATCCGCAGGCCAGCCGGCTCTTCCTGCGGGTGTCCCGGCAGCTGGAGCCTTGGATGCCACCGGGCACGATGCGCCTCACGGATGCGGAGATCGATGCGCTGCGGCGCTGGATCCAGAACGGGGCACCGGACAACTGACCGATCGGCACGTCGCCTCCCCGCTGCGCCTCACAACTAGGAGCCCCGCGTGACCGATAACGACACCCCCCGCACCATGGGCCAGCAGCACGGCCGCCGCTCGTGGGCCGAGCCGTGGAAGATCAAGGTGGTCGAGCCGCTCAGCATGACCACGCGCGAGGTGCGCGAGCGTGCGCTGCGCGAAGCCGGCTACAACACGTTCCTTTTGCGGTCCGACGACGTCTACATCGACCTCTTGACCGACAGCGGCACCAACGCCATGAGCGACCGCCAGTGGGCGGGGATGATGCTGGGCGACGAGGCGTACGCCGGCAGCCGCAACTTCTATCACCTGGAGGAAGCGGTCCAGCACTACTACGGCTTCCGGTACGTCGTGCCGACCCATCAGGGACGCGGTGCCGAGCACCTGATCAGCCGGGCCGCCATCAAGCCGGGGCAGGCGGTGCCGGGCAACATGTACTTCACCACCACGCGCCTCCACCAGGAGCTGGCCGGCGGCCGGTTCGTGGACGTCATCATCGACGAGGCGCACGATCCACGGGACCCGCACCCGTTCAAGGGCAACGTCGACCTGGACAAGCTCGAGGCGCTCGTCGCCGCCGAGGGCGCGGCCAACATCGCCTACGTCAGCCTGGCCGGCACGGTGAACATGGCCGGGGGCCAGCCGGTCAGCATGGCCAACGTCAAGGCCCTGCGCGCGCTGTGCGACCGGCATGGCCTGAAGCTCTACCTGGACGCGACGCGCCTCGTCGAGAACGCCTTCTTCATCCAGGAGCGAGAGCCCGGCTACGCCGATCGCACCATCGCCCAGATCGTGCGCGACTTCTGCGACCACGCGGATGCGGCGTGGATGAGCGCGAAGAAGGACAGCCTGGTCAACATCGGTGGCTGGTTGGCCGTCAACGACGGCGAGCTGTACCAGGTGCTGAGCAACCTGGTGGTGGTGTACGAGGGCTTGCACACCTACGGCGGCCTGGCCGGGCGGGACATGGAGGCCATGGCCATCGGCATCAAGGAGTCCATGGAGGACGCCTACATCCGCTCGCGCATTGGCCAGGTGCGCTATCTGGGCGAGCTGCTGGCGGAATGGGACATCCCGATCGTCCAGCCGACGGGAGGCCACGCGGTCTTCCTGGACGCCGCGGCGTTCTACCCGCACGTCCCTCAAGCGCAGTTCCCGGCGCAGCTGCTGGCCGCCGAGCTCTACCTGGACGCCGGCATTCGGTCCATGGAGCGCGGCGTGGTCAGCGCCGGCCGCGACCCGAAGACCGGCGACCATGCCTACCCCAAGCTCGAGCTGACGCGGCTGACGATCCCGCGCCGCGTCTACACGCAGGCGCACATGGACGTGGTGGCTGAGTCCGTCAAGGCGGTCTTTGACATGCGCGACGCGGCCCAGGGTCTCCGGATGGCGTACGAGCCGACCTACCTGCGCTTCTTCCAGGCGCGGTTCGAGCGGGTGTAGGGGGCGGCGCGGCGGCGCACTTCGCCCAGGATCGCTTCGCCCTACGGCACCGAGCGGCTGCCTCCCATCCATCGACCGATCGCGACGGCGAAGCCATGGATGTCGGGCAACCCGTCGACAAGGTAATCCGCCACCAGCTCGTCGTCGACCTCCCAGTAGAGATGGACCAGGCGGTTGCGGAACCGCGCCATGGCGCGGAGCCGGTCGACGAAATCGGCCTGCAACACGCTTGCCTCGCCAAGCACGGCGAAGCTGTCGGCGTTGGACGTCGGGATGCGCAGCCCTTCCGAGGCAATGATGTGGTTGGCCACGTCGATGGCGCACTCGATGGCGACCACAAAGTGGTACTTGGCGCTGCCGATCTTGTCGCCGTTGGCCAACAGCACCGCCCGCGGTGTCGATGCCAAGGCGCTCAGCGTGGTGTGGAACTCCTGGAGCCGCCCCAGGAGCTGCTCGACCTTGGCGCCATCGACCACCGGGTCACGCTTCCTTGGCGGCGAGCGCTGCGAAGCGCAACGCGCGGAGCGCCTCGAGCTCGGGCTTGTAGTCGTGGTATCGCCCGAGCAGGTCGCGCTCGATGGTCACGCGAGCGACCTCGTCGGAGCAGTAGACGTGGGCGCCTTCTTCCAGCACTCGCCCCCTTAGCCCGAGGGGCGCGTCGGCAAGCCCACGGAGGTCGACCTCGTACCCCATCACCTCCGACAGTCGATCGGCCAGCCGCAGCTCGACGATGCCGCGCAGCCGGCGCGCGGTCCCACCGGGCGCCAGGTAGTAGCCGACGTCTAGGTCGCTGGCGGCGTGGGGTGTGCCCCAGACGCGACTGCCGTAGGCGTAGGCAAGCACGATGGGCGTGCCGGCGAACGCTTGTGCCGCGGCCTTGGCGAGCCGGACGATGATGTCGGCGGGAGGCGCCGCTGGCGAACGGGGTGCCAGCGTGCTGCCGCTTCCAGGTTGGATCATAGCCTTCCTTTCGAGCTCATCGCGATCGGTGGCCAATTCGACCAACTCAGGATACACCGTCAGGCACCCTTGCTGCCGTTTTCGCCGAACGCTATTCTGTGGACCTCGGGCAATGTCGTCACGATCTCGGCGTCATCCTGGCGCAGAAGGCGTTCCCGACGAGGCGAGCTTTAGATAAGCTGGCGTCCTCAGCGCAGCGACCGCACGAGCGCAGCGACACCGCGCTCGCCGGTCGGCAATCGCCAAGGAGGCCGAACGATGCTTGCTCAGATGCCCGATACCGTTCAGCTCGCCCTGGGTGACGTCGCAGTGCGCGACTTCACCGCCTGGCTGGAGGCCGTCATGGCGGAACGCACCGTTGGGAAGGACACCTGGAGCCAGGTGCAGGTCCGATTCGACGGAGTCGACCGGCGCCTTGACGGTGTGGAGACGCGGCTGGAAGGCGTCGAGACCCGGCTCGTTCATGTCGAGACCCGGCTTGACCGTGCTGAGCACGATCTCGGTGAGCTCAAGATCGAGGTCCGGGAGTTCCGCCGCGAAGTCAACGAGCGGTTCGACCGCGTGATCGCGATGTTCAACGATCGCTTTGATCGCCAGGCGGCCGAGACGAACGCGCGCTTTGGCGAGCTGAACGCGCGGTTCGAGCGCCTCGACGTAACCCTCCTCATGCAGACCCGGTGGACCGTGGGCACCCTGGCGCTGTTCGGCACGATCATCGCCATCCTCGTGGGCATCGGCCAGCTCAGGGCGTAGCGTTGGCCCGACACCAATCCTCCAACTAGCCCGAACCGCTCGTCCCGGGGAAACTGCGACGAGAGCCGATACACCATCTCGGCCAGTTCGATTGATCTCTTCCAGACCTCCAAAGTCCCGATAGCTCTTGAGCGTGCTCATAATTCGCCACCAACCTCCGACTACGGCCCACTGACCACTGCCCACTGACCACTATCAAACCGCCCCTCGGCGCACACGTACTCGCCGGGCCACGACGTGAGGGCGGTGAACGCGATGCGGTCGTCCTTGTGCGCCTGCTGGACGCCAGCGGTCTGGAGGTTCTGCAGGATCATCTGCGGGAACGACTGCTTGGCGCCGTACTCGCGTGCGCCTTCGCGGCCTCGCGGCTCGGGCGCACCAGGTCGTCCACCAGCACCTTGGGGTGCACCTTCTCCTGGATGTACAGCGGTGGCGCCTGGACGACCAGGTCGCTCCAATCCTGCTCGTCCTTGCCGCGCCAGACCAGCTGCGGGTCCAGGTCCGTGTTGCGTTGGTAGCGCACCGGCAGCGGCTGCTCCACGCTTGCGCCCACCATCGTGCGGTACTCGGCGGTGGGGATGTTCTTGCGCGTGGCGCCTGCCTCAGTGCACATGAATCTCGGCCCCGTGATCATCATCCAGCGCCCCCATCCCGGCCAACCAGCAGGCCAGGGTGGTGGTGATGGGCACGGCGGCAATGAGGCCGATCGAGGCCACCAGCGTGCGCACCACCTCGACCGCGACGAACTCGTAGTTGATGGCCTGGCGAAAGCTGAGGTCGTCGCTCAGGAAGAGCAGCAGGAGCGGCATGGCCGAGCTTACATACACCAGCACCAGCGTGTTGACCAGCGAGGCGATGTGGTCGCGCCCCACATCCATGGCGCGGCCGTAGAGCTCCCGCAGCGGCAGCTCGGGGGACACCCGCTTCAGCTGCTGCACGATGGCGGCCTGGGAGATGGTGATGTCGTCCAGGATGCCCAGCAAGCCCACGATGATGCTGGCCATCAGGAGGCCCCGCAGGTTGATCTCCCCCTGGGAGGCGAGCTGAAGGAAGTAGGCTTCCTCAGTGGCATAGCCGGTCATGCGCGTTGCGTCCACGGCAAGCCGTGCGAGCAGGCCGGTCAGGATCAGGGTGATCAGCGTTCCCCCGACCGCGGACGTCGTCTTCCAGTTCGGGCCGTGGGCCAGATAGAAGGTGAGCGGAATGATGACGGCCGCGGCGAGGATGGTCACCAGGATCGGGTCGCGGCCGGCGTTGATCTGCGGCAGCACGAAGTAGAAGAGCATCAGGAACGAGAGGCCCATGCCGATCAACGACGCGACCCCGCGCTTGCGGCCGATGGCCACAGCGACGACGACGAAGAGCACGAAGAGCCACAACAGGGGTCCGCGACGCACATAGTCCGTGATGTAGTAGCTCACGCGATCGGCAGCCTGAATGGTCCCCTCGACGACGACACGATCGCCGGCCTCGTAGCGCGTGACGTTCACGGCCGACCACTGGCCGTTCTCGATCGTGAGGATCCGGCCGACCGCGTCGCCCGTGACCTGACGGACCTCCAGCGTCTGCACAAGCTGCTCGCGGCCACCCATCTCGGCCATCTGCTCGCCCACTACCCGGACCACGACGCCCTCGAACATCTCGGGCGGCGCCATCGGGGCTGGATCGCCCATGCCGTTCTGGGCGTGCGCAATGCCAGTAGGCGCGAGGACGACGACGGCGATGACGGCAATCCAGCATCCACGCCGAAGGACGGGACCAAGATCCCGGTGAACGAACGTCATGCGTGCTCGCGCCAATGCTGGAGGTCCGCAGGGTCCGATGCGGCCTCGGCTTCGGCCGACGACGCGGACTCGGAGCGCGGTTCGATCTCGATGTGCACCGTGTCCAGCTGCGACACGGCTTGGTGCAGGACCTGCCGCACCCTGGCGGCCAGGCTGCGGCTCTCGACCAGCAGGAGGCCCTCATCGACCCCCACGGTCAGCTCGGCGAACAGGCGGTGCCCGACCCAGTGCGCCCGCAGGCCGACCACGCGATCGACGCCCCGGACCTCGCTCGCGTGGTGCTCCATGTGGTCGAGCAGGCCGGGATCGACGGCATCCATCAGGCGAGAGCCCACGGCCTTCGCCGCGCTCCACGAGATGCCCACGATCGCCAGGCCGATCACGATGCCCACGATGGGGTCCAGGATGGGCAGCCCCAGCCACGTGCCGATCACCGCGATGAGCACCGCCAGCGACGTGAGCCCGTCCGTGCGCGCATGCTGCCCGTCGGCGATCATCGCGGCCGAGCCGATGTCCTTTCCGACGCGCAGCTGCATCGACGCGACCAGCTCGTTCCCGACAAAGCCCACGATGGACGCGGCGGCGACCCACGGCAGGTGCGTGAGCGGCTGGGGGTGGATGAGCCGGTCGACCGACGCCGCGAGGATGTACACGGCGCTGAAGCCGATCGAGAGCACGATCACGATGCCAGCGATGTCCTCGGCCCGGCCGAACCCGTAGGTGAACCGACGCGTGGCGACGCGCCGTGCCAGGTAGAGGGCGATCAGCAGCGGGATCGAGTTGAGCGCGTCGCCCAGGTTGTGGACCGTGTCCGCGAGCAGAGCGACGCTGCCGCTGGCGAGGTAGATGGCCACCTGGAGCGCCGTGGTGATCCCAAGAGACAGTAGGGCCAGCCAGACCGTGCGGATGCCGAGGTCGTTGTCCAGCACGGCGCGGTCCGCCGCCATGCTCAAAGCCCCGTGATCATGGCCGTGCCCAAAGCCCGGCAGGTGCAGGGCGGAGCCGATGGCGCCGATGATGCCACGGTCGCGACGATGCGTGTGCGAGTGATCGTCCGGATGCGAGTGTCCCATTGCGTTCTCACTTGGATCGGGCTCAACCTACTCGACCATCATCGAATTGCCCGCTACGGCGCAGGCCTAGCGGGCTTTGGCTTGACGTAGTCAATGCCCGCCGTCAGGACTGCCAGCGCGCGCCGGAGCATCTGGGCGTCGAATGGGTTCATCTGTCGTGGGTCCGCGGGCTCCAGCGCCGCGCGGAAGTTGCGGGCCAATAGGGCCTGGTCCAGACAGCCTACCGTCAAGGCCAGCTCGCCGGCCTCGGCCAGCGCCGCACCGTCGATAACGCCAGACCAGCCGATGAGGTAGGCGTCTCGCAAATGGCGACGGGTGTCGTGATCATCCATCTGGAAGAGGTACAGCGCCAGGTCGACGAAGGGGTGGCCGAGCGCGGCGCCCGGCCAGTCGATCACGCGATAGCGGCCGTCCTGAACGACGATGTTCCACGGATGAAGATCGCCGTGCACCAGCGTGGCGGGCGGCCCGAGCGCGTCGAGACGTCGACAGGCAGCGATGAGCGAGGGCGTCGCGGCGTGCCAGGCGGCGCGGTCGGCGTCTGTAAGATGAGGGGACGTCAACGGATGGTCGGCCATCCCGGGAACGGCGTCGGCGAGAGCGCCGAGCGAGCGGATCGGCACACCGATCTCGATGAGCGTGGACCCGCGTTCCGACCACGCACGCTGGAGGTCCCCATAGGCTTCGAGACCGCGCACCCAATCCGCGACCGGCATCTGGCCGACGAGCTGCGATCCGTGGTCGCGCATCAGCAGCCAGCCCTCCGCCGGCTCTACGCTGACGACGGGCGTGACCAGGTCCGATGTCACGGCGGCAAGCGCGGCGGTAAGGACGGCCTCGGCACGAAAGACGGGCGCGCTGCACTTCAGGAAGTGCGCGTCATGGGCGCTGTCGGCTCTCAGGATGGCTGACTGGAGCCACATGTGGTGCAGGCGCGGCGGATCCTTGGCCGGCGCACCGACCCGCGCCATCTCCTCGACCATCCAGGCCGACGCGCGGGCAAACCATCCCGGCTGAGACCATGGAGCCTGCCCAGGACTGGGTCCGGTGCGCTGGCGTTCTAGCCATCCAGCCAACGGCTCCCGGAGCAGGGCCGGTTCCATCGACGCGATGGTCTGGGGCGTGAGATCCGCGAAGGTCAGCCCCTCTGGTGCCGGCGCCTCCATAGGCTCGATCTCGACGAGGGCGACGTGAGCATCGGCCCCGTCGTCGTCTCGGAAGTAGGTGTCGATCCGCAGCACGGGCGCGCGCGCGCCGACACATGCTTCAACTGCGGCGACGACCGTAGGTGTGGTCAGCTCGCCGGCCACGACGTTGAACGGCAGGGCGAGCGGGCCGTGGTGGCCGTTTGTCGCCAGGACGGAGGATCCGCTGGAATCCGGGGCGAGGACGAACACCTTGCCCGCGGGCTCGATGGCTGCAGTCAACACGTCACTCCGTCGCGCTCCTGCTGACCTCCCCCCTCTCCTGCGCATCAGCGCGGGAGAGGGGGCCGGGGGGGGTGAGGGCCTCCGCCACCACCCCCTCAAACGCCGCCTGCATCGCAAACACGTCCGTGAACTCCACGTGTGCCCATCGGCCGTACGCGCCCAGGTGGTTCACGCCCGGCACCCAGAAGCTGTCCATGGTGTTCTTCTTCTCCTTGGCGTTCTCGCCGCGGTAGCCCTTGACCTCCACCATCAGGTGCAGCACGTCGTCCGGCCCCCGCCCGTCGTCGATCAGCACCACGAAGTCCGGCACGTTGCGCCGCGTCTCGACGAACGCGCTGTTCTCCAGCAACGAGCCGCAGGCCGCCGTCAGCGCCACGCGCACGGTGATGGTGATCACGACCGGCCCCAGCCGCGCGTTCAGGCGCCCCAGTTGGTTGACCGGCACCGGCCGCTCGGGCGTCGGCGTGGTCGGGTCGTTGCCGACCAGCAGCTCCACCCGCCCATCGTCCCGGATGTCCACGACCGCCCCGCGGCCGTCGGAGAAGACCACGTCGACCTGCGCTGGGTCCAGGACCACGCAGCGGATGCCGCCGCCCAGCTGGCCCGACTTGCCCACCGTGTTCATCACCTCGCGCAGCAGGTCTTGCTCGGTGAGCCCGTCGCCCGCCCGCGCGTCGCCGCTGCGCTCCACCACCTCGCGCCGGAAGCGCTCGATCTCGTCGGCGGCCATGCGGCGGAAATCGTCGTCCAGCGCATCGCCCGCCTCCAGCTGCTCGCTGTCGATCAGGAGCGTGTTCGGCCGCGCTAGCGGGCTGCCCGTGTCCGCGTCGAAGTTCCGGAACAGCGCCAGGCGGCCGTTCTCCAGCGTCGTCGGCCCGTCCTCGTTGGCGCGATGGAAGCCCGAGATGTAGTCGTAGACCAGCTTGGAGATGGCCGTGTTCTGGCAGACGATGATGAAGCACGGCGGGACATCGATGCCCGCCGCCTGCCACAGCGCGAACGTCTTCTCGTAGTGCCCGTACAGCGCGTGAAGCGCTGTCTGCAGTCGCGCGGGCAGCTTCAGCGGATCCAACGTGCCGCCCTTGCCGCGCCCCTTCTTGGGCATGTCGGCTCGCGCAGCCTGAACGCGTAGATGGGCGTGGGGTCGTAGCGCTGATCCGCGGTCGACAGCGCGGCCTGCTCATCGAGGAGAAGGGCCGCCTGCGCGCCGCCGCTCCTGCGCTTCCTCGGCTTGGGGATCGGCGTGACGAACGCGGCGGGCCGCCGGTGTTCCAGGACGCGCTGGGTCGGCTGCCCGCTCTCGTCCAGCTCCCAGTGGCGCGACGGGATGGCGTACGGCCAGTTCAGGATTGGCTTCGCGAAGAAGGCGTCGGTCATGGCGCGGCGTGGGCTCGCTGGTCGATGATGGGCCGTGGCAGGCAGCGGCGCGAGGCGCGCCGGGCGCGGCGAGGATGCCGGCGGTGGGGGGTGGTGGTCAAGTCGGCTTTCCTCGAGACCTGCTTGGCGGTCAACTGTGCGGCGGCTAAACTGTGGCTACGCATGTGCCCACAATGCCCAGGGAGGCGATCGGTGCAACAGGTCGGCGTCCGGGAGCTGAAGAACGATGCGTCGGAGGTCATCCGGGCGGTCCGCGAGGAGCGCGCGGAGTACATCGTCACGTATCACGGCCGTCCCGTGGCGGTCATCCTGCCGATCGGATCCGATCAGATGGTCCTCGATCCTGGCGCCGTCATCGCGGTATCGTCCAACGCGCCGGACGTCGAAGCGGAGCTCGATGCGCTGCGCGCCGAGATCGCCGCCAAGTGGCAAAGCGATCGCTCCGCCGTCGAGCTCCTCATCGAGCAACGACGATGATGGACAGGTCACGCGGCGTCGTCGTCGACTCGAGCGTGCTCGTCGCCGATGCCCAACCCGACGAACCGGAGCATGATGCGGCCAAAGCGCTTCTGCTGGCGCTGGTGCGCTTCGGAGTCGATCAACACATGCCGGCCATCGCGCTTGTCGAGGTCGCGGCCGCCATCAGCCGGGGCGTCGGCGACGCCTGGCTCGCACAGCGGCTTGCCGAGACGTATCGCCGACGCCAGGGGGTGCACGTCGTCCCGGTCGACCTCGCCCTCGCCGCGACAGCCACACGACTCGCGGCGGAGCAGCGCCTTCGCGGCTGCGATGCGGTCTTCGTGGCCCTTGCGCAGGTGCGTGGGGCGGTGCTCGTCACGCTCGACCGAGAGCAGCGCGAGCGAGCGCCAGACAGCGTCACCGCCTGGCATCCGCGCGAGGCGATGGAGCGCATGGATTCGTGACGGGGCGCTGCGATCGGCCTTTCCGGAGCGCAAGCGTCCGAACAGCAAGCGTCAAGCCCGCCGGGTGGATCGCCTCACCGGCACGGGATCACCCCCGCCACCGACCGATACACCACGCCCAGGTCGTCCGTCCCCGGCGCATCGAAGTAGTGGCCCGGCGTCGTGGCGACCAGGCGCAGCAGCGCCGGGTCGACGTCGCTGCCCAGGCCGATCGTGAACAGGATGACGCCGCTGCTCTTCAGCCGCGAGGCCGAGGTCAGCGTGCGGCCCGCGGTCGTGCTCGTCGGCTGGCCGTCCGTCATCAGTACCACCACCCGCGACGTGCCGGCGCGCGCGCCCAGCAGGACCTCGCGCGCGGCGTCGATGCCGCACGAGATGCACGTCCCGGCGCCCTCAGGCAGGTTGCCCAGCGCCGCGGCGACGTCCCCGGCGTTGGCCGATAGGCCGAGCCGCACGAAGGCCCTGTCGTTGAAGGCCACCACGGCCACCCGGTCGCGCGGGAAGACCATGAGGCCTGCGAACTCCCGGGCCGAGCGGATGGCGGCGTCCATCTTGCGCTCGCCGCCGGCACGCGTCTCGCCGCGCATGCTCGTGGAGGTGTCCAGCACCAGCACGATGTCAGCATTGCGCTCCGACGGCTTGCAGCGCTCCAGCTCGGCGTACGGCAGGTAGATCGGGCCCAGCGCGCGCGTCGGGCTGGGCGTGACCGTGGCCGTCGGCGTCGGGGTGTCCGTGGGCACCGGCGTCTCCGTGGGGACCGGGGTCTCGGTGGGGACGGGCGTCTCGGTGGGCGTCGGCGTCGGGGTAGCGGTGGGCGCGATCACGACGACGCGGGGCACCGGGAAGACCACCTCGCCCGGGCGGTCCAGGCCGTCGGTGTACGTCGCGCGCGCCACGATGTTGGTCGGGTGGAGGCCGCCCTCCTGCGGGCGGAGGCGGTACGCCACGCGCGTTCCGGGCACGTCCACGCGGCCCAGGCGCCACGTCAGGCGCCGCGCGGCGGCGTCGTACTCGGGCTCGATCGGCGTGCCGCTGCCCGGGATGTACGCCATGTTGGCGGGCAGGTCGTCGATCAGCACGACGTCGGTGAACAGCGCCACCTGCCCGATCCGGCCCGCGATGCGCGCGAACACGCCCTCCAGCTCGCTCTCCGTCGGGCTGGCAAAGTAGTTGTTTGGGTCGCGCGCGATGTCTCGCATCAGGTCGACGTCGGCGCCGTCGCCCAGGCCGATCGTAAAGATGGCGGTGTCGGTGCCTAGGCTGGCCAGGATGCCCGGGATGCCGGTCGTCGGGTCGGTGGCCTGGGTGTGGCGGCCGTCGGACATGAGGATGACCACGCGTTGAACGCCCGGGCGCGGCGTGGCGTCGCGCAGGACGCCATCCGCCTCGCGCAGCCCGCCCACGATGTTGGTGCCGCCATTGGCCACCAGTTGCCCGACGGCCACCACCGTGTTCGAACGGCTGTCGGTCAGGCCCAGCTCGCGCGTGGCCGCGCTGGAGAACGACACCAGGCCAAAGCGCGAGCCGGGCGCCGCGCGCAGGATGAAGCTGACGGCCGCGTCGCGCGCCGCCACCATCTTGCTCCCGATCATGGAGCCCGACGTGTCGATGACCAGGACGATGTCGGCCGGCGGCGGCTCGACCGGGCAGCGACCGTCCAGCAGCAGCTGGACCTCGACCGTCTCACCGAGCGCGATCACCTCGGGCTGGGCGGCTTTGCCGGCGACCAGCGAGCAGCCGTCGCCCGATACGACGGGCAGCGGGCCGCCCGGCGTGGTCAGCCGGGCATAAGCGCGCACCACGCCGGCCTGGTCGGCCACGTAGAGCCGGCCGGCGTCGTCGAGGGCCAGGTCGACCGGCCGGTCCGCAGCGGCGCCGACGGGCCAAGCGCCGCGCAGCGTGCCGTCCACGTCCCACGTCATCACCCAGCCGGTGAGCGTGAGGACGTACGGCCGGCCATCGGGGCCTGCGGCCACGCGCGATGCGCCGGCGACCACGGTCCAAGTGGCCTGCAGCGCGCCGTCGCGGCCCCACACCTCGAGCTCGGATGTCTCGCGGTCGACCAAGAACACGTGGTCGTCGGTGATGGCCAGGTCCAGGACGCCGTTGAACGTCCCGAGCGGCCCGACCGGCAGCGTCCCGACCATGCGCAGGCTGTTATCGAAGAGCAGCACCTCCTGCCGCACCAGGTCCAGAGCCGCCAGCCGGTTGCCGTACGCGGAGAGGGCGGTCAGCCAGCGGTCGGAGCGGTCCAGGCGCCACGTGTCGGTGAACCGCCCGCCCGCCAGGCGGCGGATGGTGCCGGTGTCCCAGAGCAGGTAGGTGACGTCGCCCAGCGCGGCCACGTCGACCGGCGGCACGCGCTCGCGCGGGTCGTCCACGATGGGCACGCCGCCGATGTCGTCGCCAAACGACACCTCGGCGGCGGGCACGCCGTCGCGGCTCCAGAGCTGGATGCGCGGGCCGCTGTCGACCAGGGCCACCCGATCGCCGGCCGCGATGCGGCGGGGTTGGATGAGGGTGCCCAGGGCATACGGCGAGGCGTTGAGGACCGCGCCGACATCGTCGATGCGCACCAGCCCTTGCGGCGCCGTGGCCACCCAGAGCTCGCGCGACGAGGCGGGCTCGATGTCCGACACGTCGGCAAACGGGATCTGGCCGCGCACGCGCTCCTGGTCGTCGAAGAACGCCAGGCCGATCTGCGGCGCACCGGCCGCGAACCACGTGTTGCCCGGCGTTGCGCCCGGCAGGCGCAAGCCGATGCGGATGCCGGCCATGGCAATGCCCGGCGTGGTGCCCGTGCTGTTGTCGCGGATGCGAAAGAGTAGCCCCTGCGCGGGATCGGCCAGGTCGAAGTAGTGGTCGGTGTCGCTGCCGAAGACGCGCTCGCGCCACGCCAGGCCCTCGGGCGCGTCGACACGCCGCGTCAGGTCGATCTGGCGGTCCAGCTGGCCGTCGGGCAGGTAGCGCAAGACGCGCTGCTCGCCGCGCGTGACCACGTAGATCTTGTCGTCCATGACCTCGAGGCCCTGGGGGTCGTCGACCGCCCAGGCGCTCTGCGGCGCCCCCTGGTCGGTGATGACCTGGACGATGCCGTTGCCGGGATCGCTGACGGCCAGCCGCCCGTCGCTGAGCACGTCGACGTCGCGCGGCGACTGCAACTGCCCCGGAGCATCGCCCTTGGACCCGATCACGGCGAGCAGCGACCCGTCGCGCCGGTAGCCGCGCACGGTGCCGTCCGTGCGGTCGGTCACCCACATCCCCCCGGTCCGCGCGTCCCGCCCGATGCCGCCGGACTCGTGGCCGGCCGGCCACTCCAGCTGGTCGTAGACGACGGGCTCGATGCTCTCCCAAGTGGCCTCATGGGCATAGCCGATCAGCTCGCTGTCGGCGGGCTGGGCTTGAGCGGCCGGCGCGTCGCTGCCACGCGCGACGGCAACGGCGGCCAAGAGGGCGGCCAGGCACGCGGCGCGAAGGAGCGAGGGGGGAATCGAGGAGGCATGCGAGGGGGGGTGCGAGGGGGCAAAGGGTAGGTCGGAGGCCGGCTGGTTGGCTGGGAGACGGGTCACCTGGCGCTCCTGCGGGACGACGAGCGGGCCGCCGCGGGGGGAGCGGGCGGCCGCCTCAGGTTCGGACGGTGGGATTGTACGCGGGGATACGGTGAAAGGGTGGGCGAGGGGTGGGCGGATAGGGGCTTGCACGGTTCGAGGGGATACGCTCTAGCTCGACAGCAACGCTGTAAGGGCCGCGAAGGGAAGAGCGTCCACGGGGTTGGCCTCTTCAAAGGCCACGGCCGCGTGCTCATGGGTGATAGGGGGATGCGGTGACACCGTCGTGAACGTGCATCTGATCGTCGCCAGCCGCGCCAACGCCGTCACGCGCGCGCTGACGCCCGCGAACGCGAAGCGCTGGGCCCTCCCGGCCATGGCCGTCGCAGCCGCGGCGCTCGCGGCGTGGCTGAGCGGGCGGCTGCCCACGTTCGTCGACGAGACGGTCATGTTGGAGACGGGTTGGCTCATGGCCGAGGGCTCCATCCTCTACCGCGACCTGTTCTCGCACCACTTCCCGCTCCCGTATCTCTGGACGGCGGCCGTCATCGACCTGGTTGGGCCGTCGCGCGGGCTCGTGCGGCTCTCGATCTGGCTCCTGCTGCCGATGACCGCCCTGGCGTTGACGAGGACCACGCGCTTTCGCGCATCCCTCTGGGTGTTCGTCCTCTGCTGGACGATCATCCGGGTGATGGTTCACGGCCACATGGCGATGTACGTCGCCTGGTCGACCACCGCATGCTGGGCGCTGTTCGTGCTCGGCGTGTCCATGCTCGACGACGGGATTCGATCTCGGGCCGGGGCGGCCCTTATGGTCGGCGTGTTGTCGGCGGTCGCCTTGCTGACCGACCCCTTGAGCGTCTACGTCGTCGCGGCGACCGGAATCGTCCTGCTCCGTTCCGGCATGCGAACCACGCTGATCGCGCTGGCCGCGGCGTGCGGGACTTCCGCCGTCGTGCTCGGGGCGCTCGCGGCCGATGGAGCCGTCGTCGCCTTCTTCGATCAGGCGATTGCGTTCAACCGCGTGTACAGCGCCAAGTACGTTGGGATGGACGGCCTGCGGCTCGATCGGCTCGCGCAGGTCGCGCTAGCGCTCCTCGGGCTCGGCGATCCGATCTGGCGCAATGCCAACCCGCTGCGCGCGGCGACGCTGGGCTATGGCGAGTTCGACGTGTGGCTGCTGGCCGGCGTCGCGTACCGCGTCGCCCTCCTGGGGGCGAGCCTCCGGTGGCTGGTCGCCCGCCGCCCACTCGACGCGGCATGGCTCTACGGGATCGCGGTCGCGGCGCAGGCCAACGACACGATAGGCTTTCGAGCCGGTAGCTTGGCATCGATGGGCGTCTTCGTCCTCGTCGCCCTGGTGTGCCGCGAGTGGCCTGCAGGGCGACGCGATGGACGCGCGGGCCTCGGCTGGCGCTTGCCATCCGCCTGGTCGGCCGAACGCACGACGCAAGCGCGCCGCATCCTCTCGCTCGGCGCATCGACCCTGGCTGGACTGACCCTGGCCTGGCTGGTGGCGCGCTCGTCGGGGTACGCCTTCTCGCCCCACCGCGTCGCCGAGCTCGGGGGGCAATGGGCGTTCGACGGCTACGAGGCCGCGCGCCTGGAAGCGCTGGCGTGTCAGGCCGACGCGGTGCAGCTCGGGTACTGGCCAGCAGGCAGCGCGGCGTACCATCGGACCGGGTTTCGGCCCGTCGCCGGCTACGTCGCCCTGTGGCCCTGGATCGCGGAGCACGGCCTGCCTCGCGTTCTGGACGCCCTCGCGCGGGACGATGCGCGGGCCATCGTCGTGATCCAGGACACGAAGGTCTGGGATCGTTGGGACACGCGCGAGTACCTGGCGCCGCTGCGCGCGATGCTCGATGCGACGTACGTGCACGTTGGCGACGCGACGTGGGTGTCGCCGGTGTTGTCCGAACGGTGCGCGCCTTGATCGGGGCACCGGAACCCAAGCACCCGGCGCATAACGTTCCCCATCGGGCAGCGCGGCCGGGTAGAATGTAGACCATGAACCACCAGCGCTCGAACCCGCTGATCAAGGATTCCGTGACGGCCCTGCGACGGGAGCTCGATGCATCGCTCGTCGCCGTCGTCCTATACGGCTCCCGGGCGCGCGACGAAGCGCATGCTGAGAGCGACTGGGATCTGCTGGTCATCGCCCGCAACCTGCCGAGCAGCCGGCTTGCCCGTCACGTCCTCCTCAAGCGGATGCTCCCGGACCGTCATCGCGCACGGGTCTCTCTGCTGGCCATGACGCCCGAGGAGTTCGACGCGCCCAACTACGTGCCGTCGCACTACCTCGACATAGCGCTCGACGGCCAGGTGCTATACGATCCCGGGAGCCACTTACGACGCCGCATCGATGCGTTGAAGCAGCTGATCGTCGATACGGGGCTGCGCAGGCAGCATGTGCCTTGGGGGGATGTCTGGAAGCCTCGTGGCGGAGAGCACGTGCCGCGAGCGCTTCCGTGGCACGCAACTGCGCACGTCGATGGATAACCCCGAAGGCCGTTTCCGCCTGAGGTTGGCTGAGGGCTTCTTGTCGGAGGCTTCCCAGGACGTCGGCTCCGAACGCTGGCGTTCCTGCGTCGACAACTGTCAGTTGGCCACGGAGAACGCCGCCAAGGCTGCCGCCGCTGTCCTGGGTCCTGTGGGCCGAACGCACTATCCCAGTAGCCTGCTCAGGCTGGGTCTGGCGGAAGACCGCTTTCCGGAACCACTTCGTGCCTCCGTAGCACGGCTAGCCGAGCTCGCGGAGATCCTTGGAGCAGACCTCCACGCGAAAAGCGACTACGGCGACGAGGCCACGGGTCGGACGCCTTGGGAGATGTTCGACGAGCAGGACGCCACGGCTTGCTTCGACTGGGCCACGGAGGCGGTCTCGCTCGCCGTTCAGATTCTCGCCTGACACCCGGCGCGAAGAAGTAGTAGCCCAGCGTCGCGCCGGGTAGGCGCGGGCCGACGCGGATGCCGGCCATAGCAATACCTGCCCTCTACGCGATGCCCTGCCCGCGTGCTATGGTGCCGTTGGAGGGTCAAGATGATGACGTTGCGGAAAGCGCTTGAACGACTGCGCCAGAGGGTTGACGCTCGCCGATCGACCGTGCCAGCGGATCCTGTTGCCCGATGGCGTCTAGCCCCGCTCGTATCCGAGGAGATCTATCGGTTGCGCGATCGCATTGTCGGTCAGCACCTTCAACCCGGCTGGGCTGGCGTGGAGATCGGTCCCGGTTCCCATCCGACCCAGCTGCCGGCTGGCGTACAATGCGCCTATGTGGACAAGCGCGATGCCGCCGCCCTCAGCGACTTGCACGGCGCTCGAGTCGACTACATGGTCCACCCGTTGGATGCGGTGCCAACGCTGTTCCCAAGCGGCGCCGACTTTCTCATCGCCCACAACGTTCTGGAGCATTCCCACGACCCGATCGGCACGTTGATCGGCTGGAATGGCTGGCTGCGCGATGGTGGGATCGGCATCCTGTCGTTGCCCGACAAGTCGTACTGCCCGCCCGATGCCAAGCGCCTGTCGCCCGACTTCTTCCATCTGCTGAGCGATTTTCTGTTTGCGCGAGGCGAAGATGCGTTTGAATCGCTCGAGCACATTCCAGGATTTCTCGCCGGCTGGCAGGCATACATTCACCCTGATAGGACGCGCGCCGAGTATTGCGATCACTGCCTTGCCGAGACGCAGCGCGGCAACCACGATCTGCACTGGCACGCGCTCGATCGAGCGGCGTGCTACGCTATCCTGGCCGCTGCCAGCGCCTTCGGTGAGCGCCGCATCGAGCTCGTCACGGTCTGTTCGCCTACCGAGGGCGAGGTGCGGACCACGGGAGAGATCATCTTCGTGTATCGCGTGCGCGATCGATCGTCGCCGATCGATCGCGACATGCAATCGTCCTTGGATCGTCTTGCCGAACGCGAACTCGCTGAGGCGCTCGAAACCTATCGGAAGGCCGTGAGCGCGATCGAGGCCGTGCTTCGTGACCTGCGGCCGAGGGCGTAGCGAAGTAGGAATGTGATCCGAACCGTAAAGGCTATGCGATGCTCTCCCACGTGGCCTCGTGGGCATAGCCGATCATCGACCGCTGAGGCGCAGCCAATGACCATTGCCAACACCGGTGAACGCCTGATACCAGACGCCGAGAGCGAGCCGTGGAACGTCCAGATCCACATGGAGCGCTACGGGTTTGCCCGGCGCTTCGTGCGCGACAGCGCACGCGTGCTGGACTATGGCTGTGGCGTTGGCTATGGCCTCCACTCGCTGGTCGATCTGACACAGGGCGAGTGCCTTGGCGTGGACAAGGACGATGCCATCGCCTTTGCCCGCACGCGCTACGTGCACCCGCGGCTCAGCTTTGCTGCCGCCGACCTCACCGCGGACGATGCTCGCTTCGGGGCGTTCGACGTCATCCTGTCGTTCGATGTCATCGAGCACGTCGCGGACATGGGCGCTTATCTGGACAACATCGCCCATCAGCTGCGCGACGCGCACAGCGTTGCCATCATCTCGACGCCGTGGTCGCCCCGCCCCGACAACATCCGGCCGCTCCACAACCCGTTTCACGAGGTGGAGCTCACGTTTACCGAGTTCACCGCTGCGCTGAGCGCAAGGTTCTGCATCGCCGAGCTGACGCTCACGCTCGGGATGGTGGCCGTCCTCCGGCGCCGCGACGCCGGCTGCGAGGCGCCCAACGTCATCGCGCTGACCACCGACCACGTGCGCGGCATGGAAGCGATCATCGACGCGGCGTCGGTGGCCAACGAGAGTCTGATCCCGCTCGCCGAGGCCGCCGCCGACCTCGCCTGGATCGCCAAGCGGCGGTCGCTGGTTCGCTCCGCGCTCGAACGCGCGCGCAGCCGCCTCCTTCCGCGTCCTGCTCCGGTCCTGGTGGAGACCTGCACGATCTACGACCACGGCCTTGGCGGCATCGCGTTCGCCCTTGATTGCAAGATGGCGAGCGGGGTGCTTGACGTCTCCGTGCGGCACCGTGGCGAGGTGATCGCCGAGGAGTCCCTGCCGCTCAGCATGCTGAGCGGCCGCCGTGGCCACAGAATGGCCTTCGCGCCGCTCGCGGCCATGCCCGGCGAGGTCGTCGAGGCGCGGTTCGAAGCGCACGGCGTCGACCTCCGGTCGCTTGGGCTGATCGAACAGGCGACGGGCGGTCCGCGCTGCCAGCTGCTCTATCGCCGCTACCATTGGCGCGGCGCGCCGGGCTTCGTCCAGGACGTGGTCTGGATGCGCGAGGTTGGCGGGCAGCTCGTGGCATTCGATCGGCCGTTGCCCAAGGAACCCGAGCAGCCGCCCGCCGCCAGCAACCCGAAGGCGCGCATGCTTCCTCCGCTCGAAGAGAGGCCCTGGCCGCGCGATGCCGGCATCGCGACCAAGACGTGGCGATCGCTTCGTGCGTACGGGTTGGCTGCCACGCTGCGCGAGATCGGCTCGTACCTGCGGCAGTGATGGCGGCAGCGTACGTCAGCTACGGTCCACACCCCACCAACTGCCCTGCCACCTCCGCGTACGCCGCGTCCAGCGCCTCGGTCCCCGGCGCGAAGAAGTAGTAGCCCGGCGACGTTGCCGCCAGGCGCAGCAGCGCCGGGTCGGCGTCCGAGCCCAGGCCGATGGCGAACAAGAGCGCGCCGGTGGCCTTGAGCCGCTCGGCCGCCACCAAGACCAGCGACGCCCGCGAGCGCGTGGGCCGTCCGTCCGTGAGCAGCACCACCGCGCGCGGGCGGTCCGCGTCCGCCTCGGCCAGCGCGGCGCGCGCCATCGTCAGCCCCGCGTCGATGCGCGTGCCCTCGCGCACCGCCAGCGCCATCAGCGCGGCGCGCGCGGCGCTGTGGTCGCCACCGTCCTCGCCCAGGCGCGCCAGCAGCCGCGCGGCGTCGTCGAAGGCGGCCAGCGCCACCCGGTCGTCCGGGCCCAGGCGGTCGACGAAGGCGCCGGCGGCGGTTATGGCCGCGGCCAGCTTGGTCATGCCGCCCGGGCGCGTCGGGGCGCGCATGCTCGAGGAGGTGTCGACGACCAGGACCACGTCCACGCCGCGGACCGCGTGGCAGACCTCGCTTCGGACGACCGGCAGGTAGAGCGGGACCGGGACCGGCGTGGCCGTCCGCGTGGCCGTCGGCGAGGGCGTGCGGGTCGGGCGCGGCGTCGGGGTGCGCGTGGGCTTGGGCGTGACCGTGGGCGAGGGCGTGGGGGTGCGCGTGGGCGTCGGCGTGGCGGTCGGGGTGGGCGAGGGCGTAGGCGTGGGGGCGACGACGCGGATCCACGGGACCGGGAACGCCAGCCGGCTGGCCAGGCCCCGGCCGTCCACGCCGTCCACCAGCGCCAGCTCGTTGGTCGGCCACGTGCCGCCCTCCAGCGGGAGGAGCGTGTAGCTCAGCCGGAAGCCCGGCTCCAGGACGCGGCCCAGCCGCCAGCGCAGCGTCCGCGAGCTCGGGTCCCAACTCGGCTCGGCCGGCTCGCCGCTGCCCGGCACGAAGGCCATGTTGGGCGGGACCACGTCCATGACCTCGACGGCGTCGAACAGCGGGTGCTCCGCGATCCGGCCGGCGATCTGGTCGTAGATGGCCGCCAGGTCGCCCTCGCTCGGGCTCGGGTAGAAGTGCGACGGGTCGGAGGCCATGCGCGCAAGCACCGATCGGTCGACGTCGTCGCCCAGCCCGATGGTGAAGACCGTCACGCCCTCGGCCCGCAGCATGGCCACGATGCCGTCCAGCGCGCCCAGCGGTTCCGACGTGGCCTGGTGCCGGCCGTCGGACAGGAGGACGACCACGCGCCGCGCGCCCGGCGGCCCGGCGCCTTCGCGCAGCGCCTCGCGCGCCTCGCGCATGGCCGCCACCAGGTTGGTGCTGCCGCCGGCCAAGAGGCCCGCGATGCCCCGCGCCACGGCGTGCCGGTCGCTGGTGAGCGCCAGGTCGCGCACGGCGTCGGTGGCAAACGACACCAGCCCCAGCCGCGTCCCGCCGCCCTCGAAGCGCAGCGCAAAGCGCATGGCCGCCTCGCGCGCCGCGGCCATCTTGGGGCCCGCCATCGAGCCCGACCGGTCCATGACCAGCACGATCTCCGCCGCCTCGCCCTCCGGCGGGCAGGCGCCGTCCACCACCAGCTGGACGCGCACCGTCTCGCCCAGGCGGATGACCGAGGGCTGCGCCGACTTGTGCGCCACGGCCGCGCAGCTGCCCGGCGGCGAGACGCCCGGCGCGACGGGCAGCGCTTCCGGATCCGGATCGAACAGCACGACCTGGCCGGCAGCGTCCGCCACGTACAGGCGGCCATCGCCGTCGACGGCCAGGTCCGCCGGCCGCTCCGCGCCGCCCGGCCCGGTGACCGGCCAGCCGCCGACCAGCGCGCCGTCCGCGTCGTACGCGTGCACCCAGCCGCTGCCCGTCAGCACCAGCACGCCCCCGCCCGCCGCCGCCGCCACGCGCTCCGGCCGCCCTTCCAGGCGCCGATTCGCGAGGAGCGCGCCGTCCAGGCCGCGGATGGCCAGCGTCCAGGTCCGCCGGTCGACCAGGTAGACGCGCTCGTCGGCCAGCGCGATGTCCACGACGCCGCCCGACCCCGTGGCGGCCGGCCACGTCGCCACGTGCCGGAGCGCGCCGTCGAGGAGCGTCACCGCGTCGCCCGCCAGGTCGTAGACGGCCACCCGCCCGCCCGCGGCGTCCAGCGCCACCGGCCACGTCGGGTCGCCCGCGGGCTGCCAGCGGGCGTCGAAGCCACCCTTCCCGTTCAGCCGGCGCACGGCGCCGCCGCGCCAGAGGACGAACGCCGCGCCGCCCTCCGCGGCCACGTCGACGGGCGGCACGGCCTCCTCGGCCGACAGCACGCCGGGTCCGGGTAGGCTTGGCGTCTCCCCGGCGCGGAGCGCCACGTCGATGGCCGGCCACCCGGCGCGGTCCCAGCCCTGGACGCGGGGCGCGCCGTCGATCAGCCAGGCCAGGTCGCCGACGGCAACGCGCCGGGGGCCGATCAGCCGGCCAAACGGGTCGGTGGCGTGGTCCAGGGCGCGCCGGAGGTCGGGCACCACCACCAGGCCCTCGGGCTCGAGTGACGCCCACACGCGGCCCTCTGCATCCACCGCGACATCGCGCGCGTCCGCGAACGGCAGCGCCCCGACCTCGGCCCCGTCGCTACCGAGGACGACGAGGCCGCGCCCGGCGACGGCACCCACCCGATACGCGGCCGCGCCGTCCGACCAGCCCGCGGCCGCCCGCAGCCCGCGTTGGCCCCCGACGACCCGGAGGCTCCGCGCGCTGCCGTCGCGCACCGCGACCAGCTGGCCGCGCGTCGGGTCGGCCACCTCGAGCTGCGCCATGGGCGGGTCGGCGCCCGGGACGTCGCCGGCAAACGCGGCGCCGTCCGGGTCGATCAGCTCCGCCGGCAGGTCGATGGCGCGGCGCGCCCGGCCGGCGAGGTCGAAGACCTGGACCCGCCCGTCGCCCGCGGCCACCGCGTACAGCTCGCCGCGCACGAGGACGAGGCCGCGGGGCCGGCTGGCCGGCCATTCGGCCCGCCGCTCGCCGGCGGCATCGAACACCACGATCCGATCGCCGGCCGGATCGCTGATGGCCAGCCCGCCATCCGGCAGCCACGCCACGTCGTGGGGGGCGCCTATGTCGTCGCCGATGGCCACCACCGTCTCGAGCGCGCCATCGACAGCGTAGACGCGCACGGCCCTCTCTGACGCGTCGATGGCCGCCACCCGCCCGGTGGCTAAATCGACGCCCAGACCGCCCGGGGCGCTGCCGGCTGGCCAGGCGAGGGCGGCGTAGGGGGCGCGCGGCTGGCTGGTCCACGTGCCGGCGGGGAGGTAGCCAACAGCAGCAACGGCCCTCGACGCAGCCCGGACGGCGGGGCGCGCCCAGCCGCCGCCGGAACCATCCGCAACGTCGACCCGGCCGCCTTGCGCACCTGCCGCGGCGATGGCTGCCGCCGGAAGGGCGCACGAGGCTGCGAGCGCGGCAAGGACGAGACGGCTGGTGCGGGCGGTGCGACGGCGCATGCGGGACCTCCCCGCGGGCAGTCGTTGGCCGGCCGATCACAGGGCTCGTCGGCCCGACCCGCGGTTATTCTTCCATTAAGGTATCACACTTCTGCTGCGCTGTCACGTCGTCTGGTCAAACCCGCTCTGCGCGCTCCCCGGCCAAGCCCAGCTCCTCGGCCGCCATCCGCTCGAGCCGTTCGCCGACCTGCGTGCGGATCTGCAGCGCGATCTGGTTCGGGTTGTAGCCCGCGGGGACGCGGACCAGGGGCTTGCCGTACTTCTCGCAGTAGATCTTGACATCCCCGTAGCTGTGGCTGGACCACCGGATCATGAGCACGACCAGCGCCACGTCCGGTCGGGCGACCGCCGGCTCGAACTGCGTCGGCGACGGGTCGCCGCCGTCGAGCCAGAGCAGCTCGGACAAGCCGAACGCCGCCTCGAGCGCCCGTGCATGGTGGGGCCGGCGCAACCCGCCGATGAGCACCATCGCGCGGCCGCGCAGCAGCTCGGCGACCATGGCCACGTCGGGCGACGGCTCGTCCGCGATGTCGCCCTCACCGTTCCGCGCGGCATCGGCGGTGGCCTCTGCCTCGCGTGCCGCCTGGTAGCGGTCGATCTCGCGCAGCACCAGCGTGGCGCCGGGGCCGAGCTCGAGATCGTCCGGCAGCGCGTCGAGGTACGGCAGGAGCGTGTCGCGCAGTGCCACGTTGCTCGGGGCGATGCCGCCCGCCGTCAGCGACTCGACCGCCAGCATCGCCTTCGCCCAGTCCTCCGGGGCGTGGCCCGCCGGATGGCGCGCGATGAGCTTGAGGTGGTAGCGCAGCCGTCCCCACTCGTTGTGGAGCTTGCGCTTCGTGTCGATCTGGGCGCGCAGCGCGACCTCCGCGTCTTGAATCCGCGCGCGCAGGTCGCTCCACGCGGTGGGATCGGCCGGGTCGGCCAGGCGCATGTGGCGGTCCAGGTAGATCTGACGCTCGCGCGTCGTTCGTTTGAGCCACTGGTAGGCTTCGGTCTGCGCATCGTCTTCGCGGTCCTCCAGCGCCAGCACCGCGACGCGGAGCGCCGACTGCGCCTCGGCGATCAGCCTGAGCGCGAGCTCCAGGTGCTCCTCCGGGTGGGGCTGCTCCAGGATGAGCGCTGCCAGCGCCAGGCCGTCGGCGAGCGCATCGTAGGCGCCGCCAAGGTCGTCCCAGCGCGAGGGATCTTCCAGAAAGGGCGCCTCGCGGCGGCACATCCACACGAACACGTCGTGCTTCCGGGCCTTTTCCAAGATGGCCTTGTCCCCCGGCCGAACCTCTGTGTCCCAGTCCGCTTGCCGGGCGATCAGGCGCTGCCGCGTGCCGACCCAGCGCGCCGCCTCCCCGCGGACGCGCAGGCGCGTGATCAAGCGCGGCAGCGCCTCGTCCGACCCCTGTTCCTCATGGGGCTGCTCTTGCGCTGCGTCGAGCGAGCGCTCCGCAACCCGTTGCCGCTGCCGCTCGCGCTCGGCCGCATTGGCCGCCAACGTGCGGGCGATGAGGACCTTGAGGTCTTCGCGCGGCGCTGCCGGCAAGGCTGCGGGTGTGGCCGGTTCGAGTTGGCCGGGAGAAGCGGCATCCGGTAGAGCGGACTCGGCATCCGCCGCTACGACCGTCTCCGTCGCGTCCTCTGCGGCCGCCGCGCCGGCGTCCACCACCGGAGCGGCCGTCGGCGCCTCGGCCGCCAGCTGGCCATGGTCGGGTTCGTCGGCCGTGAGGTCGAGCAGCAAGCGTCCGATCAGGCGGACCGACGAACGCAGCCCATCGTCCTCGCGCACGAGGCGCAGGATGTCGCCAAGGACGGCTTCGAGCGCGGCGAACATCGCGCCGCTCTCGTCTGTCAGCTCATCGCGCTTCATGGGTTCTCGCTCGCTTCCCGCATCCCGCCGCGACGCCCGACCGATCGCCACGCCGACCGAGCGGCAAGCATACCGGCAAGGGCTTGTCGGCGCACACTGCGCGGGTTGCCTGCGGCCCGGTGCCGCGCGAGCGGCTGGTCGACGGTACCGGAGGCGCGCTTCTCGCGATAGCGCTTGCCCCATGGCCACAGGCCGGTGCCCACGCCTGTGCTAACGTTCTTCGCCATGTTGCCCCGACACCCTCGCCTCCGCAGCGTCCAGGCCGTCCCCTTGGACCACGATGGCGTCCCTTCGCTGGCGCTCCACGACCCGCTCGGGCTGGCAGACGGCACGTTGATCGTCCCTCGGGCGATCGCCCCGCTGCTCGCGCTGTGCGACGGCTCGCGCCCGGCCGAAGCGCTGGCCGACGACCTCCGTCGCCTCCACGGCCTGCGCGTCCAGCCGGACCTGGTCGCGCGCCTGCTGGCCATGCTCGCCTCAGCGCGCCTCCTAGAGGACGACGGCGCGGCCGATGCCATGGCGGCGCGCCTTGCGGCCTACCACGCCGCACCGCACCGCCCGCCGTCGCACGCGGGCGCGGCCTACCCGGACGACCCGCGCGTGCTAAGGGCGCAGCTCGACGGTTGGCTGGCGTCCGCAGGAGGTCCAGCGGACGATGCGCCGCCAGTGTTCCCGTTCGGGCTGGTCAGCCCGCACATCGACTACGGGCGCGGCGGCCCTGTCTACGCCGCGGCATGGCGCTACGCCGCGCGCGCCGCGCGCGAGGCCGACGTGGCGGTGATCATCGCCACCGACCACTACGGGCCATCTGGGACCATCACGCCCACGCGCCAGCACTACGCCACGCCGCTCGGCGTCCTGCCCACCGACGCCCTGGCCGTCGACGCGCTGGCCGCGGCCAGCGGCACGGCCGCCGCGTTCGAGGGCGAGCTGCGCCACGCGACCGAGCACGCGGTGGAGCTGGTCGCGGTGTGGCTACAGCACGTGCGCGGCGCCGTGGCGCCCCCGCTCCCGCTCATCCCGATTCTCGTCGGGGGCTTCGGCCACTTCCGGTCAGACCCGGGCGAGCCCGCGCGCGATCCACGCCTCGGCGCGTTCTTGCAGGCGCTTCGCGGCGCCATCGCCGGCCGCCGCGCCATCGTGGTGGCTTCGGGCGACCTGGCGCACGTCGGTCCGGCCTTCGGGGGCCCGGCGCACGGCGCCGCCGAGTACGCCGCGCTCCAGCGCGTCGACGAGGCGCTGATCGACCGGATGGCGAGCGGCGACGCGGACGGCTTCTTCGCGCAGATCCAAGCGGTCGACAACGGCAACAACGTGTGCGGCGTCGCGCCCATCTGGCTGACCATGCGCGCGGTCGGGGCGCGGCGCGGCACCAGCCTGGGCTACGCGCAGTGCCCGACGGACGCCGCCGACGCGTCGCGCGTGTCGGTGTGCGGCATCGCGTTCACCCCCTGATACGCACGCGTCCACCCCGCGCGAAATCCCTTCTGACCCGCACACGCCTACCCGCTGGTAGGGGCGACGCATGCGTCGCCCCTACACCCCGTTATAATGCCCTCCGCGCCGGACACGACGGCCGACCATCCCCAACGGGAGCCAGCCCATGAGCGCCATCCCCGCGACGTTCCCGACCGCCGACGCCAACGGCGCCGCCGTCAAGCCACGCTTTCGCTGGGACGACCCCTTCCTCCTCGACGACCAGCTGAGCGACGAGGAGCGGATGATCCGCGACGCGGCCCGCGACTACGCCGAGGCTAGTCTCATGACGCGCGTCCTGGAGGGCAACCGCCACGAGACGTTCGACCGCGCCATCGTGCGCGAGATGGGCGCGCTGGGCTTCCTCGGGCCGACGCTGCCCGAGGAGTACGGCTGCGCGGGCGTTAGCTACGTGTCGTATGGCCTGATCGCGCGCGAGATCGAGCGCGTCGACTCGGCCTACCGCTCGACGGCCAGCGTCCAGTCCAGCCTGGTCATGTGGCCGATCTACGCGTACGGCACCGAGGAGCAGCGCCGGAAGTACCTCCCCAAGCTGGCCAGCGGCGAGTGGGTCGGCTGCTTTGGCCTCACCGAACCCGACCACGGCTCGGACCCGGCCAGCATGGTCACGCGGGCGCGCAGCGTCGAGGGCGGCTGGCGGATCAGCGGCGCCAAGACGTGGATCACCAACTCGCCCATCGCCGAGGTCTTCGTGGTCTGGGCCAAGACCGACGACGGGGTCATCCGCGGCTTCGTGCTGGAAGCCGGCATGGAGGGGCTCTCTGCGCCCAAGATCGAGGGCAAGTTCAGCCTGCGCGCCTCGCCCACCGGGATGATCATGATGGACGAGGTCTTCGTCCCGGCGGAGAACCACCTGCAGGGCGCCCAGGGCCTGGGTGGCCCGTTCGGCTGCCTGAACAACGCCCGCTACGGCATCTCGTGGGGTGTCATGGGCGCAGCGGAGTTCTGCTGGCACGCGGCGCGGCAGTACACGCTGGACCGCACGCAGTTCGGCGTGCCGCTGGCCAGCATGCAGCTCATCCAGAAGAAGCTGGCCGACATGCAGACGGAGATCGCGCTCGGGCTCCAGGCCAGCCTGCGCGTCGGGCGGCTCAAGGACGAGCACCGCGCGACGCCCGAGATGATCTCGCTGATCAAGCGCAACAACTGCGGCAAGGCCCTGGACATCGCCCGCGTCGCGCGCGACATGCACGGCGGCAACGGGATCTCGGACGAGTACCACGTCATCCGGCATGTCATGAACCTCGAGGCCGTCAACACCTACGAGGGGACGCACGACATCCACGCGCTGATCCTCGGCCGCGCGCAGACGGGGATTCAAGCGTTCGCGCCGACGGGGGGGTAGGGGGAGCGTGCGGAGCGCGGTCGGCGGCGGGCGAACATCGTGTCGGTGCTATCATCGCGATTCGAACACCTTGAGCGGTTGTCGTAGGCTGCCCGGCCCGGCCATCCGGTTCCGAGCCGGAAGCGAAAGGACCCTCCGCATGCTCACCATCGAACTGATTCCCGACCCCGAGCTCGGCGGCTTTTCGGCGCGCGTCCCCGACATTCCTGCCTATGGCGAAGGGGCGACGGAGGACGAGGCTGTCCAAGATCTGCGCGAAGCGCTCAAGGGCTACATCGAGACGTTCGGTATCGACGATGCCTTGGCCCGGCTGAGCCCGCCGCTCACGATTCGCCACATCGACCTGGACCTCAGACAACTGGTCCGTGCCTAAGCTTCCCCGGCCGTCCGGCAGGGAGATGGTCCGCTTCTTGGAGCGCCAAGGGTTCGCGGTCATCCGGGTACGTGGCAGCCACCACTTTCTGGACGATGGCCGGCATCGCACCTGCGTGCCCGTGCATGGTTCGGAGCCGCTGAAGATCGGCACGCTGGGCTCCATCCTGCGTGACGTCGCGATCAGCCCGGACGAGTTCAGGAGTCGCTGGAACGCCTGACCCCGTCGCGGAGTCCTCACCATGCCCCACCTCCCGACCGGCACCGTCACCTTCCTCTTCACCGACATCGCCGGCTCCACCGCCCTCTGGGAACGCGACCAGGGCGCCATGCAGGCCGCCCTCGCGCAGCACGACGTGCTGCTCCCGGCGGCCATCGAGTCCCGTGGCGGACTCGAGTTCTCGAGGACGGTTAGACCGCCATTGGGACAATGAGGCCGCAGCGGTTCCTTGCGCCGAAGGCGTCGGGGCAATGCGCGAAGCAGGCGCACCGTCGTCGGGCGTGGAACCGTCGGTGCGCGAGACTGTGTCATCTTATCGTACGGCGCGACCGAGCCAGTCGGCGCGATCGACGCGTCGCGCGGCTGCGCTTCCGCGCTTGCCTGCGCACCTATATGGAGGAGTCGCCGATGTACCGGATCCAGGCTGCCCGCCGTGTCGATACCGCCCGTCCCGTCGCCGGGTTGACCCTGGCCGCTCCGCTCGCGCGGTCCGTCGTGCTCGCCGCGCTCGTCGCGTTGGTCGCCGCGTCGCCCGGCGCGCCCGCCGCCTCCCAAACCACCGTTGGCGCCCGTCTGTTCAAGAGCGGCCCGATCCAGATCACCGCGGACGGCGCCCACGTCTGGGTGGCCAACGCCCACGCCGACGCCGTCTCGCGCGTCGACGCGTCGACCGGGGCCGTCTCGACGTTCCCGTTGCCCGATCCCTCCACCTCCGACCGGCCGCTCGGCCTCTCCGTGGCCGAGGACGGCAGCGCCGTCTGGGTGGCCGCGCACGACAGCGACCGCGTCTACGTCCTCGACGGCAACGGCGCGCTGGTCCGCACTTTCGACCTCCCGTGGGGCAGCGGGCCGTACTCCGTGGCGCTCAGCCGCCCAGAGGCCGCGTCCGGCGCGCAGCGCTGGGCGCTGGTCACGCTTCACCGGTCCGCCCGCCTGGCCGCCATCGACACGTCGACCGGCGCGATCCACCTCCTCGGCCCGGTCTTCGGCTCGCCCCACGGCATCGCCTTCACCGAGGACGGCACGTCGGCCTGGGTGACGCACCTCTTCGTCACCGACGAGCACCCGGTGTTGACGCGGGTATCGTTCGCGGGCGCCGTGCCCCGGATCACCACGCGCACCAACGCCTTTGCCGCCACGCCGCAGAAGTCGACGCAGCTCCAGGCCGGCGACGCGGCGCGCAACATCCCGGAGGGCGGCTACGTGAACTTCCGCGGGCACCCGGCGCAGGTCCCGTCGTCGGTCGGGCGGCAGCTGCTCTGGCTGCCGTCGCAGTACCACAACATGCACCCCGACGACTTCACCCCGGACAGCACCATCCAGGCGTCGCTGCGCAAGTTCGACCTGGCCACGCGCCGCGTGCTGAACGACGACAAGGTCGTCCTGACCGCCCCGCACGTCCACGACCCCACCAAGGGCCACAACAACCCGCCGTGGCTCGGCTACGGGTGGAACGCCGGGATCTCCGGCATGGTCGACGTGGCGTTCGCGCGCCTTGGCGCGCGGCTGTACGGCCTGCTCGTCGCCGAGCAGTCCGACGACGTCGTCGTGCTGCCGTGGGACACGCCGCCGATCCGCTCGGCGGCCGACGCGGCCGCCCCCGGCCTGCCCGAGGTGCTCGTCGGCGGGCGGCCGATGGGCATCGCGGTGTCGCCGGTGGCGGCCACGGCCTACGTCTACAACGACTTCACGTTCGACGTGTCGGTGCTCGACCTGGCCGATCCCGCGCGGCCCTCCGAGGCGCGGCGGATCGCCCTGCCCGGGCCGCGTGTGGGTGACCTGCTGTCGGACGCCACCCGCCTGCGCGGCGCGCGATTGTTCTTTGCCAGCACCGACCCGCGCGTCTCGGCCAACCAGAAGGTGGCCTGCGCGTCGTGCCATATCAACGGCGAGACGGACGGCCGGTCGTGGAGCATGCACGCGCTCCCCGCGGGCACCGGTGGCCAGGCCCACGGCCCGCGCGCCACGCTCAACCTGCTCGGCTTGGGTGCGACCCTGCTCCCCGGCGGCCGCGACCCCGTGACCGGCTGGGGGCTGCTGCACATCTCCGGCGACCGCGACGAGGTCCAGGACTTCGAGCACACGTTCCAGGGCGTGCAGATGGGTGGCACCGGGTTCCTGGGATCCGGCGTCCAGCCGGAGCTGGGCGCGCCCAACGCCGGCCGAGACGCGGACCTGGACGCCATCGCCGAGTACCTGCTGGCCGTGCCCGCGCTCGCCCGGAGCCCGTTCCGCGCGGCGGACGGCACGCTGACCGAGGCCGCGGTGCGCGGGGCGACGATGTTCGCCGGCGCGGGGAGCGCGCCCGCCGACGCGCGCTGCGCCACCTGCCACATCCCCGAGACGGCGTTTCAGGACCACGGCTTCCATGACATCGGCGCGCGCCGTCCGGCCGAGGAGCGCGAGCTCAACGACGCGTCGCGGCGCGGGAGCTGCCTGTGGTGCGCCGGCACGCCGTCGCTGGTCGGGGCGTTCGCGCAGATGCACCTGCGCGGCGCGCTCTACTGGGCGACGTCGTTCGTCAACCTGCTCGAGGACTATCGCGACCCCGGGCGCTCAGCGCCGCACGGCCGATTGAACGGCCTCACCGGCCGGCAGCTGCGCGACCTGGCCGAGCTCGTCCAGTCCATCGACGGCGACCTCCACGGCGCCTCGGTCCGCGCGCTCCGCGACACGTCGCCGCCGCGCATCGCCCGCGTTTCGCCGACATCGCGGACGCGCCTCGAGGTGTGGTTCAACGAGAGCGTCGACCGCGCCGGCGCTGAGGATGTCGACGCGTACCGACTGACCGAGACGGCCACGGGTCGCGCCGTACCGGTGACGCTGGCAATCTGGGATGGTCAGAACGCCGATCGCGTGACCCTGGTGGCCCCGATGACCGCGTCGGCGTCCGGGACGGCGTACGCCCTCGAGCCGGTCGGCCGCATCCGCGACCTGGCGGACACCGTGACCGGCGGCGCAGCCAACGCCATCGACCCGGCCGACGCGCGCAACCGCCATGCGTTCGTGTTGGGCACCACGCTGACCATCACGCTGGGCGCCTCCGGCTACGAGAACCTCACCGTCCCCGTCCACGACGCCGCCGGCATTGGGCCGGGGCTGTCGACATGGGGCAACGACCGCGCCGTCCTGTTCAACAACGGCGGCAACAACAACCCGGGCTTCGTGCGCTTCGGCTGGCGCACGCCGTTCGTCCAGGCCACGGGCGTCACCGACCCGACCGCCATCCTGGCGGCCGCGGTCGGCCTGGAGGTCGCGGACGGCGACGCGCAGGCCATCGAGGTGCGGCGCGTGCTCCAGGCGTGGAGCGATCCGGCCGGCACGCGCGACTACAACCAGAACCCGACCGGCGCGCCGACGTGGCGCGACCACGCGCACCCCGACCGACCGTGGAACCGACCGGGCGCGGCGGCTCTCGGCTCCCGCGGCGACCGCCCGGCCGACTACGACGGCGCCAACGACCAGGCCGGCGAGACCGACGCGGTCGTCGCGGTCGAGGGCATCGACGGGCCGGTGGCCGTCGCCGGCGCGCGGGTCACGGACGCTTTCCAGTTCTGGTTCCAGTACCCTGCCAACGACTACGGATACGCCCTGCGACTGACGGGCACGCCGGACCGGCTGCCGGCGCTCAGCTTCGAGGGGCACGACGCGGGGCTGCGCCTTCGGGGGCCGGTGTTGACGCTGACGTACCGGTTGCCGGACGCTTCGGCGCCCGCTCCGACGGCCACACCGCGCGACGCGCCGGGTCCGACACCGACGCGCGGCGACGAGCCGCGCCCGACGCCGGACGACCGGCCGACCGAGCGACGCGCGATCGTCGGGACCGTGTTCATGCCCGTGGGTTGGCGGCCGTAGTCTAGGTCGAACCGTAGGGCCGAGGACCCGACGCCGGTCGCTCCTGGCCGGCGTCCGGCCTTGGCTGCGCGGCGCGCCGACCCCGTGCACCGCGGATCGGTTGCAGGCATCCCCGACCCGCTTTCGCGCCGGATGGATCCGACGGCGCGAAGGCGTATCCGTGCAACTCATGGGGCGTTAATGCCGTTGGTGGGCAGACCGTGTGGTCCTGTCCACCTTCCTTGGTTGTCTACACCATCTACCGCCGACGCCCTGTTTGTGCGCCTTTTCCACGCTAAGGGGACGATCCACGATGACCCTCCTGCCGCTCGCCCGAACCTTCGACCGGTCCGGCTTCCGCCCGTCACTCGCCATCGTCTTGGCGTCCCTGACATGCCTGGTGCTCGGCGTCGCTCCCGCGGGCTCGAGGCCGGCTAGCGCTCAGCACGGCGTGATGCCCGCGGCCCCGGCCGCTCCGGCCGGCCAGGACGGGCTGCAGGCGACCATCGTGGTCAACACGGTCAACCAAGAGGTCAACAACGACGCGGACTGCTCGCTGCAGGAGGCCATCTTCGCGGCTAACTTCGACGCGGCGCTGGCCATCGACCCGACCAACCTCAATGGCCCCAAGATCACGACGGGCTGCACGGCGGGAAGCGGCGCTGACACGATCGTCCTTGCGGCCGGAGCCGTGTATCAGATGTCGGGCTTCGTGAACGACCAGTTCAACCCGGTGGGGCTGACGGCGACGCCATCGGTCACCTCGACGATCACCATCGAGGGCAACGGCGCGCGCATCGAGCGCGTCGGCGGGCTGAACATCCGGGCCTTCATGGTCAACCAGCAGGTCGGCGTCGAGGTGTCGCACGCGCAGGGCAACCTGACCATTCAGAACCTGCACATCAAGGGCTTCAAGGCACAGGGCGGCAACGGCTTCGACGGCGGCGGCGGCGGCCTGGGCGCCGGCGGCGCCATCTACAACCGCTTGGGCGTGTTGACGATCGAGAACAGCACGTTTGAGGGCAACACGGCCACCGGCGGCGCCGGCGCGGCAACGTCGACCATGGCTGGTGGCGGTGGTGGCGGTGGGCAATCGACCTCGGCGACCGGCGGCAACGACGTCGCGCTTGGTGCCGGGAACGCCGGTGGCGGCGGCGGTGGCGCGCGCGGCTCCGGCGGCGACGGCGCCAACTCTGGCGGCGGCGGTGGTGGCACGGCCAACAACGGCGTCGATGGCGGGGCCGGTGTCGGCGGCAACGGCGGCTTCAACTGCGGCGGCAAGGGCGGCGACTTCCCGAACAGCGCCGGCAGCGCCGGGTTCTGCTCCGGCGGCGGCGGCGGCGGCGGCGCGCAAGGGACGGGCGCCGGCGTGAACGGCGGCGCGGGCGGCGCCGGCAACTATGGCGGTGGTGGTGGTGGCGGTGGGGCCAGCAGCCAGGCCAACGGTGGACCCGGCGGCGCCGGTGGCTTTGGCGGCGGCGGCGGTGCCGGCGGTGCTGGCACCAGCAATGGCGGCAACGGCGGCTTCGGCGGTGGTGGCGGCGCCAGGGGCAACGCCAGCGGTTCTGGCGGCGAGGGCGGCTCGTTCGGCGGCACCGCGGAGGACTCCGTTGCCGACGGCGGTGGTGGGGCCGGCCTCGGCGGCGCGATCTTCAGTGACGGCGGAACGCTCACCGTCCGCAACAGCACCTTCAGTGGCAACTCCGGCATAGGCGGCACCGGAGCGGGGCCAAGCCAGTCAAACGGACTCGGTGTTGGTGGGGCGATCTTCACCAACCGAAGCATCGTACGGGTGCAACACGTCACGATCAGCGGCAATTCCACCAGCGATCTCAACGGCAGCCCCATCGCGCGCGGAGGCGGCATCTACATCCTCGGAGGCGGGGGAGCCGCCAGCTTCGCGCTCCTGAACACCATTGTGGCGAACAACGGCGTCGACGAATGTGTCGCCGACGGCCCGATGGTCGTCGTCGGCAGCAACAACCTCGTCGAAGACAACGCGCCGGGCGCGAGTGCCTGCCCCGCAGTGACGCAGACGGCCGACCCTCAGCTCGGCCCGCTGCAGCTCAACGCGCCGGGCAACACGCCGACCATGGCGATCCCGGCGACGAGCCCGGCGTTCAACAACGCCGATGCGGCCCAGGGCTTGCCGACCGACCAGCGCGGCGTCGACCGCCCGCAGGGCGACGACTTCGACATCGGCGCCTACGAGCTGCTGGTGGCCGATCTGGCCATCGAGAAGAGCTGCTACGCCCGGCCGCCCGAGGGCTCGCCGACGCAGGACCCGGACGTCGTCATCGCGGGACAGCAGTGGATCTGCGACATCATCGTGCGGGACGACACCGGCTTCTTCGATGGGCCGTTCGGTGGCGTGGACGTGTTCGACATCGCCATCACCGACACGTTCGGGGCGGGGATGACGTTCGTGGCGTCGACCGTGGAGGAGGCCAGCTCGAGCGGTGCGCCGGGCGTCTGCGCGCCGACACCGGCGCCCGGGCCGG
>Ga0326597_10001367_pt1 | contig 39851 bp, 31 predicted proteins | sample RVTome_12_FD_203789 | JGI IMG/M metagenome (GOLD analysis project Ga0326597, IMG submission 203789) | Soil microbial communities from uranium-contaminated site in the Upper Colorado River Basin, Wyoming, United States - RVT100D185 | ecosystem: Environmental > Terrestrial > Soil > Contaminated >... | reverse complement strand
TGACCGACAAAGTTGATCAACCGACGGCTACTGGCACGAGGACGGCGTCGAGGGAGGGCTGGAAGCGGACGGGGCAGGACCTCCTGGTCTGGCTCCGCACGTTGTCGTCGGCTGCCGTCTACGCAACGCTCATCGTGACCTTTGGCTTCCAGGTCGCCCGCGTCGATGGGCGGAGCATGGAGCCCACACTGGAGCATCAAGACCGATTGGTTGTCAATAAACTGGCCTACCGGCTGCACGACCCTCAGATTGGCGACGTGGTGATGCTCCTGAACCCGCTCAATCCCGACGAAACGCTGGTCAAGAGGATCGTCGCCGGACCTGGCGAGAGCATCTCCATTACAGGCGGCCGCGTGGCTCGAAACGGCGTGGCAGTCGATGAGGGGTTTCTCCCTCCGGGATACCGCTCGTCCGACACTCGTGCAGCCGAACGTGTGCCGGCGGGGCATTACTTCGTCCTGGGCGATCACAGGACCAACAATTCAGATAGTCGTTCCTTTGGCGTCGTTCCCAAGAAGTACATCCTTGGCAAGGTGCAGGTCAGGTGGTGGCCGATCGACCGCGCCCGGGTGTTCGCTCCGTGACCCGCGCAAGCGCCTGAGAGAACGCCGGCGGCAGGCGGCCGTGAGCTACGAAGAGGGCCGGCTTGTCGATTTGGAGTCAGAGCTTCGCGATTCAGAGAAACAAGTGAGGAACCGCGAGCGGAGCAGATCGCTCGCGCGCGAGCGGACGATGGCCTCGAGATTCCGCTCTTTGCGCGACATGCGCATCATTCTGGATCCGATCGATTGTGTTGTGTTTCACGGCTTGACCGCACGACGCCACGTTGAGCGAATCACCTGTATCGAAGTGAAGTCAGGCCGGGGACGCCCGACTGCTTGCCAGCACAGCATCGCCGACGCAGTGCAGCACAAGCGGCTCGACTTTCAAGTGTGCCACATCGATGAAGGATAACCGTTCGCCGCGCGCGGGGGCAGGATCGCCTTCAGTTTCGCGAAGCACAGTTCAATTGGATTGAAGTCGGGGCTGGAGGGCGGCAGATACCACAGCTCGGCGCCGGTGGCCGCGATCCGGTCATCGACGCCCTCGACATGATGCGCCGGCAGATTGCCGGCCACCAGGGTGTCGCCGACCTGGAGTGTGGGCGCCAGGATCTGGTCGATGGAGGCACGGGCCCGGCGGCAGGAACGCTTCGCGCGGCACTTGCGCCAGCGCCTCCACGAGCGCCGGCGACGCCAGGCGCGCGACCGTCTCGATCTCTTCCGCGTAGAAGCGCCGGTACCGCGCCAGGTCCATCAGCGTTTGCGCGCCCCGGGCCGTCGCTGCCGGCTCGCCTGCAAGACGCCCTCGCGCCGGATGAACTCGGCAACGTCCGGGCTGATGGCGACCGCGGTCGGGGGCGCCTGCCACAAGTAGGCATGCCGCCCCGAGGGGCGGGGCACGATCCGGATCTCGCCGGCCTCGTTCAGCCGCTTGAGGACCGTGTGGATGGCAGAAAGCTCGCTCGTGTAGATCGAGAGGTCGTGGCCGATGGCCGCCAGCCGGTCGCGCACGTCGATCGGCGTCATCGGCACGCCGCCTCGGAGGACGAGCCGGCAGGCGTCGGTCAGACCCATCGGCACGGTCGCGGTCAGGCCCAGCAGCTTCGACAGCGTGCCGATGGTCTGCGCGAGCTGCGACAGCCGCGCGTCCATATCGCACCGCGCCGCGCCCAGCGTCTCGTATTCGCGGACCGCCGCGGCCAGCGCGGCGCGGTAGTCGTCACCCACGGCACCGATTTATACATAATGTGTAAATCGATGTCAAAGTCCGGGCCGAAGCCGCCCCTGCGCGAAGAGCGCTCCGAACGCGACCGGCGTCGACAGTTCCGGGTTGGTGCCATGGTCGGCGTCCGGCGTGAGATCCGCCCGCCAGCGGAGACCCGAAGGCGCGTGGTGCTCGAGTGCCGCGACTGCCTTCCGATAGGCCGCCGTCATCTTGTCGTTCTCTTCGCTCCCGAGGCTCAGGTACAGGAATCCTTCGAGTCCGGGACTCGCGCGCAGGAATTCGCCGAGCCTCGAGACCACCACCTCATCGTCCCGCCAGAGGGCCGGGCTGAAGGCGAATCTCGCCTGAAAGAGGTCAGGATCGGCCATGAGTGAATACACCACGAGGAGGCCGCCGCGGGAGTAGCCCGCAAGGATGCGGGTCGAGTCGGTCCGATGGTCACGCTCGATCGCCGGCATGAGCTCGGTCTTGAGGAAGGCCAGGAAGCGATCGCCGGCCCCGGGCGGGCCGTCCGCCTGATCGATGTCCATGCGCATGAACGGCGGCGTGTAGTCGCGCTGCCGGCCTTCGCCGCTGGAATTCGGCAGGCCGACGACGATGACCTCGGGCATGACGCCGATGCGCGCCATCAGCGCGGCGGTGTGCGCCGTGTGCCGATCTTGTGACGACCCGTCGAGCACGTAGACGACCGGGTACCGCGCGTCCGGCTGCCGTGCGTACGACTCGGGGAGGCGGACGATGAGGCGGCGTTGCTCACCGAGCACGGTCGAGTCGAACGTGCTCGACAGGACGCGCGCTTCCGGCGAAGCGCGCTCATTCAGGTACACGTTGACGCCGGTCGCGCCCATGGCCGTGATCCCGGCGGTGAGGGCGATGGTCAGCAGCAGTCGGGGTCTCATGCTGCTGATACGGACGGCCCGCCGTGGGGGTGAGCCGGCGAATCGCCGGGTCTGAAGACCCGGCGATCCAGACGATCGTCGGAGCCCCGGGGCTCTTCAGCCCCGGGGACAACGCACGCTTACGACGGTGCCCCACGGATCGGGCACGCTGAAGCCTGCGTCGCGGCGCTCGATGGCGAAGCCCTGACGCTCGAGCTCCGCACCCGCTGCGTTGACGTCGCCGCCCGCCGGCAGCACCAGCTCCCACTCCAGTAATCGCGCTTCGTCCCCGCCGGGCCGGGCCGCACCCGCGGCCCACGTGTTCGTGCCGAGGTGGTGGTGATAGCCGCCGGCGGCAAGGAACAGCGCGCCCGGGTAGTTCCACACGGTCTTGTCGAAGCCGAGCGCGGCGTGGTAGAAGGCCTCCGCCCGCGCGAGGTCGCCGACGTGCAGGTGCACGTGGCCCATCACCGTGCCGGCGGGCATGCCGGCCCAGCGGGTCGCGCCGCCGGCTGACGCGAGGCCGGCGAGATCGAGCGGCTCGGTGGTCAGGTGAAGCTCGCGCCCGTTCGCGCGCCACGTCGATCGGTCGCGGTCGGCGTAGACCTCGATGCCGAGGCCGTCCGGGTCGGTCAGGTACAGCGCCTCGCTCACCGCGTGGTCGGCCGAACCGAACGGAATGCGTTCGCGCGCGATGTGCGCGGCGAAGCGCCCGAGCGCCGGCCGGTCGGGCAGGAGAATCGCGAAGTGAAAGAGCCCCAGCCGGCCGCCGCGCGGCACGGGCCTCGACCCGGGGCGCCCGACGAGCTCGACAAGGACCGTCGCCCGATCGGCCGGGCCGAGCCGGGCGCCTGCCGTGCCGGCGTCGATGACGGTCAGGCCGAGCAGGCGCTGGTAATAGTCCCGCGATCGCGCGAGGTCCGCGACCTGCAGGCGAACGGCGCCGGGGTGAGCGCCCGCCGGCAGGCGCCGGTTCGGCGCCGGGATGCCGAATGTCAGGGGCGACGTCATCCGATCATTATCCCCTGCGGAGAATCCCGCGCCGCCGCCCGGCCGGCGGGTGTAGCATTCGTCGCGGCGGAGGCGCGTATGCGAAGACTACTGGCGACCGCGGTCGTAATGCTGCTCGTCGTCGTCGTGCTGCCGGCCGAGCAGGCGGCGCGGCGATTCGGGCTCGATGACTTCTCGAAGGTGGCGCGCGTCAGCGATCCCCAGATCGCGCCCGACGGCCGGTCGGTCGCGGTCGTCGTGGCGCGCCCGAACCTGGACGACAACCGGCACGACACCGAACTGATCCTCGTGGACGTCGCAACCGGCGGCGAGCAGAAGCTGGTGGCCGGCCACCTCGGCGTCAGCAGTCCCCGCTGGTCGCCCGACGGGCGGCAGCTCGCGTTCCTGGCGCAGGCCTCGTCCTCGGGCGGGCCGCTGCAGGTCTTCGTCGTGCGGGCGCTCGGGGGTTATCCGGCCGCGATCACGTCGGCGCCGCACGGCGTTCAGCAGTTCGCGTGGTCGCCCGACTCGAAGACGGTCGCGTTCGCGGCGCAGGACGAGCCAGAGGCGGGGCCGGGCTGGGAGCGCTTCAATAGGTCGTTCGAGGTGCTGCCGAACACGCACATGATCGCGACGGAGACCATTCCGCCGACGCATCTCTGGATGGTGCCGGCCTCGGGCGGCGAGGCGAAGCGGCTCACGTCGGGCTCGTGGAGCCTGCCGGTCGCGCGGCCGCCGGGCGCGCCGGCGTCGGCGATCGCGTGGACGCGTGACGGCAGCGCAGTGGCGTTCACGCGGACCGGCGGTGCCCCGACCGGCCGCGGCGGGCCCGTGGCCGGGGCTCCGCCCGACCAGGGCCGGGGCGGGCGCGGTGGTGCCGGCGGCGTGCAACTCGTCCGGATCGCTGACGCGTCGATCGCACCGCTCGGCAACGTCAGCGGCAACCACCCGCAATTCGCGCCCGTCGGCGACGCGGTCGTGTCGCTCACCGGCGGGAACGCGTCGGTCGTGACGGCGCCGGGCGCCGAGCCGCGCAACCTGACCGAGGCGATCGACCGCGGCATCGCGCGCGCGCTCTGGCTGCCCGACGGCCGCGCGCTCGTCGTCGGCGCGAACGACACCGAACGCGTGTCGCTCTGGGTGCAGCCGCTCGACGGGCCGGCGCGCAAGATCGATCTCGGCGACCTCAGCCCGTCGTCGTCCTTCTTCGTGGACATGACCGTCGGGCGAGACGGCGCGCTCGCGTTCACGGCCAGCTCGCCGACCAGCCCGACCGAGCTCTATTACATGTCCTCGATCACTGGGCCGGTGAAGCGGCTGACGAACGTCAATACCGGGATCGCGTCGCTGCCGCTCGGCCGCGCCGAGGTCATCAACTGGACGAACGAGGGCTTTTCCGAGAACGGCATCCTGACGCTGCCGCCCGATTTCGATCCGTCACGGAAGTACCCGCTCGTGCTGATTATCCACGGCGGCCCGCGCGCGGCGTCGATGCGGACGTTCAGCGGCCCGGCGCAGCTCATGGCCGCGAAGGGCTGGCTCGTGTTTCAGCCGAACTACCGCGGCAGCGACAACCTGGGCAACGCCTACCAGGCGGCCATTCGCGGCGACGCCGGCGCGGGGCCCGGGCGCGACGTGATGACGGGCATCGAGGCGGTGAAGGCGCGGGGCATCGTGGACGACACGCGCATGGCCGTCTCCGGCTGGTCGTACGGCGGGTACATGACGACGTGGATGCTGGGGCACTACGACATCTGGCGGGCGGCGGTCACCGGCGCGTCGATGACCAACCAGCTCGACCAGTACAACCTCAGCGACGGCGCGCGGGGCGGGCGGGGGAACGACTCGCCGTGGGTGAACCCGGACGTGATGCAGCGCATGCACGAGCAGTCGCCGATCATGTTCGCGAAGAACATCAAGGCGCCGACGCTGGTCCTGCACAACATCGGCGACTACCGCGTGACGATCACGCAGTCGTTCGAGCTGTACCACGCGCTCATCGACCACGGGGTCACGACGCGGTTCGTCGCGTATCCGATCTACGGGCACAACGCGACCGACCCGGTCCACCAGCGGGACGTGCAGCGGCGGTGGATCGACTGGATCGAGCACCACTTCAACACCCCGGTGCAGCCGGGCGGCGGGCGGTAGCGCCGCGCGTCAGTGATCTTCGCGGCGGTGGGTTTCTTCCTCGCGCGCGGTCGCGGCGTTGTCGCGGTGCGCCCGGGCGGCGGCCTTCTTGCGGGCCTGGGTGGCGGCCGCCTGGCGGCTTTCCGGCGTGCTCGTGGCGAACTGCGAGGGCAGGCGCTCGAGGTCGGCGCTGCCGCACGACGGGCAGACCGGCGGCGGGTCCTGCCGGCGCACGAGCGCCTCGAACCGGTGACCGCACGCGCGGCAGTCGAAGTCGAAGAGCGGCATCGCCGCCGGTCATTCTACCCGGACGTCACCGCGCGCGGTTGACAACCGCGGAGCGCCGCGGCACGATGCCGGGCGTCATGGCCCTTCTGCACGACACGTCCACGCGGCTCTCGCTCGAGGCGCGCTTCCGCGGGCTCGAGCCGCAGCGAAAGCCCCGCTGGGGCCGGATGTCGGCCGACCAGATGGTGTGGCACCTCAACCAGGCGCTCGCGGCGTCGCTCGGGCAGCTCGACCTGCCGCCCGAGAAATCTCCGCTGCCGCGTCCCCTGATGAAGCTCGTCGTGCTGAACCTGCCCTGGCCGAAGAACGCCCCGACCAATCCGGCGTTCGTGCCTGCGGGCACGTACGACTTCGCGGCCGAATGCCGCCGGTGCCTGGGCCTCATCGGCCAGCTGGCGTCGACGCCGCTCGACGCGCCCGACAGCACGCATCCGCTGTTCGGGCGCATGTCGATCCGCGATTCGAGCCGCCTGCACGCCAGGCACCTCGATCACCACCTGCGGCAGTTCGGGCTGTAGCCGGACGGCGCTCGCGATGTCAGCCCGCCTGCTGCGCGGACGACGTCAGTGGCTTCCGGCCGTCCTCGGTGTCCTCGCGACCCTCGCCGGGTGCGCTGGGCGGCGGACGCCCGGCGGGCCGGATCCGCTCGTGCTGATCTCGTTTGACGGGTTCCGGTGGGACTACGCCGACCGCGCCGCGACGCCGGCGCTCGACCGGCTCGCGGCCGCCGGCGTCCGGGCGGAGCGGTTGATTCCCGTTTTCCCGAGCAAGACGTTCCCCGCGCACTACGCGATCGTCACCGGCCTCTACACGGGTCACCACGGCATCATCTCCAACAACATGCGCGATCCGGAGTCGGGCGCAATCTTCGGCACCGGTAGCAACCCCGAGGTGCGCAATCCGCGCTGGTGGGCCGGCGAGCCGGTCTGGGTGACGGCGGGCCGTCAAGGCCTTCGCACCGGCGTGTACTTCTGGCCGGGGTCCGAGGCGCCGGTCGGCGGGCGTCAACCCGACTGGTGGTTCCCGTATGACGACACGCTGCCATGGGACACGCGCGTGGACGCGGCCCTGGACTGGCTGACGCGGCCGGAGGGCGAGCGCGCGTCGTTCGTCGCGCTCTACTTCGAGGAGCCCAACGAAGCGGGCCACGCGCACGGGCCGGACGCCCCGGAGATCTCGGACGCCGTGGCGCGCGTCGACGCGATCCTCGCCCGCGTGATCGACGGTCTGGCCGCGCGGGGTCTCGACGCGAACGTGCTCGTGGTTTCCGATCACGGCATGGCCGCGAACGACGCGTCGCGCGTCATCGTGCTCGACGACTACGTCGAGCTCGTCGCGGACGAGGTGTTCGAGCAGGGCGCGATCGGCCAGATCTTCCCGCGGCCCGGGCGCGAAGCTGCCGTGTTCGCGGCGCTCGCGCGCGCCCATCCGCGCCTGTCGGTGTACCGTCGCGGCGCGATGCCCGCGCGGCTGCACCTGTTCGATCATCCCCGCCTGCCGCCCATCCTCCTTGCGCCCGACGCGGGCTGGCAGGTGGTGACGCGCGACGTCTTCGAGCGGAATGGCGGGCGTGTGATCGCCGGCGACCACGGCCAGGACCCCGCCCATCCGGACCTGCACGGGATCTTCTACGCGGCCGGCCCGGGCCTGGCACCGGGGGTTCGGCTGGGCGCGGTCGAGCAGGTCGATCTGTACGCGCTGATGTGCCGCCTGCTCGAGATCGAGCCGGCGCCCAACGACGGCGAGTGGTCGCGCGTCAGCGGAGTAATCCGCGATCGATAGGAGAGGCGGGCGTCAGCCCGCCCGGGGCCCGCGAGGCGGGTGCGTTAGCCGCGCACCCGATCAGGCGGCGCTGACCGACGGGGCGAGCTCGGTGCGGTTACGGCCGTTCGCCTTGGCGAGATAGAGCGCTTTGTCGGCCGCCCGGACGAGGACAGCGGGATCGCAGCCCACCGTCAGCGAGCAGGCGACACCCGCGCTCAACGTGATGTCAATGGCGCGGCCCTCCGGCCCGGCCGACACCGTGCCCACGCTCCGGCGAACGCGGTCGATCACCTTGGCGGCGCGCGCCTCGTCGCACGGCGACAGGATCATGAGAAACTCCTCGCCTCCGTATCGGCCGATGCCGTCGGTCTCGCGGAGCGAGGCCTTCATGCGGCGGGCGGCTTCGACGAGCACCTGGTCCCCGGCGTCGTGACCGTCACGGTCGTTGATGGCCTTGAAGTGGTCGATGTCGGTGAGCGCCACGGCGAGCGGTTGGACGGTCCGTCGCGCCCGGCCGGCCTCGCGCTCGAGGTGGTCGAGCACCATGCCGCGGTTCCACAATCCCGTGAGCCGGTCGTGGAGCGCCTCGTGGCGCAGCGCCTCCTGTGCCTGCAGCAGGCGCGTCTCGGACGCCAGGATGCGTTCGCCCGACTGCAAGCGCGCGCGCAGCTCGAGCACGTCGAACGGCTTGGTCAGGAAGTCGTCCACCTGCGCGTCGAATCCCGTCACCATGTCCTCCCGCCGGTCCTGGGCCGTGAGCAGAATGATGTAGACGTAGTGGGTCGAGCGCTGCCGGATCGACCGGCACACCGCCAGGCCGTCGAGCCCCGGCATCTGCCAGTCGAGGATGGCCACGTGCGGGCCGCGCGGCGCGAGCAGGGCCTCCTGGGCTTCGAATCCGTCGGCGACGGCAATCACCGAGTGTCCCAGTTGCGTGAGGGTCCCTTCGAGCATCCGGCGGAAAACCGGATCGTCGTCGGCGATGAGAATGTTCATGCGGCGGTCTCTTCACAAAGCCGGCCGAGGTCGGCGATGAGACGCGCGATCTGGTCCTCGAGGGCGGCCAGGACGTCCAGGCCGTTGGCCAGGTCGGCGGCCACGCCCATGCGCTCGAGCGCCTGCGACGACCGCGCGGCGTCCTCGGCGCCGAAGCTGCTGACCGATCCGCGCAGCCGATGCGCCGCGCGCTCGACGCTCGCCGGGTCGCCGGCATCGAGCGATCGGCGGATCTCGGCGAGCATGCCGGGCGACTCCCGGCGCAGAATGTCAACGAGCTCCGACAACAGGCCGCGGTCGCCCCCCACCCGCGCCATGAGCCCGTGGACGTCGACGGTCGAGCGAGCTTGCTCGGGCGCCGCCGGCCGAGGCCGGGCGGGCACGCGCGCGAGCGCCGCGAGCAAGTCCTCGGCGCGGACCGGCTTGGACAAATAGTCGTCCATGCCGACGGCGAGGCAGGCTTCGCGGTCACCCTTCATGGCGTGAGCCGTCAGGGCGATGATCGGCACGCGCTCACCCCGGCCGGCGCCGGTCTCCCGAATCAGGCGCGCGGCCTCGAAGCCGTCCATGACGGGCATCTGCACGTCCATCAGGATCACGTCAAAGGCGCCGGCGCGCGCGGTATCGACCGCGAGCCGTCCGGTGTCGACCGATGTGACCGCATAGCCGTGCTTCTCGAGCACCGACGAGACGAACCGGCGATTCACCGGATTGTCTTCGGCGAGGAGCACGCGACACCCCGCTCCGACCGGCGCCGAATCGACGGCGCGGTCCGCGGGCGCCGCGGCCGGCCCGGGCGCGGTGCCGGTCGGCGCCGACCGGGCGATCACCTTCAGGATGGCGTCGCGCAGCACGGCCTGCCGGACGGGCTTGGTGAACGACATGGCGATGCCGGCTTCGGCGCAACGCGCCGTCTCGTTGCCGACCGACGACAGCATCATGATCAGCGTCGTGCCGGTGCCGTCGGCGCGCGTGATGCGGCTCGCGAGCTCGACGCCGTCCACATCGGGCATGTGGAAGTCGAGCAGCACGAGCGGGAACGGGGATCCCTGGGCCCGACGCGCTTCGATGGCGGCGAGCGCCTCGCGAGCGTTGGCCGCCATGGTCGGACGCATACCCCAGTTGCCGACCATGTCCCGGAGGATCCACCGGTTTGTGGCGTTGTCGTCGACGACCAGGACGGCCATGCCGTCGAGCTTGGACAATTCGCCCGGCACGACCGGCTGCTGCTGGGCCGCGATCCCGAAGGGCAGCACCGCGTGAAAAGTGCTGCCCTGGCCGGGGGTGCTCTCGAGCCACAGCCGTCCGCCCATGAGCTTCGCGAGCTGGGAGGCGATCGCCAGTCCGAGACCCGTCCCGCCGAATCGGCGGGTGGTCGACGCGTCCGCCTGCGTGAAAGCGTCGAAGACCGAAACCTGGTGTTCGGGCGAGATGCCAATACCCGTATCGGACACGGCAAAATGCACCACGGCCCGCGTGTCGCTCGACGGTTCCCGGCTCACGCGCAGCACGACCTCGCCCTGCTCGGTGAACTTCACGGCGTTGCCCACCAGATTCAGGATGATTTGCCGCAGGCGCGTCGGGTCCCCGTGCACGGCCATCGGCAGGTCGGGGGCGAGGTGATAGGCGAGCTCGAGCCGTTTCTGGTGCGCGAGGGGCGCCTGCGTCCGGACGATGTCGTCGAGCGTCTGCCCGAGGTCGAAGTCGGTCGGATCCAGCGTCAGCTTGCCCGACTCGATCTTCGAGAAGTCCAGCACGCCGTTGATCAGCGTCAGCAGGTTCTCGGCCGAGAGCTCGACCATTTCCAGGTACTCGCGTTGCTCGGGCGTCAGGTCCGTTCCGAGCGCGAGCTCGGTCATGCCGAGAATGCCGTTCATGGGCGTCCGGATCTCGTGGCTCATGTTGGCCATGAACTCGCTCTTGGCCCGGTTGGCCGCTTCGGCGACAGCGGCCGCCTCCGCGAGCGCCTGCTCGGCGCGCTTGCGCTCCGTGATGTCCACGAGGGTGCCTTCAAACACGCTCGGTGCGTCCGGCCGGGTGGGCACGAGCGTCGCGTTCTCGAGCACCCAGATCGGCCTGCCGTCGCACCGGCGCAGGCACACCTCGTAGTCCTCGAGCTTGCCGGTGCGCGCCAGCTGGTCGAGCAGCGCCTTCCGATCCTCAGGGTTGAGGTGTTCCGCCGTGGACCAGCGGGCGAGGCAGGACTCCGCGGAGGGATGACCGAGGAGCCGGGCAAACGCGTCGTTGCAGGCAAGCATCCGTCCGTCGAGCGTGGTCTGGTAGACGGCCGTCGGGCTCCGCTCGAAGAGCAGGCGGTACCGCTCCTCGGTCGCCTTCAACTCGAGCGTCGAGGCCGACAGGCGCCGGCTGACCACGCCCCCCAGCACGGTGAGAGCCAGGACCAGCACGGTGACCAGCACGATGCCGAGCAGGCTGAGCGACGACACGCTCACGGCGTAGGCCGAGTGATGGGTGGCCGGGCCCGGCCGGAAGGCGACCGCGGCCATGCCCGTGTAGTGCATCGCGGCCACGGCAATGCCCATGACGGCCGCGCTCGCCAGTTTGGGTGTGGCGAACGTCCGGGCTTCGGCCCGAAACCGGTGGGCCAGCAGCAGCGCCACGAGTGAGACCACCGCGGCGATCAGGATCGACAGCACGAGGATGGCCGGTCGCCACACCATGGTCGCGTCGAGGCGCATGGCCATCATGCCGATGTAGTGCATTCCCGAGATCGCGGCGCCCATGACCAGGCTGCCAAGCGCAAGCGACGCCGGTGTCAGGCGCGCCCGGCTGACCAGCCAGAGCGCCCCGGTGGCGGCGAGCCACGCCGCCACGAACGACGCCGCGACGCCCGGTACGTCGTACAGCACGGGCACCGGCAGCGTGAGCGCCAGCATGCCGACGTAGTGCATCGACCAGATGCCCAGGCCCATGCTGAAGCCGCCCCCGAGCAGCCACAGCCAGCGGCGGCGGCCTCGAGCCGCCGTGGTACGGCCGGCCTGGTCGAGCGCGACGAACGACGCGCCCATGCCCATGAGGATCGAGAGCGCCACGAGCGCGTAGTCATAAGAACCGGTCATTGAAGCCCGCGCCTCCCAGGACGCGCGCGGTACCAATGCGAAACGCGTGCTCAGTTTATTGTCGGGGCAGGTGCGCCAGGAACCGTGGTCGGGACCTGGACCGGGCTCGTGGAGGCTTGGCACCGGGGGTCGGGCAGCCGGCCCGCGATCAGATCTGTCTGGTTGAGTTACAGAATTGTAGTGGGCCCGCCGGCGCCTGACGGCCCTCGATCCGGCGCGTCACCGTCCCAGCACCGACGTCGCCCCGGCGACGAGCGCGGTATTCCGCACGATCGCAGCCTCGATGAGCGCGAGCTGCTCGCGTGCGACGTCCCACGCGCCGGCTTCGGCCGCCTCGGTGAGGCCCGGCAGCTCGAGGTGGGCGTAGGTGTAGCGCGCCGCATAGAGCAGGTGGCGGAACCACGGCCGGCCCGGGATCCCGTCCTCGTGCAGCCAGGTGCGTTCGACCTGCCGCAGCGCGAGGTTGACGGTCGCCAGCACGTTCGCCCCCGGCGACCGGGTGTCGAGCGCGCGGCGCGCCGCCGCGTCGAACTCGCGTCCCGCGCGCTCGAACTCGTCGAGCCGCGCGCGGACGCCGTCGAGCGGCACGCGATCGGCCAGCGCCGGCGTGGCCGCCGCGAGGTCGTCGAGGAACGTCCGCACGCCGGCCGCGTATCCGGCCATGTCGTACGGCACGATGTCCGCGTTCGCCATCCGCAGCGCCAGCACACCCCAGAGCTGAGCCATCAGGCGGTGATAGCCGAACCCCGGGTCGCCGATCCGGCTCATCCAGTCGTGGCTGTCGTACACCGAGTGGTAGACGCCGTACGGGCCGGTGAAGCTCAGCAGCACGCTCGGCACGCCGAGGCGGTTCAGGAACACCGTGTGGTCCGAGCCGCTCCCGATCTGGATGTCCACCAGGTCCTCGTCGGTCGGCGGCATCGTCCGGTCCCTCGCGGCCGTCTTGTACCAGGTCTGGTAGAGGGGCGGCCCCTCCGGCGTTTCGAGCGTCTGGCTCACGTCGATGAGGAGGCGCGCCAGCGACGGCACGGCGCTCGGGCTGAAATCCGGTCCCGATGTCGAGGAGTCCACGTTGAGATAGGCCACCGCCTTCTGCCGGAGCTCGTCGGCAAAGTGCTCGCCCCACTCGGTCGAGCCGGTGAGCGCGTGCTCCTCGCCGTCCCAGCTGGCCATCACGATCGTCCGCCTCGGCCGAACCCCGGCCTGTCTGAGCGCGCCGAGCGCGCGCGTGAGCTCGATCTGCGACGCCGTGCCGCTCGACGGGTCCACGCCGCCGTAGACCCACGCGTCGCGGTGGTTGCCGAGCACGATCCACTCGTCCGGGAACTCCGAGCCGCGGATGCGCGCCTCGACGACGTAGTTGGGAACGACGGCCGTGTCGAGATCGACGGTGACGTGGACGCGCACACGCCCGCCGCCGAGCCGGTAGGTGATCGGCAGCGCGCCGCGCCAGGCCTCGGGCGCGTCGGGGCCGTCCATCTGGTCGAGGAGCGGCTTCGCGTCGCGCCACGAGAGCGGCACCGCGATGATCCGCGGCAGCGACCGCGCATCTTCCCTCGGAATCCGCCGCGCCCCGGGGAGCGACGGCCAGCCGGGCGTGAGCGGATCGCCCGGCACGATGAAGTCGTAGGTGATCGACCCGCGCTGGATGTGGCTCTCGGGGCCCCAGGGGCCGTCGGGGTAGACCGCGCCCTTCGCGTAGCCGTCCTCGGCAGGGTCCGAGTAAATCAGGATGGCCGCCGCGCCTTCGCGCTGCGCCGTGAGGGCCTTGAACCCGCGATAGCTGTACGGGTTCGAGTAGCGGACGAGCACGATCTTGCCCTTGACGTCGATGCCGTGGCGGCGCAGCAGGTCGTAGTCGGCCGGGTTGCCGCTGTTGGCGTAGACGAGCGGCGCGGTGACGTCGCCCGACGCGGAGAAGGCCAGCCAGCCGCCGGAGACGTCCGGGCTGGCGGTGCCGGGATCGATCGGATACGGGTCCTCGCGCAGCGTCGCGCGGTAGCGAACCGGCGCCACCATCTCGAGCGCGACGCGCCGCGGCGCCGACTGCAGGACGTCGTAGCGGTGAATCGTCACGTCTTCCCAGCCCTGGCTCTTCCAGAGCCCGGCGAGGTGCTCGGCCAGCGCGTTGTTGCGCGGCGAGCCGGCCGGGTGGGGCTCGGACGTCAGGAACCGATGATGGTGTCGCGCGTCCTCGGCCGACGGCAGCGACGCATACCGAGCCTCGAGGGTCCGTTGCGCGACCGTGCCGGCGGGCGTGTAGCCGCGGAAGACCGGCGCCGGCTGCGCCCCGAGCCACGACGCCGCCGTCGCGGACGCACCGAGCGCCAGCACAGCTGTCAGGTGCGATCGGGTCATGCCGGGCGAGTGTAGCGCATCGCCGGAATCAGTACACTGTCTCCGGAGGCGCGTGATGAACCTGCTCGACCTGGTGCGCGGCTGCACGTTCGACGACTTCCTGCTGACGCCGCGCCAGGGCGTGCTGCCGCGGCGCGACCCGCACGCCGTGGACCTGTCGTCGCCGTTCTCGCGCCGGCTCACCCTGAAACGGCCGATCGTGTCGGCCAACATGGACACGATCACCCGCTCGGCCATGGCCATCGTGCTGGCCGAGGAGGGCGGCCTGGGCGTCATCGACCGCGGCTTCCGCTCGGGCGACATCGGCCCGCAGGTGACCGAGGTTGCGGCGGTCAAGCGGCGGCAGCACGGCGTCATCGCCGACCCGCACACGATCGATCGCGACGGCCGCGTGTCCGACGCGCGCCAGGTGATGGACCGCACCGGTGTCGGCACGCTGGCGGTCGTCACCGCCGGCCGGCGGTTCGTCGGCCTCCTCACCGAGCGCGACCTCCGGTTCGTGTCGGCCGGCACGCCGATCGCGGAGCGGATGACGCCGCTCGACCGCCTGGTGGTGCACCACGGAGCCATCGATCTGTCGGAGGCCGAGCGCCTGATGGCGGAGCACAAGATCAAGAAGTTGCCGCTCGTTGCCGCCGACGGCACGCTGCAGGGCCTCGTCACCGCCCGAGACCTCGTCAAGCACCGCGAGCACCCGTGTGCGACGCGCGACGCGCAGGGCCGCCTGTGCGTGGGCGCGGCCGTCGGCGCAACCGGTGACTACCTCGAGCGCGCCGCGGAGCTGCGGCGCGCGGGGGCCGACGTGCTCGTCATCGACATCGCGCACGGCCACTCGGTCGTCATGGAGAAGGCGCTCGCCGCGCTCCGCCAGCAGTCCGACGGCATCGACCTCGTCGCGGGCAACGTCGCGACCGAGGCGGGCGCGACGTTCCTCGTCGAGCGCGGCGCCGACGCGATCAAGGTCGGCATCGGGCCAGGCGGCGGCTGTTCCACGCGGCTCACGACCAACTTCGGGGTGCCGCAGGTCGAGGCGCTCGTGCGGTGCCATCTGGCGGTCGGCGGCCGCGTGCCGATCATCGCCGACGGCGGCGTCAAGCGCGACGGCAGCCTCGTGCAGGCGCTGCTGTTCGGTGGCGACACCGTCATGCTCGGCAGCGCGTTCGCCGGAACGGAAGAGACGCCGGGCGACGTCGTGATGCGCCCGGTCGTCGTGCCCGAGTCGCAGAAGGTCGTGCCGGTGCCGTTCAAGGTGTTCCGAGGGATGGCGTCGCTCGCGGCCATGCGCGACCGGCTCGATCTCGAAGACGCGCCCGATCAGGAGGTGCAGGCGCTCGGCGCCGAGGGCCTCGAAGTGAGCGTGCCCGCGCGCGGCTCGGCGCGGGGTGTCATTGACGACATGCTGAAGCACCTGTGCTCGGCCGTGAGTTACGGCGGCGCCCGCAGCCTCGGCGAGCTGCGCGCGATGTTCCGCACCGAGCCCGAGGCGTTCCTGATCCGCCTGTCGGCGGCCGCGCGGCGCGAGTCGTTCGACCGTTAGGGCCTGGAAGGGAATAACTGACCCATTTGGGCCGCCGATCCATCCCGCCGGCCGGCGTTGCTCGTCGCTTGCATACGCCGGGTATGCGCGCTCCTCGCGCCTTGGCCGGCGGGCGCCTCGACACCCCAAATGGGTCAGTTATTCCCTTCCAGGCCCTTAGAGAGCAGTTGCCAGTTCTATGGCGCGTCGTTCCGCCCGCCCTCCGGCTCGCACGCTTGACGCGACCCAGCGCGATCGGGGCCTCGGCCGCGTCGCTCGCAACGTCGGGCGGGCGGAACGACGCGCCACAAAACTGGCAACTGCTCCAGCGGGGCCGCCGCCGCGTCCCTTCTCAGCCGGCGACGGGGAGAATGTTCTGGTTCACCCGGAACAGATTCTGCGGATCGTAGGTGTGCTTGATGGACGAGAGCCGCGCGTAGTTCTCGCCGTACGTCGCCTGGATGCGCCCGTCGGCCTCGTCGTCCATCATGAAGTTCACGTACGCGCCGTCGAGATTGAACGGATGCACGGCTTTCCAGTACGCCCGCCCCCACGCCTTGAGCGCGTCGGCCTTCTTCGGGTCGGGATCGATGGCGGCGATGACCATCGACCAGGTCGCGTCGCGCGTGCCCCAGGCCGTCGCATCGGGCGCCACGCGCCGGACCGCGCCGTCGATGGGGTAGAGGTGCATGAGCGAGATCTCGCTCGGCGCCTTGGCCGCCTGCGCGATGTGCAGGTCGATGGCCTCGTCGGGCAGCGCCTTCACGAAGTCGCCCTTCCAGTACCACTGCAACCCCTTTGGGAAGAAGGGATCGAAAAGCGACTGAATGGCCGGGAACGGCATTTCGCCCATCCAGTTGAACAGCGGAGCCGGGACCGCGTCGAGGAGCGGCGCGATCGCTTTCTGGCCGGCGGCCGCGGGGCCGTTGTAGCTGGAGATGACGGCGCACGCGCGCTTGCCCCAGTGCTCCTTCGGGAACGGATCGGTGGAGGGCACGGTCTTGAGGCCGACAAACGCGCCCAGCTCTTCTGGCGCCGAAGGCAGGAAGTCGCGGTAGGCGCGCATCACCGTCCTGGCGTCCCTGGCGTCCCAGAAGATCGGGCCCGCGAAGACGGTGCTCACCGGGTGTGCCTGGAACAGGAAGCTCGTCACGACTCCGAAATTGCCTCCGCCGCCGCGTAGTGCCCAGAACAGGTCGGGATGCTCGGTCGCGCTCGCGGTGACGAAGCTGCCGTCCGCCAGCACGACGTCCGCTTCCAGCAGGTTGTCGATCGTCAGGCCGTACTGGCGCGTAAGGTAGCCCGTGCCGCCGCCGAGCGTGAGCCCCGCGACACCCGTGTTCGCGACGATGCCGAAGGGGACCGCCAGGCCGAAGGCGTGCGTCGCGTGGTCCACGTCGCCCGACGTGCAGCCCGGCTCGACGCGCACCGTTTTCTTCCCGCGGTTCACGCGTATGCCCTTCATCAATGACAGGTCGATGACCAGGCCGTCGTTGCAACTGCCGAGCCCCGGGCCGTTGTGGCCGCCGCCGCGGATCGCGACGAGCAGCCCCTGTTCCCGCCCGAACGTGACCGCAGTGATGACGTCGGCCGCGTCCGCGCACCGCGCGATCAGGCGCGGCCGCTTGTCGATCATCCCGTTGTAAAGCGCGCGGACCTCGTCATAGTCCGCGTCGCCCGGTCGGACGAGCCGTCCACGAAGGTTCTGCTGGAAGGTCGAGATCGCCGCATCCGTCATGATCGTCCCTCCTGTTCTGCCGCTATCGCCTGGCTGGGGTGGGACGCCAGGTTACCTGTTATGATCTCGATACTTCTCGTCAAGTTCAAGAGGGCTGAAGCGCGGTCGCGCGCGGGAGGGATCCATGATGGGTTTTGGCTGTCGTCTGTTGTCGGCCAGCGTCGGAGCGCTGGCTGTTGTCGCCGTCGCCGCCTGCGGTCAGGCGACTCCGCCCGAGCCGGCCGCGCCCGCCAATCCCCTGGCAGGGGCCTGGTCGGTGTCGGCCATTACGGGCGCGGACGGGGTGACGATCGATCCCGCGCAGCCGGGCTTGTTCGTCTTCACGGACGGCCACTACAGCGCCGTCTACACACCCGGAGCGGAGCCGCGTCCGGCGTCGGCCACGCACTTCGTCGCGACAGACGAGGAAGCGCTCGCGCAGTTCCAGAGCTTCATCGTCAATGCAGGCACCTACTCGGTTGACGGCTCGACGATCACCTTTCGGCCCTCCATCGCCAGGGCTCCGGAGTTCGTCGGCGGACAGGCGACCGCGGAGTTCGAGATTGCCGGTGACGTGCTGACGCTGCGGTATCAGACGATCGTCTCAGCCGGCGGCGCGAACGCCCCGGACGTCGGGTCGATGACGCTCCGCCGCCTGGAGTAGGCCGCTCGGCATGGCGCGGGTTGCCGCGGAGCAATTTGGCGACGCGCCGTGCCGCCGGATCTACATCGCCGGCAGCCTGCGCGAGGCCAGGACCGTCGAGGACGTGCTCACGAAAGCCGGTGTCGAGTACGTCGTCGAGGTGGAGAAGTTCGGAAAGAAGCTGCTCGGCGTGATCCCGCGGGAGTACAGCGGCGCGGCGTTCTACGTGCTCGCCGCGCACGCCGAGTCGTCCCGGTGCCTGCTCGTCGGGGCGCGGCTCAAGAGCGGCATCATCGAGGAGGAGGAGGCCGAGGATGACGACGAAGGCACGCCGCAGTAGCGCCCGACCGCAGGTATAATCCGGCAAACCCGCGACATGTCACTCGCTCCCGGAATGCGACTCGGCCCCTACGAAATCCTCGAATCGCTGGGGGCTGGCGGCATGGGGGAGGTCTACAGGGCCGCGGATCCCCGGCTGGGCCGGCAGGTCGCCATCAAGGTGCTGCCGGGCGAGTTCTCAGCCGACCTCGAGCGACTCGCGCGCTTCGAGCAGGAAGCGCGCGCCGCGGCCGCTCTGAGCCACCCCAACATCGCCGTCGTGTACGACGTCGGGGCCGAAGGCCCGACCCACTACCTCGTCCAGGAGTATCTGACCGGCGCGTCGCTCCGGCACCGGTTGATTACCCGCCCGGACCGTCCCCTGTCCGAGTGGCTGCCGATCGCGGCGGACATTGCGAGCGCGCTCGCCGCCGCGCACCACGCCGGCATCGTGCATCGGGACATCAAGCCGGAAAACGTCATGGTCGCGGCCGACGGTCGCGCCAAGGTGCTCGACTTCGGGCTGGCCAAGCTTACCGAGCCCACGGGAGCCGGCCTGGCGGACACCAACTCGCCGACGGTGCTGGGGACGATGGCCGGCACCGTGATGGGAACGATCGGGTACCTGGCGCCGGAACAGGCGGCAGGTCAGCCCGTGGATCGCCGCGCTGACATCTTCGCGCTGGGTTGCATCCTGTACGAAATGGCGGCCGGCGAGCGACCCTTTGCCGGCCGCAGCGCGGCCGAGGTGATCGCGCACGTGCTGCACGACGAACCCAGGCCGCTGGCCGATGTCCGGCCGAACCTGCCGGCCGAGTTCCACCGCATTGTGGGAAAATGCCTGGCCAAGGATCCGGCGCGGCGGTACCAGCACGCCGACGATCTGTCGGTCGACCTGGCGGACCTGCAGCGGCAGCCGGTCGCGGCGTCGTCGGCCCCGAGCGGTGAGGCTCCGGCACGGCCGCCGGGGCCCGCCCGCTGGCTCTGGCCGGTGGCGGTCGCCCTCGCGATGGGCCTTGCCGCGTGGGGCTGGTTCCGGCCGCATACCGAAGCGACACTCCAGCCGCCGTCGCGCCTGGCCCTGCTCGTGCCGAATCAGGGCGGCTCGAACCCGGCCCTCCAGCGGCAGATCGCCATCACGCCCGACGGACGCACGCTCCTCTTTCCCGCCACCGCTGCCGACGGTCAGAACCGCACGATGCGCATGGGCCTCGACGACACCGAGCCGTCCGCCCTTCCGGGCGTTGTCCCATTCCTGGCCGACTACGTGATGTCACCCGACGGCCGCGAGTTCCTCGGCACCGTGGCGCAGAGCCGGCAACTGTTCCGCTACTCGATCGCCGGCGGCACGCTCCGGCCGCTTCCGCGGGACATCGTGGCGACTCCCAACGCGGCGTGGGCGAGCGACGGCAGCATCTGGTTCGGCACCGGCTTCGTGGCGGCCGGCCTCGTGCGGCTGTCACCCGACGACACCGTGTCGAGGCCGTTTGGCGCCGAGCACGGGAATCTCGCGCCGATGCAGGTCCTGCCCGGCGACCGGACGGCGCTCGTGCTCCGTGTGCCGACAGGGAGCGCGTCAGGACCCGCGATGCTGCTCGATCTGGAGACCGGTTCCACGACGGTCCTGGTCGACATGGACGTTGTCGAGATCCGCTACACGCCGGGCTACCTCGTCTACGCGCTGGCCGACGGCTCGCTGCAGGCCGTTGCCTTCGACCCGCGCGACCGCCGCGTCGTGGGAGAGGCGGTGCGGATCGCGAGCGGGATCTCGCTCACGGGGGCCCCGACCGCCCAGTTCGCCGTCGCCGAGAACGGCACGGTGGCCTACATCCCCGAGGAGCCGCGCTCGCTCGTTCTCGTGGGTCGCGAGGGAAGCATCCGGCAGGCAACGGCGGAGAAACGCAACTTCCACGCGCCGATGTTCTCGCCGGACGGCAGGCGGATTGCCACCGATTTCAATTCCGCCGACGGCCGCGACGTGTGGCTGCTCAACCTGGGTGACGGCCTGCTCAGTCGCGCCACGTTCGACCGCGACGGCCACGACGCGACGTGGACGCCGGATGGCGCCTCGTTGACCTACACGTCCGTTCGAGACGGGCTGCTCACCCTGCTTCGGGCCCGTCCGGGCGTGTCGCAGGCGCCGGAGGTGCTGCTGGCGTCGCCGCAACTCGGGTACAGCGGGCTGTGGCTCAACGACGGCACGGCGCTCGTGACCGTCGCCAACTCGCTCGAGGCGGGCTCGGGCAGCGATCTGGCTGTGATCACGCGCGCGGGCGCCGGTCCGCTGGAGCCGCTCGTCGCGACCCGGTTCGAGGAGCAGTTTCCGGCGGTGTCGCCCGACGATCGCTGGGTCGCCTTCGTTTCGAACCAGACGGGACAGGACGAGGTGTACGTGCGTGCGCTTCGCGGCGAGGGCGACCAGGTTCAGGTGTCGCTCGCCGGCGGCATCGAGCCGGTATGGAGTCCTGACGGCCGTGAGGTCTTCTACCGCAGCGGCGCCGACGCGGGTTCCGAGCTCGTGGCCGCCAGCGTCCGCGCCGATCCGGCGTTCGCTGTGACCTCGCGACGGACGCTGTTCCCGGTTGCCGACATGGCGACGGCCACGCCTCATCGCAACTACGACATCTCGCCCGACGGCACGACCTTCGTGATGGTCCGCTTCAACCCGTCGTCCCGGATCGTCGTCATCCAGAACCTGCCGGCGCTCGTGCAAAAACTGAGCGGCGCCGTGCAGCGGACGCCCTGAGACCCCATGCCGCATCCCTGTTTCGTCCCGGTGCGAGCGGCGCTGGCGATGGCGTTCTGCCTGGTGCTCGGCGCGGGCGATCGCCTCGGCGCCGGCCTCGGGCTGCGCACCGCCGGCGACGAGGCACAGTCCCCCGGTCTCACCGCCAGGGCGGCACCGGCTGGCACGATTGCCCTCCTGAACGGCCGGGTCCTTGACGGCACGGGCGGACCTGCCATCGGTGACGGTGTCGTGCTCCTGCGCGGCCACCGCATCGTCGCGGTCGGGCCGGCAACTCGCGTCGAGATTCCGGCCGACGCCAGGCGCATCGACGCGCGGGGCGGCACGATCATGCCCGGCGTCATCGACAGCCATGTGCATCTGTTTCCCACGCTGACTCACCGGTTCGCCCGGGGCCAGGACATCGTCACGCCCTGGATCGAGGCGGGCGTGACGACGATGGTCGATACGGGCTCGGTGCGGCACATGACGCGCGCGTCGCGCGCGCTGGTGGACGTGCTGCCGCACCGGCCGCGCCTGTTCATGGCCGGGCCGATCCTGACCGTGCCGGGCGGCTACCCGACGACGCGCCGCGAGGCCGACGCGGGGATGATCGCGTGGGAGGTGAGGGGGCCCGAGGATGCCTACGCTACCGTCGTGCGGCTCATCGAGAACGAAGGCGTCGATCTGATCAAGGTGGCGATCGAGACGGGGTTCCAGACCGACTACCGCGACGTGGGCTGGCCGGTGCTGTCGCCCGAGGAGCTCGCGGCCATCACGCGCGCGGCGCACGAGCGCGGCAGGCGCGTCCGGGCGCACGTCAGCAACCCGGGCGAGATGGAGGCTGCGCTCGACGCCGGGATCGACGCGCTCGCGCACACTCCCATCCACCCCGTGCCGGACGAGCTGCTCCGGCGCGCCGTGGACGCGGGGATGGTCTTCACGTCCACCGCGAACATCTGGGGCGCGAGCCGCGGCGCCATCGTTGCGGCCACGCTGCGCCGCGTGCACGAGCTGGGCGGCATCGTGGCCATTGGCACCGACCATCCGTACCAGCGCGGCAGCGAAATGCCCGTGAACGAAATGGCGCTGCTGGCCTCCGCGGGCTTCACGCCGGCCGAGCTCGTCGTGTGCGCGACAGGAAACGGCGCCCGCGCACTGGGGCTCGAGGCCGAGCTCGGCACGCTCGAAGCCGGCAAGCTGGCGGACGTCATCGTCGTGGCAGGGAAGCCGGACGAGGACCTTCAGGCGCTCCACGATGTCCGGGTGGTGATTCGCGACGGCGAGATCGTGAAACAGTCAACCGCGCCGCCACCGCACCCGCGGCGCGAGCTGCGGTCGGGTGAAGTCCTCGTGCACCTCGAGACGCCGCACGGCGAGATCGATTTGGGGATCAACACGGAGCGCGCGCCGCTCACCGCCGCGAACTTCCTGAAGTACGTCGACGCGGGCCTCTACGACAACGGGCGCTTCCATCGCGCGACCCGGCCCGACAACTACCCGCCCAATCCGCCGAACCGGCCCATGATGGAGCTCATCCAGGGCGGGATCGACCCCGCGCGTCGCGCCGAGGGCTTCCCGCCCCTCATGCTCGAGCGCACGCGCGACACGGGCCAGCGCCATGTCGTCGGCACCGTATCGATGGCGCGCGGCGCGCCCGACTCGGCGACGTCGGACTTCTTCATCCTGCTCGACGATCAGCCGTCGCTCGATTTCGGCGGCCTGCGGTTCGACGACGCGCAGGGCGCGGCGGCGTTTGGACGGGTCGTCCACGGTCTGGACGTCGTGCGGGCGATCCAGCAGCAGCCGGTCGAGGCCCAGCGCCTCACGCCGCCCGTGCCGATCCTCAGGGCCGTGCGGGTTCGCTGAGGCGGAGCCGCGTCAAAACGGCTTCCGGATCGGCTCGCGCGCATCCACGAAGCGCTGTCGGTTTCGCTCGACGTCCGAGATCCCCTCCGTTGCGTCTCGTGGATTGCGGCACCAGTAGCCGCGGAGCTCCGCCAGCGTCCAGACCGCGCTGAGCGGCGCGAGCAGCAGCAGGACCGCCACGGACCGCTCCCGGGTCCGCACGAACGCCGCGATCGCTCTCAGCCACCGGTGGGCCATCAGGAGCGGATTCATCAGCGACGCCAGGATTGTGCCGGGCACCGTCCACCGCCTCGCCCGCAGCATGCCGAGCGCCCGGCCGTTCTTCGTGAGGATCTGCCAGATGCCGGCGAACGTGGACGACTCCCAATGCACCACGGCCGCGCGCGGCTCGAAGTAGAAGCGGTGGCGCGCGTCCGCCAGGCTCATCTGCAGTACGCTCGGCGCGATGAGATCATCCGTGAGCCGATCACCGCGCGCGAGGAGGACCTCCCGGGCGAACGCGCTGTTGTAACCGGACACGAACGACCGCGGGCCGCCCGCCGTCCGGCCCATCCACTGGCCGTAGGTCAGCAGGTTGGTCGCGAGGCCGACCGGGAAGACCGTGTTGCCGCTGACGAACGCCGGCCCGACGACCGTCCACCCTTCCTCGAGCCCCGCGAGCAGGTGCTCGAGGCAGTCTGCGTACGGAAGGCAGTGATCCTCCAGGATCAGGACGTAGGCGGCCGACGCTCGCCGGACTCCGGCCGCCCGGGCCTCATTGAGAAGGACGTGCTCGCCACTTTCGACGAGCACGATGTCCGGATGCGCGTGCTTGAATCCGTCGGGCAGCTGCAGCGCCCGCTCGCTCCGGCAGACGACGATCAGCTCCAGGCTTGGCCGGATGGTCTGCGCCTCCAGGCAGAGGTGCACCTGTTCGATGATCGCGTAGTCGTCGAGCGCGGCGAGTACGACGCTGAGGCGCGGGCCGCTCATCGCAGGTAGCGGGTCGTCCGCCAGGCGAGCCGCTCCAGCGGCTGCAGAAGCGTGCGCAAGCGCCGATCGTAGAACGAGACGGTCGCCGCCGTCAGGGAACGCTCGACTCGGTACCCGGGGCAGGCCTCGCGCAGCGCGTCGGCATACGCGTCCGCCCATCGCGAACCGAGCCGCGCATAGATCCACGGCTTGAGATGGCCCGAGAAGTGGACGATCGCCGGGTCGCGCGCGGCGGCGGCCAGCCGATCCGGCTCGACGCCCTTCGGCTCGAGGCGGCCCCGGCCCGTCAGCCCGCCGACGACGTTCCAACGGTCCGCCAGCCGCGCCCACCGCCCGTGCAGCACCGCATTGAGCGCGTCCTGATCGGCCAGGTTGATCGAGCGCGCCTCTCGCCGCAGGTACTCGAACGCCCGCTCGCGCACGCGATGGGCCCGCCAGGCCGCGAGATCCATCACCAGGACGCCGGCGTTGAAGTAGGGGGCCGTCGGCCGGAGCCCGAGCGCGCGATGCCGGCGCAGGCCCATGGGCGACGACACGAACGGAATGACGGCGTCCTGCACGGCGCCGATGACGGACCCGGTGAGGTCGGTGCACCAGAGCGCGTCGATGGCGTCAAGGACGAGCAGGTCGGCGTCCAGGTAGACGACCCGTTCGAGCGTCGCCGGCAGCTCGTCCGGGGCGAAAATCCGCTCGTACATGCCGGGAGCCGCCCGTCCCGAGAGCGGCAGGTCTGCCAACTGGCTCTGGGCGTAGCGATGCCAAGCGATCGCGACGGCCGTGCCGTCGAACCCGGCCTCGATCGCCGCCCGGTCTTCCGGAGACATGTCGGGTTCGAAGACATGCCAGGTAACGGGCGTCGAGGCGCGCCGGCTCGCCAGCAGCGACGCGGCCGTCACCTGAAACGGGACGAGGTAGGCGGCCGTGATCGTGCTGAGAAGGTGGATGCTCACGGCCTGCCTGGTGCCGTGAGCATAGCCCGGCCGCACCGGTCAGCGGCGCCGCTCGACCGGGACGTAGGCGCGTCGGGTGGCTCCGGTGTACACCTGCCGCGGGCGCGCGATGCGGGCGTCCGGGTCGCTCCGGCTCTCGAGCCACTGCGCGATCCACCCGGGCAGGCGCCCGATCGCGAACATGACGGTGAACATGTTCACGGGGATGCCGAGCGCCTTGTAGATGATGCCCGAGTAGAAATCGACGTTCGGGTAGAGCTTGTGGCTGATGAAGTAGTCGTCCTTCAGGGCGATTTCCTCGAGCCGCATCGCGATGTCGAGTTGCCGGCTCCGCTGGCCCTGCCGCTCGAGGACGTCCATGCACGCCTTCTTGAGGATGGTCGCCCGCGGGTCGTAGTTCTTGTAGACGCGGTGGCCGAAGCCCATGAGGCGGCTGTTGTCCTTCTTGTCCTTGGCCCGGTCGACGAACGTCTGCGGGTCGCCGCCATCGGCCTCGATGCGCTCCAGCATCTCGATGACCTGCTGGTTCGCGCCGCCGTGCAGCGGGCCCCACAGCGCGCTGATGCCGGCCGAGATGCCGGCGAACAGGTTCGCCCTGGAGCTGCCCACGACCCGTACGGTGCTGGTGGAGCAGTTCTGCTCGTGGTCGGCGTGGAGGATCAGGAGCAGGTCGAGCGCACGCGCGACGACCGGATCGACATCGTAGCCGTCGCACGGCGTCGCGAACATCATGTGCAGGAAGTTCGCCGCATAGCCGAGGTCGTTGCGGGGATAGATGAGCGGCTGCCCGATCGAGTGTTTGAACGAGTAGGCGGCAATCGTCGGCATCTTGGCGACCAGCCGGACGGCCGTGTCTTCCGCCACGGTCGCGTCCTGGTAGAACGTCGAGAGCGCGGCCACGGCCGCGGCGCAGACCGGCATCGGGTGCGCGTCCTTCGGCAGCGCCTCGAAGAAGCGGCGGAAGTCCTCGTGCAGCATCGTGTGGCGGGTGACCGCACCGGAAAAGCCCTCGAGCTCGGCCCTCGTCGGGAGATCCCCGTAGAGGAGCAGCCACGCGACTTCCAGGAACGTGCTGCGCGCGGCCAGCTCGGCGATGTCGTAGCCGCGGTAGCGCAGGATCCCCTCCTCGCCGTCGATGAACGTGATCGCGCTCCGGCATGCGCCCGTGTTGCCGAAGCCCGGGTCGAGCGTGATCAGGCCGGTCGAGGCCCTGAGTTTCTGGATGTCAATGGCCAGCTCGCCTTCGCTGCCCGTCACGACGGGCAGCGTGATGTCCCTGCCATTGAACGTCAATGTGGCGGAGAGGTCGGTTGGAGATGCGGTGCGGACAGGCATGGGTGTTCCTCCGTGACGCCGGCGACTCGGGAGGATCGTACGCAAAGGCGGTGCCGTGGCCGCCGCCCCGGAATTGAGACCGGGCGCGGGCGGGACTGCGGACTATTCCGCGAGCGCCGGCCGGGCATGCCGGATCTTCCGCTGCACGCCGCGTGCGCGCCAGTCAGCGGCCGAGGCGGAGGTTCGACTCGACCTTCGCGCCCTCGCCGAGCGAGACGCGCACCGACGCGGCGGCGAGGCTCCGCAGAAACTCAGGATCGTACTGCGTGCCCGGCTCGATGTCGGTGACGGCCGCGACGAGATAGTCGCCCGGCGGCAGGCCTCGGAACGCGTAGCGCCCGCTCGTGTCGGGCCGCGCGAGCGAGATGCGCCGCGACCCGGGAATCCAGAAGCGCGGGTCGGCCGCGGCCACGACGACCGTGTAGTCTACCGCCGGCTGCTCCCGCATGTCGGTCAGGAGTCCGGAAAGCTCCGTCGTCTTGTCGGTCACCGTCAGCGTGGCGCCGGCCAGATCGTGCTCGGCCGTGAACTCGAGCGGGAAGTCGAGCGTGTCCTGTCCGCCGACGATGGCTTCCTTCAGCGGGCCGGCGGTCGTCCGTAGGATGTAGCGGCCTGGGATCACGCCCTCCAGCGTGAACCGCCCGTCGGGGCCCACCTGCGCTTCCGGCGGTGACGAGACGGTGGCGGCCTGGGGCCCCGGTGCGTTGGCCAGCGTCACGACGACGCGCGCACGGGTCAGATCGGGCGGGCGCGCCATGTCGAAGAGCACGGTGCCGGAAACCGATCGTCCTCCCTGCATCGCGATGGTGGCGTACGGCCCCTCCTGCCCGTCAACGGTGACGTAGGCCCGGCCCCACAGCCGCTGCGAGCTGTCGAGACGAGGTGCCACCTGGGGTGGTGGCGAGGCCACGCCGTAGACGACCGTGACATTTCGCGAGCCTGGAATCGTCTGCGCGTGGATCACGTACGAGCCGGGGGCGAGGCTCCGGATCAGAAAGCGACCGTCCTGGTCGACCATCGCGCCCCCGGTCGCCAGATCCACGTCCGTCGCGTCCGCGCTCGAGATCGTCACGCGGATGCCCACGCCCGTCTGGGGCGGCGACGTCACCATGCCGGAGATGTGCGTCGCCTGAACCGCCTGCAGGCGGATGTCGATGCCCGCGTGCTCGTCGCCGCCGTTCACGCGAATGGTCTGGGCGGCCAGCGCCTGCATCATGCTTGGGTAGTACGTCGGCAGGTAACCGGGCGGCGTCTGGCGCGGTCCCGGCGGCTGCACATTCCTCGGCACCGTCACCTGCACGGTCGCCGGCGCACCCGGCGCCGCCGGCGGCTCAATCGGCGCCGTCCGGATCGTCTGCTCGAGCGCCAGGGCGGTCGCGAGCGACGCGTCGGCGACGCCGAGCGCCGAGGCACTCGGCGTGGCCGCGACGACGTACTCGCCCGGCTGAAGGCCGGACAGACGGTAGATGCCGCGATCGTCGGTGGAGCCGGCGCCCGTGTTCTGCAGGCGCCGGATGCCGTTGACGATGGCAAACCGCGAGGTCCTGACCTGGACGCCCGGCTGCGGCTCGCCGTTGTCGTCGAGCACCATGCCGGTGATGACCCCGCCGCGGACGAGGCTGATCCTGGCGTCCATCCGCTGGCCGTCGGCGACCGCGACCGCGGTCCCGGCCCCGCCGGGGCGCTTCTGACCGTAGCTCGCGCCGAGAAACGGCGCGCGACTGACGCTGAGCGTGAACCTGCCCGCCGGCAATCGATCGAACGCGAACTGTCCCTGGTCGTCTGTCAGGGCGACGCGCGACACCGCCGTGACGCCTTGCACGGTCCCGGGCATACCGACGGCCGTCAGCGCTTGCAGCCCGCGGCCGCCCTCGACCGCGGGCACGCTGCCATTGAGCGACACGCGCGCGCCGCGCACCGGCCGCCCGGTGTCGGCGGCGGTCACCATGCCGGCGATCTGGGCCGTTCCGACGGGAATCCGTCGCACACCGGAGGCGGCCGAGCCCGGGTCGCGGATCACGCCCTGAGGCGGGGGCGGCGGCGGGGGCGGCGGAGGCGCGGATTGGGCGATGACCCCGGCGGCCTGCGGCGCCCCGAAGGCGAGGACCGCGAGAAACGCCAGCGTACGCAGACGGCGCATGACCGACCTCCTGGGAGCCCCGACTATGGTGGATTAGACACCACTGGCCGGCGTGTGGTTTGAAGGGGCTGTTCAGTCCGCGGCGACGAGCGATGACGTCGCGGCGCCGCGCCTCCGGTACTCGGCCATCGTGAGCAGCCGGCTCGTGTCCGGATCGTACAGCTTCAGCCTGAACGTCTTGAGCGCGGTCCAGACGGTCAGGCGGGTGACCCGGGCGCCGAATTCCGGCATGGCATCGGCGCAGGCGGCGAGCTTGTAGTTGGGGATCGTGGGCGCCAGATGATGGACATGGTGCACGCCGATCGACGCCGTCATCCAGCGCAGGATGCCGTGCAGCTGCAGGTAGGAAGAGCCGTCGATGGCGCCGCCCTCGAACGTCCAGCCGTTGTGCTCCTGCCAGTACGCGCGCTCGAACTGGTGCTGGACGTAGAAGAGGCACACGCCCACGGCGGCGGCGATCATCAGCGCGGGCAGGTAGACCGCGAAGAGGAACAGCAGGCTCAGCCAGGCGAGCCCGAGCCAGATCGCTGCGATCATGATGTTCGTCAGGATGATGTTGGCCGTGTCCCTCGCGTCCAGCTTGTATCCCCAGATCCGGGACAGTGGAATGCGATAGAGCGCCACGAAAACGAGCACAGCCCCGCCGAAGCACATGATGAACGGATTGCGCGCCAGCCGATACCCGAGACGCCGCCAGAAGCCCGCGTTCGCGTACTCCTTCGTCGTCATCGTCCAGATGTCGCCCGTGCCCCGGCGGGCCAGATCCCCGGACGTCGCATGGTGGATGGCGTGCTGGTGGCGCCAGGCCAGGTACGGCGTGAGGACGAACCAACCGATGATCGTGCCCGCGGCGTCGTTGGCGCGCTGGGTCCTGAAGAAACTGCCGTGGCCGCAATCGTGATGCAGGATGAAGAGGCGGACGAGACACCCCGACAGCCCGAGCGTGACCGGAACCGTGAGGGCCCAGTGGACCTGAAGCAGGAAATGCGCGAGCACGGCCAGGCCCGCGACGGCGGCCGCCGTGCTGTGGAGCTGCCAGGCGCTCCGGGCGGTGGAGGCGCCGCGAAACGCCGCGATCCTGGTCTTCCAATCGGGGGACGGAGCGGCCACGCCGATCTTCTTCACGTCTCAGAGTAGTCCGGGCCGACCCGCGCCGGCAAACCGGCCCGGTTCATCCCGCGGTCCGACCGGCTCACTTCCATGTGACTTCCATGCCGAAGAAATGCAGGAACACCTCGCGATTCGGGCGGTTCGCGGCATGGGGCTGCGGACTGCGGATGTAGAAGTCGAGCTGCTGCGCCGCCGGGTTCACTTCGCCCGCCGGCCGCGCTTTGCCGGCCATCGGGTAGTTCACGCGCAGGGTCTTCCGGTCGCGAATGCCCTGCGTGACCATGAAGTGCATCTCGTACTCCTGGTACAGCGGGCGGCCGTTCAGCGTGGCGTGCCCGTAGCCCCAGCCGGCGAGGAAGACGAAGGTCTTCGGCCAGCTGGCGTCGCCGCACCCCGAGTCGGTGCCGTGCTCGTGGAGGTAGGCGACGATGCCGCCGTCCTGGCAGGGGCTGAACTCGTGGAAGCGGTCGATGGCGAGGACGAGATCGCCCTCGGGAACCGTCAACCGGGCCTCGAAGGTCCCGGTGTTATTCCGTTCGTCCACGTCGATCTCCGCGGTGCCGGCGACCGGTCTCACGGTCGCGGCCGCGTGGTCCATGTGATCCCAGCCCGGGGCGTCGGCGAGCGACCCGATCATGTGGATGCGATTGGCTGCTATGACAAAGCGGCCGTCATAGAGATCGTGTTGCTCGGGCGCAAAGAGGGTAATCGTCGCCCCCGGCTGCTGTCGCGGGTTGGGCTGCCCGAGGGCGACAGCCGCCGTGAGGACGACTCCGGTAAGCACGATGCCTCGCATGGCACACCTCGATATCAGAATCAAAGGCGCCGCGCCGTGACCACCAGCTCGCCGTCGTGAACGGTCAGGTGCGACACTCGGTTGCCCGAGCTGACGAAGTGAATGCGAACGGCCCGGGCGCCAACCGGGGAGAACGTCAAATCACCCAGGTGCTGTAGGCCCCGCCGCACGCCCTGGACGCGGGCGACGCCCAGCATGTCGCGGCTGACGTCAACCACCAGTCGGTCTCCAGGTCCTGGTCCGAGCGCATACTCGCCAAGAATCGCGTCGCGGGCCGCCGGATCGAGGGGCTCGGTCGCCGGCGATCACCACGCCAGGCGCCAGCCCGACGAACGTCCGACGCGTCCACGGATGCGACACCGCTGGTTCCTCCTGGTCCTGATGCATCAGTCTAGTGGAGGAGCGACGCCCTGCGTGGATAATGTCCGGATGCGGGTCTCCCTGACCGTGCTGATCGCAGTCACCGCCCTCGCGTGCGGATGCGGCGCACCCGCGCCCGCGCCAGTCGAAGGGCCGTTCGACCAGGCGCTCCTCGAGCCCGAAGGCGCCACGTCGGCCAACGCGAGCGTCGCGGACCTCGACGGCGACGGAGATCTCGACATCGTCCTGGCCAGGGGGCGGCACTGGCCGCTCCACAACCGCGTGCTGATCAACGACGGGCGCGGGGCGTTCGTCGCGCGCGATCTGGGAGCGGAGCCGGATCGGACCTACTCCGGCGTGCTGGCCGACCTCGACGCGGACGGCGACATCGACGTCGTCGTCAGCAACGACTCGCCGGACATGAAGCTCGTGTACCGCAATGACGGCCGCGGCGAGTTCGCGCTGGCCGGCACGTGGGGCGAGAGCGGATGGAACACGCGGAACGCCGCGGTGGCCGACCTCGACGGCGACGGCTTTCCCGACATCATCGCCGCCAACCGGATGTCTGCCAGCTTCGTTTGCCTGAACGACGGCACCGGCGCGTTCCCGCGGGACCGCTGCCGCGAGCTGCCGGGCGAGTCGGCGACGACGATCGTGCCGGCCGACTTCGACGGCGACGGCGCGATCGACCTCGCGGTGCCGCATCGCGACGGCGGGCAGAGCCACATCTACGTCAACGACGGCCGCGCGGGCTTCGGCCGCCGCGTCGCGTTCGGCCCGGCCGACTCGTCGGCGCGCGCGGCCGCGGCCGGCGACCTCGACGGCGACGGCCGGCCGGATCTTGTGGTCGGCGACGAGCGGAAGGGCGCGTTCGTCTATCTCAACACGGGCGACGGCACGCTCGGCCCGGGCGCGCCGCTCGGCGATCCGGCGCTCGTCACCTATTCGGCCGCGATTGCCGACGTCAACGGTGACGGCTCGGCCGACGTCGTGCTCGGGTTCGTCGAGGCGCCAGGGGCGGTCCTTCTCAATCAGGGCGCCGGCACGGCGTTCGGTGTCGTCCGCTTCGGCGACAGCCAGGGCGCCGCGTACGGCATCGCTCTCGGCGACCTCAACGGCGACGGCACGGTGGACATCGCGATCGGCCGCAGCGGCGCGCCGAACGTCGTGTACTTTCAATCGCGATAAAGGCCGGCGCCGCGCCGGCCGACAAACAGGCCGAGCGCGCGACTCACTCATGGACCTGTTCGCCCTGCTGGCACGGAAACTCGACGCCCTGTTCCTGGGTTCCGGTTCGATGGCGTCGGTCTATTCCTTCTTCGTGGCGCTGTCTGTCGCCACGCTTTACCTGTTCCTCCGCCGGGAACGCAGGAACCTCAGGCTCCTGCGGGTGATTCTCCGCAGGCTGCTGTCGCCGAAGATCTGGAGCCACCGCAGCTCCCGCCTCGACGTCGCGCTGCTTCTCCTCAACACGCTGCTCTTCCCGGGCGTCATCCTGATGGCCGTCGTGTCGTACGAGCAGATCGGCACAGGCGCGTACGGCTGGCTCGGGCGGACGTTCGGCGAGCCGCCGGCCCCGGCGCTGCCCGCGTGGCTCGGCAGCGTCGTCATCACGCTCGTCCTGTTCGTCGCCTACGAGTTCGCGTACTGGCTGGATCACTTCCTCTCGCACAAAGTGCCGTTCCTCTGGGCGTTTCACCGCGTCCATCACAGCGCCGCGGTCCTGACGCCGCTCACCAACTGGCGCGTGCACCCCGTTGACACCCTGGTCTTCTTCAATCTCATTGCGGTGATGACGGGCAGCGCGCAGGCGGTGACGCACTACCTGCTGGGGGTGCAGGCCGCGCCGTACCTGGTCCAGAGCGAGAACCTGGTCTTCCTGGCCTACATGTATCTCTACGGGCACCTGCAGCATTCGCATGTGTGGATGACCTTCGGCGGCTTCTGGTCGAAGGTCTTCATGAGTCCGGCCGCGCACCAGGTGCACCACTCGACCGACCCGAAGCACTTCGACAGGAACTTCGGCGGGGCGTTCGCCTTCTGGGACTGGATGTTCGGCACGCTGTACCTGCCCACGGCGACGCGCGAGGTCCACGAGGTCGGGCTGAAGGACGACCTGTTTCACGACAGCGTGCTCGGCACCATGGTCCGGCCGTTCTCGGAAGCCATTCGGAGGACGGTCCGATCGCCGGCTCCGAGCCTCGAGGGGAGGCGGAAGGCCGACTGAACGAGCCTCGCCTGGCCCGGCCCGGCCCGGCCCGGGCACGAATCCTCCCTGCCCGCGGGAATTCTCGCGGCCAATCGCGGATGCGGCGCGAACGACGGTGTGGAGACGCCCGCGCCCGTCGGCATGCCTGTTGCAGCCATCGGATAGGTAGTGGCGCTTGCCGTTGTCAGAGAGTTGCAGGCATTGGTGGGCCAGGCGGTCCGCGCGCCCTCGAGCCACAACACGCAGCCGTGGCGCTTCCGCATGCGGGAGACCTCGGTCGATCTGCTGGCGGATCGCACGCGCGCCCTGCCCGTCAACGACCCACACGATCGGGAACTGACCATCAGTTGCGGCGCCGCGCTGATGAACCTCCGGGTCGCGGCGGCGCACGCGGGCCTCGGTGTCAGGGTGCGCCCGTTTCCGAGCGCGGACGACGCCGACTGGCTGGCGGGCGTCGAGGTCGTCGCGGGCGCAGCGCCCAGGGCGGGTGAATCGGCGCTGTTCGACAGCATCGCGAGGCGGGTGACCTACCGGAAGCCGTTCAGTTCGCGGCCGGTCGAGTCGGACGTCGTCGGGCGCCTCGTCGAAGCCGCGGTGGCCGAGCACGGACGGCTGCTGCCGATCGAGTCGGAGATCGATAGGCACCTGATCTCGGGCCTGGTCGCCGAAGGCGATGCCAGGCAGTGGGCCAACCCCGACTGGCGGCGCGAGCTCGCCGCATGGATGCACCCGCGGCGCCGCGGCGACGGCCTCGCGACGCCAGGCGCAGCCGTGCCGGTCGCGCAGCTCGTCGTAAGGACGTTCGACCTGGGCGGACGCATCGGCACGAAGGACCGCGATCTGGCCGAGGGCTCGCCCCTGCTGGCGGTCGTCGCGACCACGGGCGACGCCGCCCGCGACTGGCTTGTCGCCGGACAAGCACTCGAGCGCGTCCTGCTGACGGCCTGCGGGCTGGGGCTGCAGGCGTCGTACCTGAATCAGCCGATCCAGGAGGCCGCGCTGCGCTCCAGGCTCCAGAAGATCGTTGGAGGCGCCTCGTTTCCCCAGGTGCTGCTGCGACTGGGCTATCCGGCGGCCCAGGTGCCACCGGCCCCGCGCCGGAATGTGGCCGCGGTCCTGGAGTGAGGGTTCACCGTGGAGCTGGTGTTCGCCGTGCCGCGTCCCACCACGATCGTGACGGCCGGGTGGCTGCCGACTGCCGCCGGCCTTCCCCGGTTCGTCAACGTCGTGCCACTGCTCTGGGCAGCCTGCGGCAGCTCAGCCGCGGTTACGCTCGGCATCCGCGCCGATCTCGCGCTCGCGGCGGCGGGTGTCTTTCTGGCGGTCGACACGGTCCGTCCGGAGGCGCCGGGCCGGCGCGCCGGCCGCCGTCGGGCCCAGGCCGACGGCCTACAGGCCCGCCGAGCGCTGCCATACCCGCTGTTTGTTCACCAACCACGCAGGGGTTTGTGAGATAAGTTCTGGACTGCGCGCTCGTTCCTGTTTCGTCCGACGTTTTTTCGGGCTTGTACCGCGGCCCGGCTGGGAGGAAAATGCTGGAGTAGCCGGATACGGGACGTGCAGACCGTCAACCATTTCGATGAAACGGACAAGGGACACAGATGGCAAAGACCGCTAGGAAGAAGGCATTCAAGATCACCCCGGCGCCGTCGCGCCGCACGCGCGGGGACGTCGTCAAGCAGGTCGCCATGGCGACCGAGCTCAAGCCCGGCAAGGTCCGGGACGTGTTCGACACGCTCACGGCGCTCATGGCGGCCGACCTCGGCAAGAAGGGCCCGGGCGAGTTCAACTTCAACGGGCTCATCAAGCTGAAGGCCGTCCACAAGCCCGCGACCGCGGCGCGCAAGGGCCGGAACCCGTTCACCGGCCAGGAGATCATGATCAAGGCCAAGCCGGCGAGCCGGAAGGTCCGGGCGCGTGCCCTCCGTGGTCTGAACGCCATGATCTAGGTCGTCCAGGGGCGACTCCGCCGGTTGCCGGCGGAGTCGCGCGTTCCCGAGGGAGCCCCGCTCGTCTCCGCCGCACGCGCGAAGGAGGCCGCAGCCAGGGCCGAGGCGCGTGGAAGGGCGAAGGACGTCGCCTGCGCGCGCCGCGTCACCCGAAAACTCCTATGTCGATCGCATGGCCACCATCGGCTGCACCGACGCGGCGCGGCGTGCGGGGGCGAGGCCAGCGAGCACGGCGATGAGCAGGGCCATCGCGGCGCCGGCGACGTAGGCCAGGGGCTCGATGTTGCTGAGCGGGATGCCCAGGATCCCGCCGTTGAGGCGAACGAGGGCGGCCGTGATGAGGAGTCCGGCGGCCACGCCAGGGGCCACGAGCCTGACGACGTCGAACAGGATCATGCCGATCACGCGCGGACGCGACGCGCCCAGCGTGAGCCGCACCGCGATTTCGCGGGTGCGGGTCGTGACCATCAGGCCGACGACGCCGCTGATCCCCAGTGCAGCCAGCATCAGGACCACGCCGCCGCTGACGCCGGCGACGGCCGACTGCGTCAGGAAGTCGTTCATGCTGTCTTGCCGGAGCCAGACCCCGGTGACGATGCTGGCGGGCTCGAAATCCGGATCGATCTCTCGAATCGCGTTCTCGAGGGCCGCCGTCAACTTCATCGGTGGCTCCCCGGCCGCGCTGCGCGCGACGAGCATCACCCTCGGTGCTCCGCCACCGTCGTCGTTGACGGGCACCGAGTCCCGGCGGACATCCGAATGCTGCGCCAGCGGCAGCAGCAGCTGGGCCCGCTCGGTGCTCATCTGCGAAGTGGGAAAGTCCGCGGTGACACCCACGATGGTGAGGGTGCGCGGCGTCCTGCCGTCGGCGTCGGCGACGCCGAAGGTCAACCGCCTGCCGATCGCTTCGGCGACGCCGGCATTCGGGAAGAGCTCGTCGGCGAGCACGCTCGAGATGATGGTCACCATCTCGGCGCCTGCGCGGTCATCAACGGTGAAGCCGCGCCCGCGCAGGAGCGGGATGCCCATCGTGCGCAGATATCCATCGCCGACGCGCGTCACGTGGGCGGTGACGATCGTCGGGGCAACGTTCGCGCCCGCCTGCAGCGAGATCCTCGTGAGGCGGTATCGGAAATCCAGCGGCAGGCCGTCGGCGACAGTCACGGAAGCCACGCCGCTCGCCCGCTCGAGGTTGTCGCGGACGCGTCGCACGCGGAAGTCGGCGTGCTCATCCGCGACCGCGTCGAGCTTCAGCGGCGCCGCGTACAACAGGTCGGATTCGAATCCGAGGTCGGCTGTTGCCGTCGCGCGGACCCGATCGAGCGACATGCCGCTCATGACCACCAGGGGCACCGCGATCGCGACCTGCAACGCCGTCGTCAGGCGATGCACGCGGCCGGCTCTCACCCCGCCGCCGCCGGCATCGTCCTTCAGGACCGTGATGATCATGGGTCGGCTGAAACGGGCCGCGGGCAGCCATCCGAACACCAGGCTCGTCGCCAGGCAGAGGCCGACACAGATCGCGAGAATGGACACGTCGATGCGCAGCGCTTCCTGCAGCCGTACCGGAATGGGCTCGCCGATCCACCAGGACACCACCGGCGGAATGTTGAAGATCGCGAACGACGCGAGCGCGCCTCCGAGAGCCGCCAGGACGACGGCTTCGGCCAGAAGATACTGGATCAGCCGTCCACGGCTGGCGCCGATCGCCTGGCGGATGGACAGTTCCCGCTCGCGTATGGCGCTGCGAACCCGCACCATGCCGGAGATGTTCAGGCACACCACCAGAAGCGGCATCGCGGCCAGGGTCTGCCAGACGGCCAGGATGATCGTGGCCTCGGAGGCCTCGAGACTTCCCATGGCGTGGTACGGCGCGACGACGCCGGCCTTGAGCTCGTTCGTCGCCGGATACTGTCTGGCCAACTGCGACGTTACGGCGGACACAGCCGCGCTCGCCTGGGCGGTGCCGACTCCGGGCGACCGACGGCCGTGGATGCGCACCCAGTCCGTGCTCCGGTCGAAGCGAACGCTGTCGTCCGCGAGAACCGTTGGGTGCCGTTCCAGCGGAACGAAGAGCTCGGCTTCCTGAAAGGCGAGATGGCCCTCGAAATGATCCGGTGCGACGCCGACCACGAGGTGAGGAACCCCATCCAGGGTGAGCGTGTTCCCGAGGATGTCCGGATCGGCGTCCAGGCGGCGCTGCCAGAAGTGGTATCCGAGGATCACGACGGGATCAGCCGTCTCCCGGAATCCCGTCCCCCGCGCCAGCGCCACGCCGATCGTCCTGAAGTAGTCGGATGACACGAACATCGTCGGCGACTGCGTCTTCACCTCCCCTGAAGGCTGAAGCGTGACTGCGCTTTGGCCCGTGGCCCACCCGGTCATCGAAAGACCGGTGTCGGCGTCGCGCAGGTCGATGAAGTCCGGATAAGACCAGTCGTCAGTCGCCCCGCGCGGGCCGACCCGTGTCGTGACGAGCTCGACCAGAGTTACCGTGTTCACGCCGGTAGGAGGCGTCGTGAAGATTCGCGCCCAGTACGGAATCGCGATGACCGGCGCCATGCCGATGCCCAGCGACACGACACACACGAAGGTGAACGCTCGAGCCTTCGCCAGCGACCGGCCGGCATGAACGAGATCGCGCCAGATAGTCATGCGCATGTTCTCGACCGATCACCGGCCGCCCGCACGTCAATGAATGCCTGAGCGACGTCCACCGCCAGCGAGAACGTGTCCGCCCAGGCGATGTTCGACGTCACCGCGACGACGATGCCGTGCTCGGGGAACGTCAGGAACGAGACCACCATGCCGCCCATCACGTGGCCGTCGTGACCGGCCGTGCGCGTCGGTTCACCCGCCAGCATGACGGTCTCGAGATCCCAGCCGAGACCGTAACCCGTCTCCTCCCCCGAGGGCAGTCGCTGTGACGTCTGAAGCAACTGGACCGTGTCGGGTTTGAGCAGCCGGCCGCTCTCGATCGCCATGCCGAAGCGCACCAGGTCGGAGGGGGTGGACAGGAATGCGCCGGATCCCGCGAAGCAGGAGTAGTCCACCAGTCGCGCGCCATCCTCCCCGTAGCGGGTATCCGCCGCGAACCTCGGGAAGTAGAACGCCGCTCGATCGGGGATCGACTCCGTTGCGGAGTCGGCCATCGTGCCGGTCATGCCGAGCGGCTCGAAAACCTCGGTGCGCATGAACCTGAGAAACGGCTCGTCCGCGGCGGCCTCGACGGCCGCGCTCACGAGGATCCAGCCGTAATTCGAGTAACGGTACCCGGTGCCCGGCGCGAACCACAGCGGACGCTCCGCAAAGAGCCGCAGCCCTTCGAGCGTCTCCTCGCAGTGCTCCGACAGCGGCCCCTCGTCACCCTCGTCGGTCCTGACGCCGGAGAGATGCCCCATCAACTGCCGCAGCGTCACGGGCCACGGCTGTTTCGGGTACTCCGGCACGTACGTCTGAATCTCGTCGTCGAGGTTCAGCCCGTCCTGCTCAAGCAGCAGGCCGACCGCGGCGGCGGTGAGCACCTTGGACGCCATGCCGATCTTGAACCGCGTGTCGGGTGTGACCTTCACCCGGTTCTCGAGGTCCGCCCAGCCGAAGCCTTCGGCCCACACGGTCTCGCCGCTGACACCGACGGCCACCGACAGTCCCGGCAGGTTCCGCTCGGTGAGCGTTGCGCGCATGATCTGTCGCCCGCGTTCCACCGCGTCGGCCCACTCCGGCGACGGGGCCGAATGCGTCACGGACGGCACGTCGAGCGGGTCCGGGTGGAGGGGCCACGCGGTGAAGCGCATGTACGCCCACAGCCCGCCAATGAAGGCGAGCAGCAGGCCGGGTGCCAGGACGACCAACACGAGCCAGATCGGGATTCGACGCTTCGACAAACTCCCTCCAGGTGCCCATTATGGGGAAACCACGCCAGAAGTCGTGAGCGCAGGGTGAGCGTCCGGTGAGCATGTCCTCAGGGAAACGCGGCGATTGGTCCACCGGTGAGCGAGCTGCGCGAGCGAACCACGCGACCGGAGGGAGGCGACGAAGCCGAGCGAGGGAGCGTGTCAGTGCTGATTACGAACGGCCGGGCTTGCAGACGGCCCCTGAAGTGGTCACAATGACCACATGGCAGGAAACGTGGTCGGCGCCCGGGAACTGAAAGTGCGACTCGGCCGCTACCTTCGCCGGGTCCGGCAGGGGCAGCGCCTGGTGGTGACCGACCGCGGCCAGCCTGTCGCCGAGTTGCGCCCAATCGGCGGAGAGGCCGGGATCGACTCGGCCCTCGCGGAACTGGAAGCCAGGGGCGTGGTTGTACGGCCCTCGCGGAAGAGGCTCACCCCCTTCCGTCTGATCGAGAGTCGCGGCAGCGAGCTGTCGACGGCCGTGGTCGAGGACCGGGACGACCGCTCCTGATGGTGTACTTCGACGCGAGCGCGCTCGCCAAGCGCTACGTTCGCGAGAAGGGCAGTCTCAAAGTTCGTCGTCTCCTCGCGTCCGGCCTGCCGGCGACAAGTCGATACTCGTCTGTGGAGATTGCGTCGGCACTGGTACGGCGCGCCAGAGAAGGTGCCATTTCCGGAGAGGACAGCGAACGTGCACTGAGGGCGCTCCGCGAAGACCTGACCGCGATGCTTCTTGTTGAACTGACGCCGGAGGTCGTGACGCGCGCGCAGGCCCTTCTGCGGCGGCATTCGCTCCGTGCCGGGGACGCCGTCCAGCTCGCCAGTTGCCTGCAGCTTCGGGACGAGGTCGAGGAGCCGATCACGCTGGTCGTCTTCGATGATCGGTTGGCCGCTGCCGCACGGAAGGAGAAGGTGCGGCTCGGGTAGGTTCGGGTGTCGCCTTCAATTCGCGCAGAACAAGCTCTACGCTTCGGCGTTTGAACGAAGCCGCTGGCGCGGCGGACGCTGCGCGTGAGGTGCGCCCGAGCAGGCGGGTCGGGCGGGTAGGGTGTGGGTCACAAGGAGGCTCCTGTGACCCATCTCAGACAAACGATGCTG
>Ga0326597_10001365_pt1 | contig 39854 bp, 32 predicted proteins | sample RVTome_12_FD_203789 | JGI IMG/M metagenome (GOLD analysis project Ga0326597, IMG submission 203789) | Soil microbial communities from uranium-contaminated site in the Upper Colorado River Basin, Wyoming, United States - RVT100D185 | ecosystem: Environmental > Terrestrial > Soil > Contaminated >... | reverse complement strand
CGGTTGGGTGGCTAATGGTCAGACTGGTGCGCGGCGGGGTCTTGCCACTGGAGGTGCTGTCTACGACCGGCGCCGAGCCGCCGGAGGGCTTGATCGACACGCCCCCGATGGCCCAGTGATCGTCCGTACCCATAGACCAGGACATGGTTACCGTCGGCCCGGGCGTGTCGGGCTCGGTGCTGCCGGCGCCGGGCGACGGTCGGGGCCCATCAAGCGGGGCCAGGTTCCAGCGCTCCGTCTGACCCGCGCCGACCGTGAACAAGGTGCAAGTCTCACAGGCCACCGTGTCGAAGACGAGCTCATTGGCGTCCGAGCTCACTTTGACGCTCGGATCTGCGCAGGGGGCCGTGCACTGCAGGGAGTCCGAAGCGAAGGTCCCCAACGGCGTGGTCTGGTGTACCCCGGTAAAGGTCATCACCCCGGCTACCGCCGTGCGGGCCAGCGGCGTGCTAAACGTGATCACGACGTCGTAGGTGCCGCTTGGCGGCGCGATCAGGCGCCAGATCTCCACCCGCCCGTCGTCCGAGCTGTTGACCGAGCCGAGCAGGATGAGCGGCACTCCGTTGTAGGTGACCGAACTGACTGTCTCGAGCTCATCGTTGACGAACGAAATGCCCACCAGCATCAGACGGTCGGCGCCCGAGCCGGTGGTGTGGGAGATCGTCAGGCTGGCGGGGCGGGTGTCGCCGGTGGAAACGGCGTCCACTTGCGGCGGGCTCGTGCTGGGAAGCGAGTTGAAGTACAGGTTGGCGATGTAGGGACCGGCGGGGATAGAGCCGGGGTCATTCCCGGTGGGCCAGGTTTGGTCGGCATACCAGTAGGTGCTGCCGACCGCGTTGAAGGTCTTGGTTGACCCCGCGTTGCCGGCCGTGATGTTCATGTACTCGCCGGCGGGGGAGATGCCGCTGGTGGCGGTCGGATGCAGGTAGAAAACATCGGGGGCGGCGGTGGTCGGGACCACCTGGCTGGCCAGCATCGTAATGGCGAAGAGTACGCTCAGGAAGACGCTGGCCAAGGCCCCCGCCAGCCTTCGCCGCCGCCAGATCAAGGACACCAGGTAGGGAATCAAGGGAACCAGGAGCAGCAAACCAAGGCCCCATTCAGGCACCGTCAAGGTCGGGGTGGCCAGCCCGGTGGGGTCGGCCACCGAGTCGTAGGCCAGGGTAAAGCTCCCACCACCATAGACCGTTGTTACGCTCACCAATGTTTGCAGAAGTTGTGGATCGGAAGCGCTGAAGGTTTGCCCGATGGCGTCATTGCCGATTGCCAAGGCATAGGGACTGGACGTGTTCGCTCGGATGTCAGTGACAGCTGAGGTGACGATCTCTTGAGGAGATGAACCGTCGGCTTTCGTATGATAGACACTTACGGTGATTTGAACTCGGGGAGCGGCCTCTTCGGCCCCCAGGATTTTGATGAACTTGCCCACACCAACCCCCTGGTTGGTCTGATTGTTGTATTCGGTTTGAAGCCAATCTAAGGGGCGGGCTACGCTTGCTATGCGCACTTCATCAATGAAGCCATCGAATGAGTTGGCGTTGCCATTCAACAGGTCGTTCCCGATGCTGGTGGCCGAGCCGGTGATGCCATTGTAAAAGCCCGCGGTAGGTCCTCCATGCAATTGAGCATTGTGGTACAGGCGACGATCCGTCCCGTCGAATGTCCCCACCCCGTAATTCCAGGTCGTGCCACCCGTCACCAGGGAGTCTGTCAGATCGTCAACGTTTCCGCCTTTGCCTCCTTGCCAATCCCAACCAAAGGTGAATGTTGTGCCATTCGCCCATAACCCCACCCAGTCATTACCTAGCTCCCTTCCCTTCGTCACCACACCGGCCCAAGTCGTGGCCGTGTCCACATTGAACCAGGCGCTGATAGTGAAGGGGGCGTTGTTCCCCAGGTCGCCGTCGGCCAGGGTGACATAGGTCGTCGTCGATGGACCGACGAATTCATCCGCTCCATCTATCTGTCCCACAGCGTTTTGAATGATGCTCCCGCTGGGCGTTCCGACATAGGCGTTCCTTGAATCGGCATGGTTCCCGCTGGTCTCATTCAGGTGCCAGACCTCAAGGAAGCCGTTCGACCACACGTCGGCGACGTTCTGCTGGTTGGTTGAATTGGCATTGCCGTAGTACAGATAGAGATCGGTGCCCAGACTAGAGGAAAGGGTGGGGACTTTGACCCAGGCGACCAGCTCACCGGTTCCGTTATCGAATCTCTCGATCTCGTGGCTCAGTTTGGTGGTCCCGTCGGACGAGGTAAACAAGAGGTCGAAACCGTCGCTTCGAGCCTTGGCGAGGTCGGTGTCGGTGAGGCTGATCAGCACCGGGAAGTCGGATTGGTCTGCCGCCACCAGGCCTGCGTCGAGGGTGATCTTCTTGCGATAGTCGAAATCGGCGCTGTACCAATCGGCCGGGAGCGAGGGCAGCTGGCTGAAGTACATATTCAGCGTGTAATCTCCGGCGGCGATGGTGGCGCCGTCGCCACCCGTGGGATAGGTCAAATCGGTGTACCAGTAGGCGTTCTGGCCTGGCGTATCGAAGGTCATCGTCGCCGCGCCGGAGCCTGTAGTGGTGTTCATGGTTTCGCCGGCCGGCGTGATGCCGGTGGTGGCGGTGTTGTGCAGATAGAAGCTGTCCAGCGCAGCCGACACGGGCAGTATGCTCCTGGATAGGATGGCCAAGAGCAGCAAGCCCAGTGTCAGGCCTGAGGCCAGCCGGAAGCCGAGGTTCATCGGACGGATGAAGGCGCGCAGCGGATGGGGGAGATGTCGGCCGATCGTGCTGGAGATGGTGGCGAGCCGCTGGCTGAGGCCGCTCTGGGGTTTCTTATTCTTGGGCATCAGGCGGCGCATCCGCTTGCCGAGGCCCAGCCTGTCGACGACCTCAGTGATCACGCCCGTCTTCTGCGTCCGGTGCCAGCTCCCTTCGTGGGGCTCGAGCAGCCCCTTGATGGCGGCGTAGGCCTGGTACGGCACCAGCAGATAGCTCAGCAGGATGAATGACAGCAGGCCGGTCCAATTCCTGCGCACCCCGCGCTCCAGGAACAACCCGGTCAGATTCATCAGAAGCAGTGAGAACAGATTAACGAAGACCAAAGCCCAGCCCAGGGTCTCCGTCCAGAATGGCAGATGGTGGCGCAGAACGATCTCAGACAGGAGCCAGGAAGCCGTCCCCAGGATGAAGAAAGCCGACTGCAGGTAGTAAGGCGCGTAGTACAGGAATTCCAGTTTCTCGCGCAGGGTCAGGTTGTCGGAACGCAGGATCGGCAAGAAGAAGCTCTTGACGTTGAAGGTGTGGCCTTCGGCCCAACGCATCCGTTGCCGGGCCAGCTGTTTGAACCCCGCCACACACTCGGCCGGCGCCTGAATGAACGGCGTGTACAACACCTTGTAGCCGTTCAGATATAGGCGCAGCGTCAGCTCCCAGTCCTCAGTGATCGACGTCCCCCAGCCGTGCTCGCGCAGCACGTCCGCTCGGATCATGAACACCGAGCCCGAGATCATCTTCAACGCACCCAGCAGCTCCTGGCTCGACCGCTCCACCACGTACGAGCCAGCGAACTCCGAGCGGATGCCCATTGTGATCCAGTTCTCAGAGGCGTTCAGAACGTGCCATTGGTAGCCTTGCACCACGGCCACTTGATCGTCGATAAGCCGCAGTTCCTCGACCTCATGGCCGGCCGCGCCACCATCCGCCTTGCCATCGCCGTGCCCATTCCCGTTGCCGTTGCCGTTGGCCCCGTAGAAGTAGGCCAGGAACTGATGCAGGATGTCCGGAGGCGGCAGGAAATCGGCGTCGAATACGACGACGAACTCCGCTCGCGGGTCGGTCCGCTCCAGCGCGACCTTCAAGGCCCCGCCCTTGAAGCCTGTCCGATCCGACCGATGGGAAATCTTCACCCGGGGCTGAGCGCCCCAGCGCTCCCGCAGGATCTCCCGCGTCTCATCGGTCGAGTCGTCAGCGACAACCACCTCGTAATTGTCGTAGTCGAGCGTCGTGCAGGCCGTCAGCAGGCGGTCGACGACCTCCCTCTCGTTGTAGAGCGGAAGGTGAATCGAGATGAAAGGCTGTCGATGGAGTCTTCCGTTCCCACCGTTCCCCCCGCCGAGCGCGCTCAGCCCCCGGCCGTTGCCCTTGCCGTTGATTCCCTTTTTTCCATTGCCGTTGCCGTGCCCATTTCCATTCCCGTTTCCGTTTCCGTTTGTGGTGCGGGTCGCCAGCAGGATCAGGGCGTTGGCGGCATAGTAGCGCAAGCCATACACGAAGAATAAGAGCCCGAAGGCCAGGGCGATCCCGGGGAGAAGAACGCTAGGCGAGGCGGCTATCGCCGCCAAGAGCAGCAGACCGGGGAGTGCGAGCCAGACCTTCCACGGTAGGCGGGCCATTGGCCGCGCGGCTGGGCGATCCGCCGGGCGCGCCTGGAGGCGGAGGCGCTGGAGCGGATCCTCGATGGCGTCGATCACCCGCTCCAGGTCGTCGTCCTTGACAAAGTAGGCCTCGGCGCCCGCTTTGAGTGCCTCGGCCCGCCACGAGCTTTCGGCGGCCACGAAGATCACCCGCGTGTTCGGCTGGCGATTCTTGATCTGGCGCGTGGCATCCACGCCGGACATCACCGGCATGTTCTGGTCCATCAGGATGACGTCCGGGTTCAGGCTCTCCGCCAGTTCGACCGCTTCCACGCCGTTGGCCGCCTCGCCGACGACCTGGATCTCCTCCACTTCGAGCAGGGCGCGCATCTCGCGCCGGAAGGTCGGGTTGTCATCGACAACCAGGACCATCATCCGGCTGTAGCGCCGCGTAACCCGAGCGTCAGTCATCCCGAAGATGCCCCTGCTGCATCAGCATTCATTGCGCTTTGCATCCTCTCGTGCCAATCCAGCCGTAAGGCTCCATCGTTTCCAAAACCGAGGGATCGCGGCCCGGACATCGTTGGCCGATCACGCCCAGGCCTGCGTCCGGCGCTTCGATGCCGGTCCGTACACCTGCCATCCCGCCGACATCGAATGACACGACCAGAATGTCTATCTTCGCCGCCATCCACTGCTCCACCCACCAGCACAGAAGGCTCCACTCGAGCCATTGGATTGCACAATCCAGGTGACGATCGGCCGCGGAAGGAGAACCTGCCGCCTTGCTTTGCTCTGCGGAGAGAGGCGCAGACCCAGGGGGCCGTTGCACAATTCTCTCGCTCGGTTGAGATCCCACTCGATCATCCAGCTTTCCCATCACCGGTCACCTTGAGCCGGGCGACAAAAAAAGGGCCACCAGGCTGCGGGAGACTGCGGGCTGGCGCCCCTAGGAATTCCATTCCACTCTCTTCGTTTATACTGCGTAAGGGCCCGGAAGTCATCCACAGGAGGGCTGGGCTCGAGTAGTTGAAAAGGCCGATCCTGGGATCGGCCTTTGGTCTTAGATCGGGTTGGATGCTCGGTCTTAGGTCCTACGACCCTTGTCGTAGGCTACATTTCCACCAGCCCTTCACGAATGGCGTACAGCATCGCCTGAGCGCGGCCATCCACCTGAAGCTTGCTGAAGATCTTGCCCAGATGCGTCTTCACCGTCTTCTGGGAGATGACGAGCTCACGGGCGATCTCCCCGTTGCTCATCCCCCGGCCGATGGCGCGCAGGACTTCCATCTCCCTTGGAGTGAGCAATTCGTGTATAGGTTGGGTTGCCTTCCCGCGATGAGCGAGCTCATCAAGCAGCTTCCGCAGGAGAGAGGGGGTTACGAGCGATTCGCCGTTGACCACTCGGGTGATCGCCTCTTTCAGCTCTTCGGCAGTGGAATCTTTCAAGAGGAAACCGCAGGCGCCGGCTTCGACCGCCTTCAGCAGAATCTGGTCTTCACCGAAACCGGTCAACACCAAGACGGGGACATTTGGGGCGACCTGCCTGAGTCGGCGAGTGGCCTCGACCCCATCCATCCCTTCCATGCGGATGTCCATCAAGACCAGATCGGGTTTGAGGCCCTGAGTCAGGGAAACAGCTTCAGCGCCGTCAACCGCCTCCCCCACGACGGACATGTCGTCGTCCATCTCAAGCATCAAGCGCAAGGCCTGGCGGACGACGGCATGGTCATCGGCGATGACGAGCCTGATCGGTTTGGATCTTCCACCAACACCGGACATCACCCTCATTCCGTATGACGCAGGTGCGCGATCACCTCTCGCAGCGACTTGAGGGTTTGCCTAGCCTGGGTCTTGATGCGTTGAAAGTCGGTCTTCGCCGCTACGGGATCGGTTTCCAGCTTCCGCTGATACGTTTCTAGTTGAAGAAGTAGGGCCGACAGCTCCTGCACAACTCCGTCGTGGAGTTCATTCGCTAGCTTGTCGGGGTCGAGCTGTGTCACTGGTAGGCCTCCTGGCATCCAACCGATGCCGGCTCCCCCCGACTGTAGCATGTGCAGGCCACTCGTCGATACCCAATGCCGGGACACTACTTTCAGGGTTGGCCTACACTCAAGAAAAGTGTGCCTATGCGAAACATTGAGAGGTTTGGCGAGGATAGTACTATTCGGCCCACGATTGTGCAACCTGGGCCATAGGTTCCGCTGCCTGATCATTCCGGCAGCTTCCGACGTGAGGGGGCGAATCCCCCTCTCCGATCGTGTGAACAGCCTCGGCACGAGTGCTCCTGTATGAACAGTATAGCGAGTCGGGCCCAGGCGGAGCGCCTTCAGGAACCTGACAGATCCTTGGCCACCTGAAGCGGGACGGGGTGCTTAAGGAGGGAATCTTGCGCCACGCGTGAGCCAGCCGAAAGGTCGCTGGCGAGGAGGGAGGCCTTGATGCCTTGAAGCTTTCCCGCTGCCGAACAATGCGGGGTATCTCAAACGAAAAGCCCCAACTGAGGCTTTCGGAAGGGGCCGGTTGCCGGTGCCCCCACGGGGATTCGAACCCCGGTTTTGGCCTTGAGAGGGCCACGTCCTGGGCCACTAGACGATGGGGGCAGCCTCGTGATTTTATCACGCCTTCCTTGTCAGATCCGGTCGCAAGACGCAGCGCGGAACGCGCATCTTCTCGCTTGCGTTCGATCAACTTCCCATTGCCCCCTACACCCGACCCATCGGGAGAGGGACCGTCAGGCTGGAAGAGTGACTGACGAAACCCTTCACGGATCGGACCCACATCCCTCGCACCCTCTCCCCCCACCCGGCCTTTCACGCGGATCCTCCCCAATCAGCCATTGCCGTAGGCTGGCGCCACCCGCACGTCGCGTCATGCGGCCTGAAGGACGCAAGGATGCAACACTTCTCCGTATCCTTCAAGTAGCGGTGTTCAAAGCGTTGTGGGATAGGTGGAAGTGGAGTGTAGCTCGTGGTTGTTCATCTCACTGGCTGGGTCCTATAGTAGTCCGCTTCGCCAAGGCCTGGACCAGCCTCGCCCGGCGTCCTCACTCAAGACATGGGTCATACGTATGTGCGCCGGTCGGCACCCACGATACGTGTCGCACCTTCCAGCCCCTGCCGCTGCAGCTACCAAAGTCCGAGACTCGACCATACCCTAGAGCTAAAGCAAAGCGATCACCCTTCAGGCACAACAGCTACCGCGGCCAGCTCAACGACCAGGCGAGCATCCGTTGCCAGGCGTGAAACCTCAACCGTCGTGCTCGTCGCCCGATGTTCGCCCATGTACTCGGCCATGACCTTGTTGATGGCGTCCTGATTCGTGTCAATATCTCGGATAAACCTGAAAAGCTGAACGATGTCTTCCAGGTTCCCTCCGGCAGCCTGGAGAACTCTCCGCAGGTTCTCCATAGCCATCCGGGTCTGCTCCCCGGCATGCAGGGGAATATCTTCAAAATCGGCCTTGATGTGAGGATGATGATGATAGATGGGCGCGGCTGTGACGCCGGCGACGTAGACCGTATGGCCAGATCGCACCTTTATGGCCGGCGTGTACGGCATGTTGTAAGCGGGATCGTTCTCTTCCGTGTGGATCAGTTCAAGGTGATCGCTCATCTTGCCCTCCGGGGCTAGATGAACCTAGGGAACGTGGGCCACGGCAATCAAGGGGGCCCGGGCATCGATAGATGATGCCCCAAAGTAGTGGCGCTAGGCATCAGGATGTCTTGACGGCGCGGAGCAGGATGCCACGACCCTAGGTCATCCACTCACCAAGGACCACTTCCCATCCCCGAGCAACATCAGCGCAAGAAGCGCCACAATCAGTAGGAAGTTGACATCCCATCCTTTCCCATGAGGCGTACTGCGGAACGGCTCACGGTGCTTCCAGATGGCGACCCAGGTCGCCACCAGCATGACGACAATCTGAAACGGTGCCACGTAGGGCGAGAAGACCCCCAGTGTGATAGCCACTCCACCCACGATCTGAACAACGCCCGCCAGGCCAACGGAGCCTGGCGGCAGGCCGTAATCTTCCCGCCAGATCCTGTTGAGATCATCCCATGCCTGGAATTTGTGCAGGCCGTGAGCGAAGATGATAATGCCGACCGCGATGCGGAGGATCAGAATGGCCAGATCGTTCATCGAGTATGAGCTCCTGAGCTGGACGCAGTAGGTGCGCTGTTGTCCGACAAGGAGGTGCCTGCCGACGTTGGGCTTCCAGGCCGGCATCCGCCCCACCAGCAGGCCCATCCGAAAGCCAGGTACCTGCCGGGGATACAGCTTGGCGTGCCCGGCCGCGGATTGCTCCAACAGCCGGGCCAACAAGGTCGTTGGGGAAGCACCCGCGGCGTGATAGTTGGCCTTGCAGTCTCGCCCGCACAACCTGTTTTCGGTGATCTGCCGTTCTAGAAGTTCACGGCATCGCGGCCCTTGAGGCCGAGCATCTCGCGCGCTTCGTCTGGCGAGGCAATCTCCCGCTCGAACTCATCGGCGAGCCGCTTGACCTTCTCGACCAGTTCGACGTTGGTGCCCAGGACTTTCCGGCGAACGAAAATGTTGTCTTCCAGTCCAACGCGTACATGCCCGCCCAACATGATTGCCATCGCGGCCATATGGAACTCTTGCGGATAACCCACACCGATGACCGACCACCGATAGTTTTCCGGGCCAAGCAGACGGTCGGCCGTCTGCTTCATCGTGATCAGGTCATCGGGAGTCGCAGCCAGACCGCCCAGGACACCAAGCACAAACTGAATCCAGTAGGGAGGCTTGATCAGACCATCGTTTGTTAGGAATTTCAGATTATAGAGGTGGCCCACGTCATAGGCCTCAAACTCAGGTTTGACGTTGTTCTCTTCCATTGTCTTGGCGAAAACCTGCATGTCACCAAAGGTGTTTCGGAAGATGAAGTCTTTGGTGCCTTCAACGTATTCTTGTTCCCAGTCGTGCTGCCAATCCTGCGGCTTGTAGCGACGCGCGACCGGGTGCATGGAGAAATTCATCGATCCGAGGTTGAAGGTAGCCAATTCGGGTCGGCAGGAGGCGGCTCCCCTCAATCGCTCTTGAGGCGTCATCCCCATGCCACCGCCGGTCGTGATACAGACGACCGCGTCACAACCCTCTTTGATGAGGGCCGCGATTTCTCCCACGATTTCGGGGTCCGAAGAAGGCTGTCCATTTTCGGGATTGCGCGCATGGATGTGGATCGATGCGGATCCTGCCGCGGCGCAAGCGATTCCATCGTTGGCGATGTCCTCGATCGTGTAGGGCAAGTGTGGCGTCTGTGTGGGGACCGTGATCGCACCGGTCAGAGCTGAGGTGATTATGAGTTTGTCCATATTCGGTCGTTCCTCTGGAGCCAACGTCCGCCGCGATCCGACAATCTGACGACACACCCCCTTCGCCCACTCTTATCGTGACCGCGCTGTCATCTAGAGAAATATCACACCGACATTTCTGCTATCCCCCAAGCTCACGCGCAGCTCCTTCTTCATGTATCCGGCGTACTCCACCAGCAGGCTGTACTCGCGGTCCGTCTCGAGACCATCGATCTTGAAATCACCGTAGTTGTTGGTCTTGGCCGTGCTGATGACCTGCCCCGAGTCATTGGCTAAAGTGACCTTTGCGCCCTCGGCGCACTCGTCGGTGTCCTCCAGCGCCACACTGCCAGCAACGAAGCCCTTCTCGTATCGGAACAGGTTACGGTAGTACACGCGGGGCAGCAGCCCATATTCCGGATGTACAACTTCCAACCCCTGCGACTCGCTGAGGCGCTGCATTTCGTCATCTTCCTCGTGCAGGAATTTCAGCGCGCCCGTTGGGCAAGCCTGAACGCATCTCGGCTGCTCCCATCCCTCATCCAGAAGATGGGCACAGAAAGTGCATTTCTGAGCCACATCCGACTCATCGTTCCACCAGATCACACCGTAAGGGCACGAGTCGACGATGGCCTTCTGCCCTTTGGCCTTCACTGGATCGATAATGACGATTCCGTCTTCCCGTTTGTAGACAGCGTCGTCTTTCGCGGCTTTTATGCAATCGGCATCGTCACACTGCATACACGGAGTCGGCAGGTAGGCCACGTCAAGCAGTGGAAACTGACCTCGTTCCTTTCGCATAATGTCTATCCACCTGTGACCATGCAGGGGCTGAGACGCGGAGTATGGGACCCAATCGTTTCCAACGAACTCATCCTTACATGCCAGGAAACAGTTGTTACAGTCGTGGCATTTTGCCACGTCGATGATCATGTTCCATTTATTCATGCCTCACCTCCTTCGTACCTCTCTATCTCTACGAGACACGAGTTAGGTGCCATGCCGCTCGAATTCTTGGTGATGAAACGACTTGGGGTCAAGATGTTGATGCATCCCGCTCGATCTGCAGACTCCCCTGGCTTGCCTAGCGGATCATATTCGGCACAAGACTCATAGGAGTGCACCGTGCCGGGAGAGAGACGCTCGGTCACTTGCGCGGCGCATATGACTGCGCCCCGCTCATTGAAGACTCTGACCAAGTCGGCTTCCTGGATGCCCCTTTTGTCTGCGTCCTTCGAGTTTATCCGTATGACCCAGTAGTAGTAGCCGTCTTCTTTCAGGACCCGATGGTCCTTGATCTCGTTTAGCCAGCTTCCTTTGGCATCGCCCATGGTATGAAAACTGAATCGCGGGTGCGGGGACACTAACTGCAAGGGGTACCTGCCATAAAGCTCCGTAGTGTGGTGGCCCTCCCAGGAAGGGATGTATTTGGGGATGATCGGTCGCTCTTCATCCGCCGGATCGAACTTCTTGAGACTCGACGATTCGAACTCCAACAGCCCTGAGGTCGTCTGAAGTCCCTTGCCGAATTCTTCCTGAGATTCGGGGTGGGGTCCCCAGTCCGGTGTATCGCGTTTTCTGTCTTCGGTGAACCATCGCAGAGCAGGCGTAGACTTGTAGTCCTCCGGCATTGGAACGACAAAGTAGCCCTTCTCGAAGAAATCTTCCCAGGAGATATGATGTGGGAGATCGCTGGCCTCAAACATGCGTTTGACCCAATCGAGTTCCGTCAGACCCCCTTCGGTGTAGAGCTCGTGAAACCCCAGCTTGCCCGCCAAAAGAGCGAAGATGTCGTAGTCTGATTTCGACTCTCCCAAAGGTTCGATGCATTTCTTCTGCAAGCTTATGACCCTGTGGTTAACCTGGCAAGTGGAATCGGGGATATAACCGAGGCAACCGGCGAATTCGCTGATGTCCCATCTTTCAAAATTGGTGCAAGCCGGTAAGATGATGTCGGCGAACTTCGCTTCGCCTTCGAACCAGATTGACTGGTTAACCACAAAGGGGAGCCTGTCGGTCTGGTAAGCCTTGACATAGCGGTTGGTCTCATTCATAGTGCCGATGAACGAGCCGCCATATCGGTAGTACATCTGGATCTCCGGGTAACCGTCAGCGGGATACTTGTACTGATGGAGCTGGGCTTCGATGGACTGTCCGCAGAAGCCCTTGCCTCTCCACTCATACTTTCCGTCGAGGATGCATTCCGGGATCCTTAGCCTGGGGACATGTTGGCCCATGGGACTATTGATGCTGGAACGAGTCGGCTTGAACTTCAAGCGGTAGACAAAGCGATACGCGGCCGCGGAATTGTCAATATCCCCGGATATGCCACCTTCGGCATAGCCCGGAAAGAGAAATTCCGAGTTATGCGGCGCGCCCTGCGTCGTTCCCCAGATGTTGATGCCTGGTTTTCCCAGACCCTGCATGGCCTGAAGGCAGATCATCAGACGGGCCCACTCTCCTCCGGTTGCAGCCCTGCAGGCACCCCCCCAGCCGCCCAAACCACCCGCAGCCAGCATGGTCTTCTTGCTGCCCCACTCTCTGGCCAGGGCTCTAATCTCTCGCGCTGGAATGGTGCTTTCCTTTTCCGCCCACTCAGGCGTCTTGGGAACCCCATCTTCCTTGCCCAGGATGTAGTCTTTCCATTTGTCAAAACCAACTGTCCGCGTCTTGATGTACTCCTTGTCGTAGAGATCTTCTGTGATCCAGACGTAGGCGATGGCACATGCCAGAGCGTTGTCCGTTCCCAGCCTTGGTGCAAACCACTTGTCAGACAGGAGACCCGCCGTGTGATTGAAGAATGGGTCAATGAAGATCATCTTGACCCCCAGATCCTTGAGCCACTGACGACGACAGGTGCTTTCGAATGCCGAGTAGATTCCGCTTGTTGTCTCGGGGTCACTTGACCAAAACACGATCATTTCCGTGTTCTTGAGGGCATCCTCCAACAGGTCATACTGCTCCGGAATGCCCAGCCTATGGCTGAATCCCCACATGTGCATGCCTCCCCAGTGCCAGCCCTCCCAACTATCGGGATTGTGCTCTGCGGAGGTATAGCCGGTCAGATTCATGAACCTCAAGAAGGCGCTGTGGCGGTAGCCCACGTGACCCCATAGATGGTGAGAGCCTGGGGTGGCCATCATCGCCGCCGGGCCATATTCGCGTTTTATTCGCTTGATCTCGCTGGTGACGATTTCCGCCGCCTCATCCCAGCTGATCTGCTCGTATCCCGATTCCCCCCTTTTCGTGCAGTTCCGTTTTCCGCCCGGATCGAAATCTACCCGTTTGAGGGGGTGCAGCAGTCGCGTCGGCGAATAGATCATCGAACGCCAGGCCAGCGAGTAGGGAGAGAGAGTGGTTTTCCGAGGTGGGGAGAACTCCCTGCCTCTCGCTTTAATGACCCAGGATGGAGCGTCCAGGTCGTCAAACTCCATCGGCGTGATCCGAATGACCTTGCCATCCTGTACGTATACGAATACCGGGCCGCCCGTCGTCCCATTGGTCAGCTTCTGAATGGTTCCCATAATCATTCCTCCCTCAAGAAAAAGGAAAGGTCATGAGCTAAGACGCACGCTTGCTGCCTTGCGGAGATCGCGAGCCAAGCCCATGATGCCTTGTGGGGCCACCAGCATGATGACAACCAGTATGAGACCCTGTATGAGTGAACTGATGCCCACGTATCTTGCCATTTGAAACCTCAGTGCCACAACGATGACCGTTCCTGCAAGTGGTCCCCACTCCAGGCCCTTGCCTCCGATGACCGTAGCCAGAAGCACGATCATTAACCAATTGATATCGAATGCGTTGTTCGGCTCTATGTATCCCTGGTTCATATAGAAGATTGCCCCGGCTGCGCCCGTTACGCAAGCGGCAATAATGAAGGAAGACAACTTCAATCTGAAGACGTTTATCCCTGAGCTTGCCGCACTGACGTCATTGTCACGAATAGCCGCCAGCCCCAGGCCGAACTTTGAACGCAGAATACTCAGCACGAGGATTACGGACACAAGGCCGATACCAAGCGCCAGCCAATATGTGGCCTCAGGAGGTATGGCGCGTACTCCCTTTACCATATAGCCCGCCCCCCCACCCTCGAGATCCCCACCCACCGGCTTCCAACGAAGAAATACCAGTCGCAGAATCGCTGGGACGACCAGGGTCCCAATGGCGAAATACACACCACGCATCCTGAAGACAGACACCGAAATAACCATGGCGAATACTGCCGCCACCGCACCTCCGACCACGATCCCAACATAGTATGGAATGCCAAGCCAAGTCAGGATCGTCATACTGTAACCACCCAGACCGATGAACGCGGCCGGGCAGAGCGCCAGCAGGCCGCTAAACCCCGCCAGCAAGTTCCACATGTTCGCCGCGGCCAGAAACACATAGAAATAGAACAAGTACAGTAGCCACGTTTGGGGTGCACCTACCACCGGAAGCAGAGTAAGCACGACTGCAACCGCGACCAGCAAGATCAGGAGCACATAACTACGCACGCCACCTCCTGGCTTTAGCGACCAAACAATCCCTGCGGTCTGATCGTCAAGACCACAAGCACCATCGAGAATGGGACAAGCAACTGCCCGGTCGGCCCCAAGAAATGGCCGCCCAGCGTTTGAGACAGCCCGAAGATCATCCCGCCGATGAAGGTCCCAACCATGCTTCCCAGGCCCCCCAGGATGGTCACACCGAATGCAATGATCAGAAGTGCGGTGCCAGAGGTCGGGTTGAACGAGAAGGTCAAGCCAAAGAATATGCCTGCTATTGCAGCCAGAGCCATGGCGATGCCGAAAGCGATTTGCGATACCCTGCCGGGATTGATGCCCATGAGCTCAGCGGTCTGCCTGTCCTGAGAAGCCGCAGTGATCGCCTGACCCAGGTAGGTTTTTTCCAAAAACTGGCGAAGCGTCAACATCACCACCAATGCAATGACGAAGTCCAAGATATAGACAAGGGGGATATAGACAGATCCTAATCTGAATGTGGTCATGCTATAGCTTGTTGTCAAAGCTCTGGTTTGTGGGGTCCAGATTATCTGCGAAGCATTCTGAACAATAAGGGCGAGACCAAATGCAACGATCAGGGCCGCATCAGCCGACTTTCTGGCTGCCCGGTGGAGAAGATACTTCTCGATCAAGAGGCCCAGGATGAAGAAAAGCGGCAGGCTTGGCAACAACCACAACAGGGGGTTCAACCCCCAAATCGTGATTGCTGCAAACGCCGTGTAGCTTCCAAGAATGACCAAGTCTCCATGTGCCACGTTGATAACCTTCATGACCCCGAAAACCAGGGAAAGACCCAGGGCGATGGTCACATAAAGTCCACCCATCAGTATTCCAATCACAATTGGCGATGCCAGACTTGAGAGTTGGCTCATCCGCTCAAACCTCTCCAGCTCCGGTGTTTGTCACGCGCCGAAGTAGGCATTCCTAACCTCCTGCTCCTCGACCAGATCGAGGGCGTCCCCGCTTAGGACAATCCGCCCAGTCTCTATCACATATGCTCTGTCTGCTTCGTGTAGCGTCCGCCACACATTCTGTTCGACTAGCAGGATGGTGATCCCTCGCGCTCTGATCTCATGCAGTGTTCGAAATAGCTCACTTACCAGAATTGGGCTGAGGCCGAGCGACATTTCGTCGATAATGATCACTCCAGGATTAGCCATCAAACCACGGCCGATGGCCACCATCTGTTGCTGGCCTCCACTCAATGTCTTTGCCAATTGGTGTTTTCTCTCCTCCAAGATGGGGAACAGTTCATATACCCGCGCAAGGTTTTCTCCTCGCGTCGACCTCGATTTGCGGTTATAGGACCCGATAACGAGGTTCTGGAGCACCGTCATTTCCGGGAACAGCTTCCGCCCTTCCGGGACATGCGAGATCCCCTGGTCAACAATCTCGTAGGCATTCAGATTGGTGATATCCTCACCTCTGTATTTGATGCTGCCCTTGGAGGGATGCAGGACCCCGGATATGGTTTTCAGCAAGGTGGTCTTACCCGCCCCATTGGCCCCGGCAATGGCCACCATCTCGCCGCTCTTGACTTCCAATGACACTCCCCATAGCGCCTGGAGGTTGCCGTAGAACACATCTATGTCAGATATCTTCAGCAGCACATTCTCTGACATCTCTATATTTGCCCGCTTTCTCGTATCTCACGCCTGCCTGACTGCCGGTTGTCATCGGATTCGCCCAGATAGCATTCGATGACCCTCCTGTCTTTCATTACCTCATCAGGCCTTCCGAACGCGATTGTTTCGCCCTCGTTTAGCACAAGGATCATGTCCACGGCGCCGATCATAACTTTCATGACGTGTTCGATCAACATGATTGTCACACCTTGATGGCGGATGGCTCTGAGAATCTCCAGTATCCGCGGGATCTCAGATTCATTCAGGCCGGCAGCCACTTCGTCAACCAGCAGCAACGCCGGGTCTGTAGCCAAGGCCCTGGCAATCTCGAGTCTCTTGAGGGTGATGGTCGACATGTCTTTGGCAAGCACGTCTTTCTTTTCAAGGAGGTCCGAGTTCTTGAGCACCTCCAGGGCTTCGGTCTCGGCAGCCGCCCTGCCGATCCCCTTCCCGTACATAGCGGCAATGGCTACGTTTTGCTGTGCAGTGAGATCCCCGAAGGGTTGGGGAATCTGATAAGTCCTGGCTATCCCGAGGTGACAGACCTTGTGTGGCGGGTAACCTGTGACGTCTGCTTCTTTGAAACTTATCCTGCCTGTGTCTGGCTTATGCAACCCACATATGACGTTCACCAGAGTCGTCTTGCCAGCGCCATTGGGCCCCATTAGGCCCATGATCACGCCCGTCGGCAGGTCGAAACATATGTTATTTAGCGCGAGCAGCCCTCCGAAATGCTTGCTGACTCCGCTCACTGACAGTATCGGCTCGTCCAAGCAACCACCTGTCCTTGAGATAGTGAAGAGGTGGATCGGGATAGGGCGAGCGTCTTGCGGCTCGCCCCATCCCGACCTGTTGCGTGAGTCAGGGCGCCGCAGGAACTGGGAAGATGAACTCCGTCGAAGCCGCTAGGAAATCGTGCTTCGAGAAGGTGATCGGTAACTCCCAAACCCATGGCTTGTCGGTCTTCTGCCACTGACCAACGAAGAGCGGTATCCAGCTGAAGTGCGTATCTGTGTCGAACTTGACATCATAGTTGACTGTTTGCATGTCGGTTTCTGCCAAAGCCGCATTGATGGCTTTGCCATCGAGCGACCCGGCTCGTTCCACGGCATCAAACAGGACTTGCATTGGAGCATAGCCGTGGCCTATGCCGCGGTTTAGTGGTTGGCCGGTCTCTTGAATCCATCTGTCAGCCAGTGACGCAGGAGTCGTTTCGCCGATGCCGGGCCCCTGATAGGCCGGGTCCCACCAGACCTCCGTGGCGACCCCTTGCGGCAGGTCTCCGCCCCAGGAGTTCACGTCGATATAGAAGAGCGGCGCCCTTCCGACCATCACGATCTTCGGATTGAAGCCCAGCTGTTTGCACTGTCTCCACAGGGTTGCGAACTCAGGACCAGGCACGTTGCCCCAGAGTATCTCGACGCTGCTGTTCTTCCACTCGGTGCACATCGCCGTGAAGTCTGTCGTGCCGAGGGGGTAGAACCCGAGTTTGTGGTCCATGCCAATGACGGTCGCGCCCCACTCCTCCAGGAGACCGGGGAACAACCCGTACCAGCCGATGCCGTCCGGCTCATCCGTGGCGAAGACACCGGCCACTTTATTGGTCTGGTCGCCGTAGGCGTCCAGCACTGCGAACCAGGAATCCCTGATGGTGTATCCGGGCTTACCGTACCTTGGGTCGCCTTCGGGAGGCGGAGTGGCAATTCCAAAACCTGGGAACCACGTGTACTGCCACTTTGTCTCCGTCGCGTTTCGAGCAGCCAGCCAGGGCTCGAGAGGCCCACCGCCGATGATATGCGGAATCCCGTACTTCTCAGCCACCTCAGCTGTAGGGATGTGCATCGCTGGCGACATGTCGGGGGAGAACAACAGGACTACTTTGTCGCGGAGGATGAGGTCCTCCGCCAGTGGCCCTGCTTTGGCCGGATCGCTCTCGCTGTCAGCGATGATCAGTTTCACGGGGATCTTGCGATCGAATTCCTTCACATAGATCCCCCCCTGGGCATTAATATCATCCACGGCCGCCTGCGCCCCCCATGTGCCGCCCTGACCAAAGCCCGCGAACATTCCGACCAGAGGTGCACTCGAGCCGATGAGGATGTACTCAGGGCCGGCGGCTACGGCTGGCGCCGTGGGGGGCGGGGCACTGGTCTCCCCGGCGGGTGGGACTGCGGTCGGGGCAGAAGTGGCTGCCGGAGCAGCGCAGGCCGCCAGCAATAGACTCAAGATCGTGACGAGAGCTACGGCCAATTGTGTTCGTTTCATTTCGCACTCTCCTATTCTTCTTCTCCATGCCGAAAAGAGATCCGACTTGCTCTCCCTGATCGTGGGCTAACGACTATTCTGTCTGCTTTCTCCTCCTCTCGAGTGGCGTTGCCGTTCGGCAAAGACATTAATGAGATAGGTCAGAAGGCGTTCTCGCGATTCCGCTATGTCGGCTTCTGGCCAATCCCGAAAGCCTCTGCCGCTCTTGAACCCCAATTCGCCCGCAGCCACCTTGGCTTGAAGCGTGGTCGAAGGAGATGGATCGGCATTGATGTGTTTCAGGATGTAGTCGTGGATAGCCAGGGTGAGATCGAGGCCTATCATATCGGCGGTCTCGACGGGGCCGAGGATTGGAAGCCGCAAGCCGAATCCGTTCCGTATGACCTCGTCGACTGTTGACGGGTCGCAAATCCCTTCATCGATAATGGCGAATGCTTCACGCCACAACGCATGTTGGAGACGATTGCCAACAAAGCCTGGTACATCCTTGTGTACGTGAACGGGGTGTTTGCCGACTCGAGCCAGGATGTCATAGGTCGCGGTTGTGCACCAGTCGGCGGTCCCTTCAGCACGCACCACTTCCACCAATGGGATGAGGTAGGGAGGATTCCAGAAGTGCGTCCCGAGAATCCGCTCTCGATGCTCTGCCTCCGACGCAATCTCGGTGATACTGATCACAGAGGTGTTGCTGCACAGGATGGCCCTCTTTTGGCATAGGCGGTCCAGGTCAGCAAAAGTCCGCTGTTTGAGCTCCAAGTTTTCAAAGACGGCTTCGAACACGAAATCACAGTCTTCACAAGCTGAAGCCATGTCAGCCGTTGTATTGATGCGGCCGAGGATCTCCTCTATCTCAAAGCCAAGGTTGATACCATGGTTTGCCATGGTTGTGAGGTTGGCGCGCACCCGCTCTTTCGCTGAGCTGAGGATGTCTTCATCGATATCGACCACCGACACGCGGTGCCCGTGCACGGCGAAAACCTGCGCAATGCCGTGCCCCATCAATCCGGCGCCTATTACCGTGATACGTTCGGGGGGAAACATTTCTCTCACTAACCCGCGGTATAGCCACCATCCACATACATGATGGCGCCAGTCATGAAGTCGGAGGCCTTCGACGACAGGTATAGCACCGCTCCAATGAAGTCTTCCGGCTCGCCCAAACGGCCGATGGGGATGCGGTTCAGGAAGACCTTGTAGCGCTCCTTGTCGTCGAACATCCACTGAGTGAGTTGAGTGCGGAAGACCGTTGGAGCGATCGCATTGACATTGATGCCGTATTCGCCCCACTCGCAGGCCAGGGACCGGGTTAGAACATGCACCGCGCCTTTTGATGTAGCATAGCCCGTGTAGTTCTTCATCCCCAGCAGGCCGCGGGTGGACGAAACAAGAATGACCTTGCCGCCTCGGCCCTGCTCAATCATTACGCGGCCCACTTCTCGACTGAACAGCCACGAGCCCTTCACATTGACATCCATGATCTCTTCGAATTCCTCGACGGGGAACTCAGTGATCGGCTTGACGCGACTCAGTCCAGCCGCGGTGATGAGGATGTCGATGCCGCCGAACTGTTTGACAGTTTCTTCGACGATGCGTTTCACATCATCGGGTTCATCTGGCCGGCCTGCGACATGGGCCGCCACGTACCCAGATTCCTGGATCTCCTTGACGATGGGCCCTAGCTTCTCCTCTGAGCGACCCGTGAGCATGACTTTTGCGCCGGCTTTCGCCAGGCCCTTTGCACTTGCCTGACCAAAGCCACCTGAGGCGCCTGTAATGAGCGCCACCTTGCCGCCAACGTCAAACAGCGATTTGCTGTCGGGTATGTGCTCCATGTTGAACTTCCTCTTATGCCGGCGGATACGGCATCACGACCAGCATGGTTGCGACGCTGTTGGTTTCGTTCCGAACTTCTCGGTTTTCGTTTGGCCCGATGTATACTGAGTCCATTGGCCCCAGCTTGACGGTCTCGCCCTCGGTTTCGACAGTCAACTCGCCTTCCAGGATGATGTAGATCTTGTCGAGCGGAGAAGCATCTCGCTCTGCCTTGGCGCCGGGCAGGTAGTAGGAACAGCCAACCCAGTACGGCGCCTCGCAACCCATGCTCCTATGTTGCAGCCACATGGCGTGGCATGTCGGGGTGTGCTTGGGAGGACTGTACTTCACCGCTTCTTCGAGATATGTCACCTTCATGGAGCGCCTCCTTAAGTGCTAAAGACGGAACTCGCCGGTCGGATCGACAATCGCGACCATGCGAACGATGCACCCATCGCCCTTAACCCAGCGCCAAGGGAAGGCGGCGATGGTTACGCGCTTCCCAGTGACCCGGTCTATGTCACCGCCGACGTTTTCGAAACCGACGATGCCGTTGCCCAACAGAGCCCGGTGACATGGTTCCCACAATGAGAAGACTTCCTCAACTCGTTTGCCAGTTTCCTGCTCAAACTCCTCACACACCCAAGGCAGGATCGGTCCGCCGGGACCGTGCGGGCCAATGGCGGTCGCCAGAGGGTGATCCAGGGCCTGGTGGTCCACCCCGACGGCTTTGACACCCTTGTCCCGCAACCATTCCCCGGCTTCGGCGTACAGGCCGGGTGAGTAGCAGAAATACTTGATGTTATCGCCGTAGAATTTGTGCCATCCCGTATTGATGATCACGATGTCCCCGGGCTCGATTCTGGGCTCAGCCTGCTCGAGATCCTTGGGCATGATCTTCTCCCACTTGCCTTTCGGGATTGAGACGACGACAGCCGTACCGAAGAAGCGATCGAGTGGCACCTCGTCCATGAACGGTGCCCCTTCAACGACGTGCGCCGGTGCGTCGGTGTGCGTGGTGCAGTGCATGAACGTGGTGATCTGTTGAGAGAGCACCCTGGATTTGGCGTGGTAATGGAACCGTTCAATCTTCACGTCTGGAAAATAGGGCCACAATGGGGCGTTGTGTCCCCAGGGGTGGCTCAGGTCATAGAACTCCAGTTGGTCAGTGGATGAAGGCATCGCTCTTACCCTCCTCATGCTTTGTTTGGACTGAACAAGATAGGATGGCTCGCGTCAGGCTTCGGACGCACCCTGGTATGCGGTTTCTTCCGTTCTTTCCAATTGACCAACGTGCTCGGCAATTGCACTGCCTACGTCGACCACATGGTCGTACATGAGCGAACCAGCAAGTTCAGCGTCCCCAGACTTGCAGGCTTCGAGAATGGCGCGGTGCTGTACTTGAGCTTGCGGCATGCGACCCAACTGGGCGATATAAGCACGCAAGTAGTGTTGAGTGCGATATCGCAGCTTGACGATAAGGTCGCAAAGATGCCTTCGGCCCGACGGCGAATAGAGTACGGTGTGGAAACGGTGATTCAGTCTCACCAGGGTGACCACTTCATCGAGGTGAGAATCCATTTCCTCGATGAGAGAAGTCATTTCAGCATGAGTGGCCCCGGTCATGTGCGGGACGGACAGGTGTGTGCCTAGCTGTTCCAGTGTCCCCCTGATTTGATAGATGTCCTGGAGGTCATCGGCACTCAACTGGGTCACCACAGCGCCCCGATGAGGAAAGATGCTCACCAACCCTTCGGCCTCAAGGTCGCGAAGAGCTTCCCGTACGGGCATTGTGCTGACATCAAAACGAACGGCAGTCTCGTCCAGACGGATGTGCTGGCCTGGAACGAGGTCACCATGAATGATCTCGTCTCGCAAGTACTCTACCAAAGCGGTCTTTACTGTACGTGGAATGGATGATTTAGAAATGTACCCCCCTTTCTCTGATATTTGATCAAATATCAGATGTGCGCTCATCATACGGCGGATTGCTTGTGATGTCAAGCACAGACAGGCGGATATCGAAGCGTGGGCGATCGGGGGCGGATCCGGCGAGTGACGCACCTTTCGCGGCCGAAGGAGAAAGAGACCATACCGCTGTGAGGGGCTGGGAGGCAATGGGTCATTCGCGGCACGCCGGAATGGTCTGAAGGTATAAGTGAACGCACTGAACAACGCGTAAGTTCAGACGCCCGGATCGCGCGCGTAATGGGTCCTTGCGTCAGGCCTGCTATAATAATCCAACTCGATTCGTCCAGTTTCCTCCAGGAACCACAGTGCACATGACTTCGGCTGACATCGACCGTGAGCTCGAGAGGCTTCTGCCCCGGGTGCAGAAGCCCGGGCGTTACACAGGCGGCGAGCTCAACCAGACCACCAAAGATTGGCGGCGGGTCCTCACCCGAGTCGCCATGATCTTTCCCGACGTCTATGACCTGGGCATGGCCAATCTCGGATTGGCCATCCTGTACGACATCGTCAACCGACAGCCGGATATGCTGGCCGAAAGGGTATTCTCACCCTGGCCGGACATGGAAGGCGCCATGCGCCAGGCCGGTGTTCCGGCCTTTTCTCTGGAGACCCGGCACCCGCTCGACGAGTTCGATATCCTGGCCTTCTCGCTCCCCTACGAAACGCTGTACACGAATCTGCTTAACATGCTCGACCTGGGCGGCGTGCCGATCGAGGCAGCAGACCGAACCAGGGATGATCCACTGGTGATAGCCGGCGGCCACGCGGTGCTCAACCCGGAACCGATGGCCGCCTTCGTCGATGCCTTCGCCGTTGGCGAGGGCGAGGAAGTCATCCTCGACATCGTCCGCTGCCATCAGGAATGGAAAGGCAGCGGCAGGCCGCGCCTAGAGCTGCTGCGCTCACTGGCCGGGATATGGGGAGTCTACGTCCCGTCTCTGTACGACATCGATTACTTCGAAGACGGGACGATTTCGCAGGTTTCTGCAGGATTCCCCGAGGCCCGGATGCCGGTGGTCAAGCGGATCGTCCCTAAGCTCCCGCCGCCTCTGACGAGATTCATCGTCCCCTACATCGATGTCACCCACAATCGGATCCCCATCGAGATCATGCGGGGTTGCACGCGCGGCTGCCGTTTCTGTCAGGCGGGGATGATCACTCGACCGGTGCGGGAGAGACCGGTGCTCGAGATTGTTGAAGCCATCGAAGAAGCCCTCGCTCGGACCGGTTTTGAGGAGGTCGGGCTGCTTTCCTTATCGTCCTCTGACTATGACGAAGTCTTGGAGCTGGTGCGTCAGGTGAGCGATCGATTCGCCGGTCGCCACGTGGGTCTCTCCTTGCCTTCGCTACGCATCGAAACATTCTCGGTTGAGCTGATGGATCTGCTCGAAGCCCAGTCCCATCGCGGCGGATTCACCCTGGCGCCCGAGGCAGCCACCGAGCGGATGCGCGAGATCATCAACAAGCCGGTGACCACAGAACAGCTTCTGGACACGGCCCGCGAGATTTTCCGTCACGGATGGCACGCCATCAAGCTCTATTTCATGATCGGCCACCCATCAGAAACGTTGGACGACGTAAGGGCGATTGCCGATCTCTGCAGAGAAGTCAGGGCGATCGGCCGCGACGAGATCGGCGGGAGGGCCAAAGTCACCGCAGGCGTGAGCACCTTTGTGCCCAAACCACACACGCCCTTCCAGTGGGTCCCGTGCGATTCCTTCGAACAGATACGCGCCAAGCAGGCGTTGCTCAAACGAGAGCTCCGTGGGCCCGGGCTGAAGCTCAATTGGACAAACCCGCGCGAGACTCAGCTCGAGGCCTGGCTGTCTCGCGGTGATCGGCGGATGGGCAACGTCATCCTGGAAGCCTGGCGCCGCGGGGCGCGGTTTGACGCCTGGACCGAGCATCACGATCACGAGGCATGGATGCAGGCCTTCGCCGCGGCCCGCCTCGAGCCCGAGTTTTACACTCACCGTGAACGTCCGATCGATGAAGTGCTTCCCTGGGATCACATCGACGCCGCCGTCAGTAAGCGCTTCTTGACAGAGGATTACCTGTGGAGCCTTGAAGGCCGGACGCGGGTGGACTGCCGGGAGCGCTGCTTCGCCTGCGGGATCCTCCCCAAGTTCGTCGAGCTGCGGCGCATGCATCCTGGCGATGGCTGGGAATGCCCGGAAGTGCGCTCACCCTCGCGTATGCGGGAGGATGTCATCCCGCTTGTCCCAGCTTGAGCTGAGGCTGGTATCGGCCTGATGTCGTCACAACCCCGATCAACGCGGTACCGGATCAGATTCAAGAAGACGGCCGGCATGCGTTTCACCGGGACGCTGGACTTGCAGAGAACGCTTGAGCGGACGATGCGCCGGGCGTCTCTCGACGTGGCCTACACCCAGGGCTTCAATCCGCGCCCGCGGTTGAGCCTGGGGGCCGCACTGCCCCTCGGCCTGGTTAGTGACTGCGAGCTTGCGGACATCTGGCTGGAAGGGGCTGGCGAGCCGGGGAGAGTGCTAGACGGATTGCGGCGGGCAGAGCCGCCGGGCCTGGAGTTCCTCGAGCTAGAACCAGTCCCAGACGAGGAACCGTCACTCCAGAAGTTGATAACAGCCGCCGAATACCGGGCAGAGATGGACCCGGATGGCGCTGACGGGGAGATTCAAGATCGCGTGGAGGCTTTGGTGGGAAAGGAAAGCCTCCCGCGCGAGCGCCGCGGAAAGGCCTACGACCTTAGGCCCTTGATCGACTCTCTGGAAGTCGAAACCGACTCGGCGGATTCCATGGTGTTGCGGATGCGGCTGGCCTCGCGCGAGGGTGCGACGGGCCGGCCGGACGAGGTTTTACTGGCGCTCGGCCTTGATCCCCTCGCCGCGCGCATCTGCCGGACGCGCTTGTTCCTTTCAACTCCCACACATTCAGGCTGACGCGCCGATCCTCAGCGCCCCGAAGCTTGGTCGCCTCGCTCTGGCGTCCGGAAGCTCTGCCTCTGGCCGCGGGCGCAGCGAGCGGGCCCGATCAAGACTCCCCCAGCGGCTGCGCCGCTGAGCACCAGCAAGCTGGTGCACTCCATAATCCTTTTGTGGAGTCCGGCAGCTTGCGTGCACTTACGCGAACCCCTGACCAGACAGTTCCTGACCCGCAGTTCATCGCAAGCGATCCGCCTCCCCCCCGCCGGCTCCGCCGCTGCGCCCAGGCAGAACCCTTGCACTCCATGATCCTCTTGTGGAGTCCACAGCTTGCTGCTGGGCGCAAGCGAAGCTCGCGGTCAGGATCGGTCCCCCCGCCGGCTCCACCGCTGCGCACAAGCAGAGCCTGTGCAATCCATGATCCTCGTGTGGAGTCCAGCAGCTTGCTGCTGGGCGCAAGCGAAGCTTGCCGCAATGGACAACCCCCTGCCCTGACCCCTCCCGACCCACGCTTCCACGCGCTCGATCCGTCCCTCCCCCCAGCGGCTGCGCCGCCGAGCACAGGCAGAGCCCGTGCACTCCATAATCCTCCTGTGGAGTCCAGCAGCTTGCTGCTGGCCGCAAGCGAAGCTTGCGGCAGTGAAAGACTCCAGCAACCAGCCCTCCCCGCGCGCAGGCGTGGCGTTCTAGAACGGGGTTGTCTAAGCTAGAAATCGTCAATGATCGCGAGCTTGTCAATGGGGCAAGCGAGAACAATCTCGCGAAATCGAGGGTCAGCGCTTTCCATGAACCACTGGTAGCTGCAAAATGGGTAATCTTCTGGACGGCTGACCAGCCCGTGGCGCACGGGATTGGTGTGGACGTAGTGGAGCCTCGCAAGGTAAGCTCGTTCGTAGGTCAAACAAGTATCCCAGTAGTTGCTCCAGACACGCCGCCCGGGAGTCCCATCAAACGCGTTGATGAAGCGGCCTGTAATGGAGTGAAGGGAGCGGATCAGATCCGCCAAGGAATTGGAGTGGTCGGGAGCACGCGCGATGACATGGTAATGATTCGGGAGAACGGACCACGCCTCAAGCCTCCAACCCAAAAGGCTCGCGCGTTCGAAAAGCGTGCGACAGAAGTGGGCTCTCTTCTCTGGCCGGTCCAGCAAGTTCTGATTACGGTGGACGGACCCCGTAATCATGTAGCTTGCCCCCGCACGAAAGAGATGCGGAGGGGCATGTGGGTACTCTTTGTAGACTGTTTCGTTCATGCATTCCCCCTTCGCCACGCGGCCAGAAAACCAAATTAGTCCTCGCCACCTGACATGCGGCGGCTACGCCGCCGTGCACCAGCAAGCTGGTGCACTCCATGACCATCCGGCTCTCGGCTGAGCCTACATCTTGAAGAAGCCCATCATCTTCATCGCCAGGCCAAGATCGCCCTTGAGTTTGAGGCGCTGCTCGGCGAAGGCCGACATGGCATTGAGCTTGCCACCGATAATCGAGATCCAATCCTTCTCGTCTACAGTGACAGCCAAGGTGGGTTTCTCTCGTATCCCGCGCTCGACGCTGCACGCGCCCTTGGCGATCTCGGCATACCAATCTCCGGCTTCCCCGCCAGTGAAATGGAACTGAATGACGGCTTCCACGCCTTGAGCTTTCTCCGGAAGGAAGGCTTTAGGCATTCGCTCCATCAGTTTCTCGATCGTAAGTTCTTCCGACATCTCGTATTCGCCTCCCTAAATGCTTAGATTTTCGAAGACACCGGCAGCGCCCATGCCGCCCCCGATGCACATCGTAACCATACCATAGCGCGCCCTGCGCCGGCGCAGCTCATGGATCAGCTGGACCGTCAGCTTGGCCCCGGTGCAACCAAGAGGATGACCGAGCGCGATCGCCCCGCCGTTGACATTCACGATATCCGGATTCAGCCTGAGCTCGCGGATGACCGCAACCGCCTGCGCCGCGAAGGCTTCATTCAATTCGATCAGCTCAATGTCCTGAAGCTTCATCCCAGTCCGAGCCAGAATGCGCGGCACGGCGCGCACCGGACCAATGCCCATGATCTCAGGTCGGACCCCGGCGACGTTGAACCCCACGAAACGCGCCAGCGGCGATAGGCCGAGCTTCGCCGCCAGGCCGGCTTCGATCACGATCACCCCGGCCGCCCCATCGCTCAACGGTGATGAGTTGCCGGCCGTCACCGTGCCGCCCTGCTTGAATACCGGCTTGAGATTCGCCAGCGCCTCGAGGGTGGTCTCGCGCCGCAAGTGTTCGTCGGTGTCGAACAAGCTGCGCGTGCGCACGAAGTCGCCGTTCGATCCGGGCCTCACGACATCAAATTCGACCGGCACGATCTCCTCGGCGGATTTTCCCCCGTCCTGCGCCGCGGCGGCTTTCATGTGGCTGTGGTAGGCGAACTCATCCTGGGCCTCGCGTGTGACTTCGTATTCGTCGGCCACGTGCTCGGCGGTGAGCCCCATCCCCAGATAGACCTCCGGAGACATATCGGCCAGCACGGGATCGGGGCTGATATTGAAGCCAATCATCGGGACGTAGCTCATCGACTCGATCCCGCCCGCGATAACCACATCCGCGCCGTTGGCGATGATGCGTTCGGCGCCGATAGCAATCGCCTGAAGGCCGCTGGAGCAGAAACGGTTGATAGTCTGAGCCGGGGTTTCGACCGGAAGCCCGGCTCGGATCGTCACGGGCCTTGCCATGTTGAGACCCTGCGCGCCCTCCGGCATGGCGCAGCCCAGGACCACGTCGTCGATTTGATTCGGCTCGATCTGGCCTTCGACCTGACGCATCAATTCCTGGATGACGGCCGCGCCCATATCCTCCGGGCGAAGGTTGCGGGTCGTCCCCTTCTTCGCCCTGCCGACCGCCGTGCGTGTGGCGGCAACAATCACTGCTTCACGAGTCATAGTCACCCTCCAACGGAAAAGAAGCCATCAGCGGTCAGAAGTTAGCAGTTAGCTGCTTGCAGTTAGCAGTTAGCAGTTAGCAGTTAGCCAAAACCCTCAACCGGCCCTCGAATGCAGGTCCGCCGGACTGTCAAAGAGCCTCCTGATGATCCATCACCACATGCTGTTCGGGCCTGATCCTTGATCGCTAATTGCTCATTGCTAATTGCTGGTTGCTAGTTGCTAATTCCTCAGCGGTTTGTTGTTCTGCAGCATGTACCACATGCGTTCGATTGTCTTGGGCTCGTGACACAAGGCCAGGAAAGCCCTTCGTTCCAGGGTGAGAATCGCTTCCTCGCTAACCCACCCACTTTCGCTCAGATCGCCTCCGCACAGAACGTAGCCCAATTCGCGGCCCACCCGCGCATCGTGCTCGGTGGCGTGGTTGCCGTCCTGGAGCTGGAACAGGGCCACCTTAAGGGCGGCCAGCGCATCGCGCCCCGCGGCGTAAACAGGCTCCGGCAGCGGGGCGCGGTAGCCGGGGGCCAAATCGAGAACCATCTTCTTGGCTTCGGAAAGCAGATGATCCTGGTTGACCACGACCCGATCGCGTTCTGAGAGGATCTTCATCTTGCGCGCTTCTTCGGCGCTCGTCGCTACCCTCGCCAGGCCGATCTGTTCAAAGGCCTGCTGCAGGAAAGGCAGCACCAGAGCGTTCGGGGTTCGCATTGGGGGCGAGACAATCCGCCGTACGATTTCCTTCGTGCCCGTCCCGGCCGGGATCACTCCGACGCCCATTTCAACCAGCCCAATATACGTTTCCGCGGCGGCAACCACTCGTGAGGCCGCCATGACCAGTTCACAGCCCCCGCCCAAGGTCATGCCGAAGGGTGCGGCCACAACGGGTTTGGTCGAGAAGCGGATGCTTTGCAGCAGACCCTGCAGCTTGCGAAGCCCGGCCTCGATCAGGTCGAAGTCCCCTTGCTGAGCCGCGACGGCGATCGTGAAGATGTTGGCGCCGGCGCAGTAGTGCTTCCCCTGATTGCCGATCACCATCCCAACCCATCGATCCTGCTTCAGCTCTTCCATCCCCCTCAGGCCCATTTCGTAGATATCCTCGTCCATCGCATTGGCCTTGCTGTGGAACTCGAAGAGCAGAACGCCATCACCCATATCGATGAGACTGGCGCTGTCGTTGGTCTCGATCTCCTGGCCTTGCGCCTTGAGCTCGGCAATCTGGATCACGTCGGGGTCTACCGGCAATGACCTGTAAACCCTTGCCGACGGATCGTAATATTCCACCACACCGCCCGCCTCGTTGCGGTAGAACGTCGATGCCCCAGCGGCCAGCATCTCTACCACCCAAGGCGGGATCTCAACGGCTTCCTCGCGGAGTTTCCCAAGTGAGCGCTCAAGGCCGATCGCGTCCCAGATCTGGAATGGTCCCAGCTCCCAGCCGAATCCCCAGCGACAAGCTTCGTCGATGGAGTAGACATTGTCACTGACTTCGGGGACGCAGCTGGCGGCATAGACGACCAGCCGCGAGAGCAGATGCCACAGATACTCGCCGGCCCGATCGGCGGCGTATGCAAGCATCGCCAGACGTCCGGCCAGATCGGCGATCGTTCTCCCGGCCTTGATCGACTCGAATGTCGGATTGACCGGCGGTTCGTATTCGAGCGACTCTAAGTTGAGCGTCCAGAACTGTCGCTCGCCGTCGACCATCGTCTTCTTGTAGAACCCCTGGCTCGACTTGTTCCCCAGCCATGCGCGCTCCACCATCCCCCGAATCAGTTCTGTGGTCTTAGGATGCCGCAGCGCCTCCCGGTGAGGATCATCCGGGATGGCGTCGTACAGATTTCGCGATACGTGCTCAAGGACATCGATCCCCACCAGATCGTTCAGCCGGAAGGTCGCCGTTTTCGGGCGGCCGATCGCCGGCCCGGTAATCGCGTCGACTTCCTCCACCGTGTAGCCGCGGTCGAGGGCATAGTTGATCGCCTCCGACCCGGCGATCGAGAGCATTCGGTTGGCGATGAAGTTCGGGGTGTCCTTGCACAGAACAACCCCCTTCCCCAGCACACGCGAACAGAACCTGCGCATGAAGTCGAGCAGTTCGGGAGAGTTCTTGGTATGGGGGATGATCTCGAGTAGCTTGAGATAGCGCGGCGGGTTGAAGAAGTGAGTCCCCAGGAAATGCTTCTGGAAGTCGTCGGAGAATCCTTCAGCGATCTGATGGATAGGGATCCCGCTGGTGTTGGTCGTCACGATCGAGCCTGGCTTGCGGACCTTCTCGATGCGGGCCATCAAATCACGCTTGATGTCCAGCCGCTCGATGATCGCTTCGATGATCAGGTCCGCCTTGCCGATCTCGTCGAAGTCGTCCTCCAGGTTGCCGACCGCCACCCGCTGGGGAAAGTCGTCGATGTAGAAGTTGGCCGGCTTGGCGCGCGCACACCTTTCAAGTCCGCTGGCCACTATCCGATTCCGAACGACCCGGTCCTCCATCGTCAGGCCCTTGGCCACCTCGTCACGGGTAAGCTCAGCAGGGACGATGTCCAGAAGGGTGCACGGAAGACCGACGTTGGTCATCAGGGCAGCGATCGAAGCCCCCATCGTCCCGGCTCCGATAACCGCAACGCTGTTAACAGCATATCTCATGGCCCACTCCAATTCCGCCAACCCTGAGGTGCGGGGCCGGCGAGATCAGCGAAGCTCCTTGCTCGAGTAGTTCAGGATCCGCCGGGCGACGATCAGCCGATTGATCTGTCCCGTGCCTTCGAAGATATCGTTGATCTTGGCATCACGAAACCATTTCTCCAACAGAAGGTCACGTGAGTATCCCAGTGGACCCATCAATTCCATGGCCCGCTGGGTGATCTTGGTCACGACATCCCCTGCTTTGACCTTGGACATCGAGGATTCAAGCGTGTTCGGCTTGCGTTCGTCCGCCATCCAGACAGCTTTCAGGACGAGCAGCCACGCCGATCTCAGCATGACCTCCATGTCGATGACTTCACGCTCGATGTTCGTCAGAAGCGCGCGCGGCAGACCATAACGGATCTCGATCCCCTGCTGCTGCAGCAGCTCTTTCACGAGCTCGACCGTCGCCCGCGCGATTCCCAGTGCGGAAGCCGAGACCAACGGACGCGTAGCATCGAATGTCGCCATGGCCCGCTTGAAGCCCTTCTTGCTTTCCGTGCCGACTTCGGGGCTGCCGAGGATCGAGTCAAAAGGCACCCGGCAGTCCTGGAGCACTATGGATGCCGTGTCGCTCGATCGGATCCCCAGCTTGTGCTCGAGTTTGGTTACGCTGCAGCCCGGCGTGCCGGCCTCGACGACGAAGGGCCGCATCCCGGCCCGCCCGGCCGCGGGATCGATCGTCGCCCATACGACAACAAAGCCGGGGGTGTCGACCAGTGACTTGTGACCGGCGGTGACGAAAATCTTCTCACCATTCAGCACCCATTCTTCGCCGTCGCGGACGGCGGTGGTACGAATGGCCGCTGTATCCGATCCGGCCTGAGGCTCGGTCATCGCCATGCAGGCCAAGATCGGCTTGTCGCCGGAGAATCGCTTCAAGAAGCGAGCCTTCTGCTCGGGGGTCCCAGTCGCTTCAACGGCTGCTGCGCCCAGGCCGCCGCCCGGTGTGCACAAATATAGCCCGGCGTCTCCCCACGACAGACACTCGATCATGACGGCCAGCCGCTGGTATCCAAGCCTCGGCCCTTCTTTACGCCCGTCGCCATCCGGCCTAAGCGAACCGGCACCCATGGCTTTCATCGCCTCGTGCATGAAGTTGATGTAGTCCCAGGGGATCTCATGTTCCTCTTCGTCAAACCGTCGGGAGACCGGGCGCATCATATTCTCGGCCACGGACTGCATCATGACAGTCGTCTTGCTGATGGACTCTGGCATCTCAAATGAGATCATGTCACATCCTCTCGCTTCCCACCTCAGTGTGGGATTTCCTCAGACCATTGCCAGGCCGGCGAAAGCTGGCAGGCCACGTCCGTTTCTCATCCATAGCTCGACCGGGTGTTCGCGGATGTATCCATGTCCGCCCAGGATCTGGACGGCCCGGTCGGTGACCATCATCGCGGTGTCGCTGACGCTCGTAAGCGCCAGGTAGGCCGCCCTGCCCGCGTCCTTTCCGGCGTCCAGCAGCCAGGCCGCCTCCCAGACCAGAAGCCGGCTGGCTTCGATTTCCGTCACCATCTCGGCCAGCATGAAGGCGATCACCGGCTTCTGTCCGATCGGGACCCCGAAAGCCTCACGCTCCTTGGCATAGTTCAAGGCGTACTCATAAGCAGCCTGGCTCAATCCGACCCCGAGTGAGGCCACCGCGACGTCCGTGGCAGCCGCGAGCGTCGAGAAGTCGTGACCATGCGGGCCGCCAAGGCGAGCCGAGCCAGGCACGCGAACTTTGTCGAGCTTGATCCGGAAGGTGGGCAACCCCCGGATGCCCATCAAGCGCTCGCGCTCACAAATCTGAATCCCCTTCGCGCCCTCGGGGACGAGGAACGCCTGCGGATCACCATTCACTCGGGCGTAGACCAAGGTTGATTCGGCCCTATCGGCGAAGGGAACGAAGACCTTCTCGCCGTCGATCACAAAGCCGTCGCCTTCTTCGACCGCGGTCGTCCGCATGCCTGCTGGATGGAAGTCGTAGGCCGGTTCGATGAAGGCCGCAGTCTGTGCCGTCCAATCGCCCTCGGCCAGCCGGGGCAGGTATTCCTGTTTCTGCTCCTCAGTGCCGACGGACAGGATTGGGAGCGCGAACAGCCCGGGTGTCATCACGGCCAGCGCTCCCGCGAGATCCCCCCACCCGAGCATCTCGGCGGCCAATACGCCGGTCACCGCCGACCGTTCGCCGAACCCGCCGTAGCGCTCGGGAATGCTCGCCTGGAGCACCCCCAACTCCCAACCCTTGCGGATCACGCCCTCAGGAAAGTCCCCACTCTCATCGGCTTCATGGGCTGCCTGCCTCAGATCGTTCAAAGCGTATCGCCGCACGGAATCGACCAGCATCTTCTGTTCTTCGTTTGGCTCGAAGCCGTACATCGATGCCTCCCTTCCAGGCGCTCTAGCGCTCTCGAACCCTCGCGCCGCGGATGCGCTGCGTGGTGGATAACTAGCCTCGCCCGAGTCTCCCCGAGTGATCCGGCCTGCATCATCTCGCTCATGAAGCGGCGGCCGCCTCACTCCGACGGATCGTCGGTGGGCTGGCCGGCAGTGTGCCGGTTCGACGGACATAGCGCAGTGCCACCGGTCCGTCTCTCTCCAGGTCGCGGTAGTTTTCCAGGCCTAAATAGCCGCGCTGCGCCAGATACTCGATGTGGGCGCCGGCCTCCTGGAACGCAAGCAGTTCGTGATACCCCGACGCAGACGGGAACAGACTGTGGGCAATATCAGCGACCGTTCGTGGTGTTTGGAACATGTCGACGACCGCGCTCAACCGTTGGCGATGCACATCTTCGATGGCTTCGATCCGAGCGATGAGATCCTCGATCGGGCCGTAATGCCCGCCCAGTGTGAGCCGGATACCGGAGGCGATCGGACGCAGGAGGTCAAGGGAGTCGAGGTAGTGACCCAGACCAGTGTACAGGCTCAGGCGCTCCGGCGATTGGTGTGGGCTTATCCGGCCCAGGACGTGATCCCCCGACAGCAAGATGTCGTCAACCCGAATGACGACATGGCCGGGACAATGGCCGGGCACGTGGGTCAATTGCAGCCGGCCGAGCCGCATTCCGATGGACTCATAGGTGAAGTCCACCGGCACGGAAGAAAACAGATTCTTGTTCAGAAGGTAGAGCGCCATCAGGCGATCGCGTTCCTCGGCCGAGGCGCCAGATTCGTCGAGGAACTCGTGCAGCCGGCGAGCGACGAGGGTCAGTCGCTCTTCATAGTTGGTCAGAACTCGTAGGTCCAGTTCATGCACGCCGACCGAGACGCGGCTTCGCTCGAGGACGAAAGGAAGCCCACCGAAATGATCGATGTGACCATGCGTGATCAGAACATGGGTGAGATCCCCCCACCCGGCCGGTTCGTTGTATTGCCTCTTGATCTCATTGAGCCCGGCTTCGAGCATGGCGTTCGAGTCGCCGAAACCCGAACCGGCATCGATCAGCGCCTTGATGTCGTCGACCAGAAGAAGATGTGCGTATCCGTGAAGGCCGGGGAACAGATCGATCGGCCAGCGGTAGATGCGAGCGCCGTCACTCGTCAGATAGCGCTCAAGCCCGTCGCTCATCGGCCTTCCGACCTCACGCGCGGCTCGAGGCCGTGCAAGATGAGATCGGTGAAGACCTCGGCCAATTCGCCGGCTTCCTGGCCTCCGCCTTGGCGGAACCAGGTGATCATCCAGTTCTGAATCCCGAGCAGGGCGAAGGTCGTGGTCTTCTCATCGACATCCCTGAAGCGACCGGCCTCGACCCCCTGACGAACGAGGTCCCGCCAGAGAGCCTCATACCGATCGCGGCGGCGGACGTGACTCTGCCGCAAACCGGGCTCCAGACTGCGGTACTCGAGGAGCAACACGGCGGCCAGGTCAGCCTCCCCGGCGATCCGGCTGACGTAGACCCTGATCGCCTGGCCCAGTTTCTCCTCCGCTGGAAGGTCTGAGGCCAGGACTGACTGCATGTCCTCGATGAGCAGATCCAGCGCCTGGTTGAGGATCGTCAGCAAGATCTCTTGTTTGCTGTCAACGTGGTGATAGAGACTCGCCTTCTGGAGGTGGACTGCCTGGGCGATGTCTTGCATTGAGGCTGCCTGGTAGCCCTTCTGGCGAAATATCTGGGCTGCAGCCGAGATGATGTCTGATCGCTGCATCCTGGACGAACCTACCGACCGGTCGGTAGCCCCATCCTAGCACAGGCAGAGTGGCCCGTCAACTGGGACACCCTGATGGGGCGGCGAAGGACGCCCAGTGAGCTTCTGGCGTGAGGCCAAATCTTCGCCGCCCGCCCCCCTGCCCCCTGAGATGGAACGCACCCCCTCCGGGCATTTCCGGTTTTGAGGCGGAATCGTGTAAGATTCGGCTCGCGATCCCCTGGATCTTGACCATCCACTCCCATCCATCGCCCTTAGCACCGTGCAGGGCGACAACCCGAGGCGAGGACTGCATGCTCCAGAGACCAGATTCAAGCGCGCACCCTTCCTCTCTCGAGGGTCTGGCCGATGAGGCCGAGGTTCTCCTAGACCGATTGTTCCCCATCTGCCGGAGCCTCACCGGGAACGGCGTACGCCAAACGCTGGCGATCCTGAGTGAAGTCGCCGAATTCGAGGTCAAGGAGATCGCCTCTGGCACGGCCGTCTACGACTGGGTCATCCCCGACGAGTGGAACATCCGGGGCGCCTTCCTCGAAACGACCTCCGGCGAACGCATTCTCGATTTCGCCGACAGCAACCTGCATGTCGTCAACTACAGCATCCCGGTCGACGAGGAACTCTCGTTCGCCGACCTTGAGCCCCACCTGCACACCCTGCCGGATCTCCCGAATGCCATCCCTTACCGGACGACTTACTACAACCGGCAATGGGGCTTTTGCATGACCCACAACAAATTCATAGGGCTCGACCGTAATGCCAGGTACCGGGCTTACATCGATTCGACGCTCGAGCCAGGCGGGCTGACATATGGAGAGGTGACTCTCGAAGGGTTTTCGGGGAGCGAGTTTCTTGTCTCGACCTACTGCTGCCATCCGTCCCTGGCCAATGACAACCTCTCTGGCATTGTCCTGTGGGCCCTGCTCCTGCGTGAGCTCCAGCGGCGGGGCGAGACACGCCACTCTTACCGATTCATCATCGTCCCCGAAACGATCGGAGCGATCGCCTACCTCAACATGCACGAAGCGGAGATGAAACGGATCGCCGGAGGCTTCATCCCCACCACCGTCGCCGGTCCAGGCGCGCACGGGTTCAAACACACCTTCCTCGGGGACCATCTCATCGACCGGGTCATCGCCCAAACCTTCTCCGAGATCGGGCTCGCCCATGTGGCCTATCCATTCGACGTGAACGGGAGTGACGAAGCTCACTACTCCGCCCCCTTCTTCCGGATTCCGATTGGGACGATCTCCAAGGACAAGTACTACGAGTATGACTACTACCACACCTCTCTGGACAACCTGGACTTTATCCACTCCGAGGATCTGGTGGAGAGCCTCAAGCTATATCTGTCCGCAATCGAGAAGTTGGAGCTGAACCGCTGCTACCGCTCTCTTTATCCCTACAGTGAGCCGATGCTGGGCAAGCGAGGCCTGTACCCAAAGACCGGCGGGACCATCAAACAAAGAGCCGTCGATCTGAACAAGGAACACCTACTGCGCGCCTACACCATTTCGGGCAAGAGCATCATCTATGGCAATGAGCTGGATGCCATCCGATGGCTGATGTTCTACGGGGACGGCGATACCGCCTTGCTCGACATCTCAGAGAGGACCGGACTACCGATGCGCCAGCTTTACGACACAGCCGAAATGCTCTCCAGCCACGGGCTAATGGAACCGGATTCCCGCAGGAAGGGGGCGGGAGGATGAGGCTCCTGTGGGTCGGCGGCGACCACCCCCGACATCTCTTCTACATCAACACGGTCCACAAGCTGTTTCCGCTGAGCGGGGCGATCGTCGAACACCGCGAGAACCTCGTCCCCCAGCCAGATCCCGGGCTGGCTCCAGTGGATCGCGACAATTTCATCCGCCATTTCTCGAACCGGGCAAATGCCGAGGAGCGGTTCTTCGGCCACCAGACGCCCCCCGATTGTCCGACGCATTTGGTCGGCCATGACGGACTGAACAGTCACGACAGCGTTGATTTCTTGACCTCGATCGGGCCTGACGTCGTGCTGATCTTCGGAAGCGGATTGGTCAAAGAGCCGCTCTATTCGAGCTTGCCCCCTCCGACCATCAATCTTCACCTTGGGATCTCGCCTCGATACCGAGGCGCCGCGACGCTGTTCTGGCCTTTCTATTTCATGGAACCGCCTTATGCCGGCACAACTTTCCACTATATCGTCGCCGAGCCGGACGCTGGGGACGTCGTCCATCAGGTCGTCCCCGAACTTGAACCGTCCGACGGGATCCACGACGTCGCCTGCAAAGCCGTCGCCGCCTCCGCCCGGGCGGCCCTTGAGTTGCTGAGGATCCTCGACGAGAAGGGCCACTGGGAGCGCTTCACCCAACGCGGCACGGGCCGGAACTTCCTGGCGAGCGATTTCAAGCCTGAGCACCTGAGGTTGATCTACAACGTGTTCGACGACGACATGGTCCGGCACTATCTCGACGGACGCTTGACCTCGAAGGTCCCAAGACTTACGCGGCAGTTCTGAGCACTCCCCCTTGCCGTGCTTCCCGAAGCCGGAACGGCCCGAGGCTTCATCGGCCGACGCCGTGAGGGGGTGTGAGACAACTTTAATCGACCGATGGGGTTCACTGCCTGGAGAGCCCATCAAGGCGAAGTCGGGCCACTCCGGGGCAATCAAATCCGGACGGAATCTTGTCTGGCCAACCAAAGACATGAGGAGAATCCATGAGTATCACTCGTGACGAAGCGCTTGACTATCACCGCCGCGGCCGACCTGGGAAGATCTCGGTCACCCCGACCAAACCCCTTGTCACGCAGCGCGATCTGTCGCTCGCCTACACGCCTGGCGTCGCCGTCCCCGTCCTGGAGATCGAAAAGGACCCGGCCGCGGCCTACGAACTGACCATTAAGGGCAACCTCGTCGCAGTGGTGTCTAACGGGACAGCAATCCTCGGACTGGGCGACCGGGGCGCGCTGGCGGCCAAGCCGGTGATGGAAGGGAAAGCCGTGCTGTTCAAGGTTTTCGCCGACATCGACGTTTTCGACATCGAGGTCGACACCCACGACCCGGATCAGGTGATCGCTGTGACGGCCGCGATCGCGCCGACCTTCGGGGGAATCAACCTGGAGGACATCAAAGCTCCAGATTGCTTCTATATCGAGGACAAGCTGAAGGGGATGCTCGACATTCCCGTCTTCCATGACGATCAGCACGGGACGGCGATCATCTCCGGCGCGGCGTTGCTCAACGCTCTTGAGATCGTCGGCAAGGATATCGACAAGGTGCGCGTCGTCGTCTCCGGGGCGGGCGCCTCAGCCATCTCGTGCAGCGAGCTCGCCGTTCGCCTCGGCGTGCGCCGCGAGAACATCTTATTGGTTGACAGCAAGGGTGTGGTTTACAGCGGCCGCCAGGAAGGGATGAACGAATACAAGCTGCGCTTTGCCGCCGACTCCCCAGCCCGAACCCTGGCCGACGCTGTCAGAGACGCCGACGTCTTCTACGGCCTCTCGGTGGCCGATGTGCTGACGGCCGAAATGGTCCGCACGATGGCGTCAAAACCGCTGGTCTTCGCTATGGCCAACCCGGACCCGGAGATCAGATACGAACTCGCCAAAGAAACCCGCCCCGACGCCATTGTCGCCACAGGTCGCAGCGACTATCCCAACCAGATCAACAATGTGTTGGGATTTCCATTCATCTTCCGTGGCGCGCTTGACGTCCGGGCGACAGCCATCAACGAAGAGATGAAGGTCGCCGCGGCCCATGCCCTGGCCGACCTCGCCAAGCAAGACGTCCCGGATAGTGTCCTCGCCGCTTACGGCGTGGCGGGCCTGCGTTTTGGCCCGGATTACATCATCCCCAAACCGTTCGACCCGCGCGTACTGCTGTGGGAAGCGCCAGCGGTAGCCGAGGCCGCCATGGCCAGCGGTGTCGCGCGGCGGAAGATCGACCTGGAGCAGTACCGTGATGAGCTTGCGTTGCGTCAGGGCAAGGGCGAGAGTGTGCGCCGGTTCATCATCAACAAGGCACGCCAAACGCCCAAGCGAGTGGTATTCGGCGAAGGGGAAGAGGAGAAGGTTATCCGCGCCGCCGCTCAGGTAAGCGAGGAAGGCATCGCCGCTCCGATTCTCCTGGGTCGGCCGGACGTGATCAACGCCAAGATCCGAGACCTGGGCCTCAACGGCGAGCTGAAAGTTGTCGACCCGGCCGAATCAGAGCAGGCAGAGATCTATGCGCGATCGTACTTCGAGATTCGGCGCCGCCAGGGCATCACCATGGCTCACGCCCGGCGCCAGGTGAAAAACCGGAACGTGTTCGGACCGATGATGGTCCATAACCACGATGCAGATGCATTCCTATCCGGATTGACGTACGACTACCCCGAGGTGATTCGTCCGGCGCTCCAGATCTTTCACACCCGCGAGGGCACTCGCCGGGCCGCGGGTCTGTATCTGATCATCATCGAAGATCGCGTATACATCTTCACCGACGCCACCGTGAATATCGACCCGAGTTCAGAAGACCTGGCCGAGATCGCCATCCTGGCCGCCGACTTCGCCAAACAGCTCGAGCTGGAACCGCGGGTAGCGATGCTCTCGTTTTCCAACTTCGGCAGCACGAAGCACCCACAGTCCGACAAGGTCCGGCGCGCCGTGGATCTCGTGCGAGCCAAGCGGCCGGAGATCGTCGTCGACGGTGAGATGCAGGCCGATACCGCCGTGGCGCCGGAGATCGTCGACGAGCGCTATCCGTTCAGCCGGGTTCGCGACGCCAACGTCCTTGTATTCCCGTCGCTGGAAGCGGCCAACATCGCCTACAAGCTCCTCGACCGTCTCGGGAATGCGCAGGCCATCGGGCCGATCCTACTTGGAATCGGCGCACCCGTGCACGTTCTGCAAACCGGGGACGACGTCGCCGATATCGTGCACATCGCGGCGGTGGCGGTCATGGATGCCCAGAGCCGCGAGCGCCAGCAATGACCTCCACTTTCTTCGACGCCAGCCCCCACCCCCTCAATTCCCCTCCCCCGGCGTCTGGCGGGCAAGGCAGCCCGCTCCCGCCCGTTTGCCGGGGGAGGGGGAGAAAGCGGGATTGAGTGGAAAGGACCAGCGAAGCTGGTCCTTTCCACTCAAATCCGCTACATGATGTCCTTGAACCGCCTGAATCGATCGGTTACAATCCATTTAGCGCGCCCCTGTAGCTCAGTGGATAGAGCGTTGCCCTCCGGAGGCAAAAGCCGGCGTTCGAGTCGCCGCAGGGGCGCCAGTAAAGCCCTGGAGATTCACCCAGGGCTTTATTGTTCATCATCAGAACAGGATTGGGAAAGAATCCGGCCGAACTACACCTCGACCCACTCAACAGATCGTTTCAGCGTATCCACAATCGCCAGCGTGCTGCGGCCCTGCATCCCCAT